>JAABUH010000064.1_pt1 | contig 153018 bp, 194 predicted proteins | sample 5559121 | NCBI WGS metagenome assembly JAABUH01 (sample SAMN10711871, study PRJNA513364) | rock metagenome | isolation source: Antarctica rocks | place: Antarctica: Victoria Land, Battleship Promontory nord | collected 2015-12-28
AGAGAGAGAGAGAGAGAGAGAGAGAGAGAGAAAGGGCTTTGTTAGCGGCTTACACTATGGATCAATCCAGCTTCATGTCATCTGGCCACCTACGACTACGCCGGCTGTACTGGTTCACCAACGAACCTCGGTGTCCGATCAGGCGTCGCTCTCCGCCACGATTTCCGCCCGATCTCCCCTCTCGCAAGTCCCAATCCCGTGTGTGCGACCGACATGCCCGACATACGTTCCCCAGCAACATATCGATGTCCGACCATTGGCTTACTCAGCCTACAAGAGCATCAGTAACGGACTTCCAATCACGGTAGAAACACTTACCGTCGGAGCTCGTCTTCTGGCCTGTCTTTGTGTGCGTCATTCGGCCGTCTATGTCCTCCAGCCGCTCTCTCTTCCGCGAGAAGCAGATCCTATCACCCAACCCAATCAGCCAAAACGCCATACCGGGGGACTATTACTGACCGCAAAGTCCCGCGCTTTTGCGTCAAACTTCTTCTTCCCCCCGTCCCCTCGATACTTCAAGACCTGCTCCACACTCTTCCTCGTCCCCTCCGGCAGCCCCTCCCGTTCTTCACCAACCTCCTCCTTCCCCTCATCTACTTCACTCAATACTGTTTCCCTCCCAACAGTCCGAGCGACCATCTCAAACTTCAGATCCCTCGGTCCGTCCACAAGGCTAACAATCGCATTCGGAGCGTTATCTCCTGGTCGACGACCGAATTTGAAGACACGGGTGTAACCGCCTGTTCGGGTAGAGTATCGTTCGGCTAGGGTGGTGAACAGTTTTGGGAGGATGGATTTGGGGGGTTTGAACATTTCTGGATCGTGGGTGGGATCGTTGGAAGAGGAGGATGAAGAGCGCGAGGAGAAGGCTGAGGAAGAGGTCGAGGGGTAATCGAGGGCGAGCCTGGGTGGTGATGTCCGCACCCTTTGGAATGATTCGGGGGTTTGAAAGTGAGCAGGCTACCGATCGTCAGTCTAGCGCTGTATCAAGAGCTGGAAGGCTTACCATCAAGAAGGCCATGGCTAGTCTTCTTGAAGGGTCGGTGTTCTTCTTTCCGAGTGTGATGATCTGGGCGATATCAGCGAGGAAGATCTCGTTACCACAGTAGTTGGCCGACCTTCTCCGTCATCCTCGCTGCTATCTTGGCTTTCGGTAAAGTGGTCTTGATCGTCTCATGATGCAGCAAGGCTGAGACCAGATTCCTACGATATCATCAGCCTTGTCCTATGGCAATAAATGGGACACATACCGCAATGTAGACATCCGATGAGCTGACTCGCCACGTAGTTTCCTGAGCTTCTTGCCATGGTGCATGATGGATTGTTGAGACTGGAAGCGATTTGGGGCTACAATACAGACGCTTTCACGACCAATGTCCTACTACCGTCCAGAGAACTCTCCCTTAGCTGTGCCACCCAATCGAAAAGCGGTCTTTCCCGGCTAATCCCCAGCCTGATCATCGGCCAAGTCCTGAGCACTATCTCTACCGATAGACGCCTTGTACTTTCCCACATTCGCATCAGTATCGTTTCGGAACGATGTACCGCTCCGCTCTTCCCGTCCTCCGCTCCCTCCCAATCCGAACACATACTTTCACTCCCTTACTCCTCCGCCCCACAGCTCAATCACTCCTCCGGTTGTCAACGCCAATCTCGCTCAACATCCGAGGATACGCAGAGGCTTCGGGGTTGACCAAGGATGATATCAGCTCAAGAGTGATGGACGTGATGAAGACCTTTGAGAAAGTCGATGGAGGGAAGGTAGGTTTGACGTTGAACGTTTCCCCTTTCGGAGAACTGGGCAATAAACCATAAATGCTGTTCTGCGGACTTCTCAGAGGGGGATCGTCTGTCTGTTTCGGTCAAGTCCTTAGTTGACTCAGTATAGCTGTCCAACACTGCTGCTTTCACTTCCGATCTGGGTTTGGACTCTCTTGATGCAGTGGAGGTGGTCATGGCTATTGAGGAGGAGTTTGGGATCGAGATCCCGGATGCTGAAGCGGATGAGATCACTACAGTGGCACAGGGTAGGTTGGACTTCATGCGTTAGGATGCGAGCTGATGAAGCGATGTAGCGATTGAGTATGTAGCGAAGGTGAGCTTTGGACTAACGTCTGAACATCATGTCTTGCTGACTTTCTTGGCTTTTCTTTGCGGCTTCATCATTTACAGACACCCGAAGGTGAGTTCACACACGTGATTCATGGAAAGGCGCTGACGAACAGCAGCACATTGATGAGCAGGTAACGACGATTCGGGCTCGGGAGTCATATAGGTATGCATTCATGCAGCTCACCGTTTGGCGATCTGCAGCAAGATCGGCAAATATGCGTATACACGGAGGTATTAAATCAGGATCCTCTGCAATCCGGGTATCAACGCGATCTCGGTATTATCCTCTCGGTATACTGCATTGGACATCAAGCTCCCGTTCTGTCCACCTCCCTCACTTCGCCCGTCTCACTCGTCGGGGGATCCTTCGTAGGTTAAACCGCGACTGTTTCCGTTCATCGCTCCGTCCATGTCGTTCACATCATGACCCATGCTCAGTGATCCCCCGCCGTTCATCATTCGTGCCTGCTGGTCCACCAAAGCCTTCTGCTCCTTCGGTGTCAAATCCTCGAAAGGCCGACCGTCGGGAACGTAAGCGTATCCCTTCATCCCCTTTGGACGTCTCTTGGCACTTCCATTCGAAACGCCGATGGAGGGTGTAGTTCCGTCTTGGCCACGGCCGGAAGTGGAGGATTCGGCATCTCCGATTCCTGAATCGAAATCCGCTGCTTGGGCTTGTCGCGTTGACTTTCGCTCCCCAGGGATGAAGGGCTTTCCTCGTACATTCGTTTCATCATCGTAATCAATCGCGTCGTGTCGTGATCGTTTCGTTGCAGGCTGGTCCATCTGCTGATCAGCCGAGTCCACTCTTGGTGACTTACTTCGTCATCTTCGTCATAGGTGTAGTCGACCTTCCTCGTAGGTCGCCGTGTTCTCGTTGCCCGCGATTCAGCCATCTGAGCCAGCTCAGCCGCAGCGGCGATCTTTCGCCTCGCTCTTTGTATCCTCTGTGAGCGTCGTCAGCTTATCCGCCTGCCATGACCGTGGATGACTTACCGTTTCCTCCTTCTCCACTGCGGGCATGATCTCCGTCAACTTCTCCGCCAATCGCTTCTCATCCTCTATCCCTTTCAACAACTTCCTGTGTACAGACGCCTGCGCCACGGTAGGTTTACCCTTCGCTCCGGATCCTTTCAGCTTAGGTGCGGTCTGTGAGCAGTGCTCAGTGAATCTGTCCAACAGTGATTGCATCTCGACCCGATTCGACGACATGGCGATGAGCGGACAAGGTCGCTTGAAAGGGTTTCCGGACTTGTATAACCTCCCAGAATCTGGTTGTCAGTCGTCTATACCGAGTCATGACCTACCGTCAAAGCTCCATATTCGATTCTTATCGCGGTCTTGGCCGAGGGGTTCGGTGAGGATCTCCATGTCCACGACCTGCTCGCCTATCTTCCTTCCCTTTGACTCGCTGACTTTGTTGGCTCGGTTGATGATGCTTCGGATCGGATCGGAAAGAGTCACTGCCGTCAGTGAAGCCTAAGAATGGTCGACTCACGCTGCCAATCAACAAGCTGTCTGAGAAGCTTCACTCTTTCCCGCCAGTCAAGCTCAAACAGTCCTCCCCCCAGCTCCTCAATTTGCTTGATCGGATTCTTCCCCGCCCTCTCCGCCAAAGGTTCGCCAGCATACCTCAACCTCCCCAGCTCATGACGGTCCGGAGTATGATTACAGCATCCTGCCCTGGCCTCCTCATTCGGAGCCCAAGGCCGATCCCAAACCGTGAACTCGGTCGAGCTGAGCAGCGAATCCGCGATGAAGTTAGACAAGTGGTTCTGGATATTCGTACAGCTGCAAAAACGGATGGATCAGCGACTGCCACATTCGTGCCTACGGAGATTAAGGGGATTGATGGAACTCACTCGAGATTCCGCTGTCCGGGCTTGAGATTCGACAAGAACCGGATGAGTATCCCTTCGAGCACGTCGTCGGGTCGGTTTGCGACGGGTTCCGCCAGACTGCGTTCGAAACTATGTTGCGAGATTAGCATAGGTGGCCAATGTGGCACTAAATGCACGGGCATGCAGGACAGCCCTTAGGGACCAAGGGACTCCGACTCACTCTTCCAAACATTCGAGCTTGCGGATCTTGTCGATTTGCCCGAACTTGACGATGAACGCCCAGACGTATGCGACCTGCCAGCTACAGAGTATCAGCTTACATCGAATAAGCAACAATGAGCGGTTTCTCATGCGTGACAGAAGTGATATAAGGGCTTTGACAACGGAATCACCCACTCATTTTGGACTGTATCCGCTTTAGGTGCTTCGTAGTGATGCACCAAGAGGTCCGCCTCGTGTCGTTGTCTCGCTGCAGCCACTCGTCTCAACTGATCATCCGGATTCTCGATCAGCTCGTCTGGCTCGTCGGGCTCGCTGGGAGAGTCATGGTGACCATTTTGGAACGAAGATCCCCTAGGAGCTTCTCTGGAGGGCACAGACAGCTTGAGCTTGACAAGGTCACCATTTGGAGTGGATGATGAGGCTTCGGCTGACATAGCTCGGGAAGGGTCCGGTATGTCCAGTTGTCGGGATTAAGAGATAGCTCTGCTAACGTATGTGGAAACAGGAGAGAGAGAGGAAACTCCTTGGAGACCTCAACGACCCATCTTCAGAGCGGTATCAAGATGTGAAGTCCGTTAGTTGTAGATGTTACTTCCCAAGAAAGTGATGATGTTCGGCGCCTGACGGTGGTATCAAAATCCACTTCATTGTTCCCCGCATTTTACCCCCGTCTTCCGGCGGCAGCCGTCACCCACCGGCTTGACTTTCCTTGGGGTGTCGATTTTGTTCATTGCTCATTCGGTTATGCCTCCCAAGGCAGGTCCCAGCTCGATTAAGCGTTCTGGCGGCCTCTTGCTCACCTCTCCAGCCAAGAAAGCCAAACCAAGCCCGAAGAAGCGGTCCGTCAAGGTCGAGCGGTCTATCTGGAACGCGAAGGATGATTGGGATACCCTTGTCGCGGAATCCTCCCTCTCTACTTCATCCGTCTCGACTCGTCCATCTCGACCTCGTGGTCTGCACAGTCTCGTCAAATGTGCTTCCGATGCAGCTGCGAGAGGGTTCAAACTGTTGTGGGAGGAAGGACAAATTGTGACGGATGACGAGGTTATCATCGGACCTGGCCAGAGGTGGAAAGCTGCTTGGGGAGGAGTTCCGGATCACCTGAAGCTTCGAGTCAGGGATGCAATATTCCGGTGGTGGGGGGGTCATATTAACTTGTCGATGCTACAACAAGTCTTTTTACTCCACTGACCGACCGCCCAGGCTGACCTTCAGAAGCTTTTCATGATCCCTCCTTCGATATATTTCCCTGGCGCTTTATTGCCCTGCATCGCCGGAGTTACGCAGCTCAAAACTCTCATCCCTGGCGAGGATATCGCTAATTTCATCTCGACCCTCACACTCACCTATGCACCGGCTGCATCTGACATTTCCATCGCCGCCCTTATCTTGCAACTACCAAATCTTGAGACGATCAACCTAAAAGGCTGTATCCTAGCGGGGACCAAAACAGTGGACGGAATCGTCAAGCGATGTCCGAAGATAAAGAAGGTGAATCTGAAAGGAACGAAAGTCAGCGAGGATGATGTCGGAGCTGTTCTGAACAAATACGGAAGGAAGCTGGAGGTTCTCAAGGTGGACAATGTTGCATTTCGCGTACGTCGTTCGCACCCGCCTGATGGCACAATAATGCCAAGCACAGGCTCTGGACATTACCTTCGCCTCCGAGCCGTTCAGATACATTACCCATCTTTGTCTACCTGGCGACTTCGTCAACTCCCCAATGGTCGACTTCCGTGCCCGTGCTCAGCGATTTGGGCAGACGATCGCTTATCCCAACCCTCGACCCGCGTTAGAAGGAGCCCGTATCGATTGGCCCAAATTCCAGTTCATCTTCCCATCGGTGACTCACCTATATCTACCCGGTCTCCTGCTTCCGGACAAGACTAGTGTCAATATCGTTGCACCTTATCAACTAGTCAAGCTCTCCCTTGGTCGAGGGGGTCCACCAGTTCCGATCGCAGCTCTTCGCGCCCTGATTTTATCGCATTGTCAATCCTTAAAAGCCATCCATTTAGGTCATCTCCTTCCTTCCGGGACCCGGGAATATTCAGAAGCCTTCGGATGGTTAGGGCAACAGCTCGCGAATTGCGACTTGGAGGATTTTTGCTTCGAATGTTCTCCGAATGGCTCGATGGATCCGCGGTGCGATCTCACGATGCCCAAATACTCTGATCTGGTGTACGTCGATGCTCTCAGAGGGCGATGGAGGAAGTCACTGAAGGTGCTTATATCAAATTCAAGTGGTCAATCTGTCCAGCTGATATTCACGTAGCGTCTATCACTTACCCTGCCCCAAAGCATCGAAGCCAGCTCCTTCCTTTCCTCCGACATAGCGATCCTGGAAGATCCCGCAGGAGAACTAACTCCACCTCTGGAAACGCTGGATCTACCAGGAGCACATATCGGAGATACCAGCGCGTTCGCTCGAGCCATCGCTCGGTTCAGAAACCTTCGCAGTCTGGACATCTCCGGCACGACAATCACTGGTTCGTCCTCTGACTTCTTCGAAGATTCGAGAGGGTGACTGATGTCAACAGACGAGGATGTCTTTACAATACTTGATGGATGTCCACTCCTGTCGAGGATAGATTTGACCTCGTGTCGTGGTGTCAATGTGCGGAACCGTCGAAATATCTTCAAGGTATGTATTCTCGGTCAACTATCTTCCGGGTCCTCTCCGGTACTGATGATCTCTTAGGCCTGGGAGGTATCAAGGCAAAATGAGTCGTGATTTGATCACCTAAAATCGGTTCCACAACTGTAACTAGTAGACTTTCGAAATTCATCATGTTCTATTACACAACCTCATCACGTTGTAGCACTCAACCTCATTATGCTGTATCATACAATACCTCATGCATGGCTACGTTCTAGGTACAATCAATTTTTTATTCTTCGACATCAACACCCTCCTGAAGGCAATCACATCCTCCTCAGTGGGCACACCCTTCGGCTCAGCTCCCTCATGAACATCCAATCTATCGCCCACCCAATCCACCAACCATCTCCGCAAGATCTGGGAATCCCTCACCATCGCAGCCTGTCCATTCGATCCCCATCCCGTTACCAGTCTTGACGGTCCTTCGGTATCAGCGATATAGAGCATTGCCCAGCACATCGTCTTCCATGTCGGTCGGATATCTAGCTCTTTCATCCATGCCAGTACCATCGGGATTTCAGTCGTCAAATTCTGATCCCCGATCAGGCTGATATAGACATAGAACGAAACCGGTGTTGGGATGATATGTGTGTATCGTGCGTGCTCTGAGGGCATCTGCCGACGCTTACGTAGGTCGACAGGTTGATATTGACCAGCAAAGAAAGGTGAGAGATAAGGCATCAGACCGGTCTGAAGATCGAGTGGTGATTTTACGTCCGCCAAATATGGCCAATTGCCCAGGACGACATCTCTGAAGACGTCTCTAGCGAGTTGCCAAGGTCGGAGACCACCGTTCTCCCTGTCCCAAGAATATTCCGGGGAATCAAGGAGGACGGAGACTGAGCCCTTGGCGAAACCGTCCGCATCGTATGCGCTGTATCGCTCACCCCTTTGTTCAAGACCGTAAGAAGATCGAGTGCGGCGTGGGCTGATCTCATTTCGTAGCCGGCGGAAAGATGAGATGAGATCTCTTGAAGTGTAATCCGACCTGCGCGATTCGCAATATTTGGCAGTATCCATGAGAAGTCCAAGAGAGACCTCATTGAGGTAGACGTTCCACCTAGGTAGTGCCGCTGCCCATAGTCGGAAAGCCACGCTCGCAAGGCCATCTCGCTGGCACATGCGAAGAAGCACGTTGACATTTTGCGTATCGAGGGTAAGCGAGTTCTTCAATCCTGATTCCACACTCCGCCTGATCACCGGTCGTCGTGCATAGGAATCGACCAAAGTGATCGCCCCGGCAAAATTTGAAACGCGATAACAAGCCTCCGAACCGGCGGAAAGAGAAGCGTTGTCGAAATACCGCCCCTCGTCGCCTCGGTCCGCATTCTTCGCCATCGCAATGAGGTCTCGCCATATCAGCCAAGCTTGCCGATCTTCGCCCCGATTCATCAAGCCTTGCATGACCGGTGTGAGAGTATGACCGATCACAGCGTGTTCCGGCATGCTCTCTAAGAGTTGGAGAAGCTCCTCGGCCTTGATAGATTGGTCCTTTGCGACGCGGGAGAGGAGCTTCGACCATGCGAAGGGAGTGATCTCCTTTCCGAGCAGATCGTCTTCTTCTGCCTCATCTCCTTTTTTTGCAGTTTTGCGGTTGAGGTACGGCTCAAGTTTCTGGATAAGCTTCGATGTGCTCAACAGTCCTCGTGACTGCACCAAGTCGGCGACATCAATTGCGAACGGCGAAGCGTCAAGTTGAGCTCGGTAGCGAAGCGATTGATGAGGGATCTGATACGACAGGCCTGAGGCGCTATGTACAGTCTGCAGAGGACTTGGCGAGAGCTGGGAGCCCATGTTCCCGCTGTTCCCTGTCTCGAGTTCCGCTGGATCCCACTTGAGTTTACGAAAGTGGCTAGCTCTTGCGGTATCGCCCTCGGCCATGAATGAGAGGAAGCACTGATGCCAGTGCCAGGGGCTGAGACGAATCCTCCTCTGCTTCGCGTGATCGAGGAGGATGTCACGAAGCTTGGGCGAGAGGTAGCGCGGCGAGAAGAGGCGTTGGAGCAGAGCGGTGTCCAGTCGAGGTCGGTTCGAGCCCTCCGAAGATGATGGGAGTTTGTCGAGCAAGGCCAAAAGGCGCTCAGCGATTCGCACAGCTTCCTGCAAGACCGGTTCGGGGAGCGGTCTCAGCTGGAACTTCTCGTCGTGAGTGATCTTGGTCCATCCGGTCGGATTGGCAAAGTGATTAATCGTTCCGAGGAAGTTATCATAGTGTTGCAGCACTTCATTGAGAACAGGGACATCCGCTTGCGTGTAGGACCCTTTGATGGACTGATCCATCCGATCGAGGAAGAGGTCCACCACAGCCGGGAGTCCCGCCATGATCTTCTGCTTCCCAAGCTTCCGAGCATAGCTGATGATGAGTCGCACGGCATGTTGAGCGGTGACATCCGGCACACACTTCGCGAGGATCGGGAAGAGACGGATGATCGTCCGAGGTTCGGAACGACGACTGAAGATATCCTCGAGGTACTGTCTCGGCCAGCGCCGGTCACGGGCTTTAGCCGTTGGATGGATGGAGTCGAAGAGGGTGCCGGCGTGTGTGTTTGGCTCTTGGACGAGCTCGCGGAAGCGGATGAATGGGAGGGCCTCCGAGGCAGTATGATAAGTGTCGGGGAGACGCGTGTTGCGTTCTGGGAAGATTGGACACGGGACTGGTGAGGAGGTGAAGAGGTTTCGGTACCCTGGAAGAAATGGGATTGAACAATGTAAGGCGAAAGGGTGACAGGTCGTCACACCCTGCGAACTCCATCGTATCTGTCGATCCGACAAGTGTCGACAAGCCGCCAAGCGGTGAGTCTTGGCTCTAAGAGAGCGTTTGATCATGTACCTATTCCAGATCAGTTTTCGGTCATACGCCGACGGATATCCCAAAGCATTCGGTTTACCTTGTACGTTTTCCTATTCTCAGCACCGCTTCCTCATTATGATGACCACTGCCCCTAGCTGACGTTCACAATTATGTGGCGAGGCGCAGAGAGAAAAGACGGATGACGGTTGAGATGCCCAGGCAGGAGGGGGTTAGGTGGGGGAAAGGAGAGGAGGTTGGGGGAAGGGCGCGACGGAGTAATGACCATTTGCTTCCGCTCGAATCTCGCAGGCCGAGAATTGCGGAAATATGAAGGCTCCTCGCCGACCCCTATACTACATGCCCCTCTCATGTGATTGTATGTGACTGGTGGCAAGATGTACCGTGAATCACCTGCTTGTCAAGCTTGACATGATGCAATGCACTCGGATGATATGGTGGTCACATCCCCTTCCGCATCAAATTCCTTCTGAACCTTCTCCGATCACCACCCACAACCTCGACCCCGCTCACATCCAAGAACGGTACATCTCCCCAGCTCATTCCGGCCAATCCCTCGTCACTGAACCCTCCATTACGCCAGTCCAGCATTCCGCAAACAGGCAATTCTATCGCACCATTCTTAACGATGATCTTGGCCTTGGCGAGAACGGAAGGTGGCAGTGAGGAAAGGAGGAGTAGGATTTTCCTCGATGGGTTGACGTTGACGGCTCGGATGAGAGCGAGACCAAGAAAATTTGTATCGTCAAGCGGGGGATACGGTCGTCCTTGAGTGTATACTGGACCTTCGAGCGATTCGTCGCTTTCAAGCAACGCTACAACACTCCCATTTAACGCCGAGGGGAGGTCTTCGGCGGAGACACCGTCGGCTCCTTCATCCATGAGGATGACCTGCTCGACAGCGGTACCGAGCTCGATCAGCCATGGCGTCACAGCCAGGAGGGGTTCGGCGAGGTTCCAAGTAGCCGTTCCGAAGTCATGATGGAAGTATGTCATCATCGACAGTATCCTGAAGTCGGCGGAAGTGTATCGTAATTGTAGCGGAGACGTGGGCGCTGGTTGAAGGACCTGCTCAATCAGACGTTGGGAGGGATCGCGGATAGATTGTCCGTTGTCAACCACATAAGGTAGCTCAGCAGCTTGCCAGGGCGGGGATGTGGTCCATCCAGCACCGTTTGTACCGGGGAGTTCCGTTGAGGGTTGGCTATCAAAGGCAAAGATATGGGTCGTCTCCGCGATACTCTCGATGGCATGTAAAAGATCCTCTCCGAGCCCCTTGACCCATCCTTGAGTGTTGATGACAAGCGGGATGGGTTCATTACTCGGTGACGTAGTAGGATATTGCACTTCGTAGCGGTAATACGAGACAAGAGAACGTATCGCGGCCATATACTCGTCTGGACAGGTCAGAGGGGTATAGGTGCCAAGGTAGTGAGCTCGAAGGGGTATCAGAGGGTGTGTGAAAGCGGGACCTAGCGAGATCAGATGAGACTTTTCTGAGAGATCACATGGTTTACCAAGAAGTGGCCGGTCTATCGTCCAGATTCCCACAGCACCTCCGCTTCCGAACTCTCCCTGGCCCAGGTCGCTTTCCAGCCATGCCACCTTTCTGTACCGACGCAATAATCGATTCACAGTTGCTCGTCCAAAGGTCGACTTTCCGACCCGTTTCGGACCTCTGACGAGCGCTACTACGGGACCTCGGTCTTCTGGAACGTCGTCGACCTCAACGGGAAGCATTGACGATTGATCGAGGGAAGATAACGCCGCACCCCAGGATGAAGGAGTGACGTACGGGTAGACGGGCGCAGGAAAGGAATCGATTACCTGAAGTATTCAACGTCAGCAATGCTTTTCTGACGAAATGAAGGGATCTAGCGCACAGGATGAACGCCTCGAAGTCCCCAACATCCTCTCTCATCCAGCCAAATGTTACTGAAGCCTGGTACTGCTCCACCTCGAAGACCCTCTAGACCGCATCGATGCTCTCTGATGAGGAAAACCGTACGAAAAATTCCTTTTGAAGGCTCGTGCAAGCGGAATGATAACGGCAGAGCGAGCCGTGACAAGTACGATGGCGCATTTATAGCGGAGGTCCCTATCAGTTTTTCCGGAGAAATGACAGGTATGGGATGGGAGGTTGGAGCGAAGACAGGGTATGAATCGGTTGCGTTTGGACCCGATGAGGGGTCTAAGGTTGTGGAGAGAATGGATAAAGGGCACTGTAAGGGCGTGATAGTGAATATGCCAGCGATCATAAGATTCTTCACGGGCAATCATAAGCTTGGAGACACTTTGTTTAATCATGGACCATACCTCGGTATCTCCTAGACTGATAAGAACGCCAGAACTCCTTGCGTCATCACCGAAACCGGCAGCTTGTAGCTCGCTTTCGGAGACAAGCTGGATATTTATGCCAGGTCCTGGCTCGAAGTGAGACGTAGTAGGTCCAGTATGGTCGTCTGTGCTGATCGTAAATCAGCATCGAAGCCAAACCCGATGCTGGCACTGACCCATCAGATCGGCGAGATGGTCCAGCTATGATTCCTTCAACAGGTATTGCGGATTCGGACCAAAGTGTTCTCCCCTCATTCACTGCTTCCTCAGCCTTCTTCCCGTCTTCCAGTCCATCGTCCGTCACGTCCCCATCCCATGAAGAATCTGCTCCATCCCCCTCATCTGCAGGGAGACTTGGCGAGAAGCGTCGTTCACGCTTGCCCGTAGCGACTCTTCCGCTTATGAGCTCCGGGCCATCTTGACCCTGTGAAAAATGCCGTGGCTTTCTGGGCGGAGATGATTCGACCTTTCGACGCTTGCCTGACGGTCCCGGCGAGGTGTCGAGCTGTTCAGACTCGGAGGAAGACGGATGACCCGATGGAAACTCGACTGGCTTCTGTTTCTCCACTAAATGTCTCGACGGCGAGGCTGCTCGTATCGATGTGGACGAATTGAAAGTCGCCTTCGCAGATGCTGCGGCCCTTCTCGCAGCCAAGGCAGACATGAGCGTTTGGTGAGCCAGAGGATTCGGAAAATCTATGGTGAAACAAGAGCCTGGGGCCCCATACAGACTGACAAGCTTCATAATGACGTGGATTAAATATCCCAAAGTCAGCCTTTAGTGGAGGCAGTCCAAGCTGTCCCAATCCCGGTTAACGACTCGAAAGGTAAAGCGGCAAGACGATTCCAACGCCATCGCGGCGGGGATTGAAACTGCGTGCCGGCTACGATGGGTTCGCAGCGAGTACGTCATGCCGAGGGCCTTCTCATGGAGGTACATGACCCCTTAAAGGGCCCCGTGTGGGTACTGCTTTCCAGGCTTGGTGAGAACGCGTTGAGAATGGAACGGACAGCTGACTTTGCTTAGGCTGCCGAAGAAAGGTCAAAAGAACGTGCTGGTCACCTCAGCGCTTCCTTGTCAGCTCTTGCAACTCGCACACCAATCCACGGCTCTTCTGATGGGTGACCCATAGACGTGAATAATGTTCCTCATCTCGGCAACATCATTGGGTGAGCCTCCTTCCTTGATGAAGGCGGACTGTGCTAGTCCAAGGCACCTAGCTCGACACTGTCAGCCGACGTCTTTGCGCGGTACTGCCGAACAAAGAATATACCTACGCTCTACGTAAGTTGAGTCATCCTTTGGTGAAGGAAGGAGCTGATGATTGGGTTAGATATGCGGGACGGACGAGTATGGAACAGCTACAGAGACGAAAGTGCGTTCTGTCCTATCGCCTACCAATGCGAACTCATTCGGCTTCTTCTCCATGACAGGCGCTCGAAGAAGGTGTTTCACCCATGGAGCTTTGTACAAAGTTCCATCAGCTGCATACCGATGTCTACGAGTGAGTCAGGCATGAATAGAGAGGAAGCGTTTGCTAAGGCTCTATCCTAGGTGGTTTCAGATTGGCTTCGACAAATGGGGAAGAACATCGACGCAGGAACATACCATGTAAACTTCAGCCGCAAGACTACATGCTGTTCTGACCGTGCTCCATAACAAAGGATAACGCAAAAGACGTACAAAAACTTGCATAATAATGGGCTGTTTCGACTGGAGACGGCCGACCAGACATACTGCGAGGATGACAAGCTGTTCTTGGCGGATCGTTTTGTTGAGGGCACCTGCCCCAATTGCGGATACGAGGTCAGTGGATTGGCCCACCCCTAAAATCAGCCGAAGTCAAGGCTGAGATCGCCCTCTTTTCCATCTCATCTAGGACGCTCGCGGCGATCAGTGCGACAAATGTTCCCTCACCTTTTCCTCTCCCACCTCCCTACTGAATCCTCGCTGTAAGCGCAACAAGTCTCACAAAGTCTCCGTCCGCCCCTCCACCCATGCTTGCTTGCGATTGGATCTGATACAACCGAGACTGGTCGAGTGGATGCAAAAGGCGAGGATCAAAGCTGGATGGGGTTCGAATGCTGTCATCACGGATAAGGGGGAGATCGTGGAGCCGAGAATGCTGGGTGAGGGATTGCGGCCCAGTGCGGTGACGAGAGATTTGAAGTGGGGTGTGGAGGTCCCGAAAGTGGGGATAAGAGAAGAAGATGAGGCCTTAACGGGGAAGGTAATATGTGAGCTCCTCTCACAAACTCTCCCATGAGATGGTCATCTGATTATTCTCTAGATGTCTGGGTAGGTTCTACTCATTTGATAGGAATGTCCGATTCTTATCGCGATTCTGGATTAGTTCGATGCACCGATAGGATACCCTTCAATCACAGCATCGTATACCGATCAGTGGGAACAATGGTGGAAGAACCCAGATGATGTTGAGCTCTTCCAGTTCATGGGGAAAGACAGTGAGTGATTTCGTTTTTCCAGTCGAAATGAGCTGAGCTGTCAAGATGTCTACTTCCATACCGTCCTTTTCCCTGCGATGCTGATAGGCGACGGCGGGAATTGGACGATGCTTCACAATATATCCAGCACTCGTAAGCTAAATCTCAGGTTTTCGAGATTCCAGCTGACGGATCGCTCAGAATACCTGAATTACGAAGATACCAAGTTCAGCAAGAGTCGAAACGTCGGGTTCGTAGCATAGGCAACTACTGGCGTCAGAGCTGATGCTACGTAGAGTATTCGGAAACAACGCTCAGGAGACCGGACAACCACCTTCGGTCTGGCGATACTACCTTTTATCACAACGTCCAGAAAACAGCGACTCGGCATTCCTGTGGAGTAAGTTCATTGCGGCGAATAACAACGAACTCCTTGCCAATTTGGGTAATTTCGTCAATCGGGTGAGTAACGTACCAAGCAAGAGCATATCGATTGACTGGGCGATGTAGGTGATCAAGTTCGTCAATGCGAAGTATGACTCGTTCGTTCCCGGTCCAAAGGGCTTTGAGGGTGGCGAAATGTCCGAGTCCGACCATAGGGACTCGAGTTTCGTTTCTGAAATCAACGCTCGCGTGACGGAGTACCGGGAAGCTATGGACGCTACCAAGCTGCGCAACGGTCTTTACACGGCGATGCTTATCTCCGGACGAGGCAACCAGTATCTCCAGGATGCTCCTCTCGATAACGCCCTCTTTGCCAACCACCCGGAAAGATGCGCTGAGGTCATCCTGAACGCCGTCAATCTCATTTACCTTCTCAGCGTCGTCATCCACCCTTTCATGCCTACGACCTGCGATCAGATCCTCAGACAGCTGAACGCCCCTGCTCGAACTCTCCCGACTCGCTTTTCGATTGACATCTTGCCTGGACACGTGCTCGGCAAGGCAGAACATCTGTTCAAGAAGATTGAAAATATCAACGGAGAGCAAGAGAAGAAGTGGCAGAAGAGGTTCGGAGGGGATGCAGTGGTTGCGGAGAAGGTGACGCCGGCTGGACCGGGCGGTCACCCCGAGGGAGGGGCTGTGCCTCATGTGGCGGATATCACTCTGGACAAGAAGGCTCAGCATGAAGCGAGGAAGATGCAGACGGCCAGGGAGAAACGAGCGGCAGCTGCTGAGGCGGAAAAGAACAAGTCGCCGGAAGAGAAGGACCTGGAGGCGAAGATCGAGGCCCAGGGGAAGCTTGTGGCTGGCATACGGACGGGCAAGGTTCAAGGAAACGCGGATGAGGCACAAGCAGCTGCCAAAAGCTTAAAGGCGGAGCTCACGGATCTGAGGTGGAAGTTGAAGGAGGCATCGATATCATAGAGTTCTGTAGATGGCTGGATACCCTGCAATAGATAATCATGATGTAAATACCTGGATCTCTCCTTTGTCAGATCGTCCCTATGATCGACGAGATCATGTATCGAAGCGCAATCATCCTTTGTAGAGAGATCCTTCCTGCTGGATACGACATCGGAGTGGGCGTATAGAAACCGCATCCGCTTGCAAAAGTCTTCGTCTTCACACCTTATCACGCAGACTGTTTGAATAGATTGATCTTTAGCCCCGAGGCACTGATTGATTTTGTCGGAAGCAAAGCCCGCCGTCAAGTGGCCACTTTTGACTTTCCGTCTCCTATCTTTCTTTTCGCCTGACGGCTTTTCTCACAAACTCTACGGGTGTTTCGGCACCATGCCACCCGTCAAAACCACGAGGAACATCCTCATGGAGGTATGCTTAGCCTTGTCGATCTTACATCAGCTGATGAGAAGGTCATCAGTTGCGGAAGGTCTGCCAGCACCCCTACCTCTCAGCTCCGGAGTTGGAGAATGAGGAGCAGCCCGATGTGGAACAGCATAAGCAGCTCATCAATGGGAGTGGGAAGATCTTGTTCCTGAAGATGTTGCTACCGAAGTTGAAGGCACGAGGTCACCGAGTCTTGCTCTTCAGCCAGGTTGGTCTTCCCCCTAGATCTTATGGAGAAGGCTGACGGTATATACAGTTCAAGATCGCTCTGGACCGGAGTCAGTCGCTACCGTCTTGTATATTTGCGGTTTCTGCTGATGGGGGGTGACATCCAGTCGAGGACTTCCTATACGGCGAAGGATACAAGTTTCTCCGACTTGACGGGGATGTCCAACAGGCTCAACGGCAGAAATCGATGGATGCGTTCAATGCTCCTGATTCGGATTTCTTCATCTTCCTCCTTACGACGAGGGCGGGTGGTGTGGGGATCAACTTGGCTTCGGCTGATACCGGTACGTTGTATACTGTAGGGGGATGGCGAATGACCGATGGGAGATAGTAATCGTGTATGATCCTGATTTCAACCCGCACATGGATCTCCAGGCAAGTTCACTGACTTCTGCTGGTTCCGATATCGAAGCTCATCGCGATTTAGGCTATTGCTCGAAGTCATCGGTATGGGCAGGTGAAGAAGGTCTTGGTCTTCAAGCTTATGACCAAGAACTCCGTTGAAGGTCAGTCCTATCCAGCTTGTCCACGAGCTTCGCTTTCAGGCGCACTAATTCGGTTTCATTTGTAGAGCAAATCATCTGGAACGGGAAGAAGAAGATGGTGCTTGATCACCTTGTTGTACAGCAGATGGGCAAAGACAACGAAGAAGGCGAGATTGATAACATGCTCCTTCACGGCGCAGCAGCTCTTTACGAAGCGAATGAAGATGGTATAGCCGCGTCCGATATCCAATACACTTCGCAGAACGTCGATGAGCTCATCGACAAGGTTGAGCAGGATGCCGAGGTGGAGGCGGAGGCACTGGTGGAGAAGGAAGAAGCGGCGGCAAGGGGTGAGACTGTGACTGAGATCGTGAAAGCGAAGGAGACGATGTCGTTTGGCTTTGCAAAGATTTGGGAAGCGGATCAGAAGCGGTTGAAGGAGGTCTCAGAGGAGGAAGACAGGCCGGAAGATACAATGAACGCTTGGCAGCTAGTCGTGGAGAATGCAGAGAAGGAGAGGCGGAAGCGACTTGATATCGATCTCAAAGAAGGAAGATCGAAGCGAAAGGCTGCAGCGATCAAGTACCGAGCCGATGGTATACTCTCAGATGAGACGCCAGGGAAGAAGAAGTCGAAGAAAACGACAAAGGGTAAGAAATATGTCGACTCCTCGGATGCCGAGTATGCTGCGGTGCCCGGACAGAGCGAATCCGAGACGGACTCGATCACATCTTTCCCGGATGGCGTCGAGAATCTTATGGATGAGCACGGCAATCCATTCGTACGTTGCATTGCAGCCGGGAAGAAAACACTCTCAAGGAAAGAGCGCAAAAAGATCGAGATCGCAAGAGCAATGGAGAAGGGCAAGCCCGTGATTGTTCCAGTACCAAATGGACACGCTGCCCCGAATAGCGTCAACGGCAATCCGGCTCCGAATGCTATCGCTGGTCCATCTACTACTAATGGTTCGAAATCGATGATAGTCCCCGAGACATACGAGCAGCGGGCAATTCGGAAGGCGACGAGGACGGCCGAGAAAAAGACTGCCAAGGATCGATTTAGGCAGATGCAAGCCGGGCTAGAGCAGCAAATTGATCAGCGCCCTAATGGCGCCTCATCTTCCGCACCCCACGACATCTCATCCCCTCGACATGCCAAAGGCACCCTTCCGACTCGCGTGCACGGCCTCATGGACGCCGCCAAGTTGCAAGCGGGTCAAGCTATCTTTCAGTATATGTACCAGATTCTACGCGAATGTAATATGGGCCACGATATCGACAAGTGGGCACTCATGGCTCTTCCCGAAATACCCGTTGGCGAACGAAAACATATATACCTGAGTCTCGCTCAGGCTGTCGATGATCAGCTCCACACCCGTCGGATGGACCACTATTTTACGAAACCGGATGTATACAATACTGCTACGTTCCTCTTGGATGCAGGCGTTCCAATCATACCGGACACCATACCTGACGGAAGAGTACCTCCTCTGCCGGTTCAAGCGACACGTTGGAGGGATGAAGCTGGCAGTGGTCCTCCTCCACCACAGCAACACCTTTCACCACAGCACTACAACCCACATCCCACGCCACACGAGTCTCCTCAGACAATTCCCGAGGCCATTGCGGCTCCTGCAGTTCAGCCTGACCACTTGACCGCACCAGACACATCTTTTAAGCCTATGGTCCCGGCCCCTCGTTCACCTCGTTCACCTCACACAAATGGCGACCTTCTTGATGGTCTTATGGATTCCGCCGACCAGCAGACCTGCGCCTTCTGCCAGAAAGGTCACAGCGTTCAAGACTGTGCCCAAATCCCCACGGTTAAGAACCTGGAGGGGTTCCGAGATGCGATTCTCGAGAGTGATGAGCCCGAAGAGGAAAAGGTCAGTTGACTGATGACTTGATTCAGTAAGCTGATTGACTTGATCAGCGGCTCGGCCTGATCGAGATCGATAAACTCCTGCGACTTCACACTGCGGCTGGTACTCCAGTCTCCGGCACACGGTCGAATGGCCACAGCAATGGTCACCCATCCATCGCTAACGGTGATGGACATGCCAAGCCTCAACCACAAGTGACCAATGACCCCGCCCCCGAACCTAGTCGAAGTACGCCTACCATTGCGAGACCTGCCAAGGTACCTGGATCGAGAGAGAACGCTATTTCTGTCGACGATGGAAGCGATGACGAGCCCCCGGTCAAAAGGCAGCGGACCGCCCAAAGCAACGGAAACCATCTCTCTCCCTCGACTAGGCGAGGCCGTCATCTACATGGCTGCCCTATCTGCCTGTCGCATCACAATCATGCCGCAGCGCTTTGCCCGATCGTCCAGGCGGGTCCGGAAAGCACCCTGAAGTAGGTTCTTCCGGGAGCTGATCGCATGCTGATCTTCCAAGTGCTTTGCGCCGCTTCGATCCGTCCGATCCCATGTGGGAGATCCTTTGCGCCCTATACGACCGACATGCGGCGCCGCCGACAGTCAAGAGTATTGCCAAGCCGTGTGCTTTTTGTGGCCGATTTTGCGGACGAACGGCCCGCGAGTGCGCCGAGACGAATGGCGCTCGGAAGGCGCTCAAGGACAAGATCAGGGGTATGGAGGCTGCACGGGCGCAGGGAAGCTTGCCTAGCGCCTTGGGCGAAGTGCTTGACGAGCTGTACAACTGTTACGTGACTGTAAGTCCAGCGCAGACGGTGGCAGGACCGCTAATAACAGCATCCAGTGGCCGAAACCCGGCAAATGAGCATTTTCCCACAATCAACCCTACACAGGGCATACGTCTCAGAGCAGTTCGACGTAGCAACCTCGCATTGATAACCCGGCATTCCTTATGTACCCCGCAAGGAGAACCCCAGCATTCCCGAATGCAAATCATGGCTGATATCTGACCGACCAATCACAAAAAGTGCAGCGATTGATCCTGTTTACCGTTGTGATGTGCCGATGACGAGCTCTGCATACAATGTCCCTGATTGTTTCTATTGCGATCTAACCCTCTAACACGTCTTCCATATCTTGACCGAATCGATCGCGAAACCCCTCTTGAGGGGGTCCTTTGGCCAATTCGTATTCCACCATTTGCTCTTCGCATTCCAAAAATCACTCATCGCCGTCCCCGAATTATCCAACCATGGTTTCCCACCTTCACCATCGGGGAACCAACCATCCGTCCCTCCGACAGCCAAATCGATGATGAGGTAAAACTCTTGATCGAAAGGTGCGTTGTTATTCTCCGATGCGATCCAGGGATTGGTCAGTTTGATCACGTCGCCCGTGGTTGTGTTTGTGATCGTTCCGGGGAATTTACCCCGAGTCCAGAATGATTCTTGGTCAAATCGGAGGGAGATTACTTGAGATACTTTCGAGTCGATGTCTGCGAGGTCACGGTCAGCAAAGTGATAAATGGGGGAGGAGATTCGCGCACAGGTCCACATGTATTTTTCGTTCCATTCGAGACCAAACGTATGGTACTTCTCATTGTAGTAGGTCCGTCTTTGTTCTCGAAAACCCCAAGTCATATACAGTCGATCGAGGTCAACGGTAGGCCCTGCCAGTCGTCAGCTGAAAACTTCAAGCTCATGTCAGTGTGAAAGCCGACTTGCCCCAATGGAGGGAACTCTGAGCATAGTCCACACCTCGGTTCGGGTACGACATGTTATTCCCCCTCGCCTCTAGTACATCAATCTCCCCACTCCTCGGCCAAGCTCCATAACTTTCGTTAACGGGTAACAAGAATATCCCTGGCCACAACCAATCTCCCGTCGGGAACCTCGCTTTGACTTCCACTTTCCCATATCGTAAGGTCACACTGTTCTTCGTGATCAATCGAGCAGATTGAACGGGGTTGATCACGGTGAGCCGTGAAGAGTTTGAGACGGCGACACATTGAGTGATGTTTGTACTCGTACATTCGCCTGTGGCTGTGAGGTTGAGTGTGTACCCGTCTGTTATCGCATCTTCGCCGAGAACATCGGATGTGAGTGTCGGGACGAGGTAGAGGGTGCCATCTTGCACGAAGGAATTGTTATCTGAATTGGTGGTCCATTCGAACTCGCCGTTACCGTAGCCGTCTAATCGAACTTCACGAGTCCAGACGTCGAGGTTGAGTCCGTTCGAGAAGTTGTCGTCAAGTAACAGGCACCTGGGATACGGATCAATAATACTTCCTACCATTGATGATGGCTAACTCACGTCTTCCCCAAATTCGGCACCGAGGCATACCCATCCCAACAAACTACAAGGGTCAGTACAAATCGATACCTCCATGACTTTTACTCACTAACCCCGGCAATCGCGATATCGAGAAAGATACTAGCCAAAGTGATATACCTCGCCCATCTCTGAGCCGGATCATTCTTCTCCAACCAAGGTTTATAGATCTCCCCTTTCAATCGAGTACTCTCGAACGGTTTCCTATTCATCGCTGCTGTGGTAGGTTTCCCATCCTTCCCATCTCGGTCCCGTCTCCCGTTCTTCCCAGCTTTCATTCGGTTGGCCCTCCTCTGAGCTATTGTGGACTTGGCTTGAACACCGCTCGATAAGCCTGTTGAATGGAGAGTACGACGGGGACTGCTCATTCGGAGACTGGTGGCTGGGCTAGACTGGCCGGTTTGGAGGACAGCAGCGAGTGAAGAGCGGCGACGGGTCAAGTCGGTTGTAGGGATACTGAAGGAAGGGATGTCAGCGGAAGCAGGGGAGTTAGGGATGGAGTTGATGTGGATCTTTGGTGGGAGGGGTTTGGAGTCTTCTGCGGATGATGCTGCCGAGGGCTCGAGATCCTGGCTCGTTCCTCGGACGGAAGCATCACGGAAGGGGTTGCGGTCTAAGGTGTGATGGGTGTACTTGAACCGGACACATCGCCCAGAAGAGGATCGCTCGAGTTGGCGGTAAGCAGAGGTGGTCGGTCAGGGATGGATAGGGAAGGCGAAGGATAGGTATTGACGACGGTTGACGGCATACGGGGAAGAGGGAAGGTGTTGTTGGGAGGTTGAGCCATTATCGAGTAGTCGTCATATTGTGAAGCAGGTGCAGACTCCTCCTCGTTATCCGGGAGATCCTCCAAATCCGATACAGATGGTCTCCGGAACGATGACGCGGCAGAAGGTCGGCGAAAGGACGAAGGTGCCATTGATGCAGGTGAGTTCCCCCCAGCTTGACTTTCCTCACTCCCAGGCATCGTATCCAGCTCCGGTATCGTCAATCTCCTCAACGCAGGATCAGCAATCGATTTCGGACTAACGTCTTCCTCCCCCAGATCGTGCTCTGTATCACGTCGAAAAGCAGTAGGGTAAAACGACGTTATATCGTCTTCGAGGTCCTCTTCCGGGTAATCAAGACCTTCCAAAGATCCGGCCCAAGAAGGTTGACGGCGTAAAGAAGGCGCTGCAGAACGTGAAGGAGATGACAAGGCGACTTCGATTTCTTCTAGATTCTCGTCGTACTCTATTTGACCGGCCGCCTTCTCATTCGCGTTTGGGTCCGTGATTGAAGAGATATTCATGATTAACCTCTCCGGTGAACTTGGAAGGAAGAAGGTTTCAGTTGCGCTAATAGAGTTTGAGCGTCAGTGGTATGAATTGTTGGGCTTGGTCCTAATCTCCGAGATCGGTCAACGCGACGGTGGCGTGGTCCAGGGATTAGCATAATCGCGACGGTCACTACTACAGTAACTTATCCAGTACATCGGGGTGATAAATCGAGAAACAGAAGAAATGGCTCATCGGATGGGTAAGTTCCTCTTCCGGGGCCGTCAAAGTCGGCTTGATTTTGCTTCCGCAGATCAAATCCAGCCTGAGTGCTTATTATCCATTGCCGGCGCCATCTTTGCTCAGAGTATGCTTGCAGCGCAAGAGACATGGTCATCATGTATGTGAAGCATGCTCGTCATGTATGGTATCTTCTTCCAACCACTCGATATGCGAGTTCCATACATCCGCCACCGCCCCCTACCGGTCCTTACCCCCCCTGGTCTTTCTACAGATCTGAGTGAAAGGAGGGATTCAGCTTAATCTGCCTTCTTGTCGGAGACCGCGCCATTCTACGCGTATAGGTCAGCTTTGAATGCAAAGTACACTACATAACGTATACGGACCGATTTGTTGTGAGCATCCGCAAGTCGATTGTATTCGGCATTTTGCTGCGAAGCCTGTTTCTTGAGCGTCTCTGCCCGAATAATCAGCTGTAATCGTCTACGAGCCGTCTCCGCCATCCTCTGCTTGAGGGAGAGCTGTACGGATTTCACCAGACTCACCGAAGTCCCGGTCTTTCGATTGGCTCGTCTTCAGTTCCGCCTCGAGCTCCGTGATCCTCTTCCTCATTTCCTCGCTCTCGCCAATGGCACCGCTCTCTTTAGCTGTCCGCTGTTGCAAGGCCGAATACTTCTCCTGAACATTGATGAAGTCGAGGATGATGTAGAAGACTCGTGCTAGGATGAGGGAGAGAAAGAGGGTGGCGCCAGTCAGATAGACTGAGAAAGCATCAGCGGATGGAAGGCGGTCAAATCTGCGAACAAACGATTGCGTTGCGCATAGAATCGTCGAGCAGCACTGCAAATCTATCAGTTTCCTGTGGCAACCTAGGCGGTGGGATGTCTCACTAGTTCGTCTCGGTTCGTACGTCGGCCATCTCCGACTTGGACTTGGCGGAAGCTCCTGCACACTCATCAGGGTGTGCTTCAGGCTTCTCAACAGATGTGACCAGCCTTCTTGAGCGATCCGGACCATTCTCTGCAGCGCGTCTACGAATAACACGGCCACGAATCTAGCGAGGTTAAGGTCAGCGCTGGAGCGACAGCTGAAAACGAATCACTCACATGAAGGTGATTTTCAGCTGTAAAAAATCAAGCGTTAGCTAACCTTCAGAAACAGCGGATTCGCCCAAGCATGGGACGATGCGATCCCAAGTACTAACTCACTCCATACTGGATCTTCGCGACCTGCGCGAAGAGTGGATCAACCTAGGAAAAGCAAAGAAAGCGAAAGGAGCGCACAACTGGGTTCTCGCTCAGGAAATGCATCATCCTGATCCGACATCAGCGTTGGGTCACAACAGGTGAGCAAGGATCCGACTGCTATCAGGGACTCGCAACACTGACTTCTTCCGCAAAGAGAATGGCATGGGGCACACGATGGCGCTGAAGAGTGAGAGCTCGGACATGAGGAGGCCGAAGCATACTGCAGGGTGTATCTCAGCACATAACATCACTCCCTTACATGGCACTTACGACTATAGTAGAGCTGAAAGGTAGCAGAACAAAGATCAGCTGGGCTCCAGGTTCGCCAAGGCACTGGACTGCAGCCAGTGTCCAACCTGTAAAGGACAGCTCACAGTCATGGTGCTCTGATTCGACGATTAGGTGCTGGCGAAAGAGCAAGCGATTGATAGATTAAGTACAGAGTCTGTCGTTAAAAGCAGTCAGGCGACAAAGACACGTCGAATCTTCCGCCTGTGCCATACGTCATGCTCGAAAGCGACTGCCACATTCGCGAGTACCGTTTGCTCTCGCCCAAATGCCGGCTGGAAAGGCAATCCCTTTCCTTAGATTGATGGGCTTAGATTTGTTTAGATCTCGTGCTTCACTTATGTTTTCAATGTTTCCCGTCATTTGAGCACTGACCCAAGAAGGTTCAAGACCGCCGTCGGCGGTCCATCTTCACCAATAAGAGGCCGACGGGCGTCCGCCTGGTGGCATAATGGCGGACCTTCAGGTGGGTCTCGTTTCATCAGTGTCCTGTTGTTGGTTGCGCAAAGCAGACCCTTAGTCTGCCATATGTCCGGCACAACGGGATACCAAAGCTGCTCAGGTTCAGAGACTAACGAATCCTCCTTTGTAGACATTTCTGAACCTCCTCGACGCAACCGTCCGCGCTTCGCGATTATCTGGCTCGAAAGTCAAAGACCTAACCGACCAATCTCAACTTCTCTTCCCTCAAGACTCGAAGCTCGTCTCGTCCTTTCTGCGACTCAATAATTCTTTACCTCCAGCTTCACAAGCCCGGATATCGAGCCTATACGTGTTCGATGCGATCGCTCGAGCAACACAGAAAGCTGGAAGGGTCGGAGCGGGGATGTTGACTAAGCTTGAGGCTGTTGTTGGGAGCTGGGTGACGGGTATGGTGGAGGATAGGAAAGGTGGGGTGTGGCTGGAAGGGAAGGTTGGTTTGCTTTTTCGCGGCTTGATCGGACGGCGCAACTGCCCCCTCCTAGAGCTGTTGTATAAGCCAGTGCTGACTTTCTTGTCTAGGACAAAACCCGCAAGGTCATCGAAATCTGGACCAAGAGTGGAACGTTCCCTCCCGCATGCCTCGAAAGGCTGGCAATCAATATCGATTCTCCGAGCTACGAGCCTCCTCCGCCGGTCATGTCTCCAGCACTTCCGCCTGTGGAACCGAGCAGGACTGCTATAGGAGGTTATGTTTCTGGAAAAGAACAAGGTAAATGGCCGTGTCAATCTGGATCGTTATCTTGGGTGATTTTCTCGTTGCGGCCTTTGCGCCGCGAAGTATCCTGCTGGGATTAGGAGGGAATCTACAGCTTGCTTTTGTGCGCCAAACCAGCCTGACAGCCGACGGACGAATACCAAGACGACCAGACGCGGCCAAGAGGCCAAGCGGACGTGCGATTGGAGTACTGACGAGCCAGGCATCTCGGCAATCTCATACTAGCTCTGGCGCTTGTAGACACCCTCGCGACGACCTGCATGCATCTCATGCGTTTACGCAGCTGCAAATCTCGAAGAGTCCTTGCCCTGGTCTGCTTTCGGAGCAACCCACGTGGGGGGATGAATCCAAAGATCTGATCAGGGCAGAGGAGTGTATTTGATTGGTCCGAGATTTCACTGTATCATCCCTAAACGCGAGCATAACTGAGACATGGTTGTTCCTCCCCTTTCCCCCCAACTATCCTACCCACGAATATCGCATGAACCGTTTCGTGGACAAATCTCGACTCCTTCCCTCCGCTTCCACCTACCCATACAGGCCTACCCCCAGCCGGTCCTTCCCGATCACCGCCCGGTCCACCTCCGGCACCCGGTAGTCTCCCACCCGAGATCCTCAAGCTCCTCGGGATATCCGCGCAACAACAACAACCAGCGCCAACCATACCGATAGATCCAAGGAGACCAAACGGAAACATGCAGTGAGTCTCCCTCAAACGACGCGCGAGAAAAGCGAACGGCAAAAACAGTGGCATTACGTCAGCTGATCATTCGATTCCCTTAGATCACCCATCAAATCTCCTTTGACTGCTCCTCAACCCGCCGCAGCTGGTGGTATCGACGTATCGAGCATCCTGGCGAATGTCTCACGGCCTCAAATCTCAAGCACGCCAAGTCAGCCTGGACCGCCTGCTCAAGCTCCTGCACCAATCGCCTTAAACCCCGCTCAACTCGCCGAACTCGCTCGACTGACGGCTCTCACCCGAGCCGGACCTGGAGCTACCGGTTCCTTCGCTACTGCGCCTTACACCTCGACTGGTTCCAGTCAGTATGCAGACCCGCCGCCCCCGAGGGGAACATTTCCTGGTCCTCCGCGGTATGATGAGCCCCCACGATATGACGGGCCTATGCGTTATGACGAACCTCCTCGACGTCGTTCAAGAACACCTCCGCCTCGCCGTACAAGCCGAGATGCGTATGACCGGGATCGCGAGTACGACCGTCGTCCACGCGGGTCTTCGAATGATCGTCCGCCCAGAGACAGACAGGACCTTGACAGGGATTATGGCGGTCCACCACGAGATAGTCGGGGATATGACAAGGGTTATGATGGCCCGCCTCTCCGGGACAGACGAGATTTCGATGGCGGTCACGATGGTCCACCTCGGGATAACCGTGGTCTCGAGAGAGATCATGACCGTCGAGATAGTCGACCCAGAGAGCGGTCGACTAGTCCGCTTAGGGATATGGGCTATGGGCGACGGGACGGAGATCGAGCAGAACCAATGGGATGGGGCCGAGGACGAGGGAGAGATGATCGAGGTGGACGAGGTGGTCGAGGACGGGGTCGAGGACGAGGAGGTGGACCTCCTGAAGATAGGGGATATGGCGATAGGGGATATAGTGGTCCACCGATGGATGTCAAGAGAGCCCCACTTCCGCTTCCACCTGCGCCGATGCCTGTTGGTCGAGCACCGCCGCCTATCCAACCGGGTAAGGACGAGTTTGGGCGCGATCTTCCGCCGGGACGGGAACCGGGTGGAGAGGAACCAAAAGCGGAGGAGGGGGGTGGCGAGGAGGACATGGCTCTAGACGATTCGGATGAGGAGAAGCCGCAGGCGTCGATCTCAGCTCCTTCAGTTTCTCAGGAAAATAGTTCAGCAACGCTCCCGCCGCCTATCCATGGATACCCATCAGCGCTGCCGGACCAGCCTTTCGCTCATCCTGTTCAAGCTCTACCACCCTTTCCACTCGCTAACGAGTCAGCCTACCCCTATTCTCCGATCGCCGCGCAGGCAAGTCTTGCGACTTTCGATATGTCCACGTTCAACCCGTCCGATCCAGCTTGCTGGACCGCCCTGAAGAACGCCTTCCAAGGTTCGACTGGAAGAGAGCCGACCGAAATGGACATCATGCATTTCTTCGCGACAGGCGAGGTGTCGGGGGCCGTTGCGGAGGTCGGAGGAGGACCGGGAGGAGGAGGTATGGATTTTGGCGGGTATGAAGGAGGCCGAGGGGAAGGAAGAGGTCGGGGTGGGTATCGAGGGAGAGGGAGGGGAAGAGGCGGTCGAGGTGATTCGTGATCATCGTTCTTTGTGACCTACATCGCTCGGACTCTATATCATCAGCATGCATGTGTGTTGTCATTGTCGCGTAGAGCCAGCCGAAGCCTGCAGTGATGAGCTCGGTGTAGGTTGAGAGATATCGAGCCGTTCTACACTGGTGCAAGGACTAGGATAGTACATGCCGATGATGATGCCTCATGCCAGAATAATGATGTATGCCTATTTCTGTATTGTATTGACCAGCCTGGGTCCACTCCATCAGCATCAATCATACCCTCTAACCCCTTGAGTCGCGACTCACCAATCCAAACCCTCTTCCAGACCTTCCCCCTTTGTCGCACAACTCCCTCTAACACTCCATTCCCTACCCTTCTCCTGTCCGGCCAACCCAAGCTTATCACTTATCTCCGCAGGACTGGACGCTCCTCCCACATCCTGTTTGTTCGCAAACACCAACACGGGAACGGATTTCAGCTCGTCCTCTGATAACATTGTTAGGAGCTCGGAACGGGAGGTCGCTAGTCGTGCATAATCGGAGGAATCGATGACGTAGATGATGGCCTGGACGTGTTGTCGTCAGAACACAGCAAACCACAGAGCTAGCAATGAAGAAAGACGGGTTGTTTGAAGGAAAGAGGTAGGAGGGATGGAAGAAATCACTTGTGTATTTGCATAGTAACATCGCCAGTAAGGTCGGATTGAGGACTGTCCACCGAGATCCCAAACTTGAAAGTTGATGTTTTTATATGAGACGGTCTCGACGTTGAATCCGATCGCTAAGGCGAGTACAGATCAGCCAAGATCTCGAAGTCACGCGGTCCAGATTGGTTGGCATACTGGGTATTGTTGAAACTACCTCGCCAATCTGTTTGCACATCAGGTTCAATCCTGTCATTGGGGAAAGCGCTCCGACCCACTTGTAGCCGATACAGTATCGTCGTCTTCCCCGCCGAGTCCAAGCCGACCATCAATATCCTCACTTCCTTATCTTTCCCCCAGAACGCGAGTGAGGTGAGGGATTGGTAGATCCGGGAAAGGGAGAGGCCCATGTTGGGCGAGCGTCGTGGGTCTCAGCGCAGTCTCTGAAGATCCTTGACCTTCGGCGAGCACAGATAAATTAAGTTTCGAAGAGTCACTGAACCAATGCAGTAGGTTGCAGTACGCCGAAAGTCAAGCTGAGCAAGCAACGAAAGCAACTGACCCCTCCGCGTCTTTAAGCAATTGGTATAACTTTTAGTCAAAAGATTCCTAATAATCGCCTTCCAAATGAATTCCTTATGGCGTGGGGTCTCCAGGCAATGTGAAACCGCCCGTCCGAATTTTCGACTATACTATACCCCTTCCCTTTCGCTCCGGATATCGCACTTGCTCGGGTATGATGGCAGGCATCATGTCGGATCATGTGAAGACTCCGAGACTTGACAAGGCAAAGAAATTCAAGGCGGGGAAGGACGATCAGGCGGACCGGAAGATGCTCGCTTCAAAAGTGGTAATGGAGGAGACGAAGGATGAACGTAAAGCCAGGAAGAGGGCTAAGAAGCTAGTACGTAGTATATCAAGCTCCAGAATCATTTTATGACTTCTGCAGGCCAAAGATGGAGGGACTACGGTGAACGTAACTGAATCGTCCAACATTCCCGAATCCTCGAGCATGGCTGCCGAACGAGCCGTTATGAATGACTCGAATGGCGGTTCGACAAAGATCAAGAAGAAACGGAAGAGGGATGACGCTGTCGAGCAAGAAATAAGGTCAGCGGTCGAGCCAACGAAAGAAAATGGGACAGATGAGTCAAAGTTGTGGAAGGAGAAGAAGGCGACGAAGTGGCAAAAGCACGATGCGCAAGCCTCCAACATCGCCTTGATAGAGATAGCAGTGCACGAGGGGATGAAGGCGGTACTGGAGGCGGATCCGGACATCGTCAAGAAAGAGAAGAGAGATAAGAAGGAGGAGAAGAAGGATGAGAAGAAGAAGGATAAGAAGGATAAGAAGGACAAGAAGGACAAGAAGGACAAGAAGGACAAGAAGGACAAGAAGGACAAGAAGGATAAAGGGCGCAAAGAGACAGATACGAAGCAGGAGGAGCAGACAATACCGGTCGATTCAGCATCGTCTACGCACACGGGTACTACACCAGTCGGGAATGGTACCGAAGAAGCACTGAACGGCGAGACGAAGCCCGCTAAGAAGGCTAAGAAGGACAGGACGAAGAAGGCCGACGGAGACGAGGATGCAGTAACGAATGGTCCGGGCATCTCAGCAGAGGTTATCTTCGCGGAAACCACCCTTTCAGATCCCGCCAAGAAAGGTCAGTTTGGCCTCCGAATCTACCCGCTTCCGAAAGCTGATTACAGAAGTGTAGCTCTTCTTTACGCTCATCAACACGCCACCTCCCACTTGCACAGTTCGACGGTCACTCCTGGCGAAGCTTGGAAGTTTAGTAAAGCGAAACAAGGTTGGTTGATGAGGCACATCTGGAGCGAGGAGGTAATTTCTCCTTCACTCTGCTTTGCCGATGAGCCGATACAAATCACCAGATCCCGGACGGATACGTCGACTTGGTTGTAGGCTATCTCAAGACCGTACAGAACAGTGCTCGATCTGTCAGTGCTGCGCTAGCTTTATGACAACCTGGCTGCTGACGATGTACAGGGACTCATTGAATCCGCAAAGAAGCATGTCAAGCCCAGTGAGGAAAGCGCGGAGGAGAAGTTCGCAGGAGATGTGGCAGAAGATGAGGAAGGAAAAGGGCAAGAGAAGAATGAAGAACAGCATGATCAGGCGCTAGTGGTCGATGGAGTATCAGAGACTGGGGCTGAGAAGGTCAATATACGGAGGGAAAGGGCAGAGCGGCTGCTCAAGGCGATGGGAGCACGATGACATGAAGTCCCGCCTATGACACTTGAGTTGTTGCATACTTCGACTACATGATATGAGTAGCACACGACGATCCCCTCCCCACCTTCCCATATCTTCCTTAGTCGCGGGCTTGGCGCCCTCCCGCGTCCAAACTCGCCAAGACGCGAGGGGGACATACGGGGACTTCGGCGCGATGTAGGGCATTGGACTCGTAGGACAGCTTGGACGGGTGATATGAGGTGTGGTGTGAGCCGAGAGGGAAGATGACATGTACAGTCGAGTTGGGGTGAGCACACTTAGAGTGAGTGTGCTGGTACGAATTGGCGGAGATTCGCCTGAATATATGAGCGCAAAAACCGATGCGCAGAGTGACCGGATCCGAAGAGCGTGGTAGTAGGACCGTATACGTGTGGGGTAAAATACCGAATGGGCAGACGAAAGTGGCCAAAGGTATCGCAAGATATTGAAGGGGAGTGAAGCAAAGTCGAGGGTGATTATGGAAGTAAAATCGTAAAAGTCGTGGCAGGCCATCATAAATGACAGATCGGTGCGCGTGTGCTAGCATCGGCGGCGCAAACGTCGATCTGAATGGCGAGCCGAACGATCATCCTCTTTGCTTCTTTCCTTCCTCGGACCCCATCTCCAGGCAAATCACCACTGTTGCTCCCTCGTGTTGTTCCTCGTCTGGCTTCGCAACTGTCGCTGAGTCTCCATCGCCTGCCCCACCGCCTGTGCCGCCTCATCAGGCGTTACCCTCCTCTTTGCCTGCTGCATGGCCTGCATCTGACCGGAAGATTGACCAGCCATCGCCGAGTCGTCATTCGCGATCGGCTTGGCGCCAGGCTGAACGGACCAGTCGAAAACGTAGTCGTACTGGAAGCCCTCTCGAACGAAGAGATCGCGGAAGAGCTTCCTAAGGTACGAGTAATCGGGCTTGTCATCGAAGCGAAGAGAGCGGCAGTAATTGAGGTAGATGGCGAACTCGTTTGGGAAGGCGCGGACGAGAATTTCGGTGGGAGTGGTCATCTCTATCAGGGGATTAGAAATAGTCACAATATAATCAGACACTCACTCTTCTCCATGATCCGGTCGTACTTCTGCTTCTTCGTCGCCGCCTTCAAACCTTGCCAGGGAAGAGAACCGCGAAGGAAGTACTGCGCTACTTAGCAGAATATGGGAGTCGAGCAATAGAGACTTACCATGAGTACGTAGCCGAGTGACTCGAGATCATCCCGACGAGACTGCTCCACACCCAAGTGCGTGTTGATCGACGTGTAACGAGCGGTCCCAGTCAGGTTCTTGTTCTCTCTGTACGGGATGTGAAGGTGGGTCTTCGGGTCGCGGTACTTCTTGGCGAGACCGAAGTCAATGACGTTGACCTGATTGCCGCGCTTGCCGATACCCATGAGGAAGTTGTCGGGTTTGATGTCCCGGTGGATAAAGTTGCGGGAGTGGACGTACTCCACCCGGGAGATGAGCTGGTCGGCGAGGAGGAGAACGGTCTTCAGGCTGAACTTGCGGTTGCAGAAGTTGAAAAGATCCTCGAGGGAAGGACCGCTGAGTGCCATCAATATGACGCGAAATCTGGTAATGTGGGTGCTCACAGAAGATCCATGACCATCGCGTTGAAATCGCATTCCGTCCCGTACCACCTGACAAACGGCACTCCTACTCCTCCGGCCAACGACTTGTACACCTTCGACTCATACTCAAGCTGCGGATGCTTCGCCTTGACCGACTCCAGCTTGATCCCGACTTCCTCACCCGAGACGATGTTGACTCCGAGGTAAATGTCACCTTTCATCTCATCAGCGTGTGTGGCACAACCTGTCAGGGCAATGCGGGATGCGAGTACTTACCAAACGATCCACTCCCAATCTTCTTCCCGATCCTGTACTTCCCACCGACTCGAAGATCCATGGAAGTCATCCTGCCGCCGGGAGAGGGAAACGCCGTGGTCATGGTAGGATAAAGGGTTCGATCGGTATCGTTAGACCGAGCAGTGGATGCCGTTGGGCAAACGTTGGTGGATGAGCGATGATTAATCGAATGGAGTGTAGGTATTCCAACCGGAAAATCGGTTAGTATATCGAGAGCGATCGAAACGCACGTTTGTTCGATTGTGGAATGGTATTTGGGGACATTGACGTTGGGGAAAGCGGTGCGTCGGAGACAAAGGAAGACATAAAGTCAAATTGTCGTGGTTGACGAATTGTACGAGGTTGTGCAGCGTGAAAGGAGACGGGTTGGCATCGGGTGTGAATCGATGCGACAGGTTAAGTGGAGAGGAGAACACGTCAGCCTGGTTTCCTCTCGTTTGATCCACGTAGCAGAGCGAGCAAACATGGCTCCGATTGGACGTCTGTGAGGACAGTTGATCATTGGGCATCCTCTATGTCGCGCACCCTTCCACGAAGGTAACTCAACCGCTCCAGTGCGACATGCACAAATCGAACCGGCCAAAATAAAGCCAAACTCACCTGGATATCTTCCTCTACGTCTCTATGCGATGTGACCCCCAATCCTTAGTATAGATGGGCGATTCCCAAGTGACAGGTCAGACGTCCCGTTGTTTCTCCTGCCTTGTCTCGCCTAATCGATCGGATCTATATGAGGCCGATCTGTCTGTGCCCGTCCACAATGGAAGTGAGTATCGATGAAAGTGAATAGGAGGAGAAAGGTAAAAGGAAGATGGATAGGTCGGTGGATGGCCGAAAAGGAGGATGTGCGTTAAGGGCGGACAAAAAGGGTTGTGTGTGTCAGCACATCATCAGATCATGCGTCTGGATCGCGGGGAATGAACTCCCTTGTCCTCCTCTCCTTTCTCTTCACCGTTCTTATCTGAAATAAGGGGTCTGAACTCACCAGAAAGGTATCACACGTGAGGAAAGGGCCGGTCGAGGAATGGTGGAAGGAGAAAGAGGTGAGGTGTGCTGAATCTGGGGTTTGGGGGGCGTCCTTTTGGACAGGCCGAGTCGAACTATTCCCGTCAACCCCTTGAACGTGGCGCTTCGGGCAACGCGCGTTCCTGGCATAGCTGCTGGGTTAATACTTTTTATGATTTTGAATCATTTCAATCATACGTTTTGATCATGGTGAGCAGAGAGTAGGATAGTCGCACGCATGCTGATAAACTTCGACGCAGTCCTTACGGGTCGTTCCTCCCACGCCCTCCACCTCGAACGAGGAGCATGTTGTCTCCACAAAGGTTGATCACTCGCTTTACTCTGCGCAAGATATTTACTGAAGCTATCGTAGGCTACTGCTCATCCTGCCACCGGAACCCACGATACCTTCCGTTACGGCTTCACAGCGGCTACCAATGGTGTAGCAGCGGGGCATGTCAGCCCATTGCAGGCGAGGTTGGAGAAGGTGATTTCGCAACGACTCGTCGTAGTCCGATGTTCCTGTCGGGTTACCAGGTAGTCAGAGAGCTATGTTAATCCTTCTTCAGTGGTCATCAACGCAGAATCAGCTCCAGCAGACTTTACAACGGAACACATTCGGCATGAGTGTCCCCTTGAGACAAGCAATGGAGATGAAGATCGTTAGCGAGGTGAGTCAATCCTTCGTTCTTTTGCTATCAAGAAGCAATACTGACGAAGACGTGCCTCTTGTAGTCCCTGCACAACCCGCTCCTTCTCACTTCTACACCTTCTTCCCTACCACTTGGCGGTTCGCACAACCTCGCCCTCGAGATCCTGCGGGGAACGGACGAGGGCCTCGATATTTCCGAGTTCATGGGTGGAGACCGAGTGATGCGGGAGATTTACGATGTGACCGGGGCGATGGAGCGAAGTAGGGGCATATGATCGATCGTAAAGCTGCATGAAACCATTGTACATACACCTCATCGCACTCTTAGGTCTTCACCTAAAGGATTGGCCCGATACTCTTCACTTTATTTGCGTTTCCAGGTCGCCATAAGCACCTGGGCTCCAACGCTCTTTCACCAAGATATAGATCCGCAGAAGAATCAGAAGTCCATAAAAGCGTTGCCATGTCCTGCATGGCTTTCATACACAGCTGAACCACTTATCTTTACCTCACGCAATCGTCTGATACCCTCCTCGACCCGTTCCCTGCGGTGGAGGAGCCGGCGGTCGACTCTCCTCCGTCTCATCCTCCGTCCCAAGCCTAAACCCACCTGAAGAGGGGAACGACCCTGGCGGAGGCGGTGCAGCTTGTCCAGGTTGTCCAGGTGTAAATCCGCCCGGCATACCCCAATCTATCCTCATCAGCTTGAACCACCTCAATAGAGATCGGTCGCCGACTCGTACTCACCACTTTGACCGCCTCTACCCATCCCTAAACCCTGGAACCCGAAAGTCGCCTGTCCCCAACGCAAATCCCCACCTCGTTCTCGTAACTGAGCCAAGCAAGTGAAGAATATTGGGATCTTGAGAAGGACGAGAAGGAAGGTTATGAGTGTGATCAAGCCTGATAAAGGGCGCGTCAGGAGGTGGAAGATATCGAATACCGCTGTGAAGAGGACGAGGATTAGGAACTGGTCGATTCTGTCAGTCGAGGACTGAAAAGCTGAGTAGAGGGAGCTACTTGGCGGAATGGATTAGTAGAGGAACGCATCTCGTGTGCTACTATTCCGAAGAGCTGAGAGAGGTAGATTAGGGCTTATCACGAGGGGATACGGAAAAAGTACCATGATAGGGAAGTTGTAGCCATCGCCGGTGATGGATGAGGCAGTGAGGAGGGATAATGACGCGCCGGTCGTGAGTAGCTGAAACGCATCTTGCGAAGCTAGGCGGTCTTGTAGCGACATGACTTGGTCTGCCGGACTTTTGTGAGTGTTTCAAGTGCGTGAAAAGAAGAGTGAGAACGAGTTGGATGGAACTTGGGACAGACCATCTTGGCTGTCCGGTATTTAATGTCAACAAATCTTTACTAACCCTTTCCTTGCAGAATCGCAAGCTTAAGAGCCCCTAGAAAGGACCACGATGCGATCGGCAGTGGTGTTGAGCGTACTGGTACTGGTCGCCAGAGCCCGACAAGCCTCGACTGAAGCTATGAATTTTCCTTGGCCGACTCGACCATTAGAGTGGAAGGATGTGAATTTCCTGAGCACTTCGGACACTCATGGTCAGTACCCTTTCGTTTGTAACGCTGTCGATTCATACTGACGATGTCTAGGCTGGCTACTTGGACATCAACATGTGAATTCCGTTCTCACACTCTCATCGCAGAGCTGACATCTCGTTTAGGCAACCTGGCCAGAGCCAGTATGTGAACAGCAGCAGATCTGAAATATGTACTGATACGGGATCGACCAGAACTACTCAGGCGACTTCGGTGCCTTCGCAAGCTTCGCGACCCACATGCACGCCCTCGCCGACGAAAAGGGCGTCGACCTTCTCCTAGTGTATGCAATCTCTCTCTTCCTTTGTCCTCACTAAGCGGTGTACAGGGATGCTGGCGATCATCACGATGGCTCTGGCCTCGTCTCCACTTCCCCTGAGTCCGCTGCGAAGGCCGACCATATCTTCTCGATGCTGAATTATGATGTCTTGACGATCGGGAATCATGAGCTGTATTCGTATGACACTGCTAGGGAGATATGCGATCATCGGGATCAGTGGTATGTTCTTTCTCGACGTCTCAGGGCTTGTTCCTAGGTGAAGCTGATGAATGCAGGAAAGGGAGGTACTTGACTAGTAACGTCAACATCACTGTCGAAGATGAAGAGGGACGAGCGATCTCGGTGCCGATCGGCGAGAGATACGCCAAATTCACAACGAAGCAGTGAGTCGCTATGTGTGAGCATTGCGCTGAGCAAAGCAGAGGACGGAAAGTCACGGCTTTCGGCGTCATCTTCAAATGTGAGATACCTTCATTTCTCGGGATGATCATGCTGAGGTGTGATGACCAGTCCAGTACCACGGGGAGTAAGCGTATTTGATCCTGCTTAACTGTACATTGATAATCCCCTCATAGCAACATCACAGTCCATTCTCCGGGTCATCTGGCCAAGGAACCTTGGTTCCTCCAAGCGATCGATGAGGCCCCAGATTTCTTGTCGGTAGACTGATCGTGATACTGATTGAAGCTGACCCGTGTAGCGTACTAGCGGGTCACATGCCAGCTCGGGGGGAAACATCGGAATGGACACCGATCTTCAACGCTATCCGACGACGACATCCGCGCGTACCGGTCTTCGTCTTCGGCGGACACACTCATATACGGGATTGCATACAGTATGACGATCGGTCCATCGCAATAGTCCCAGGTCGATACATGGAGACGATCGCTTTCACTTCTTCTTCGCTGCTGAAGGCTTCTCAGCGACTCTCAGTAGCCCGCCGATACCTCGATGGGAATCGTCGGAGCTACATGTTTCATTCCGGTCACGATGCGAAAACCTTCGACACGCCTCTTGGACTGAATATTACCGCTTCGCTCCTCCACCTTTCGTCCGAGCTGAACATCTCGCTTTCACTCGGTCGAGCGCCACATGACCTCTTCCTCTCTCGATACCCGTACGGTCATCCACGATCGATATTGACAGAGTGGACGGAAAGGGTCATACCGACGACCGTACGGGATCCAGCTAGGATCGGGCCAGGATTGTTCATCACTCAGGCTGGCAGTCTACGATTCGATGTGGTGCGTTCATATAAGCAGAATCGCTGAACAATGGCTAAGTGATTACAGTTTCAAGGCGGTTTCGACCGGAATGACGAGCTTACGGTGTCCCCTTTGTGCGCTTTTTGACTGGGACTTTCAGCCAATATGTAGTTGACGTACACGCCAGCGAGAATCACTTCGTCTACGTGCCCCTCTCTGCGAGCTTGGCGCGACGGATTGTCGAACAGCTAAATCTCGCCGGACCGACAAAGCTCTACTCGGAACCCTCAGGACCGCGAGGAGAAGACGAGCGAGTCGAGCGGATCTACCGGGAATGGCTGTCTAACCAGTGGGATGAGTACGCCTTGAACCGTGACACGGTGGAGGAGCAAGTCGCATGGTCTGGCAGGCGCACACCGACTATGGGGTATGTAACGCGTGATGCTTGTCCTGGCGTAGGAGATGATATCGAGCATATTCCTGGTGAGCGAAATTCCCAATCGCCCGTGTCGCTCCGAGCTGATGAGACTTCTCCAGTCCCCCACTCGCACTTCCAGCCGTACGTGATGAAGCTCGTGCCACCGCCTGATCGCTAAAACCCTGGTGTAGCGCTTTCGTTGGCACGCCTTTCCCATCTAAAGTGGACGATGAGGATATGATCGATGTGGCGATCCTAAACTTTTCGCTAGATGACTTCAGTATGTTCCTCCGGTTACTGGAAATGTCGATGTCTAAATTGGAGCAATACTCAGTCGTTGCTGTGAACACTCTTGATCCGCCACGTAACCTATCCTTTACCGATGTCAGGTCGTATGCCGAGGAGGTGACCGTAAACATCATGTGGGGTTTGTTTGCGAGTATCGCATGGCAAATATAGACACTACTGATTGAATCGTACTCCACATATGCACACTGTCCATGACTACTATGACGCGCGGACATGCAGTCCAACGTGGGACTAACGCCTTATGCTATTGTGTCTCCGTTCGGTCTGGCAAGTGCCGCAGCACTACTACTCCTCCCAATCCCGACTTCATAGTTATCACCACCTTTCTCCGGCGCAGCTTCAGCTTGACGCTCCCTCCACTGCCTCGGAAGTAGTGAGAAACCGGCGAGGTAGACGATCGACCAGAATGCGACGAGGACTCCCCAAGCTGGGACAACTCCACTTGGGATCGTTCCTGGTTTACCCCATTGGCCGAATCCGGTGTATACCTGTGCGAAACCTAACGCCAGGATGACGATCTGACCGAGCGGATCAGCGCAGTGCAGTGCGATTGAAGCAACTCACCCCGGTGATAGGGTGGAGGTATCGCGCCGCGGATCTGGGTCCAGCAATGGGCAGCCCTTTACCCAACACATGGAGGTAAGTCCCATAGATCGCTTGGAGGATACCGAGTAGGAGCAAGACGAGTCCGGTCCTGAGGTGGTATGTGGTCCAATTATCGGGATCACCTGCGTCGCGTTAAGATCACTTCGTGTCGAATATACCTCTTTGGAGGAACGTACCCTGTTTGTGAGCTCGACCTAGGGCGAAGACTACGATTAGGACCGGTAAGGAAATCCCACCGGCGATTATGTCTGTTCAAAGGGGATTCAGCCGAGCGATCGAGTGATCGAGTTTAGAGGCGTACAGTGGACTCGAGTCCAGTGAGGGTAGTACGATCGTAGGTATCGGCCTAGAACCTGTAGACGATCAGGCCGATGCGTTGAGTGGACGACTCACTGCTGTCAATGGCCAAATCACCATTCCTGAGGGTACACATGAGTGCTGAATTTCCCCATGACACCTGAAGTGCACTCACCCAGAAGTCCCCCGAGAGCAGCATGGACCACGATGATCTCGTCTCTACTGGTATAACCTATCACCAAAATCAGGAAAACACACTTCTTCACGATGATTCCAAGAACCCATTATGTTCCTCTTTGCCACTGAGAAAAAGCGAAAGTCCGCATCGAAGAGCGGAATTCAATGAAGGATGAGCTAACTACATGATTATACCCCTTTGTCCGACCTCCACCCGCAGCTAAAATATCCTTATACCCACAAACCGGCTCAGCGATCGGCGATCGAACGAGAAGTAAAGCGGCATCTTCCACAACGAGGGGGATTAGCGAAATCCAATCGATTTGATTCGTCCCCTCGATCGCTGCGAGGATCGGATCGGGAATACGGAATACGTGTACAATCTGGATGTCTCCGATTTAATCCGGACGTCATTTCAGTCTACTTTCTCTGGCCTCAAACAGAGGATCTTCAAATTGGACTAGAAGAACTCAAGCCATGCAAGTCTATCCCATTATGCATGTTCATACATCCGGCGAGGAACCTGCTTGTTCGGACCCCTTTGAAAATCATATTCTAGAGCCCGTTCACGGCAATATTAGCTACAGTATTCGGACGTCACGTGCGTCAATTGTATTTGTGTACCCTATTGAGGCGTCAAAAACTCAAACTTTGGACGTCCAAACCAGCTGTATACGTCTCCCAAATGCGTCGAACCTTGCAGGATGTCAAGACACAGCATGACAAAGCACATTTCGATCCTCAGAATAAAGTTCCTGATTTCAGATGTAGCATTGGTAGACTGAAATAACGTCCGGATTAAGTCGCAGAAATCTGGAATGCTGTCCCTGAGAGGTGGCGGTTCTGGTAGTAGAAAGGGGTTCACTGCCACTCTCGGGATCTTTCCTCAAACTTCGACGGTGGGATATTCGATCTTTGGCCTCATCTTGATAATCTCTACTCAGCGAGAGGACCGTTAACCGCTGATGCCGGAAATCACGATATCAATCCAATTCCAAGCAGTGTTTTAATATCCCAGCTAGGATATTCTCAGGCTGCTTCCGTTCAAAAGAACGGTTTCGATGAAGTCGGACATTATCACAAAGTGGAATAAGACATCGGAGAGCGGAACAAGACACCACAGATCAAACCTTTCCGCATCGATATAATGCCAGATGCTTGATTTAGTCCTTCAGCAGCAGGCACTGTTGCATGACCGCGATCCTCACGACGCCGACGCCGAACCCGGACTTTTCTGAACCATCCTCAACACCAGCCCATGATACTCCTCCCATGCACCCATCAAATCCTTCTGTTTCCCAATCTGACCATCCAAATACTTCTCGAGTACCCGCTTGAACTCCTCCACACGTTCTCTTTCGAATCGGACGAATTCGGATTTGACTAATCTCGAGATCACTTCGAACTCGGTTGTTGCGTCCCGGCTCCTCCTCTCGGTCTAAAGGAAGCCATCAGCTCGAACGATTCATATGACAAGTGTAGACCTCGCTCACTTCCCCGATCTCGGCGAGACTTGATGAAGTCCGATCACCAAGTTTCCCAGCTTGTCTCAACTTCTCCCTCACCGACCTCAACCTCACCACTTCCTTCTCCAGATTCTGCCAATTCTGATACGCCTTGATCCGAGCTGCGAAAGCCAATCTTACACTCCCGATGAAGCGGACATACTCATCCGCCATATTGAGCAGGTAGATGACATCGCTCTTCGCTTGCTCCTCGTTACTCTCCTTTTCTCTCCTAGCTAGGTCGGCCAATCGAGCCAAGGCCGCACACATCGCTGAACCCAGATCAGACTCGGCGAGCGCTGTGATGGAATCCGCAAAGTCGCCCATCGACATCGCCATGTCGAGCCGAGTCTTACTAGCCGTCTCGATGGATTTGGAGAGTGACCTGAGCTGAGATTCAAGGTTTTCGAGAAAGGTTTTCCGCGAGTTGAACCAATCGTCCTGCTCGACGTACTTTGGTCCAGTCCATCCGGCTAGTAAACCCTGCTTGTCTGGGGGTATCTCTGCGCGACGATTTTTCGCTTCTATAGCAAAGGCATCGCTCTCGAGGAACAGACGCAGGTCGGGATCGAGCTGAAGGACGGGATGTGATGTAATCTTTGTCAAGCACCGCTGCAATGCAGCCCGACGAGTCTCGATGAACTGATCCTGAAACCGACCGAATGGGTGCTTATCCGGCATAGGAGGGACGATCACTCCGGGATCATTCGCAATGAGCGAATCGAAGAGCCAGAGAAAGTCGGAGAATCGGCGAAGGACGGAAAACTCTGATCGGCGGTAGTGAGGGGAGATCGTACGGGTTCGGATGGTGTAGACGGTGTATCCGCGGACGGGATCGCCAACTCGGGTCGGATCACCGACCGAGATCTGGAAGAGGGGAGTGGTTGCTTTGAGCTTCTTGGCGTGACCGTTCGTCAAAGCGAGAGGGGTGTCGTCGTCGTCATCTTCCTGTACTGGCGTCGGGGTCGAGGAGGAAAACTCAGGCGCCTGATACATCAGCCTTGTGACAGTCCATTGACTCACGATGTGTGATGGCCCCGCAATGGAGGGCATGGTCACCGGAAGTCCCGTCTCACCCCATCTACCTGAATCACTCCCACCCCACGGATCAGCCCGCAGACTCGGGCCACCTTTCCCAAACAAGCCTCCATCATCCTTACCATCCACTACACCCCATCCTCTTCCAGAGAGCTTCGATGACAGCGGACTGACGGTCTTCTGCTCCGTCGACCAGCCGTTACTACCTTGAGAAACTGGCGACAAGGACGGAGGCGGAGGAGGGATTGATGAGCTGGCGGCACCTATTGACAACGATTTGAAGCCATAGTCGGACTGCGGATCTGGAGCATCTAAAGGGGAGACAGCGACTCGGTCCATTGTCGGAGTGGCAGCGACGATGGCAGGGGATGGTTCAGCTGCAGATGGTAGTGGAGCTTCTTCCACGGGTTTCGCCCTCACCGGGGGAAGAGCGGGAGTAACAGGTCGTGAAGCGGTAGGTGTCGCGTCTGACGAGGTGGGAAGAGGTATTGATTCTGCAGCGAGATGCAATGGTACTGATGCAGGGGGAGTATCCGCCGGCTTGTCGTCGACAGGTGGAGAAGCGGTGCGAGGCACAGATGGACCGCTCGTCGACTCTGCGCGATCCTCTGCTCCAACTTCATCGCCGTTCACTCCATAAGCTTGATCCGCTAGCTTTGCACTAGCGTCCTTCTCCTTCGGTGGCTTGTCCTCCTCCTGCGCATGCTTCGCCTCCTTCCCATCCACAAAGGACTTCACTTCCACCGCCTTCTGCGTCTCAGGTGACCCCTTCACATCCAGCTTCCCCTTCAGCTTCACATCCTCCTTCACAGGGAAAGCAGCATGACTCCCCCGTTGTTCAGGCTTAAACACGTGAGTCTTCGGCTTAACCCCATCCGTACTTCCCCCAGTCGATCGAGTAGGGGGTGTAGACTTGACGAAAGCCTTCTTGAGGGATACGGAGGGATCTAAAGCGCCGAGAATGTCCTCGTCCAGCAGGTCTGAAGGGAGTTTCCTACTTGTCACTGCTGGTTGTTGAGGTTCAGCGGGTTCGGCGAGAGGTGGGGAGAATGGTGTAAGAGCTGGATCAGGAGCATGTCGTACTGTTGCAAACGGATCTGAGATAGGTCGTGTAGATGTCCCTTGTCCTTCCTCGGAAACCGACCGCGACTCCTCTTGTTCCCTGGCAGCAATCACGCTTGGCGGATCAGGGAATACCCCTACACCAGCATCCAAATCCTCCTCGAGCTTCTGGACGTTAGGGCTGACTTCATCTCGCGGTGAGTCTGCTGGTGGAGGGATATAAGTCGAGGTTGAGCCGAAGGGGGATGAGGTGGATGCGAATGGGTTTGTTGAGGGAGTGTCGGAGAAGGGGTTCGCCCATGGGTCGTCAGATGTTCGGGTGTCCCATGATGGTCGAGCTGGGGTTGTGGATTGGGAGAGTAGATTGGCGAAGGACGCTTCTTCGTCCATGACCGCGGCTAGATTTCAAAGAGAGATGCAGAAAGGGACCAAGGTATTTCGGAAGTTAACGGTTCAATTACGTTTCGCGACAAGCTACGAGCGCTCGTGGCACGGCTACATCCGCGGCTCCTGGTCCTAGAAATGCTGCATTGGTGACGGAGACAGTACGGTATCTATGCTATGTATGCTAGGCTGGTCGATATCCCTCCTTCCCCTACATCCGCTGCATCCTTGTACTCAGCTCCCCCGCCTGCTTCCGCCTATACTCCCTCCTCTCCGCCGTCGTATCTCTGCCTCCAACCTTTCCCCACCCAGCCAGCGGGACTACTATGCAAGTACAATTATCCTGTGCGCCTAGATCCTCGCCGAAGTGGACGATAGTCTTTGCAGCGCGGGTGGGGTCGTTAGAGTTTCGTGCGAGATCGACGATTTCTTGGTCCGACATGAGGGATGTGAGGCCGTCCGTCACGAGGATCAGGTAGGAGTGGTCCTCTCCTAGCGGCATTAGCTACGATACATAAGATGTACATACCGTCAAGGACACGGGAGATGACTTCAGGTTCTGCGGTGATACCGGAAGACTTCCATTCGCCGTCACCAAATCTACATCCGGTCAGCTTGGGCAGTCGCAGGTCTTGGGAACCGCTCACCCCCTTGTGTTCTCGATCGCACCCATCCACCTCGACTCGCCAAAAGAGTCAGCTACTAGCCTATTCGCGCCCATCCGCCGTAGTCGAGCCGCCTCGACCCGAGCTTCCGCATGATGCTTCTCAGTAAGGGCGACGACGTCGCCGGTCGACCGTTGGCAGAGCAGCACCCGAGTGTCCCTGTCAATGGTATTAGCTTTTCATATCCCATACTCCAGGTCGGCGTTGAGCTCACCCGCAGTGCCCGACCATGAGGTTGAGCTTCTTCGCCGCCCAATAAGGTTGAGCCGGCTCATCCAGCGAGTGTAGCAGTACCACCGAAGCGGTCGACCCACACCTCTGAGCCGTCTCGATATTGCTCAACACCTCCTTATCCGCCTAGACGGTTCAGCATGCGATAGTGGCACCTCCAGCCGACAATCTGCTCACTTGCAAGAAAGCAAGAGTGATCCTCTCCTCCATAGTCATACTACTCCCTTCCTCAGGTTTTCTCCTCGACCATTTCGTCCACCTCTGCAGAGCTCCTCCTCGCCATCGCCTAAAATACCCTCCATGGGTATCCACCGTCCAATCCACGACTGATTCGATCTGATCAGGTGTACCCTCCTCGATCAAGCGATGGAGGTTATCCTTGAGATAGGTAGACACGTCCTTTCCACCATGACTAGCCGCTTGTGAGCATGCTGAGGTGGACGAGGGAGGAAGGGGACTTACCCATCGTATATCCCGAAGAAAGCTACTTGGTTCGCTAAGAAGGGAGAACCGGATTTGGAAAGGTCCCAGGGGATATCTTGCTTCTGCAATGAGGATTGGAGGTCTTGAGCGGGAAGTTGGAGACCGTCAATTGAGGTCGCGTCTTCTTGATACCTATCTCGTCCTTCGGTTTCAGTACAGTCTCGGGGTGAGATAGACCGTATAGTCCCGGGATGAGGTAGAGGGAGAATAAGGTAGAGGGAGAATGAGGTAGAGGGGGAATGAGGTAGAGGGAGAATGAGGTAGAGGGAGAATGAGGTAGAGGGAGAATGAGGTAGAGGGAGATGGGCAGACTAACGGTCGTGAGCCTCGAGAAACAGATACGCCAACTATCTTCGGCGAGCTTAACGGGACCTTGTATGTACCTACAGCAGGAGAAATCAGCTGAATACTTTGGGATTGATATCGACGCGCCATTCTGGGTTGGACCGCGGATGAAGTCGTGGAATCTGCGCTGGGTCGGGTCTTCGAACAAACGATAGCACCGTATTGGTCGTGTTAGGCTTTTGAGGGACATCCAGGATGGGAAGACATCCCACTGATCAAGTCAAAACCTAAGAGAAGAAGTATCACTTGTTACCACTGTGACTACTGGCCTGGTGGCCTCCACCCCGAAGCCCACCCTGGAAATACCCGACGATTTCGCATGGATGTAGCTCCCATTTGAACCTCTTGCATGAAACCCACGGTCTTGAAAGGGGATTTGGGGTAGGTACATGGCTGCATGGCATAGTATTGGCATCCCCGACGTCATCGGGCATAAAATCTCGCAATGCATCAACGCAACCTCTGCCTCTTCGATCCTTCAGCCTTCTGTCCAAGTCCACTCTCCTCCTGGATGGACACCTGAGCCGCGCCATCCTCCCGGCTTGACCTCTTCACCGTGACTGCAGCTCTCTCCTCGCCATTACTCTGCGTGCCGGCCCGCGCCTTCCTCAAGTCCATCTCCAGTTGATCCTTCTCCGAATCGAGGCGATCTATCATCTGATAGAGCTCCTCGGTCTGATCCTTTCGGAGCTGTTCGGACCTTAGACGATTCGTCTCTTTCTGGATTTCAGCCTGCTGAAGCGACTGCTTCAGGTCCTGGATCTTCCGCTTCAAGTCTTCGACCTCCCCTCGGAGGCTTCGTACCTCTCGCTGAGATTGTTTCGCGTCTTCCTTCTTCATCTCGGCGGATCTTTTTCCCGCGCGAGTGTCCGTAGCGTCTCCAGCAGTCTCATCCTTTCCGTTGAGTTTGTCGGTCAAGTTTTTGTTTGACCTCTTCAGTTTCGCGATGTCGGCAGTGAGTTTGGTGTTATCGTGCTCCAGGGTCTTGACCTTGTCCTGGCGTTGCTGGGATTCGATTCGAGTGGTTTCAGCACGACCATCGGTGACCATCGCTCGCGGCTTCTCTTGCTCAATTTTGTCAGTCGTTCGAGCCATGCCGCCTGACATGCGTGTCTCGGCGTGAATCGCCCGTTCTTCAGCAATCTTGAGTGTTGCCGCTTGAGAGATACGTTCTTGCGAGATCTTGCGGAGAACGGCCTTCATAATTGCTGTCTTCGTGCCGAGCGTAGAGTCGGCTGTCATCGAGTAAAAGGGAGCGATGTCGGCATTGTCGTTGAAAGAGGAGGTGAGGATATTATCGAAAATCTTGTTGAGACGCTACGAAAGACGTATGTGAGTAGGTATGTTCATAATGTCGCGTTTCAGGAGGTTCTTCTGCTTGTCGTACTGGAGATCAATCCACTCCGCCCACTCTGCCGTCATCATGTCTTCGGATCCACCGCAAGCTTGACACTCGCGTCACGCGACACTGATTTGGGACAACGCTGAGGCCCCGAATTCTATGAGGGGGCGTGGTTCTGCGTTGTTGGACATCCTGTCTCTACCTAGGATTGACCGCGACCCTGATGCACCCGACTTGCTGTCAATAAGGTCAACCGAGCTTCTTACTCACCTGCAGGCTGTCGCTCAGATTTCGTCGGAGAGTCCAGGCATATACTCCTCGACTGAGTCGGGACTGACATCGCGCGGCACGGCACAGGATACCTCCTCTACCTCCGTTTCCTCCTCCGAATCCTGTCGGAGTCGCTGTAAAGATCGATACACGCTGGCTCGTGCCGTTCGTGGAAGAGATACTTTCGACGGAGGCGCCATCCGGAGGATCTTAAAGATCGCTTTTTGAGGTGACATTGGGAACCGCCGCTAACCCGCTGCAGACAGAATCATAACGTAGCTGGCTGGCCGTCCTTGGTAGTGGGAAGTGCGGTGAAGGTTGGCCACGTCTTTCCGTTCTTCTGCCCAACCGTGCATTCAATGCCGTACTGACTGTTTGATTAGGGTCACACGCCCGCAAGTTTAAATGACGTACTCAAAGATCAAGGTGGGAAACTTGGCATGTCCCTGCTCACCGAATGGCTCGAGGAGCTCGAGAAGACGATCAAAGTCGTGCATCAAGATCAGATCGCTGAAGCCCAAAGCCACCGCGATGTCGTACTGATCTCGCGGAGCTTGTCCACGTATGATCTGATCGAAGTCGACGTTAAGGCCGGGTATACGTCGAACCACATGTTTGTGAACAGGATGTCGTGTTTTCAGGTCGTCCCAAGGTATGAGACCTCCCCTAGTCATCTTGGCGGAGGTCGCTTGGAGACGAGTGATGCGAATGGCTTTCTCCTGATACGGACGGGAGAAGAGGAAGAAGGAGAGAAAGAACACGGTCGCATCCCAGACATGGAAGGGTTCGAATGGGTATTTCGTAATGTATATAGCGGAGGAATATCTGGATTTCACGAACGGTTTCTCGGTCGAGTTTCAGGAATCTCGACCCGTTTCACGTTGCCGCGTTCACTATTCACTTTTTTTTTTGCAACCTGGCAACTTTCCACGTCTTGATTAGAACGCTTTCTCTAAGCTAGAGCAACATCTCCGATCAACACAGCGCTGAGCTAGTCGGATATCCCCGACTCAGCCTAATCAGACAATGTCAGGCAATCAACGCGTCATGTCCTTACCGCTCGTAACCCTTTCCTCCCTACTCACCATGCAGGACTACGAGGATCATAAGCCGAGAGTAGTTTCTCCAGTAGCCAACTCGACCTAACCTCTCACTATACCAAGGTCTCCTGGCTGGCCGATATCCTTGTGTTCCGATCCTCAATCCTACCGACCGTTCTGATACCTGTCCTTACCGTTACAGTCCCATCTCCGGCGGTGGCTGCTGCAAGCGTATGGGGGGGAAGGAGGTCGGACTATAGAACAATGTCGGTAAGTGTGTCACCATGTCACTGAGTCATGCTCATCGTCACGAAGTACCATTGTCGTCAGTCGTGGTTGGCTTGCTTCTAGGTGCGGGCCTTTCGGAACCGGTCCCCTGTAAGCGCCTGAACTGACCAATCGCAGTCTTTCGGTCAGTCGATGATTCCCCTTTTCGTTCAAGATCTCGATTGATTGGCTCTTACAGGAATTCGTCGGCATATGATAGATACGCCAGTGAGTTGACCTTACAGGCGTACCGCTCCATATGTATCGCTCACGCTGAATCAGAGGCCGCAAGGACTTTACCACCCTCATCTCAAACGCTCGCAACCTATCCCGCGTGAGCCCGACTTGATCACCAGTCCCAGGTCCCGCCAGCCGAACCGGGCAAGGCTGCTGCCAAGCCCCGCTCAACCCTCACGGAAGAGAAGAAGCGTCTGATCCGGTTGATTGTTGGGTTCGTTGTTGCGACAAAGCGTCATCTTCGCGCTGAGGGAGGTGTTCATCATGAGGACCTGCGAGTTTGGTGGTACACCCTACGCTTGGATGCTCTCACTTATGATCAGGTCTTCTACCGCCGAAACTGGCTCGTGCGAGTATCGATCGATTTCGTCCAGCGTCAGCACCGGAGACATCACCGAAAGACGGTCATGAAGCCTCATCACTCGCTCCCTTCAGTTCTTATATCGCCGAGTCACCCTTCAGCAAGCATCTTCGATGAGGAAGCACCTATGGCGGTCCCAGCCTCACCTTCGGGCTTGAGCCATTCTCGCAGCTTCGCGTCCAGTCTCTCCTCTCCTGCCAATGCGAGATCGGTTCAACAATCGTACGGAGGTATGATGGGTGCTCTTCGACACCTTGACCCGCACGAGCACTCTCGTCCCATCAAGCGTCGTCCGACGGCGGTAAGGGTCGTTGTTCCTGATCACTACCGGGATCGACAACCGCCTCCATCCCTCATCAGCAGGCGGACAAGCGAGAGGACACCGCTGATCAAGGCTGGCGTCACACCTGATCTGCGGAAGACAGTTACCGATACGGGCGCTCCAAAGACATTTCGAGACGAGCTGAGATGGGACTGGATCGGATGGTAAAGCTAGGGCTACCGCTCATTATGTGGGTAGATAATGAAGGCGAAGCTGATCGATCCAGAGCGCACGATATCAGTCGAACCATCTACCGATTTCGACGTATGGGGTATTTGGAGACGGTCGGTCCTGCCGTGAGTTATTCGCGTTGGTTGAGAAGTGGATAGAGCTAATGTAAGTGCAGGGCGTGAACGCGATGCAAGCACTCGTACAGTCTATGACGGATCACCTTGGCTCGATGGAGCGGGTGTGTGTACCGTCAGGTAGTGAGCACGCATTGCTGACCCATCGATGATACTCAGGGTATACGTCTACGCAGGCCTGACTTTACGATGCAGCTGATCCTATCACAGGCAGACGCCGATGCCATACATTATCGCAGTGCACATGAAGCAAGCGACAACCATGCTCCTCTTCGTACTCCCCTTCACGCTTGTCGAAACCCTCAAGGCGAGATGGTCCCGCTCATGTTCTTCATCGCATTGATCAACAAGGGTCAGTCCGACAAGCTATCCCGAGCCGTACTGATCTGAAGTACAGGCATCGAGGGTATTGCAGCGCAGGTCGAGCAACCTTTCGGGAAGCGAGTGCGAGTCCATTGAATTCTTGGTAAATCGGACGTAATACTGATCATTGTCAGCGATCCATGTGACCTCAATCTCGACCTGTGTTGCACGGAGCTGCTTTGCGAATGCGAGTGAGTATGGGTCTTCGAGCTCGATTGATGCTCATGTTGGATAGAGCAATCCTCGAACGCCTTCCCGAGGGTGGTGAGGATGACCACGATGTATGGTCACGGGGAACTGAGCAGAGGGAGGAGGATGAAGCGGCGGATGATGGCGGTGACGAACGAGGTGATTGAGCGGAAACGGGCTGGCGTTCTTTCTCTATCATTGCCGGGTTTCGCGAGCTTGATGACTTGATGCCAAACTCATTTGTCAAGTGGCGACGATGCACCACGTGAAGGATACAATGTAAGGTCAAGTACACATCTCCATTCGACCTCTAGCGAGAGTATGACCACACGTTCTTCAGCACTGCCCCTTCGTTAGCATTGATATCTGCAAAGAATCAGGAACCACTCACATCCCTCCTTCGTAGCGATCCGGTTGATAGAATCATCACTATCTCCCTGAGCTCTGATCCTGCCACAGATAGCGATGGTGGTCGCGTGTCCTCGAACGGCTTTCCCCTCGGAATCGACGTCGGCGATCTGGATCTGGATTGAGGCGTGATCTTTTGCGGTGATCAGTCGGTCTGGGGGGCTATGATCAGTTCTGGAGGAGAGAGGGTAGGGGAAAGGCGGACTGGTTGCTGAGCAATGTCGGGGGATCTGTAAAAATGAATGGAGGTAGGATGGAAAACAAATGAATGGGTGAAGAGCAGGTGATGTACGGTCGGATCCGTTAATAACGAAAGTGAACAAGACATGAATAACACAATCAGCCAAGATCACTCGAAGGAAGATGCGAGACGTACATAGAGATCAATGAGAGTGCCTTTGTCGTTCTCTACGGAAATATCTGTCAGCACCTACTTCGTCCTGGGATAACCACTGCCAGCGATGTCTCCTCGCCGAGAATCGATTGCTGAATGGTATAGCAGGAGAGGTGACTGACCCATCTTGATTGATTTCTGGTTGAAGTAGAGATAAACCTGTCTAGAACCGCTTATTGGATCCCATGAAATAAACCAAGTTGAATGGGGTTTCGCGGCATTTGTTAGCCTACGCAGGTGGCATGTGACACTCCTGACCGGAGGCTCTCTGCTTCTTTCCCACGACGGCGCGACTAGACACGTTGTCAGGTCCCGGTCACATCAAAATCAGCTTTCACGCGCGTCGGATGGAACTAAAGCTCATTTACACATCTCGTATCCCTTGTCTCGATTCACAGTCGATACCCCTTCAGCTTACGGACACGGCTTGATTCGTTCTCCATTCTGATCCACTTCTTTCTTTCCGTTTCATAGCATTTCACATCATCGCATAGCTTTAACTCGTCCGTGACGACCTATTTCACGAGTCAGAACCCTTCCAACCCCTTCTTTCATCACTCTCACGCGACCCGTATATCCGTATTCAGCCATCTCTCATTTCAATGTCAGCTGTCCAGCTGCGATCGTACCACTCTGTAGCTTTCTCCGATGTCACACCGCCCAACTCCGAGGCGTCGTGTATGGATAGCTCTTCACCTGGACCAGCAAACACTCTGATCCCGTCCTCGAGCTCTGGCGCCATACCCCTTGGTCCGGCAAAGACAGTCAGTGAGCAATTTCATCTCATCCCACTTGACAACTTTGTCTGACCTCATTAAGCAGCTATTTCTCGCCGAGCCGTCATCTTCTCCCCTCGAAACGATACGAAATACTTCCATTCCACGGAATCCATCCTTACCTCTTGTCGACCTGCACCACCCCCATCCATCCGCTCATACCACGTCTCAGATCCCTTCGACTCCCCTTCCGCACCACGCTCTCCCCCTCGTCCACTCTCAGAGACCCCTTCTCTAGTCCGCGGTATACTGAAGCAGCGCTTTCAGGAGATACGGTTAGCTGCGTCGGCGGAAGAGGGGACTCTGAACAATAAGGAGGCAGCGAGATTGGTCGTTTCTGGATTGCGGCCGAAGCTTGTCGCGAGGGATTCGTTTCAGCTGGCGATGATGCGGGAGGCGGCGGGTGACAGCAAGGGAGGGGCGGAGGATATGCCTGGGTCGGATGATAGCATCTCTTCCGAAGAGGCTGCGCCACTCGGAGAGCGGGAAGGCAGCTCGGAGGAGGAAGAGGACATCGAGGTGGATAGGGCTCTGGCAACCGGCTCGATTGTCGGCATCATCCTAGATGGAGCGGAGGATCTCCTCACCCTGGAAGAAGCGTACAACACTCTCACTTTCCGCCTGCGATACCGCATAACCACAGATCCCGACTCGGAGGTGTCCAAGGAGATGCGCGATGACATCCGGATAGCCACCCAGCCGCTTCGGGATGAGGCACCGGCGATGGTTCGAGCTATGCAGCGGGATCTGGCGCGTTTGGTGGGGAAAGTGCCGAATTCCGAGGTCACATCAAGTGAAGCGGAGACATCGCCTTTCCGGGCTTTGATCCCTCTGCGCGGTGCTACCCCTGTCAACAGCCGAAGTCGCCTTACGCCTTCGCCAACGCCGCTCAACGGGGTTGCTGGTGCTGTCTCGTCAGAAAAGCCAGCTCGTCAAGGATACACCGAGTCTGAGGTCCGCTACAGAAGGGAGTCTTCCGGAGTCGGCAGTGCAACTCTCAAGTTCCTCGCTTTCGCCTTACACACGCCGCACCTCTTTACTTGCTTTACAGAAGCCGATCTGCGAGCTCTGCTCGAGCAGGTCCTGATCATTCTTCGGATAACTCGACTACCCACACCGAATCCTAAGCGAACATACTACCTCTCGATCTTGATTTTGGCACAGCTCGAGCTTCCTGCGGCTTGTCTCCAGCCTATCAAGGAGAAGATCGTACGAGCGGTGGAGAGTGCTATCAATGATACGCTTCCATCGGCTACGGCAGGAGCGAAGGAGGGTCCGAGTCAGATCCGGAAAGAAGGCTTCCACGCAGTCACCAATCTCGTCTCAAGATACCCGTCAATCTTCTTCCAGCACTACTCGGATCTTCTCCCCGGGTGTCTCCGCGGCCTGGTCAGTCCCCTCAGCTCCTTCCGGAACAAAGCGTCCACCGCCGTCGCCGCTTTCGCCGCTGCGAGATACAGCCTCATTGCGGATCTACAAGAACGGTTACCGGAACAACGAGAAGCATGGGTCCGAGCGAAGGCGATGGTGCAGAAGACCGAGTACTTCGTCATCTCCCATCTCAAGACCGCTTTGAAGATGCCGGGCAAGTCGAGCCCGATGTACGGGAACAATGGGGAGAAGAAGACAGAATGGACGGCCATTGAGCAGATGTTCAAAGATAAGGTCGGGTCGGCGAACGATGTACACTGGGCTTGTGCGACTTGGGCTGTGATTGTTAGCCTTTTGGGATCGGCTTACAGCTCTTCTGGCTTGGCGAGTGGTTTCGACCACATCATGGATGTAAGCCGACACAAGGGATTCTAGCTGATATTCCCAGCGATCGCTGCAACCTTCCACCAATGTCGTCCGACCCCTTCTCGCTCGAACCGCCTGGAATCACGCAATCCATGCCCACCTCAGCTCTGGGTCTGCGACTTCATACGGTATCCGTCTCGTTCAGTCCTACAAGCCATTCGCTTCGTTTCAACACCATGATGTCCTGGAGCGGATCGCCACCATCCAGATGCCCATCGAGCTCGCCCTCGCCGCCGCAAATGACTCGACCGCGTTAAGGAAGGTCTTGGTCGCTGTCAGTAACTCTGAGGAATTGCGATACACCTGGGAGCGAACAGAGAGGACGAAGAAGCTCCAATGGATGATCACATGCGGTCTTGGTGCGGCTAGTGTGGTCTACGCCTACACCGGTGTTGCTCTTCATCACGAAGACCAATCAGCGAAGGAGATGACCGCCATGACTGGCCTGCCTTCCTCCGATGGTGCACCGATCCCTGAATCGTCAGTGGAGGACAGCCGGGTTGATCGCCTAGACAAGACCTGGGAGAAGGTGGTGGGACCGATGCTCAAGTCCTTCATCTCGATCTGCGGCGTTGATCGACTCAAAGTTCACGGCTGGGCGATGCTGGACGCCATCACTTCCCAGCGAGAATCCACCTGGACGCTCGATCGCCTCCTCTCGCCGCGGTATCTGAGCGGAGAGGCATTCCTCGAAGGCAAGGAGAGCAATATGAAGGCACTCCTTGACGAGCTTGAGGCGGACTCTATTCGAGCTTCAGAGATCCCATCATGGGGTTCAACCTGGACTGCGAGGCGTCTAGACCTCCTACTCGACCTGTTCGAGGACTGCTTGTCGGGCATCAGCGGAATCAACGATATGAGTTCCGTCAAATGGGTCCGCGACGACCAGGGAAACGCGCTGATGCCGCTCATTCTATCTCGCATCTGGTCCAACCTTCTCCGAGCGCTGTCCTGCCTCAGGGAAGAGGACGCCTTTACCGATGGCCTGGAGCTGGTCACCGGTCATCTTATTCAGATCTTCAATCGTGATCCTACGACCTACGTTCCGATCGCGGTGCTCGATGCTGGAGGTGGCTGCACCGTTGACGTTGATGCCATACGTGTTGGTCTCGTCACCTGGCTTTTCGACGCTATGGTAGTCATTCTCGGACGCGATGCTCTTGGCGCAACTCGCCTGAACACAATGGAGGGTGAAGAGGAGGTTGACGACGCCGAGCGAGAAACAATAGCTCAGATGGCGTTCGGCTCCGACTCAAACGGCCAAGCAACCGTAGCTGGTTGCTTTTTAGGTCAAATTCTACGCGCGAGAACCCTGTCCTTCCCTCTTCAACCTTCCGCACGAAGCGGCTTTAAGCGGTTAATTGGCAAAGTACTTGATGTCGGATCGGTCCAAGGGTTTTCCGGCAAGCTGCTTGGTGATCTAACAAATCAGATGCCATGGATCTTCGCCGAGCAAGAGGAGATCCAGCTTGACGTTTGGCGATTGCTGGGTGAGGGAAGCAGATGAGCCTTGACTGTAGTGCTGACAGGCCTCAGCGACGAAGTGGACGGAAATCATTGATCTCCAGCCCTCCTCCACAACTGCCAGCACCAATCATACCGGTACCCTCCTTGTCAGCCTTCTGTCCGGACCATTCCGCGACCGTCAAGTCACTTCTGTATGGCATCAACACGCAAATCAGCAGGATCTGGGAGTGTGGCAAGCTCTGCTGAAGGCTACTGTTCTGCGGTTCAGGGCGAAGCGAGTTGGATCAAACTTTGGCGTTCTGGAGTCGCTTGCTGGACACTTGAGCGACTTCCTGGAGCAAGGCGATAAGACTAGGTGAGTTACAGCAGCTAGTCAAACGGAGGTTGTTAAAGTAATCGATCCAGCTCAATAACGCTCTCCTGCCTCGCCTCGGCCACCTCATGGATCGCCTTCGGCTCAATCTCGCACCATCACGAAGCCCATTTCAGCATCAATGAGAACTTCGTCCCGGTCGACTTCCTTGCTCTCGTCTCGAATGCGCTGCTCGAGTCGTGCCCACAGTCTGAGACGCTGGCGCAACAGGCGAGCGGGATCACCATCTCTCCTGCCGTCTCGGATCTGCTTGAGAGCTTGCGGGAGGCCTTCGAGGGGATGCCAGTCGAGTATGTCGGAGCGGCTCTTGCGCCGATCAAAACTGGTCTGGCGGTGTGGTTGGCAGACGAGGCGCGGATAGCAGATGAGCAGTTTGCGGCTCGAGTAAGTGGATCCATCATCCTGATTAGTTGTGCTGACGGTCAACAGCTGGACAACCTCTACATCATCCTGCTTAGCTCGCTCACAGGCGCGATCGAGGCTCATCACATCCAGGCCACAAGCGAAACTCTTGACGATCTCATCGACATCTACGCACCTCGATTGTCCCGTGCTCAAAGCTCAGCCGTTCCAGCTGCATTCAAGGACTTCTGGCAGTCATGTTTCCAGAGTGCCCAACTCGATTACTCAGATGAGGTAGCGGACTTCTTGAGGGATGTCTTGGCTGCTGTACCGGGGATGATCCACGTCTCTGGTCTTGCGGTTCCAGACTCCTGGTCAGAGGTGAGCATGTCAATCCGCTTAGGAGCTGAGCTGATGGTTCTCCCAGGAGGACAGTCTTGCACGATATCCCCACAGTCAAGCCTTAGCAATCCGATCGGCCCCTGATGTGGTCGAAGAGGCGGGAGAGCCTGCCTTGGCCCTTGACGAGTTGGTCGATATCAATGCCTTCGATATGGACACCACCACCGCGGTCCATCCCGATCCGACTGGCGAGTACGACGCGGACGTCTCCCAATGTATGGAAGACGCACCGCATGCGTCAGCTCCAGCTCCACAACCTTCCCCGAACCCTTCCGAGACCGAAAGCGAGAGGAATGTGTCGGAAGAGGCGCTGCATCCGGTTGGTTCCGAGGATGAGGACGTGTTTGGTCCTGCCGCCATGGTTCACCCTATTAGAACCCGAAAGAGATCCAGGAGATCTAGACCGCTAAGCGATGCTCAGAGTGGGTCTTGTCGCATCTTCCGCTTATTCAGTCTGACAAACTGGTTAGCTCTGCCTGAAGCGAAGCGAAGCAAGCCCAACGTCTCCTCTGCAAGCAACTCCCTTCCGGAAACGAAGCCAGCTCTGGTCGCCGACTCAGATGACGATCTGGATGACTGCATCGAAGTTCAGCAGCCCCTTTCTCCCCTAGATCGTCAATTGCCTGTTCCGCCGAAGTCCAAATCGAGAGGACCTAGCAGCCAAGCGGGACCCAGCAAATCCTCCATCCTTTCTTCCGCTGGTCGGTGGCTTTCTAAAGTACCGTCATTCGGACTGTTCAGTCCCGTCCGGCCTCCCGTTGAGGAGGAGTCTACCCCGACGGATCAGTCGGATCGGTCGGCGCGTAAGGCTCGGCGAGCAAGACAGAAAGAGAAGCACCCAGCGGTCCCAGAATTGGTCCCACGCGTCAGCTCTGTCATCGGCAAGAGACGGCTGGTACCTGTTGTCGATCTAAGCGATTCGCAGCAGGAGAGGAAGAGGAGGAGGACGAGCGAGGTTTTGGACATCATACCTCATGTCGAAGGGGATGAGGAGGATGAGCTGTTGCTTAGCCCCGAGTCGGCGAGGCGGAGGCGAAACGAGGAAGAAGGCGCAATTGCGGAAGCAGCTGTTCTGCGAGGTTAGTCTTCCTCCTTGTAGATGAGGCGGATATTGACTCGTACACCAGTCACAATTGCTTCACCACTCCCGCCTCAGGCAGATCCGTATCGACAGGAGGACTCGCAGAACTCCGTTGGCCGTTTTGACGGTTTGTCTCCCGTCACCGATCCTTAACGTCCTCGCTGAAAGTCTATAGTTGCGCCAGAGGAGCCTGCCTCGGCTGCCGTCCCGCTTGTGACGTCTCCAAAAGCGACAAACGACCTCTTCACACCGACTCGCCGGTCCTCGCAACAATCCAGAGTTTTGGCTATGGTACAGCAAGCGGCCCAAGCCAAAGCGGCTGTCGAGACCCTCGATCTTGAAGGTGTCTTAGCCCTTCTGGGCAACGTCGACGTGTTGAGGAATGCGGCTACGGCCAATCTGCAGGCTAGGGCTCTTGAGGCGAGGAAGATCGAGCGGGCCAAGCGAGAGTGAGGTGGATAAACGGAGAGGTCCAAGATGGGAAAGCGGAATCCGGAGAATCGCATTAATAATTTTAGCAGGATACCTAGCATCACTATCTAGTCTATTATTTTCACGAGCAAAGGAGCGAATGCATATGTCCATAAGTCTCCCACTACACGGTATGCAGGTACTTGGTATAGAGTGGAAGCTATCATGTGATCGCCTTGGGGGCAGCCATCTTGGGGGTCTCGCCGGTTTTAGCGATTCGTTTGCGTCGAGTTTCAGCGATGGTTTTAAGGATGTCTGCGTTTCGCTCGAGGATGCCTTTGTAAACGTGTTTCTGCAAGGGGGTGAGGGAAATGGGGACGATGATCTCGACCTGAGCTTCCGGTCAGCTTCGTCACTACTGGCGAAGCTCATACTCACTTTGGGAGGTAGCTTGAGGACATCTGCCTTGATCCGCCGAAGGATATACGGCTTGATCATCTCATGTAATTTCTGTACTAAGCCTTCGTTCAGGTTCTCGAACCGCTTCTCTAGATCCTCTAATTGTCTGATCCTGAATTAGCTTGATCGACAAATGTCAGAAGACAAGACTCGCTTGAATGTTACCGGATCGAGGAAGTTGAGGAGGTTAAATAGCTCGCGGAGATTATTGTTCAAGGGCGTGCCGGTAAGCAGGATTCGATGGACGGAGTTGAGGGTCTTGAGCCGATTGAAGATCAAGCTTCCATCGGATTTGACTGGCGAAGGTCAGGGGAAAGCGGCGAGATAAGTGGTGAAACATACGTCGTTGCCCTTCGTCGACGCAGAGCACCTCCCATCGAGGGATACCTCCAAACACGCGGAACTCAGCGCCGGTAATCATGTCATACGTGGTGAGAACGATGTGCCTACACGCTCATCAGCGCATAGATGAGCTCGCCGAGAATGCGGGCATACGCTTTGAGACCGGCCGCCTTTCCCTGCATATCCTTGTGGTACAGCTCATACTTCGAGATGATCTTGCGGGCTGATCGGATATCAGCTGCGCCAGTATGTAATATAATACTCACAAGCAGCTTCGCCGTAATACGGCACCTATAGCCGGTCAGAATCCATGCTGAATAACTTCGTCGCACGTGCCACGCGTATATGGGGGACCCATTTCTCAAACTCTCGAACCCAGTTTGTGATCGTTCTACGGAAAGTGTAAGAAAGGTCAATCTTAGCGAGCGAAGTGGCTCACGAGTTGGGCACAATCACCAAGCAAGGATAGATTTGATGCACGTCATTACCCAAATAGCCGAGGAGCGAAGCGATCTGAATGCTGTAACCGCATAAGCACATTGTCGAGCGATTGAACGGGAAACGTACGTCTTGCCCAGACCCATGTCATCGGCGAGAACGCATGCTTCCCTCTTGAAGTGCTTGTACAACAGCCATTGAAAGCCCTCCATCTGCTAGGCTATCAGCGAGTCGAGTGGTAAGATATCATAGACTTCACTTGGAAAGGCATGAGTTTCTGGTGTACGTATCTTATCAGCGTGAATTTGCAGCAAGGAACAATCATTTACACCTCCGACCACACATTCCGCCTGTTCCGAAGGTGGAACGAACGCTTTTCCAGCTGCAATCTCCCTCTCTCTACACTGCGAAGAGCTGAGCACCGGTATCTCGACCTGTCGAGCTCGCAGATAACGACCCAGTGCACGCTTGAAATCGGCATACAGCGGAGAAGCTATTGGAGGCGGCGTATCCCAGCACGCTTCACGATGTTTGAGCGCTGACCACTCGAAGAATGCAGCTCACATTGGTCATACTGCAGATCGTCCCATTTGACCTAGTTACAGTTAGCAATTACACGAACCGAACGAAGTAGTTTACTTACGAAGCACCAAGTAACCATAGATGCAATCTCATCGGTATCGCCTTCCGTTAATATACGTCCAGCTCTCCGTTCCCACTCATCGATCTCAATCCTCTCCTCCCACGGGGGCTCGAGACCATCCGGTCGCTTGTGTTCTTTCGGCAGATCTGACCCGAACAGCTGAGAACCAGCTGATGAAGCTGACTCAGACATGATCCTAGTCGTCCGGCGCGATGGTACTGCCTTCTTCTTGGTCGGCTTCTTGGTTTTAGGAGGCGGAAGGAGCATGACGTCGAGGACTCGGTCAATCGTCTGGAGGTGTGTGAGCACATGCAGTAGGACCCAGTGACTCACCCTCCAAGCCATCGGAATGGAAGATTCAGCGTTGACGTCCGGAGCTGGACCATGACCTTCCCACTCTCCAGCAGTCGCATGGTGAGTCGAGGTCTTCTGACCATGCACGCGATCGTCCTCTTCCATTACCCGAGCAATATTAGGTTCGACCATATCGTCCCCTTTGGCAGCCAGTGTCTCATCCGTGACGAGATCCAGAGATGGACCCTTCTCGAGGAAGTTCTTGAGTTTTTGATGGACCATAGGGATGAGCCAAGCGTGCGGAACCCATGCAACCTGGAGCAATAAGTGTACATTGAGGTGAAGTGCAAGCGACGGACATGACGAAAGCCTCGACCTGTCCATTTGACAAGGTACTCCCTAGGCAATTGGTCCTTGTAATGTGGCTTTTCGCCCTCTTCCCGCCTTGGCTCCTTTGCCCCGAGAGGTGAGGGTCTCCAGGCGCAAATCTGAGGTCTGATGAGTGGGACTCAGATAATGAATGGAGGACAACCAACAAGGTCGACAGTCCAGACCCATGCTCGGCATTGATGGCAGAACCAGGCATCTCTCCGTGCGTCGGTTTGGTTCTGGTAATGTTCTGCGACTTTTGTGAGGTTGAGCTTCTCGTCTTCCGGCTGTTTCACTAGATTATCATTCAGCATTACTGTCCTCATTGAAAGGGAGAGAGAGAGAGAGGGAGAGAGGGAGAGAGGGAGAGGGGAACATACGATGCTCGTAATGCGCTGCCTGCTTGCACCGCCAACATCGGAACAGCAGAGGTGCTGCAATATCTGTTTGGTCTTCCGACTTCCGTTCGTTCACTTCCATCGGCTTCATATCACCCTCCCCTACTTCGCTTCGTTCCCCGGTATTCCCGTTCGCCTTTCGGGCCTCGTGGACCTTCTCCTCGAGACATACGAGGCACTTGGGATTGCTTGAACACCTCGCACAGACAAAATTCGTCGATTCGTCGATCCCGATCGACTTCCTCTTCCGCTGACCCTCAGGAGGCGGGCCTTCTTTTTCGAGAATAGTGGAGAGCACGTCCTTCCTCTGCTTCTCGCCCAAGCAGCCCTATCTGGATTCAGCTGATTCTCTGGAGTGATTCCATCATGCCTACCCAATGTGAAGCAACCACACATTTCTCGCACTGATACAACATCGTCAGCCCAGTATTGACTCATATGGCAAGGCAAGCGCACCTCCACCCATCCCTCCAAATCTCTCGCAAGCTCCTCATCCGAAATCTCATCCTCATCTTTCTTCCGCTTTTTCCCGTTTTGCCTCTTCCTCGCCAACGCTTTCTCCAGCATCTCATCCGCCGGTCCTCTAGAGCATTTCTCGCAGAACTGCAGCCAGTCAGTTTTAGAGTACACTTAATCAACTGATGAGGCTGAGGCTCACCAAACGATGGAGAGTCAGGTAATCCACCTTGACCTTCTGCATCTTCTCATTCCCGCTCTCCGATACTTCACTCTCATCCTGATACTCATCTTCCAGCTCATCCGTCTCCTTAATCTTCCCCTCATACGCTGACACCTCCTCCTCTCCCTCTTCATCATCATCATCATCGATCCTCCTGATCTTCCGAGGCTGACGGCGTAACGAAGATCGATCAGGCATCTTGCCTTTCCGCTTAGCCCCGTAGAAAGATGTCTCCGATATCGATAAGATATTCGATCCCCGAGATGATGGCTTTACCCAACAAAACGCGATCAGTCAAGAAAAGAGAGAAAACGAGAAAAAGATGGCGAGATGGATGACGTTTCTTTTTCCCTTGATGTCCATGCACCCGCACGTACACAAAGGAGGGGGAATGATCGGCGTCAATCAGGGAATCAACAAACTCACGGATCGCTTCGCCACTCTCGTACTCCTCCGCATCTCCGGCTCGACCCTCGGTCTCCTGACACTGCGTCGAAGAGTCATTCCGTCACTTTCGCTCTCGCTTTCGAGACCCTCTTCCTCATCATCGTCTATCTCATCCTCTGTGCCATAGCCGCCAAACTCGTCCGAATCACCCTCGGTATGGGGCGTGGAATGGACACGCCAGCTCGGACCCGCTTTTGCCGCAGCTCGGACCGGCCTAGGTGGCATGGAGGAGCCACGAGAAGAGCTGGCGATAGAGATAGGATCATTGATCAGGCCTCGACGAGAAACGAGGGTTGGTTGGCTCGAGCGGGAGGGGTGAGAGTATTGCCGTATCTTGTGTAGAGGCATGAATGGGATTTCGACTGATGAGATCTGGCTCTTCGGTAGAGCGGCAGAATCTAAGCCCGATCGAGCGGATACAGGTCCGGAGGATAGAGGTTGATCGATAATGATGGGTTCATCGTCGCTCTCCGAGTTGACGCTGAGCCCGAGGGCAACTGTTAATGGTTCCGAGGGATGACGCGACGACGAGATCCGTCGTGCGGGAGATGTAGAGTTGATGGAGGTGGCGACGGAGGATCCATTCGTATCGTCCTCCAACCGCAGCATCCTTCCATTCTTAGTAGTAGTCGAGACTCCCTGGTCCTCGTTTACTATGCCTCCTTCCTCAAGCTGTTGAGACTCTGGCGGGTTGATAGGCCTGTATTCGACTCGCTCCTCTTCCTCCTCGTCATCACTCCGGAAGCTTCGTCCCTTTGCCATCGATGCAGACTCGCTCGGACCAGCTCTAAGCGGCCTTGAAGTGTTGAATGATGAGTGTCGAGCCAACGACGCTATTGCCCTGATTGAACCATTTCCGCCACCTCTCGTGCGTTCCGCGACCTCCTCCACGACCTCCATCTCGTCTCCATTCGCATGAAGATGCCTCCGTCGTCCGTCGTTCTCGCTCATCGTCACCTTGTTCCAATCTTTCCGAGACCGAGACAATCTTTCTGAGAGTCCGCCGATGCCAACAAGGACATTCGGTTCGGCCACAGCCTATTGATCTCAGACGGATCAAACGAACACAGACAGGCTATTGGTGACCGGGACTGACATTCTAAAGCATGGAAATGTTACAGAGTGAGATGAGGAAGAGATAAATCCAAGCCCAATGGACGTCACGTCTTCCCCGGATTTTCCCCGCATCGGAACATTGCCACGACCCCCTCGGGATCTATGGCTTCTCGGTCGCGCAAGAGGCCCGATGCATCAAAGCTCAAAGAGCCGCTATGCAGCAAATGGAAGCCGCGAGCTAAATGTTTCAGGCTCCCAGCGATTGACTAGCACCATGCCATCGCCTCAGAACTATTTTCCTGGCCATGGGGCGCCGGGTGAAGCTCGCAAGTGGTACAGGTTAAATCGTTTCATGCCCAACCCTCCCCACCTTCAGCGACCCTGACATCCTCCTTACTCGCTTCCGCACCCACACTATCTTCGGAAGCCTGTGTGAACCCCTCAAACCTTTTCCCGACCTCACTAGACATAGCTCCCACATAACCCGGACTGATGGCTATCAACATCGCTTCGAGGGATTCGTATGTCGTCCTAGGGAAAGATTTCCCATCGACCGTCGATACACTCTCCAGCTGTGCATCAGCTGATCAGCTATTATCTCCATGGCTTATGTCATTGAATGGACTGTATATCCCCGTTGATCGAGTACCACCTCCGCTGTTGCCCCTTCCAAAAGACCCACTTCAGCCCTAGCTATGACATCGTTCCCCGTCTGTCCGCTTGTTCGAGACTCAGAAGCGACGCGCTGCTTGTCCTCTGTTGTGATAGGGTATGAAGAGGGGTAAACGATTTGAGAGGTGGATGAGTTGATTCCGAAGGCGTTTGTGCGGATAGCTGTTTCGAGTTCCGTGATCGGATCTGCGAGGATATTGGAAGGTGGTGGAGAAGACATTGCGGTTGAATTTATGCGTACAGTGCTCTAAGCGAGTCACACTCGACCTGACTGGAGAGGGGGGAAAGTGTTGGAGAGACTGCAAAGCGAGAGGAAGCGGAGTGCTTTCAGCCAAGGTGCGATGACGGAAAGGTGGCCAACCTCCACCACAGCCTAAGTCAACCTCATCTGACAGACCAGTGCAATTACAGTGTTTGAAGATGCCCAGGTCTGATTGCTGGTACAACGCTGATCATGCATGTCAAGGACCTAAGCAGGTGCCGCGATCGTCCTCTGCGCATCACCACCAAGGTTATCAGGTATAGCAAATCGCTCGTCCACCTCAGACTGTAATCTACCACCAAAGAGCACCTGACCGTTCTTGGCATGGAAGGCTGCTAGACGGGCCTCGACCTCGGGTCCTGCTCCGTGTCAGCCACAACGATATCTAGATAAGTAAGATATGTAAACTCACGGAAATGTCGCATTAAACCCTGGATGGGCCATGCTGCTGCATCTCCCAACGCACAGATTGTATGTCCCTCAACTTGCTTCCTACGGCGGTCATCAGCACGATTTCCAAGCGAAGATGGGCCAACGCACGTCAGGTCGAGAAGCATATCGATCTCCCGTTCCTGTGCCCGTCCCTCCACCATCCGATCCATCATATTCATCATCCAAGTCGTCCCCTCCCTACAAGGCGTACATTGACCACACGACTCGTGCTTGTAAAATTTGGCGAATCGGGCGATGGCGGAGATCATATCGGTACTTTGGTCCATGACGATCACCGCACCGGTACCAAGGGCTGTTTGGTTGTCTTTCAGCGAATCGAAATCCATCCTGCAAACGTCAGCATGAGACTTGACACCAATGACTGCCACTCACAAAACCTTCTCGCATGTTGGCCGAGGGATGACCGGAACCGAACATCCTCCCGGAACGATCCCCTTCAGGTTCTGCCAACCTCCCCTGACTCCACCACAGTGCTTCTCGATCAACTCCTGTAGCGGGATACTCATCTCTTCCTCAACCACACAAGGGTTATTCACATGCCCACTGATGCAAAACACCTTCGTTCCCGAGTTCCTCTCCCTCCCGAAGCTTGCGAACCACTTGCCTCCTCTCCGCGCGATAGTCGGGGCCACAGCGACAGTCTCAACGTTCGCAACGGTCGAAGGGCATCCGAAAAGTCCAACATCGGCAGGAAATGGTGGCTTGAGCCGAGGCTTCCCCTGCTTCCCCTCGAGTGATTCGATCAGAGCCGTCTCCTCGCCACAGATATATGCGCCAGCTCCTCGATGCAGGTAGACATCGAAATTGTAACCGGATCCACATGCGTTCTTGCCGATCAATCCGGCTTTGTATGCCTCGTCGATCGCTTGTTGGACGTGTGATGCCTCCTGGTAGAACTCGCCTCGGATGTAGATGTATGCTAGGCGATGTCAGCGAGAAATCTGTGTCAAAGGAGGCATGACTTACCTGCTGTTGCGTTCATCGCTCGACCTGCTACTAGACACCCCTCGACAAGCTTGTGCGGATCGCCTCGCATGATCTCGCGATCTTTACATGTCCCGGGTTCTCCCTCATCCGCGTTGACGACAAGGTATCGCGGTCTGAGGCAAAGTGTGAGCGTAATCCTTTCTGTTGCGCCGATTGATAGCTGCCAGATCGAAAAGTCGCTCACCGCTTGTCCTTTTCCCATCCCGGCTTGTTCACTACACAAAAGCTCGATCAGCACGCATACGAAGAGTTTTTACGCGACCCACTGAAACTCCACTTGAGCCCACTAGGAAACCCCGCCCCACCCCTCCCTCTCAACCCCGAATCCTTCATAGTCTGGATCAACCACGTATCCCCTTTCAACAATATCTCCTTGGTCTTATACCAATCACCACGACTCTTCGACCCCTTTAGACCATGATCATGTCTCGAACCGAGATTCGTGAAGATCCGATCTTGATCTTTCAGACCGCCGTAGTGGCGTACTGGTGGGTCGGAGACGGTGGCTAGGGATCGGGAGGCGATATGGGCAGTTCGGAGGAGTGTGGAAGAGCGGGAAGCGGCTCGGACGGCGGTGGTGGGTGTGAGCATGATATGGGTGAGAGGGGTAGAGTGCTGAGTATCGACGATAAGTCGAGACCGGTTTGAGATGATATTAATTTGATGTGTCGAATCGCGATTTGGCCCGATCGGAACTATTGGCGGCCGGAACTGCAATTCAAAAATCTGTGGCGCACTTGAGTGGCACATTCCTTTCGCATACCCTCCCACGCCTTTGCGATATCGTTTGACTCCTAATCGCACTCGATCAAGCAGAAATTGGGGCCCTAGCTGCAAAAGTATGATCCCTCTCCAAGCAGAATCCGGGCACGAAACAGCTGGAGATAGCGAAATCATGAGTTGAACCATTCAACTAGCGGGCCCGTCACACATGAACGTTGGCCTTCACGTTTGAATCCGGGACATGATGATGTGGCTTCGCCATTGTGTCACTACACCCAAACCAGATCTTAATGTCTCAAAGTCCTCGAACTGTGCTTGAAGAATTTTCACTTGGAACTCTTCCGGGAAGGCTTCAACGTCCTGTGCATGAGAAGCTCAAATGACAGCATTCAGCTTGTACAACCACTGATTCTGTACGGGAATACTTCAGACAGCTGGAGCAATCATTCAGGTAAAGATCTGGTATGGTGACTGTCATGTTCACCTCCGGTCTGTTGAGAAAAGTCAGCGCCAGGTTTTCGCCCCTGCGCGAGAACTCTTCAAAATCGTTGGGTCACGGCGGCCGGAACTTTGCCGAGTGTACAGTGAGAGATATGACCGTCACTTCTTCTCATGGTGCACCGGGATTGCCATTTCAAACTGAATCCCATAGTGTAAGCGCTATGCTAGGGTCTGTGGGGAGTTTGCCTCACCCTGCTTGATTGGCTTCCGACTTGAGGAGCTTCTGGAAGTTGCCGCGGGTGGGTGCTTTCGTGGTATTGCGAAGTTTTCGCCATTTGAAGCAAACCATGACTTGGAGGGAGACGTTGTTGGAGTAAGTTGCTTGCGACGGCTTGAACTGCTCTGTACCCGAGCGTGTTGTAACCTGAAATGTGGCAAACTTAGTAACACTTAGACTACTGGATTGGGTCATTCACCGTGACAGGCTGAAACACCCGACAGTCAGCGAAGAAGACGTTTCAAACCGCGGTGAGCTCACGGTTGAAGCGGTGATCTGCGTCATTGCGAGTGGAGGGTCAGATGAATCAGGTCATGAGCTGGTCTGGGTTGTGATGAAGAAGCGCAGAGGGTACGAAGAAAATGCGCTTTATATACCTTGTCCTCTCTGAACTCCGCGAATCGCGCTTGTAGATGTAGAACTCCGTCGATCCTCCTCGATCCTCCTTTGGGTAGACAAAGGGGGATTTGGGCTGGAACGCGTCTTATTGACGGTCTTCACGTTCGCGGACTCGGGGATCGACCTGAATTGAGGAAGCTGTGCACGAAACACTGGACTCAAAGTGCTTAATGGCCATATTCCCCGTTTGCTCGTGTGATGTGTTCTTTGACGGAGATGAGGCTTATACGAGCGGAATGGATTTGGTCATATCCAGCTGTGCGAAATTGCGCGACAATCATTTTAAAAAAAAAAAAAGATTCGACAAGCTCCTGATGACGACTATGAGAGAGAAGACACGTCATCTTCGTCTGTACCCGTTCAAGCGGAGAAAGCAGGATGTGCTTGACGAGTGAGATTGTGCTGATCCCTCCCGTAGCTCGGATCATCACTTTGCTTCTGCTCGTGTGACGTCTAGACATCCTTTGCCAATTCAAAGGAGGTTGGAAGGTCGCGTGAGTCCTTCTGCTCGCGCATTACGTTCCATCTCAGTTAGATGTCGCTTTAACACCTTATTTGTTAAAGATCATCTCGCATCAAACAGATCGGGACCAGGGTAACATCCTCTCAACCCCGATATCTGCGCAGTGAGTGAGTCGCACGTATCGAGCTCACGTCAGCTCTTCCCCATAAACATGGACTATATCACCGTCATCTCCACTCGATCCCTCATCTTATTTGCTTCAGCCGAATCTGGACCGAGCCTGACCTCCTCTGGTCTTTCCCCTCCCAATACGCCCAACACCATCCTGACTCCGCCCGCACCGATCAGTATACCTGTCGAGTCCCTCATGTATGGCGAGTCTGACTGCGCAAACTTCCTCCTCCATCATGTCATCACGTTCAACGTCTCTCTTCTTGCAGTTAGCAAGATAGTCAGTGCGGAGGCGGAAGTGATGGTGGGGAAGCAGATCAATCAGGCTCAGGTGTTCTGCAGAGCGCTTGGGGAATGGTTCGCCAAGTCTGGAAGCGGGAGGATCGGGGAGAAGGAGCTGAGGAGGCTAGCTGGTCGGTACGACTTGGGATTGAAGGCGAAGAAGGATGAGTTGATGATGTCACGCGGGAGTCACGGTTTATCAGTGAGGAGTCTGAGCGACGTAGGCGATCATATCAGCGACAGAACTGTCGTTCTCGCCTAGCCGAGCATTCTCGTTTGTGGCTGAGCTAGCATGTACTCTATCATCATCACACAGCCAGGACGATGTACCTGTCCTTCATCAGCGAAACAAATCCCCACTAAATGACCCCACTCACCCAGCAATCATAAACATGCCCCCAATAGGAGTCATCGGTCCAAAAACCTTGTCAACCTTCTCCCTAGCCAAAACCAAACCAAAGATCGTCCCCGAGAAAGTCATAGCTCCACCAAGTATCATCCCCGCAGCCCATCGATACCGCTTGATCCCGGAGATCAAACCTGGATGGTAAGATATGGCCAGAAGAGCGATTCCGTTGTAGATAAGGTAGGAGGCCCCGGTTGACCAGGAGTCGAGGGATCTTTGGGGTAGGTTTCGGGATCGGAGACCGTGGGAACCGAAAGCACCGAAGGACATGCCAGCGGCCGCTAAGTAGGGTTGGATGTCAGCTAAATTCGCAGGAGACCAGCTCGACTATTTGAAGAGGTGGCTGACGAGCTACGCATGACTCACTAAGTATCGCCCCAGATCGCCAGACTGATTGCGCGTTCATATTAAAAGACAAGTACTGAATAGTTACTACCTGTAGGATGTGTGATATAGCGCTGAGCTGAAAGAAGCATGTGCAACGGGTGTCTTGTTCAGATGAACATACTGTAGATGTCGACTGGGTTGGAGCCAATCCTGGCGGACAACCTCCACTCCTTTTCTGCGCCTATTCAACCTCGACATAGGCGTAAAGCTTTTGGGGCGGTATTATCGTTGTTGTTCGTCAACGTTTCCCTTGCTTGACCCATCACCGTGCATGATGGCGACCGCACCAGTCCTCCTACAAGTCCATCCCCACTTCAACGCCGAGGAAGCGGCTCATGCAGCAGCCGAGTTCGTAGCTAGTCAGTCGGATTTGTTCTCAGCTTAACCACCTAATTAAGCGCAATCGAATAGGTCTAGATAACTTACCTGGAGAAGTGACATTCCTGCTCGAGGAGATTAAGGAAAAGGATGTTCGAATCAATCGTGTGGTATACCATCTTATCCTATGATGATAAGGCTGATACAGACGTAGAACTTATCACCCGAATCAACACCCGTCACTTCGGCCTCACCAAACACGCTCGTAACACCACCGCGTCCTCATCTTCCTCATCGACAAACGGCACACCTAACTTCCCCCTCCCAATCCCTTCAGGCTCGACCCTCCCAACAGCTCACCTATCCGCCAAAGACGCTCAAGCGTTGACCAAGATCCAAGCGGAATGGGGGAAAGTCGAAGCTCTCCAAGAGGAGAAGATCAAATTGGCCGAGAGGATGGAGAGGATCGTGAACCGGGCGAGAGAGAGAGGGAAATCGGAATGGAAGAAGGTTGGAGGGATGGATTTGGATGAGGTTGAGAGTGAAATGGGGAGGGCTGGGATGTTTGGGGAATTGGGAGGTGGGGAAGTCATGTTACCTCCTGGTGGATTGGGTAGTGGGACGGATGGGAGACCGCTCAAAAGTACGCTGGTCTTACTATTTCAGAACCTGTACTGACGTCGTGAAGAACGAAAACCCAATGCTCTGCCTTTACCCCTTCCCTCATCCACCTTCCCATCCACAAATATCATTCATCCCCCTTCCTCGATGCCCCCACCTCCACCACCCTTCTCTTCCCGACCGACCCCTTCCAGCCGCTCATCACACGCCCATCATCGCTCCTCTCGAGCAGAACGACATGCATCCATATCTCCCATGTCCGAAGCGGATCCCGATGCGGAAGGCGAGGTGGAAGTCGCCGAGCAAGGGGATGGCGAGGCGGACGATACGCTCTATTGTATCTGTCAGCAGAAGAGTTACGGTGAGATGATAGGTTGTGATAACGATAAGTGCGAGTATGAGTGGGTGAGTTGGCGCATTTATGCAATAGAGCTATCGATAGCTTTCCTGATGAGTCGTAAACTAACGCATTTTTTCGCAGTTCCACGTCAAATGCGTCGATATTACCCCGCCTTTACCGGAAACATGGTATTGCCCGGATTGTGTACAGAAGCTTGGACTGTCTTCGAGCGATGGAAGGTCAGGACAGAAAGATAAGAAGAGTAGAAAGCGATGATATGCACATGTCACATGCTCAAAATCCCCCCGAATACGAAGCATTGACAAAGTCCGCTCGGAGCAGTTGGAGACCTTCGTTGAGCTCTATCACTATGTCGCCTGCAGGTCCCACTTTTCGCGGTCCACTCCCTCCGCTCGTACACGCTCTCAACATCCAATGATCCGTCTCCCCACCACCAGCCTTTCGTAGGGTCGGGCATGCCCGCATGAACATCTCCTGCCGCGGATTGGACTTTGAGAAATCGAGCGCAGCAGAATTGGGTTTTCTCTTCCGTGTGTATATGTTGCCCGTGCCAAAGCCATCGAACTTCTCTTCGGACATGTATGACCTGGCGACGATGGCAGCGCTGTAGTAGCCCTCGAGAGTGTCTAGTAGCCGCGGGTCGAACACCTCAAGTTGCCCCCAAACGTTGAAGGGAGTCAAGTAAATGTTCCTAGGGCGGTGTATCAGCGACAATCCAGTGCCAGGAGTTCGGTAAGAACGAGATCGTAGGCCATACCATGGTCTACATTATATAGTCGCCAATCATTCACCCCAGTCGCCATGTCATACTGCGTCCGCAAGACGGTCGACTGTGCCAAGTTTCCGTAATACGGTGTGATGTGAAGTTCTTTCAGGCAGTTGAACATCTTTGCTATACGAGCGACAAGGATGTTCAAATCTCGTCCAGGGTCGGTAGTAAGGTAAATTATCGACATCGCGCATGACTGCGGCACTCTTCGATTGGCTAAGTCATGGGGGCCAAACTTTCCGCCGGAGAATTTCGTCCTGATGGGAAGCGAGCTTGAGATGCTCGACCGTTGGAAAGATACCGAAGAAACGTTCGACGAGGTCATTATGACAATCTTAGCAGCGGACATCGGCTTCGAGGCTTCGAAGTCGAGGCAGGTGTAGCTTTCGAGGCAATCGGATCTCGTCGGTCGTTACCAGATCCTTCACCTTCACAAGGACTTCTCCGTGCGAACAGAATCGCAGATCGATGAGAAAGAGTTCCTCGAGGTTCGGAAGGTTGTTGAGAAGGCGAGTAAAGACTGCGAATGTTTCCGCTAGATGATAACGTCCCCCGGTATCTGGACCATTCGGATAATCGACACGAAGGCGGCTAACAACTCCAACCACAGGTCAGTCAGCACAAGACCAAATCGGGACGATGATGTTCCCTCACCTGAGTCCTTCAAGGGCAGTATTCGGCGCATCCCAAGCCCAAGCATTCATGGCATCAGCAGTCTTGATCTCAACATGCAGACCTAAATGTGACCGGATGTTGTTCCAGCGAGGACGGAGGGAGGGAAGAGGGAATGCTCCGGTCGGCGGAGGAGAAGGTACCTATGAGCCGGAGCGTTTCATCGCTTAGATCAAGGAGGGTTCTGGGCGGCATGGTCCGAATGTGAGCGGAATCGAAGGCGAAATATGATGACTGGAGAAAAGAGAGAGAGGAAACTACTATTAGCTCGCGTTTAATCAATCCCAACCCGATTCCAGGGTCCAAGCGTTTCAGATTGGCCCTGAATTGAGTTAGAAGGATACCACGAGGGATATCTTCTGAAGACAAGAATAATAACGCTTGTCGAGCCTGTATGGTCAACTCATTATGAGGATGAAGGATATCGTTTGGTGATTCCCCGATATCGACGGAGAAAATGAGGAAATAACTCCGGATGCGAGCTCGATAGCGATATCACATCCTGTACCCATCAAAATTCGCAAGGTCCCGGATCAGTACAGCAAGGTACCTTCGTCAAGGTCAAGCAGCATGTTTGCGACACTATGTTCGGCCTGCTCGCGTAGTGCTAGAATGATCGCTGATTTTGATTGCGCGAGAAATCCTTCTTATGCCTGAGCAGGAACAAGTATCTGGCTCTATCCAAGGCTTTCCCCGCTACTCCATCTATACAACCACCATCGTCGATCGCTTCCAACAAGGTACTACCTGTATGAATATAGCTGTTTTGTCGGACACGATCTACGTTCCCTCGTTTTCGATTGCACACCATCAGACCGGATGTACGGAGTCGATATCGTCAGTCATTGGGATTTCGGGTTCGACTTCTTCCGCGATCGAGGCAATGCATGCTTCAACGCTCAATTTCTCGAGGCGAAAGACTCGCATGCTAAATGCGGATTCCTATGACTTGATAGGAAGATCGATATCATCGTCGTCGATGATCTCTTACATCGATGGCTTTGGAAAGGGCCAGTGGAAGCTCGCAAAAACATCATGCTAGAGCTGGAGTGGTGATGGTTACCCGTCGAAATGGGCGTGTGAGGGGCCGGGCGGTAGTGGAGCATGAATCGGCTGACATGCATACGCCGGAGACATTAGGAGAAACGAGGAATGAAGTGGGTCGAGTGTGACCCGGACGAGTGGGAGATGGAGGCTCAACTCATCTCGTGGGAGGAAGGATCATGGGCATCGAGAGGGACTTGGCTTATCTCGAGGAGGACGCTCGAGTTTTACAGTTTGTAGTGACGAGGAAAAGGTAGGGATGACATGAGCTGATCCCCGATCGCGCAGGATCTTTGCTTTTGGGCCGATCTCAGGTCGAGCGAATCAAAAGGTCACTTTCGGGGGCCCTTCTTGCGCGATCTGATAGGCTGCCGAAGCCAACCTCTCGCAATCGACTGCTTATGGCGAACAGAAATATTTCATGATTCTTGCTGCGAATGGCTTGGGAAAATCATCGGAAATACTTTTCCGAAGCTGAGCGGGAGAAAATACCAGATGTGTTCGGCCTAACATGCCTTTGTCTTCACTTTCAAGCCTCGGAATCTTGTCATTCCAAAGGCAGCATCGACAGGTCGCTTAATTCTTCAACAACTGTAGTAGTCCTTCCCTCAGTGAAGTTCATCGAAGTTTATTCAGCCGGAAATCACCCGGACCCGGGAGCCAAAACCCATCTGACCGCCTCCGATCATGTCCTTCCTCTTCGGCGGCGGTGCACGTAAGTCCCTGCCTGTGTCGTTCAAAGCTTTCTCTAAAGACTGAAGCGATACTCATGAGTGCTTCCTCAAGGCCAAGATCCAAATACAGTAGATCCAGGGAAGATCGAGATGGCCGTAGCTGAGCTGGACATGATCACCGATGTCTTGTGAGTTCTGCTCCACCCCCTCGACATATACCCAACCTACACCTATAAATTCGACTTTCCTCTAGTCATTTTAAGGGATCGCTCTGAATAACGCCTGAACTCTCGTCGTCCCTAGCAATCGCCTAGTCACATCCTGCCATGCGAAATGTATCCAACCCAACCCAATGTCTCACCGATACGTCGAAGGTGATCTGCTCAAGGGCGAGGCGGTATGTATCGATCGATGTAGTGCGAAGTTCTTTGAGGTGAATAAGGTGGTTGGGGAGAGGATGCAGGCTATGGGTGGGACGGCTCAGGCTTCGGGGAGCTTTGGAGGGCGGTGAGGAGGGGAGGTGAGAAGGTGAGAAGGTATAACAAATTTAGGAGATGTACGGATACCCTGCTCCTTCGCGAGATTGTACTCAGCATTCAGTTCATGAGGCTTACTGTCAAGACTCGGAAGGAGGTGGAACTGGCTGATAACATAACTTCATCCCACACCGTTTATGCCGCCGCCTGGATCTCTTATTCCACTGGGCTTCCCCACCAAAGGCTCCTTCGCCTCCCCTTCACCCGGCACAACCCCATCAGCCTCCCTCTTCACCGTATCGATTTCCTTGATCCCCTCCGCCACCCCATCTTCCTCGTTATCTTCCACCTCACCTCCTAGGAAGAACCAGATTGGCAGGAATTCTCGTGGAGGAAGGTTGATCAGGTCTGGGTCAAACAGCTGTTTAGACGGTCAGGTTGGGCCTTTTTTTCGCCTATGATAGAGGGAGGAGAACGCGCCTCGATGTACTGTTCATCAGAGTATCTATGCTTCGTCGGACCAGAGTGCGCTCGGTACTTTCTCGTTCCATCAGCTTCAACACCACTCATCATCATCATCATCATTGTTGTTGTTGTTGTTGTTGGTAAACCCACCTCAACAAGTATTGAAGCAAAGTTCCAACCCTGCATCATTCTCAAAGCCCCAACCACACATCCAGTCTGATGAATCCCCAACCTAGTCAAGTAAGCTTCTCACCTCTGTCCCTTACAGATCACGAAGGGGACATACGGATCGATGAGTAAGATAGGATGATTCCGAACATCCAACAAGATCTCCAGAGTCGTTTTCACCAATTCGTCCCAGATCGGTTTCCAATCGGTTAAGGGTCGCCAAAGCGTCACGCCTAGATGTTTCTACAAATGTCAATTCGACTTACTTCGAGGCAGGATCAAGAGGTAGGAGGAGTGAATAGACTGACGAAATCGATGTTGTTCGTTCGGGTGAAGCTTAGGAAAGGTTTGATGGGATGTTCGGGAGTGAGTGAGATGATCGTCCTCAAGTTCAACGTCGCAAGGAAAGGGACCTGTTTGAGTTGATATGATCAATGATGGTGATACGTGGGCCAAGTTCAAGGAGGATCAGATGGGACTGACTTGAATCGCTGTGGGACTGGCACATCGATAGACGCCCGGCTCCACTATTGAGAAGAGGTTTGAGAGTTGGATCAAGCTAGGTCCGGAGGACTTCGAGCTCATGGTATGGGATGGAAGCGTCCGTGTCTGTCGGCAGAGAATACAGATCTTCACGGGAATATTACGAGCTGATAGGGGACGAGATGATGTGTTGGTTGGTCGCGTGGTGGGGAGAAAGGAAGTCGCGACTCGGAGAATCTTCTTCCAAGGCCCTTTTGTCATCAGTAGTAACACTTGGAAAAGTCCCTTTTGTCATCAGTAGTATCAAAACAGTTTAGAGAACTACTTGCCCAAGTCCATCCACTGATCGAGCGATATAAATACATACATTTAAAAGAAAAAACATATCTGGATCGGGTATAGATGTATGAGCAACAGAATCTCCTTCAATGAAGGTGTCAAGCATTTTCAATAGACGCCTCCAGCTGACGCTTCGCTCAGGCCTGCTTTAGCGTAATTCAGCAAGGATCACTCCGGTTAAAAGAAACTTACAGCTGAGGAGCATAGCAAAGAACGTAGACCTGATATATTGCATATTGAAAGTCCTGGCTGTAGCTTTCCGGGCAACTTAGCTCGTAAGTCGTGATAACATGTGCCCAGGACGATTAAATCGGAAGAAAGGAGATATCAATCCTCTCGGACAGTCATCGCCATAGGGAGTTCCGAAATTAAACGAGAGAGGAATCGATTGAGTTCTTATGTCTGTCATCGTCCTGATCCCACATTTTCGACCGCTTCAGTCAGTCCGTACGACATCAGCCATGTTTCCGTGCTCCTGTCGGTCACCATGTGAAGGGTGAATAAGGTGAACGGATCACCGGAGCGGAAGAAATGGTCAGTAGTAAGATCTGTCTCCCAAGAATTGCGGGATTAATTAACAACAATCGGATAGTCATCCGCATCGATACAAATACGTACATCAGGCATAGAATCGAGGTCAGTCATGGCGGTACCATTCGTTCGTAAAGATCGCTCGTCAATTACCAAGATCGTGTGTGCTCAGTCTTGGTACCGATCCCAATCCTGAAAATGGGAGACGGCGAAGACTTCGCTGAATATGGCCGACCAGCTGACGAGAGTTCATCAGTCTCTGAAACCTCCCAAAGCTCTCTCTCTATGTGTACTGACAGGTAGTCTTTTTGCCCATTTGCAGAAGTATCGTGCAGAGTCACCCTTTATTAGTTCCTCCGAGTCAGTTACACTCATCTTTGAGAGCTCCGAGTGTATGGAGACAACAGTGCTCACATGCCTGTAGACTGATCGGCATCGATCACCGCGTAAGATTGCGATGTTACGAGTTGAGTGACCGTGTCGGAATCCCCATAAGCAGTGATGATGATGGGTGTCAGTTTTGCGTTCAGGAACCAGCCGTCTAAGTAGATGATGAGATCATTTTAGGGGCGATGCAATGAACCTACAAGCTGTATCCTGAGTGAGCAAGCGTAGTTGGGTATCCTGGGTTGCCGTGATGTTGGTTATCTGTGTAAGACCATTCCAAACCTGATTTCGGTCGGACTGAAGTGCGTTGCCGGACCCCGCTGCAATCGCAGATGCAAATCCCACAGCCCACCTGACGCAAAACAGCTCAGCACAGCTTAGGGAACCAAACCATTTCACATGTGTGTGGGTAGAACGGCACGATATGAGAGACAGCTCACCAAGAACCGCCATTGGCATCGTTCGCAAGAATCTCGCCTGATGCTCCGGCAGGCTTGTAGTCAAGCGTGGACGTTTGCGTCTGTTCCTGAGCAGCGTATGGGTTGTAAGTGGTGATGGTGAAAATCGCCTGGCCGATCATCTCTCCGAAGGTGATGGGCTGGCCCTTGACGTCCGTGACTTGCTTTGTTATGTACGACTCATTGACATTGACCAGGGCGCAAAACGCTATTCACTTAGCGAGGGGAATCTTGACAACATCTACTCACCAGCTCCTAACCAGCTGACGTCAGGTTTAGCTAAACACAAAATCAGCGCTATGGGCCGATTGTTCGAAAAAGCAGGACAACTTACATTGCTTGAAATCATCGCACGAAAGACCCTGTGAGGGAAACAACGGAGCACTGTTCCTTCGACGCTGGAGCTGAGGTTGAGTCCGCGAGGAAGGAAGTCCAGCTGAGACCCTTACCATGCCAGCTGGAAAACTCATCAGCGAGGGATGTGACGCTCAACAAGAGTGATCAGTACATGTGAGGATCGTAGCAAAAACCGCGAGCTTGATTCTTTGTGCGCAGATCATCATCTTGAGGGTTGCTTTCCAATCGACAGGGCGATGCATTGGTTGAGATATGTATACATGTGACCAAGGCGCAAATGAATGGTGAAAGGAGGGACTGAACCCCTTCGGATCATCGGCTGTAAGGAAGGAACAACTGGAAACGATATCCATCACCAAGAAATATGGACCCCTTGCGCGTTCCATCGAGCTTCATACACTGCCTGAAGATCGGAGAAAGCGCTTTGCGTGTTAGTCGTGTAGTTGCAGACCAGAGGTCAGTCACTTGGTTAGATCAATACCTATACGGATCCTGATCCTGCCAACAGGCAGTCTGCACGAGGCTCCGTATCCGGAGACTTGCGGCATTCTTCCTCTCATGTGGTGGGCCGGGTCGTCATCTCGGTGCGATGCCCGCACCTACGTCTGATCCTGTCCCTCACCTTTCCCCTCTCCCCCTCATCCCCCTATTATTGAAGACCCTCGCCGAATCCGTACGACTCGATTCCTTTCCGTGTCATTAGACGGCTCACCTTCCATGGCCCGTCTATCGTCCCGGAACAAGGCCTTCCACAGACTGTAACGCATACCCCGCGCGAGCGCCTTCGATCCCTCCATCCTCCTTTCGAAACTTCTCGTAGCCAGCGGATGTAACTCTGCCTCCTGCTATCCCCGACCATCGCTCGTCAATGATCGGTCCGATCTGTGCGAATGAGTAGTAAGAGAGAAGAAAGAATAGAATACAGGAAAAGGTTTCATAGAGAGAAAAGCAGACAACGCGCACGCCAGCGACGCGAACCATGCATCCCGTCTGCTCCAAGCTAGATTGCCGCCATGACCAGTCTCCCCACTTCGTCCTTCTCCGCCCGTACCGCCAGCTCCAACGTGACGCCGGATCCAGGCGCAAAGGTCATCCTACACCGAGCCAATACCTTCCCACCACCACCACTGACTATACCCGAGAGGTTGAGAGTGTGTACAGTGTTCGATGTAGGAGATTCGGTCCCGCCGAGAGCCTCCATATTCAGAACCTCTATCAGGGACTTGCAAGCATCTTTGAGCGATTCTGATGACGACAATGCGAAAGTCTCGGTGATCGAGGAAGCGCCTGCCAATTTGTCCCATTCTGTTGCGAAGGTGGCATATGTCGGCGTGATGTAATCGCCCGCTCCTAGGTCGCAGTCTTCCACCTGATACTCGTCTTGATATCCCTCCTCTTCGGGTTCGTCATTCGTCGGATCCACCTCCTTGCTGACGAACCGTAACGTACACCCAAAGCTTCCCGCTGCATATGCACTAGGTTCATCCCTTGTGAAGCTGACATAAACCGCTCCTGCCCCACCGGTGGACAAGCGCGGTATGGGCATGATGAAGTCCTCGGTAAGCCCGGACTCAGGTGAAGGGACCATAAGAACCGAGACCTGCTCGAGGACGGTATCGGCAATGGTGTTGGAGACGTTGAACTGGAAAACGACATGCTCCTTGAAAACATGCTTGACAGCGGTGACGACGTATTCGGTCTCAGATTCCGTGAGCTCAATGGGTTTTCCGGAAGATTTGAGAACAGGTCCGTATGACTCGAGCTCGGGTATGGAAGTGAGTTGGGCGGCATAGGATGACTGGGCTTCCGCTGCTGAAGTTGGGACTGTGGAAGCTTCAGGTGCTTTTGACGAGGAGGAAGCGATGGTATCGAGAGCTGATGGTCGGGTCTGGGCGATTTCGGCAGCGGCTTGTTCCCGGCTGACTTTCGGGATGGAGGAAATATCGAAGGCGGTGCCATGGCGGGAATCATCCTTGACGTAAGCTACTAGCTCGTTCTCGAGTGTCGCAAGGGAGAACGTCGCCTCTACTATGTGTCAGCATCCAGCGCAAAAGGAGTCGTTCAACATCATGTGAATGACGTACCTTCTCGCATGAAGACATCTGCCAAAGTCTTCTCCTCCAGGACTCGGATGTACATCGCCGCTCGATCTCGCACCTCGTCGTCGACGTCGTCTAGACACCGTCGTAGGAGAACATTCACGCTTTTCATGACCGTCTTGTCCTCGACGCAAACACCAAACTTGGCGAGACTGCTGACCGCAGCAGCGCGGACGACCGCGTTTTCAAGCACCACTCGGTTGTAGATGTACCGGATGAACTTGGTAGGATTACGTGTTCGAGGGCCCTCGATGCCGAGAAGGTGCAAAATTCGGACGGAGAGCTTGGTAAACTCGCAGTCCTCGATGAACTCACATAGATGAGCAAGGGCTGGAGCACGATGAGTATTTGAAGCTGATATGGTCTCAGGAGGTACTTACCAGCTTCGCGACAATCGTTGATGAACTTGATCATATCGAAGATCGCCTCAACCACGGCATGCTTGAAGTCATATCCTCCTTCATCCCGGAGCACACCAGAAAGGAAAGACAGCATGATGGCCTGCTTGGCGGGGAATTTTAGGCAGAGCGAGCGGATGGCATCGACAACGATGATCTTGAACTCGTCGGTGATGTCCGCCATAAAGGAAGAGATCTGCTTCATCAAGCGATCTACAGAGGCCTCGTTTCCGGTCTAGAATCATCAGTATGTCACTCCGCTCACACACGAGGAGCTAACTTTGAGCAGAGTAGTGATGGCATAAGTTGCGATAGAGCGATTGGAGTCCGTGATGAGGCTCTCCATGTCGAGGTTGCACGCTGTAACGGCTTGAGGCTGAGTCATGGCTAGCTTATTGAGGGTCTTGATCGCGGAGAACTTGAGGACTGGCTTGGGTGACGACAGGAAGAGCTGGAGCACTGCACAAATTGAGCGGCGATTGGATCATTTCCGGGGTGCTTACCGGCAACAGGTCGGAAGAGGTCTGCGGTGCTGACATTTCGCATCTCGCATATAGCCCGAGCCGCTTCGATATTGACCATGTCTGACTTATGCCTCAACAACGTCTCGAGGTACTCGTGCATCTGCTTCTGGACGCTGCGAGATGTCAGCGAGGGCAGCGTAACCCGAAGGAACTCACTTCGGATCCTCGTCCATAACCTTCCTCGCGAACCGAATCAACATGCAAATAGCCATTGGGTTTTTAATCACGGAGCTCCCTTTTCCGCCCGCCCCAAGCTGCTGCACCATCTTGGTTATCGCCATCCTATCCTTCTCCCGCATGAGATACAGCAAACCCAACGCGTGATACTGCATGATCCAGCTCGTGCTTGCAATCGCCTGATACCCGCTCGTCCCGCCTCCGCCGAGATATGCGGATGATGACCCGCCGTAGGAGGTTGTGGAGACCGCTTTGGCATTGACAGCTTCTTGCGCTTCATTGGACCATCGCTTGATGATTGTAGGTGAAAGAGTGTAAAGATGGTAGGCGGAAACAAGGGATGCGGAGGAGATGGAGGAGGAACGATCGACCAGGGCGGACTTGAAAAGCCTTTCGACGGATTGAACTGATTGAGCCTGCAAGAGTCAGCTTGAGCCGATACCGCTGCAAAATCTCACTCACATCGATGATACGGGCGAGAGCGCGGATAGCATTGGGACGGTACACAACATCGAGATTCGACTGCATGTCCTTCATAATTGACGAGGTGACCATGATGACGTCCTCTGCCAACGTCGAGAGCTCCTTGATGACGAGGTAGACCATCTGTCTTAACGCGCTCTAGAGAGACCGATCAGCCGGGGCATCCCTCTTACAAACGGCTCTATTTACATCTTTGTGCTGAAACAATTTGGTCACACCGAAGAATAGCGTTGTTGCTTCTTGTGTCGAGAAGACCTCGCCAACGTAGAGGAGGTAGATGATCCGGGTCAACAGGGCGCGACATTTACGAGGTGATATGGGGGATTCGTTAAATGCTCGCGCTTCCTGGATGACCGTCGTCTTGTCGTGGTAGAACGCTGCAAAACAATTCAGCACCGGGCACACGGGGCACTAGGGTACTTGTGACCTACACATCCCGCCGGACTCGTCATCCTTTTTGAACGACATGGCGGGACTCGGGGGTTCAGGGGATAGCAACGATGTCTACAGTCCACAATCTCCTCCGTTCAAAGCAAGACGCCTCGACGCGCTGGAACACAATAATATCGATATGCTATATGCTTAGGGAAATCACGGCGATCGAGTACGGAAGGGAGTGTGGCAGTATTTTGCGGGAACAGGTGATGATTGTGAGTAGATTTCTGAAACTTCCCTCACAACCGCTATGATTGGGAAGATTTGTTGACAGTTTGGGAAAACAAAATGTTCGCTTCACGTTTAATTAGCACCGCTGTGACGGACATTCAATTCCTGGCTTTAGTTTGACTGATCCTTGGTGCTCACGTTCATTACCCCTGTCATCACGACCATGAACTTCATATAGACTACAAAAACCTTCCGCTATAGGAGCTGCGGAACAACAGGAAGCTCGAGCTGGCGGACTCTTCATCAGCTTTCATTCCCCTTCAACCACCTCAACAAGAACTTAAGTCTCCATTCAACTCCTGCACGACCGACGTCCGCGACCAGCCTTCGTTTCCAGCCCCGCCCCTCATTCAGGAGTCTATAAAACCAATCCATTGTCCCCCTTCACCGTATATCCAATCACGACCATGCGGACATTCATTCTGCTCAACCTCATCCTTCCCTTCCTCCTCCCTCACGTCTGTGCAGCATGCTCGCCCAACACCACCAACACAGCAGGACTACAATCGCTTCTCCAATCAGGCGGTGCGGGGTACACTCTGCAGCTGTGCCAGGGCCAAATATACAACATCACCTCTACGCTCAACTATACAGCCGCAAACCAGGTCAGTGGCCTCATGGCTCTCACACCAGCTTCCGGTGTAAGTTCCACCGTGTTGGGCTGACGAGACTTTTGCAGGAAATATCCACCGAGGACTACCCCACGGACCTCACCCGGGCGACCATAGTGGTCAGCGGATTCAATCAATCTACCGCGGTCCAAGCAACGAATGCAGGGCTTGACAACTGTAAGCTGCGGAACGTCCAGGTATGTGGTTTACTTCCCCGCGGTTTGGTCTCCTCCATTGCACGAAGCGGATAGAATGGACCGAGTGAAGCTGATATGTCGATGTAGATCAACGGGAACCGGGGGGATGCTGCAATCTATCAGGGGTCCAATGCGAACATTGAGATGGGGGGAGCGAATGCGAATCAGCTTATTGAATACGTACGGAGCTATGATCCTAGGTGAGCGACCAGGCCTCTCAGACCGTGCCGGTCTGTTGGATTTTGCATGACTTCGCTGACTCTCCCGTGATAGGGGATGGTCATGTATGCACATGTACGAGTTTTATACACCAACCTTTTGCGGACGAGCGAGGCTGACCAAACAACAGAGCCGAAGGACCATTTCAATGCATCAACACCACTATCCAGAACAACGACATCGGCCCATGCGGGAGCTCATATTTCCAATATGTAAGCTGTGAAGATGTTCATCTTGTCGGCAGCTGACACTCATGCACAGTGGTCTGACGGAATCAGCTTGAGTTGCCAGCAGAGCTTAGTCCAGAACAATGTCATCACGGATGCGACCGATGGTGGTGAGTCCCGACTCTTCTTCAAGCCCGTTCGAAAGCTTGCTGATGGATCGTCGCCTTCGATAGGAATCGTGGTTTTCGGCGCACCGTACTCCACCATACGAAACAACACCATAAGGGTGCAGACGGTACGTGGTTCATTTTCGAATTCGTGTCTCTCGCTAAGGGCACGCAGCGGACAATGCTTGGCGGTATCAATCGTACAGTATTCAGCTCACTTCAGCTGCCGCCACTGACACCTCGGTAGTGGTCGATGTCCTCCCCTGGCAGCCTGAAGGCAACTACTCACATACTTTGGTCGAGAATAACTATATCAATGGTGGATATGCGACTGATGTGAGCTGGCCGCTCGATACCTTTCCTACAAGGAGAATTACCTGAGCGACAAGCTGATCAACGTCAGTATGGCAATGCAACATTAGGGATCAATAATGCCTCTGCCATCATCAAGATCGGGATAGTACTTTGGTTTCCCTTACTTCCAAGCAATGGCTGATAGATTTTCAGGCAATAGGTCCAAGGGTATGGTTTGACGAGTACGTCCTCATCAAGCCAAATTCAGCATCGAGCTCACGTTGCTTCAGCCAGTACGGTACAAACCAGTCCATGGGTGGGACGGTACAAAACAATGTCCTGTCTGGTGCATTCGCGTTTGGCATGGTCAGTCTTCAAGCCCGCTCTCAGCATCCCGCTGACTTCCAACAGGCGGTCTCCAGCGCCAAGAACTTCGTGATTCAAAACAATTCATTCTCTACCAATGTCTCCTTCGTATGTCTCCCGCCCTTCTACCACTTATCCGTCGCTGAACATGGCTCGATACCGCAGTCCGGAACATACGGCCCAAACTGCACAGGAGCGCGAAATACACCAAACCCGCCCGTCCCACTTATTCTCGAAACATCTTCCACAACGAACCTCACCATCTCGGTACCCGCCAACTCCGCACCCTTTCAAGGAGCTTTCACGAACGGTACAGCTTTCGGTCTCACTTGTTTCCTCCCCTTGGGAACGAACCTGTCGGCATGGCCTTACGGTGGCGGTCAGTCTTATTCGACAAATTCGGCTAGTTCTACGATTGGAGGGACCAGCTCGTCAACCTCTCGAAGCACTTCGCCTAGCGCGACGAGCGGATTGAGCACTGCCAGTCCACGTACGAGCGGAAAGAGCGGAGCGGCCAGGTGGCAGGTTGGCGGAAGTCATAAGGGAGTGATATACGGAACGATGGTAATAGCGGTGTTGTGGGGGTTGAGGACAATATCGTTATAGTCTTCGACATCGATAAGGACAATTAGACCATTAGACGTATAGAGACGCTCTGTAGCTTAGAAAAGCAGTTGCATGCTTGTATGGACAATGTAACCTGCATGCATGTCGTTCGGGTATCAAAGTAGACGTATAGACAAGTGCAAGGTATAGCCAGATACCCAGAATGATACAGATCCTGGACGAGGTGCGGCGGGAGAGACGCAAGTTATGTTTCGGCGATGTCTAGGCAGACTGGAATTCGATCGTTCCCCTAGGATGAGTATGAGCAAAATGCTGGGCTCCAAAAGGGGAAGATCGCTGACTGATTCCGAGTGGGATCGGACAGCCTGATAACCCTATTATCCGGTCCGCCGGTTTGGACGCCAGCCATATCTTGCGGAGTAATGAGGATGAACTGCTTCCCATCGCTTTCCCTCGCACCTTCAACCTACACGTCGGTCAGCTCATTCCCGAACGCCCGGTTAGACCGACTCACGAGCATCTTCGCGGCCAAAGCCCGGTTGACATGATCCAAAAAGACATCCCATTCATCGAGACACTTGATCGGACACGAGATCGTATCCCAGAGTGCGAGTAGTAAGCTTACAGTCGAGAAGGATCGCTCGCCACCGCTCAGATTCTTGGGCGCCTTGAATCGAGCTTGGCTATGCCCGTCTTGTGTCTCGCCCCCGGTCGTACCCGTGGTCTCGATCTGACGGGAAATGAGCCACGATAACTGACGATGTTCTCAGCTCACCCTGACCGCAAGCCGTTCCTGCGCATGATTGAACTCCAATCGACCCTGGAAGTTCCTCTTCTGGAGGTTGAGGATGAAGAGAGCCCTTGCTTGGACGGCGATGTAGCCTCGACTCTCGAGCCACCACCTTCGACGCGCCCTCAACGAAGTCATGAGGGTCTATCGACATCCGGGTCAGCGCGGGCTGGAGGTGTAGATTGATAAACTCACCTGGTGCAGTTTGTTCAGGCTACGAATCGTCCCCGAAAGCTCTTGAAGCTTTGCCTTGGCACCATCGTAAGCAATCAAGACCTCCTCCGTGTTGACACCATTGCTGTGGCAAGTCAGCCTTTAGTTTGCTCTCACTACCCGACATACCGCTTCTCCGCGTCAGCTATAGCTTTGGCACTGGCTTCTCGCTCTCGCTCAAGCTCCTTAGGCGCCCGGGACGTTTCGATGCGTACGCGAGCATACCCTTCTGCTTTCTTCGTCCAGTCCTGATCTGCTTAGCCTCGCAAGAGATCGGAAGGAAACAGCGTACGACCAGATCTATCTCCGAACGTGCCAATGTGTCTAGCACCTCACGGCGCTTCTCCTCCGTAGTAGACTTGCTGCTATTCCAGTGCTTAAGATTGCTCTGGATCTGAGCTCTTCGCTCCACCAGCACTTGCAAGGCGGCCTTCAAGCTCAGTGTAAGTTCACTTGTGGGAGACTCACCTGTTTCTTCGCTTTTTCGGGAGCAAATTCTTCCAGCTCAGCATCGTGATTGGCGAGCTCTTCCGAGACCTGCTCGATCACACTCTGAACTTTGGCCTTGTCCTCTTCGATCGCTTGCAGCTGTTTTTCCAGCTCGTCCTGCTCGACTTGAATGCCCTGGAGAAAATGATAAGTCGGGCACCTATATACACATTTGACTAACCCTATTCGCAGCTTCCAGACCGTCAATCTCGTTCGACGGCTGCTCGCTCAGTTTCTCCTGGATCTTTTCCATCTCCATCTTCATCGCGGTGATGCCTCGTTTGGCTTGCTCGAGCTTACGCTGCACGGATTAGCAAAGAATACGTCGAATACTCACCCTCGTATCGGCAAGTCGTTGATCCACCTCGGTCACACCGGCAGAAGCCACTCTTCGGTCATCCAGCAATTTGGCCTTCTGCGCTTGTAGCTGAGTGAGAATTCGTTTCGTAGATCTGGAAGGACTGAGCAAAATACTTCACGTCACACAGCAACACGAACTCGACCTCGATGGCAAGGTCTCTGGTGAACAACATATTCCCGTTCCACCTTGGTATCGGTCCTGAATTTCTCGTCCTGGAACGTAATCAGGCATGTCGCAACAAGAGGAAGGCAGCGCTCACCGAGTCGTGCCACTGGCGCTGAAGCAGTCCGCCGTGATGAACTGCACTTGCGGTATACCTTCTTGCAAAAGCCTTCGCGTATCGGCATTTGCTTCTCGAATGGAAGGCGCGATAAACACCTTCTCGATGCTGTTCTGGTTGATGAGGATCCGTATGACATGTTCGTTGTCGATCTTCAGATCGGTCATGAGTGCCTCGCAAGACATTGAGGCTGTAAGACTCACTTTGAGCTTGCTCAATACAGTGTCTCCGTAGCGGACCAAGTCGCCCTGGGTATAGTCGAATACATCTCCAGCATGCTGAATGATCGGTGGCAAGCCCTGCTGATTGGTCCCCGAGCGATAGCCTCTGATCTTGAGCACTCATTGACGGTGACAACTCACCTTCTCGAGCAATCTCGCAGGATCTTGAGCATAGTCGCTTTGTCCGTCGGGTCACGAACCGCAAAGCCGCACATCAATCCGCCTAATATCGAATGAAAGGCATCCTTATATATCATATCGTCGAGGCGAACATGTAGACCAAGGGGTCCTATCGGCGGAGAGTGTGCCCATCTGGCCCTACGAATATCTTCGAGGACAAGCTTGAGATTATAGCCAAAGGCGGAAAGGCAATCAGTCGATTGACCTTCCAGGTTGCGCAGGGTATTTTGAGAACTGTTGATCTGCGCGTTGACCTCATCGAGCTGCCGGTCGATTTCCGCTAAACGGTCCTGAGTCTGCTCTCGCTCCATCGTCGTGTCATTAATGAGTTCCTCCTTGTGCGGAACATCGTTTAGCAGTTTGCGATGTGCGGTATCGAGATCGCTGTATCGTTTCCGGAGTCTGGCTTGCTCGGGATCCTCATCCGCGTTTAACGCGTTCTGCTTGTCCGCGATACGTTTGTCGAGGGTACGAATCTCCCTCTCTGCGCCTCGGACCGCTTTCTCGATGTCTTTGCCGTTGTCCTGAATATCAGCCACGAAGAGACAATGAACCTACTTCCATCGCCCTGAGTTCCTTTCGCGCATCGTCGTACTTCTTCTTCGACCGAGCCTTCGCCTGCTCGAGGGGCTTCCGCGTTGCATCGAACTCCTTGATCTCCTCCTCCATCTGCTGGACCTCCGCAGTGGCTGGCTCCCATGTGCGCTGAGAGTTTCAGTATGAAAAAGACCAGGCCCGACATACCTGGCAATCCGCAGTCTCGGCGATGATGTCCGCCAGCTTCTTGTCAAGCTCTTCTACTCTGGCCATGTCCTCGTTGCGACTCTGCTTGAATCAGATTTGCTCAACCGCACCAAGACTGACATTCTCCTTCATTACGACATACGCCCAAGCCAATTCCCGGTGAATCTGCCGCGATTTCGCCTTGAGCTCAACAATTTTTCGCGATGCTTCGAGCTGACGTTGAAGGTTCGCGACTCGTTCCCTCAGTTCGGGCTCTTGATTCCGCTGCTGCTCGATGATGGCTTTGATCTGGTCGAGTGTCTCGCTTGTCTGAGTATACGAATTCGCTAGGGCATGAAGTTGTGTGCCCTCCAGGAAAAACTATACCCGCTAGTCAGGATCAAGCTAAATCCCCGGAAACTTACCCTATACAGAATATGGTCATCTGCGTTTTGCAAGAAACTCCTCGCTTGATCTTGAGTAAGGATCGTAAGCGGCGAGTCGACCGCAATGCTAAACCAGGAACAGATCTGAGTGAGTTCATCCCGCTTGTTGGCGATGGTCTTGCCGCCTCGGACAGCTCGAAACTTGTACGACGATGCGCCAGACTTGATGATAGTCCGTTCAATGACGAGATGGGGGTCGTAAAGCTCTGGCTTGTACGCCTCGGGACCCTGGTTGGACAAGGTGAGAGTGACGACAGCCTTGCTATGAAACCATGTCAGGTTGACATGATCTGTTGAATATGACAACTGACTCAGCGCCCTTTCGAATCAGGTCTTTGAGTCCCTGCCCGCGACCAGTTAGAGCCGCCTTGCCACCAAGAGCGATCGAAATCGCAGTGAGGATGGCGGACTTCCCGCCTGATAGGAAAGTCATTAGCAAGCACAGAGGAGCATCATCCCAAGCTTACTTCCGTTGTGACCGACGAGAAAGTTCATCCTGGCACCAAAATCCACCTTCAAGTGCTTGTGACACATAAAGTCGACGAGAGTGATGGATTTAACGGGCCCCGCTTCAGAGGTAGTCTAATTTCGTCAGCACCTATCTCGGAGTCGCCAAACAGACGTACACCTTGAAACCTCCCCTGCTTCTCTTTAGCGGCCTCGAACGCCTTGATGTTCGCCGCATCATCCGGAAACTCCAACCTCCTCCTCTCATCCTCCTCGTCGACCTCATCATCATCATCCTCATCCTCACCGCGATCTCCTACACCACCTTGTTCCCCATCCTCATCTAACTGGGGGATATCCGGGGTATGACTCCCTCCATCGCCGTTCAGACCGCGCTCGAGCTTGATCCGCTTGATCTATTTAAACTGATTGAGCTGTGAAGGCCTATAATCTATAACGGATGACGAACCTCAGCAGTGCGATCATCGATATCGCTCTCATCTCCATCATCCGAAGGCGACACAGCCGACCTCTTCATCGGCGAACGAGCCCTCGTCTCAGCGTCGTTCACGCGTGATGCCGGGTTTTTGAACGTACAGAAGATAGAAGGATTATCGTTGCGCGCTGGAAGACGCGACTGATCACGTGACCCCGAGCAAAGAATCAAAATCAAAGCCTTGTCCGAATATCGTTGCATTACGCCTTTCATCTCATGCATAGCAGGTCCATGCGGTTTAACCGGGTCGATAGCAGTACAGCGGTTAAACAAAATGCGCGACCTAATTCGCCCATCCTCGATACGTCGTCGACATGAGCGGATGAGCCATCCCTCCACTCGGTATAGCACTCGACTTATGCAATTTACCCATCATATCCGCCGTGTGGATGTAGTGCATCCCAAAGCCAATCTGGGACCGCCATTAGCTCTCTTGCTGTACCCGAGGGGATAGACTTACGTGGTATGGCTCATCGACAGAGGAATCTTCAGGATGGGTTACTGTCTTGGATCCCGCTGCTTCGCGTACTGCTGAGCTACTTACCGGTTTTCCATCGGAGCTGGAGCCAGAGCTGGACTATGAGGATCCGGAAGAACTGGAAGAAGCTGGTCTGGAAGAGGAGCTCGGCCTGGACGAGGAGGAAGAAGAGCTTGGCTTGGCGGGACTGGATGAGCTTGAGCTAGACCTCTCCTTCTCCTTTTCCTTATCGCTCGAGCTGCTCCTGCTTTTCTCCTTCTCCCTTTCCTTCATGGCTCGGAGTTTTGCCTGTTTTTCCTGCTCTTCCCTGCTAGGTCTCGATGACGAGCTTGAGCTCGACCTGCTTTCTCTCCCTGAGCTGCTGGTTGAGACTGCTGCTGAAGCTGACGGAGACCCTGACGACCCCGATGCTGAGTGGACTGTCTGCGAGTTGAGCTCTTGTGAGACGAGCTGGATCGAGAAGAACAGCAACAAGAGGAAGGCAAGGTTCTTGCTGACTGCTCTCTCTTCAGCTAGGTCCACGAGGCAGTGGAAACGTACGAAGACTAATCCCAATGATCATCGCCAAACATTTCGTCCTCCACAACTTCTGCTTCTGCCTGCCTCATCAGCTCAACCATCTCAACCAAACCTTACCTGTCCTCCACAGCCTTCTTCTTGGCCGACTGAGCGGCAGCCAACTTCGCCTTCTCCATCTCAACCTTCCTCTGCGCCTCTTCCTCCTGCTTCCTCTTATTCTCCTTCGCCTCTTTCTCCGCCTCAAGTTTCGCTTTCTCCTTCTCCTTGGCCTTCTCCTTCTCCTTCTCCTTCGCTTCCTTCTCTTTCTTCTTCTTTTTCTCAGCTTCTTCGGCAGCTCCGATCGCTTCGAAATCAGGTTTGTTCAAGTGGCCCCTTCAACAAATCAGCTTTCTAAAAGAAACGACAAGCTCGACGGGGAACTCACACGTGAGTAGGAGTCCCGCTCTCCCACCAAAGCTCATTCCCCTTTTTCGAAGCATTACCCATCGGGAAAGGCCAAGGTAAGTACCGATTCAACCTAGTCGTCAAGAACGCAGAAGGGTGAGCACGTTCGTCATCCCATGGTGTCGGTTCACGCTCGGGTTGCTTCTCCTTCTCTCGTCTCTTGTCTTCCTTCTTCTCTTCTTTCTTAGGTGAGGACGATGAAGAGGAAGGTTCTTTCGAAGGGCTAGGCTGGTCAGTGACGATACGGTTCCACATGAGTAGGAAGCTGGCCGAGTTAGCGGAAGTGCACCGCATGTAGGGGAAGGCATACAGGAGAGCAGCTACGGCGAGGTGGACGTAGGTGATGTGGACGAATGGTACACCAGGTAGGACACCAAGCATTTGCGAGACTGACCACACCTATCAGTGAACAGCTTAGGAAGCACGAGAGAGAGAAAGACTGACGCAGAGCGAGTAGGATGATGGCGAAACCCCACATCAAGATCATGGGTGCGACATGACTATATACCTCTTCAGCTGAGAAGTCAAGGCGAAGGCGAAGAATGCGAGACTGACCCGATCTTCGACAGGTCAGGCAGTAGAGCTGGCAAGACATTGCTCGCGATGAAGAGGAACATCCCGATGATGATGATGGTGTAAAGTGGAGCTTGTGGGGAGACGGGGGCGAGAACTGAAGGTGGCATGGTGGGGTATTGGGTTAGGTAGGACATTGCTTGAGTCGTGTGCTGATGATATGCGGTTTCAGTGAGCGGGGTTGTGGATGGTTGAGAGTAGATACGAGTTAGCTGATCCTAGAGGGCTGTCGTCATTACGACGGTGGCCGTTGGATGTTCCAGATACAGCAGTCAAAGGAGGAGTATTCAAAGTGTTTCAGCGCGATGACTTTCATGTGGCCGTCATATTTAGGGGCTCCCTGTCTACGGAGCTGCGGTCTAGGACAAGCCTGCATCTAGCTCCTATACACTTGATCAGCTGGGCACTGAACAGGAAAGACACTGCCTCACTTCCTGGCCATAAGCCTATCCACATGTCCCTCACCACAACCTCCCATTCCTCCCAAATGACCGAAGCATACCATTTGTCCCTCGCCATCCCGTCCTCGTGCGCAACCTCCTGTCTTCCAGCTGATATGGATTAGTAGCTCTTCCCCGTGCTTTAGCTTCTGTCAAACTCACGTCGAACACCTTGTCTGCCAGGAGGAAGCACCTTCGTCGCCCTCAGCACACCTTCATGCTTAAAACCCAATCGTTACGCCGCATTTTGGCTCGGCAAGTTGAGGATCGTCGTGAGCCACTGACATCGACGTAAACGAGCCCACCTCGAGCGGGCATGTCGAGGATACGGTGCATCACCGATCCAGCTGCGTGAGTGAGCACATGACTCCGCTTTCCGCCTGTATCAGCACGGCGCGAGCCCAAACAAAAGGATGTGAAATGTACCTGAAATGGCTTCATGATGAGTACCCAGACGGGTTCGGACATCATCTTCATCTCGGAACTTGCTTCCATCCCATCACTCCAGCGAAGACGTACTCCTTCGGGTCCGACGAAGGGGTATCCGATCCTCGCTTGTCGGTGAAGATGGCGAAAAATAGCGAGTCCTGCTCACGCATCACCTCTGAGTACAAGGAAAGAAAGGCGAAGACGGACCGATGGAGCTCTACAGACTCTTGGGGACCAAACGAGCACATCGTTCAGATCTTTCCACAGTTTTGTACTGAGCCATTGTAGGATTTCTTGGTTCGCCTGGATACCTTCAAAGAGATCTTTGGCGTGTAATGACGGCTAAGTCCCAGCTGATCAGCTTCATAACCCGAAGTAAAACAGGGCCTCGGACGACAAAATATGGTCTCATCTCCACTCGATCAGACTTAAGCGTCTTGACCTCGAAGACGTAGTTGAAGTCATACTCCTCTAGCGGGGTATGAAGGTGTAATTACTCGGAAGTTCGGTGGAGGGTCGTTGGTCAGCTGTTGAAAAACGTCGTCATTGTTCAGTGATTTTCTTGAAGTGAGTAGAAGAAGCGAAGGAGTAGTGGAAGCAAAGGAGATGATCACAGGCTACATCATCTTTCTCCGCACCATGGACCAAGAAGAAAATCAAACGTGAGTCAACCGCCATGAAGTGAGGTTCCCCCACCTCGCTGAGCGAAAAGTGGGGGATCTGCAAGCGCGATGACGTTTCTATTCTTCCCCACTGCGTTTCATTCCTCGCCTGTTTTCCTTACATGACTAGTGTTCATCCTCCTTCGAAGAGAAACGTCGGATCAGAGGGTCGAGGGGCGGAGGATGATTCTTACGCGAAGAATCCTTGGACACCGTGGGCGGAGATGGTAGCCCGGGACAGGGAAGGATAGCGCTTTTGACGGGCATTCTCAGGACCGTGTAGAATGGTTCATGAATCATGATTTCCAGTAGTAGCCGGCCTAGAGGCTGGAACTAATGGATACGGGCACACGGTTGTCTTAGTCTACGGATCGACATATTGATGAAGGCGGTGATACGAGTATCGGAAGGCTTGACTACGTAGTCATATAGACGCATCACTCCCTACTTATCGGATCCTACCACTCTTCCACTCAACCTCACCTCCCTCTCCCGATCTTCGTCATCTGACAGCTTTAGGGTTGTAGCAGAGGCTTGGGTCGTAGCATGGATAAGCAGAGAGATGCCCGAGGGACTACGCTCTCATCAGCTGCGAAAGCCTTGAAGGTGCTACCAAGCGAATGAAACAGTCAACCTACGCAAAAGAATATATGAAACCCTATTGGACTTGTCTCACATTGAGTAACGCTAATGGGCTCCTATTATTATTTGCTAACGGAGCGATGAACGTGATGATGCATGAATGCGAATGCTGCCACGACAAAGATGCGATACACCCTTCACAAATCTATATTATGTAGCCAAAACCCTCACAGGAGCCTCTTCAACCGGTAATGTCTCCTTCCACCGATCTGCAACCTCTGATCCCCTGAAAACCTCATGCAGTACTTGTCGGACCTCGTCGACAAAGACGAATTCGATACCCTCTTTGACACTGTCCGGGACGTTCTCGTCGATATCGGATCGACAAGCGGAGGGTACGATAAGTTCTGAAGTCGCGTCAGATCAGGCTCAACCATGCAAACGGTCTAAACTCACTCTTAATCCCTGCTCGATGTGCGGCGAGACTGATACAGATGGTCAGCAGACATTTCATGAACGGAAAGGGGCGCTATACATCTTCTCCTTCAGCCCGCCAACAGGTAACACTTGACCCAAAAGTGATATCTCCCCAGTCATGGCAACATCCGGATCAACCTTCGTCTTTGTAAAGAGCGAGACCAGTGCTGTCAGGATAGCCGTGCCTGCACTCGGCCCTTCTTTCCCAATCGCACCTTCAGGCCTAGCAGGTGTAAGCTGTATGCTATCCATCATTGACCGCGAACTTACATGTGCAGGTGCAAATCTCGGTCATTGAGTATGATCTCCGCCTCAGACTTGGTCACACCAAGTAGGAACGCGTTCGACTTGACCCAGCTCATAGCGATCTGAGCGGACTCCCGAATGACCTCGCCGAGCTTTCCCGTAAGCTGAAGATTTCCCTTCCCGGGCATTGACTGCCCGACATGTCAGCAAATATACCTGTGAATGCAAAGAGGAACTTGCTGTCACTTCGATCGGCATGACCGCGCCGGAACCGTTGCCAAGATATCCCAGACCCGTGCTCACCCCAGCAGGAGGAGCTTTCTCATACAGCCGGTCCTTATGGTAAATTGCGCTGAGAAGATCATTAGCCTAGTCCGCTATCAAGACTACCATACTCACGGTCCGACGTAATCGCGCAAATTATCCTTCGTAACTTTCACGTGTATTCCATCCGGCACTTTTAACGGCTTCCTCGGCGTGGTAGTGACTGTTGTTTGCGCGTTCGGATCTCCAGGTTGTGGCGAGTCATCTCCAGGCAGATGTTCTGAAGCTGGCTTATTGATACCGGTACTTTGGTTATCTATAATGCGAACATCTTCGCTGTTGGCGGACGTAGGCGCATCAGGCTCAGGGAGACCGGTCTCGCCAAGGTCTGTCACTATCTTGAATGCTGCTTTCCGGTAGATCTGAGCGATATCAAAAGTTGATCGCTGACAAAGCAGTGCTGGACTCACCTTGTCAATATGCTTCTTCAGGTTTCGCACACCGCTTTCCCGGCAGTAATACCGAATGAGCGACTCAATGGCTCCAGGTTCAAGGGTGATGTCGACGTCCTTGAGGCCCGTCGCTTCCTTCGCTTGAGGCGAAAGGTACCGATCCGCAATGCTCATCTTCTCGGCCGAGACATATCCACTGACTTCGAGGACTTCCATTCGGTCGAGCAGGGGTGCCGGTATGGTATCCAGGACATTGGCTAGTGAAGTCGTCAGAGCTACTAAAGACCGTCAAAATTCGCGACGTACCTGTGCAGACAAACAGAACCCTCGAGAGGTCGACAGGCACGTCCATGCTACAGGGCTGTCAGCTAGGAACCTGGTCCAATTTGGAGGCATACTAGTGATCTAGGAATGAGGAGTTCTGCTCGGGATCAAGCATTTCGAGCAGTGCACTGGACGGGTCCCCATTATGTCCGCGTCCTGGCGAGATCTTATCGACCTCGTCGATCAGGATAAGCGGGTTCTCGGTTGCGACCTTCTTGAGTGCCTGTATGGGTTTGCCGGGCATAGCTCTAGGATGTATCAGCACCTGGACAAAGACATCAGTGCAGCTACTCACCCAATATACGTTCTTCGATGCCCTTTGATCTCGGCAACATCGCCCAAACCGCCAACCGAGAACCTGAAGTAGGTCAGCGTGTAATGTCCACCACGAGATCGGACGAACCGGAAGAACTGCCTTCCTAGCGCCCGAGCGATACTCTTCCCAATACTCGTCTTCCCCACACCAGGCGGCCCTACCAGACAAATGATCTTCCCTTCCACAGTCCCTCTCAGCTTCCCCACAGCCAAGAACTCCAATATCCGGTCCTTGACATCCTTCAGCCCGTAATGATCCTCGTCCAAAACCTTCATCGCGTGATCGATGTCGTAGTTCTCGGGCGAGTGGACGCCCCATGGTACCTGAGTAAGCCAGTCCAGGTAGTTCCGAGTGACACTGGCACCAAATCAGCTTCATCAGACTGCTGGGACTGTACGCGACCCACTTGAACTCGCTCGAAACCGGCTCAAGACCCATGAGCTTCCCCATCTCCTCATCAAACACCTTCCTAACCCCCTCCGGCATGGCCAACTTCGCCGCCTTCTCCCGGAACCGCTCAACAAGCTTATCCTTACCATCACTCTCCATCCCCAACTCCTTCTTGATCCCCTTGAGCTGTTCCATGAGGTAGTATTCCCGTTGTCGTTTCTGAATCTTGCTCTCGACGTCTCGGCTGATCTTCTGCTGTAACTGAGCGTTGATGAGCTCCTTCTTCAGCACCAAAAGAGCCTTTTGCAGGCGATCTTCGATGGAGGTGGATTCAAGGAGGGATTGAAGGTCGACAGCGTCGCCTGTGGAGACAGCTGCGGCGAAGTCCGCAAGACGTTCGGGTTCGTCAAAGACATTGGAGGTGCTGTGGGACATGGTGAAGCTCGCAACTGGTTGGGCTATGAGTACCCTTCTAAGCGATGTTAATAACCACTCACTCTGCTCCCGGAAGATCGGCTGCAGCTGCGCCAAATCCTTGAAAGCCGAGATGAGCTCGCTCATCAGCGCTCGGATCATCTGCGAGTCCTTCCGATAAGGATCGAGCTTGAAGTTGGAAACATTTGTGAGGGAGATCTGGGGAAGGAGTCCGTGGAGGAAGCCGACTTGTGAATGCGGACGAGGTGTCTCATGCGATGGTGATTCTGCAGCACATCAGCCAATCTCGTTACGCCCCATAGGAAGAGGAAAGTACCTGATTGCGATCCTTCCTCGACCGTCCTAAGCTCCTCCTTGACCGCATCGACACTCGGCACATCTTTCTCAAAGCTCGATACCTCGCTCTCATCCTCTTCACCTTTGATGACCTCCTCAACAACCCTCGCCATCGGTACCGGCGGTGCCCCAGGCGCACTCGTCACCAACTCATCGATCCGTATCCGTCGATGTGGGTAGAGCACCACCGTCAGAGCCTTCTGCCCAGCATCATCCTTCTCCCCTTTCTTCTTGTCCGCCGATTCGAAAGAGCTGGTTATTTGAGCGAAAACGCCGACTGGGTGAACCTGATCGAGTGAGGTGATGACGTCCGCATCGGATTCGGCGTCTTTGAAGAGGAAGGCACCGATGTAAGGCTGTCCATGTGCGAGTAATTCTCGGATCGCTCTGATCACCGGTGGGGAAGTAATCGTTACGGCTTTGTAGAAGGTTGGGAATAATGGTCGATGGGTAATGGGAAGAGCGAGAACCTGAGGGTAGACATCGGGTATCGAGAGTTTGGCGATCTCTCGACCGGTACTACTAGGTGGTGGATCGGGAGGTGACGAGTCGGAAGGTGAGGAAGGGGATGAAGGTGAGCTCGAGGAAGGGGGTGCGGATGAGGAGGAGGATGACGATGAAGCTTTCACGGTCGATGCGGGGCTGTCGACATTCTGAGCAGCAGCTTTCGCCCTCAATGCAGCTGCTTTGGATGACTCGGCTTCCTGCTCAGGCTCATCGGATTTCTCCAACTCCCGCTGAGCATCGGTAGGCTTCCCCTCCTCTCCAGCGGAATTGACCCATCGCTTGTCTTTAAGCGATCTAGTGCCGCTGTGTAAACTCCGTCGTGGTGTATGGGATGAAGTTGCGTGCTGGCTGGACGATTCGAGCGTATTCAGTGACCGAGAGGATACACTCAGAAAGCCTTGTGAAAGTGCTGACTTCGTAGCGGAAGAGGTCGGGCGACATCGAGACCGAGCTGCAGATCGGATACTGGCTTGCAAAGGGAGCATATCAGGGGAGTCGAAAAGTGGAGAGACCACCGAATTGAGATTGATTTTGACCCCTGTCACCCAAAAATGAGAAGCAGAATGATCGAAATGAATGGACTTGTACAAAAACGGCAACAGACTGTATGGAATATGCATCGAGCATAACATTTTCCAGTTGGAGGCGAGGATGATAAAGCTCAGTGGCGAACGAACAGAGGCCGGAACCAAATCGTGCTTCTGATCAGCGATAGGCATGTATTCAATAAACCCTCACCGCTTTGCCATCAACTTTGTCCACATGGGTTTGTACCGATACCTCCCACTCATCCCAAAGGCTAGATCCTTGCCATGTATCTCGTCCCTTCAGTTCCCCATTTTCTCCAGGTCTCCCTTCTATACCGGGATCATTCCTCCTTTTGAAGGAACATCTGCATAAGAACTTACCCCGATCGCCCTCCTTCCCCGGACGTAGGACTGCTGCGCTCCTAGCACATCCCTCGAACTCGTATCCCATCCTCTCGGCAGAGGTGATACTTCTCGCACTCAGCGAGTTACAAGTCCACTCGCATTTCCGTAGTCCCTGACCTCCAGGATCCTTCGAGTCGAGTTCGTAATGTAAGATCAGGCCCGCAGCATGTGTCTTGACGTGCGTTCTCTACTTGACAGCGTCAGAGATACCGAAACCCAGAGGAAGGCGGGAACTCCACCTGATACCTTGGGAGGATGACGACCGCCGCTTCAGTCACCGACATATTTGACTCTGAAGCGCCGGCAAGACCGATGATACCGGCGAACGTGTCGTCATGACGATCCGTGGGTGGGGTATCCGCACCTGGTTTATCGGTGTAAATCGTATAGAGAAGGAATCCCTACATCCTTGGTAAGTGACCGGGTCCAAGAAAGGACGATTGATACGACAATACGCATACGTACTGAACTCTGACGGTCGATCTCGAGCCTTATATATAAGTCCTCGATGGTTCTCCATGTGTAGCCATCGGATCAAGGAGGGAGTCGCTTCGATAACCTTCCAGAAGGTCTCGGCACGTGAACACGGCTAGACGGGATGTCAGCTTTTAAAATTGATATCAAGGGGGCATGAGAAACGAACAATGAACGGCTCGAGCTCTACCCGGTCGGAACGAGGGGTTTGGATGTCGTATAGAAAGTTCAAGTCATACTATTCTAGGGGGTTATCTTTGAGTAGATCAGCTGGAGGAGATGAAGGTGGAGGCTGGTATGAGTTGCGGTAAGGCGGAGTTCTTGTCTCGAACTGCATGGGCATTAGTGAACCTGAACTAGCGCAGAGGTAGCCCAGGCTGAATCTCTTCCCGGCTGAACGGGAGTGTAGAGAACACAGTCATCTGATATAGGAGTATGATCACATGGGTTGGATGACGAGGAGGAACGTCAAGCCGGTTAGCCCGGAGCTTTTGCTTGGTAATTGATTTCTCCCTTCAACAAACCGCTCAGTTGAGTTGTCCAAAAAATCTCGATCTGAGCTCATCATCGCCGCTCCATGAGGCTATCAATATGGTCCCTAACCCCACTCTCCCACTCCTCCCAAAGAACCGACCCAACCCACCCATCTCTCCCCCTCAATTCCTTTCTATCCCCAGGCCGTCCCTCTGCACACTCCATCAGCTCGACCCAAGTCCGCACCTCCTTGTGACTTACCACGCGCTCCCTCCTTCCCCGGTGCCATCACCCGATGTCCCCGTAGTATCCCTTCGAAGGTATACCCTAACCTCTTCGCTGCAGCTTGCGATGTGAGATGTAACGAATTCGTCTGCCATTGACATCTCCGCAACCCCAGTCCGCCTTGAGAAGTATCATCAAGGATCCGATGCATCATCGTCCCCGCCGCATGAGTCAAGACATGTGTCCGCTAAACAGTTTCAATCAGCAATGTCCCCCTCTTAAGGGGTTGAAAGTGAGCTTGGAACCGGAAAGGGATGCAACCAGCAGGTTCCTCCTTTTGAGAGGGTGGACAAAGATCACGCCACCGAAGAGGATGGATGCAACCAGCAGGCTTCGCCTCCTGAAGCTTGAGAGGAGACGTTAATCAAGAAGGGATGGTATTTCCCACCTGAAATCGAGGGAGAACAATGATCCAACCAAGTTCAGCCAACATGTCTTCCCTCGTCGCATTATTCATCCCCATCACACCTGCGAATTCGTAATCCTTCGCTTCAGTCGGAAGGGGTTTCGGACCAATCGGACCAGTATATATCGCATGATACAACATGGACTATCACCCGACGAAAACGATCCATCAGTAGTCGCACCTCTTCAGGCGAGATTAGGGTAGACGTACAGAGTTAGATCGATAGGTCTCCTCGTGCCATACTAGGATATCTTCCAAGGAATTTAGGTCGGCGAGCCATCTTGTGATTTCGGGTAGGTGCGGGTTGATCCCTTCCCAGAGTAGTTTGGCGTTCAGTGAGGGCTAAGACATCACCAAGGACCTGGTCAATATCACCTCTGGGATCCTAAGATTATAGTATTGCTGAGAGACGCACGACTCACCACGAAAGGTCTAAGCTCTATACGATCGGATCGGAGTGTCTTGACTGGAAAGACGAAATTGAAATCGTATGATTCAGGTGGTGCATGAAGGTGAATGTCGCGCGGTATCAAGCGGTTTGGGGGCTTGTAGGTATTTGTGAACTCTTCGGACATGGTGAGTCGTTACGTAGAGTCGATATAACGCACTAGAGGTTGAAGAAGGTGGTCGAGCCAAAGTGAGAGAAGACAGCATGATATCTCTGCGACTCGAACGCGGTCATCTCCGCCGAAAGATCACTCAGCGTAAGAATTAAAGTACAAGCACCATCAAGTGCATCGTCTCCTATCTCAAGGCGTCATAATTTTACTCCAGAATCACTACCAGGTGATATAACATGCACAACTAACTGTCCATTCCGTCATCAATTGTCCGGTCCCAACTCATATAGTCCGATCGCCTCCTAAGCATCAACCGATCTTTCATCTCCTTGCCCCTTCTCTCCCTCTCGTCTCGGTTCTTCGCCTCTTCGACCTCACCGTCAAAGACCACCACTTCTCCCTCTTCCTCGTCCGAATCATGCTCCACGCCGTTCTTGACGATCTTGCCTGGTGCGGGAGTGCAAGTGATGATAGGTACGGATAGCGTTGGACTGGCAGTAGAGCCCGAGTGGAAAGAGTGGACACTGCCAGTCGGTGAAGTTGGACTAGCGGACCTCGGTGAAGTACGAGCGGATGGAGTCGACACCGCGAGGTTGAAGTGCGAGTTGGTTGGGGAAGGGGTAGCAGATCTGAAGGGGAATGAAGCCCGAGTCGGAGTGACCGTAGCTAGCGGAATTTGAACACGCTCGAAGGTAGGCGGAGTCACCTTCAGCATCGGCTTGGGCGAGTCTGTACGCGGGATAGTCTTTCCCAATGCGATTGGTGGCGTCGATACTGGTCTCTCACCTACAAGGCGCCCGTTTGTCCTCTGACGTAGGAAAGGCGCAAGACGGCTCTCCTTCGCGGTTGGACTCGGCGGAGTCGGCGGTCGTCGGTTGAAAATACTGCTCCACGCCTTTCGGCCTTCGGCCCTAGGGTTCTGCTCCGTCGGTGTAACCAAGACCTCCTCGAACTCCTCGCTATCCGCGCGGACGGGTGTCTTCACTCGAGGCATAGGGACCGCCCCAACTGAGCCGCCTCGTCGGTGGGTGGACTTCGTCATCTTCGCCTGGATTTGCGCCAGGCTGGGCAGTTTCGCGCCACGACTAGCAGTGACTTTGACTTGAGATCGAAGAAGCTGGGACGGAGTGGCGTCTACGTTGGGCGAGCCGATGTCCGATCTAGTGCGTTGATGCTTGATCGTAGCGGAAACGTTTCGCGCTTTCGTGGAGAACTCCTGCGCTGAGAGACGAGGGACAAATTCGGGCGGCGGACGAGACTGGTCAAGCGTCGCGAAGATCGCGTTGACGGGCGAGGGCTCAGCGGATCGAGTGTACAGCGGTGTGCCTTTCAAGAGGTTGAGCGACGAAGGCGGAACACGCATTGACGCCGTCGCGATGGACTGAGCGAGAGGTGAATTGGCGGGGAGAATGAACTTGTAGTTAGCAGGAGAGATAGGCGGGCTAGGCGGGAGAGGAGAGGCGATGTGAGCTGGGGAGACTAGGGTGTATTAGCGAGAACTCTTCACCTGTTCCACTCGTGCTCACCCTTCTCGCGCTGCTTCCTCTCCTTGGCCCGCTTCACCATATCCGATAGGGGCCTGCCTTTCTTTGCCATCCTATTCGCCCTATCTGACTCGCTGAACGGTGCTCTCCAGTCATTCTCCAGTCGCTCCGACACCCAATCCTCGGTCCTTGACGAAAGCTGTGAAGGCATAGGGGCGGTCATGGCGAAAGAAGGCGAGTTCGGGTCCGGCCGAAGCGCAGCCTCGGCTACCGAGAAAGCGAGTTGTCGGAGCGGTGTTGGATCAGGCGAAGAGGGGGAGTAAGTGGGAAGGGAAAGTGTGGGAAGGGAAAGGGTCTGCGCCATTTTGATTGAGGCGGTACGTCGTGATTCGTGATTGAGTCCAGCTCGGTTATCGGGTTATCAAAACCTCGCGTAGCCTCGTAGCGACGGCAAGAAAATCGAGAGAGATAATGGATTCGGATGATTTGATAAATGGAGTTGGTCGAAACGCCAGTTTTTGTTATGGTTTCTCCTTTGATGACAACGCGGCGAGAGCGGGAAGAAAGGAGTGATGATCAAAAGAGCGGAAAGGCGGCGGGTCGTGCGAACTACGAGCAACAGCGGGGTCAGTCCAGCTCAGCTGTTGACGCGATGTTCTGCAAGGGAGTTGTAACAGGGGTCAAAGAGAGAGGGGTAGTCGAGATGGATGGGCGAGACCGGGAGAGACCGACTCCTCACGACCGCGCTCCTTTGTGATCACAAGTGAGGAAGGAGGGAGAAGAGGTTCACTAATCAAGGGGTAGATAGAAACGTCGGCCAAGCGCTCAGGCACATCATCGATCTACGACACAACCCTCCTTTTCCTCAAGACTTGGCATCTGGAAGATTGTTTACTCACCTAAGACAAACAAGACTCACGATATGGACACCAGGTTTTGGATCCCGTGGTCGACTTGTCCAACCGCGAATGATCTCAAGAAGACGGATCGTTACTGTACCGAGATCGGACGCGGCGAATTGTCCCAAGGGAATGTATCAAGATATCCTGATGTCGCGGACCAGCCGGATGTTTTCTAGATGGAGCCGACCTGAGACAAATCGGATGCGTGGAGCGGACGCGATTGCTTTCGTTTACCTCGGCTGTTTATTGTTGATGTCGTGCGAGCTTGTTGTCGGGATTATATGCGGCTGGTGACCAAAGATCGGCAAACGATGTCTCACTTCGTGAATGTTGTTGGTCCTGGCCTGTATTGTCGTTGAAACGTGAACGAAAAAATCGAAGAAAAAACTGTGAATGCTATGTGTTGCGTGCCTATGCCAAATGTCCCGGTGACCAGCACACAAGCTACGAAGGACTTTGCTACGAAGGAAAATGCTATTGCGATGTCCGAGAAACAGAAGAAGTGAGAAATCGGCGAACCAATCACTCGACCTCGGATGCGATAAAAGGAATCGCAGAACCCACCTCAGCCCTTGACCTATATACAATCACCAGCCAGCCCCTGCGTGAATCTCAAACGTCTCGCATTTGAAACCCTGACGTATACGCGCCGGCTCGAACGAACGGGGTGAGTGCCTGTGCCGTCCCGGTGGATGGGTCAAAAGCTGTAACGCGGGGGAAACATTGCGGGGTAAGCTATACTGGGGGACTTGGCGAGGTGCTACTTTTCCTCACGCCCTCGTCTGGTCTGACACGTGGCAGCCCGATCCTGAGACTAACCGCCAACACTATAAGCGATACGCCCCCCTGATTCCACCAACAAGAAGTCATTGGACCGCCCGTGTCATCATCTGTTGTTGCGCGCAAGGCAGCAGCGTCGACAGCGCGTATCGAAGCACGTGTCCATCTGAAACGCTTTCCGGCCCAATGGGCAATTACGTAATATGATAAAGGAGGTCTTTTCGCTAAGTGGGAGGAATATTCAGCCGGAAGTCCCCATTGAGTCATTTTGGCGGAACCTCCACCTTCTTCGTCCACCGATACGGAATCCTTTGTCTGCACCGCGATATCAGCGCAAATCAAGGCGATCTCATGTTTAAAGGATGATACAGCGTCAGCACCTGGCATCTTACCTTGACATACCTCCCGCCACTCATCCGCCATGTCCGAACTCCCACTCCATCTTCCTACCTTCTCCTTACTCGTCTCTAACATGCACTGTCCCTCTTGCAGCGAGGCTATCACGCAGCTCCTCCTGCCTCTCTCATCGATCCAAAACTTGTCAATATCTCTCCTTCTTCGGACCATCACCTTCTCCGTCAACACCTCTGTCTTGTCGTCGTCGTCGTCATCGTCGGCAGCACTGAATGCGAAGAGGGTGATCAGCGATGTTGCGGACATCCTGACCAGGGAAGGAGGCTATAAAGTGAAGATCGCTCAGACAGGGGCTTCTCCGGATGCTTCAATACATAATCGAGACAACTGGCTCGAGGGTGTCTTCCGCAGGATTGGTCTCGGGTACAAAGCCGACAAAGGGCAACAAAGGGAAGCGGAGAGGGCTGGTCACCACCTCGAGCACTGCAAGGAATGTCGGAATGCCCAGGCCGAAGGCGGCGTCAGGAGCTCTTTCGAGTCTGCTCTCGATCGAACCTCATCACACGCGCCATCGCGCAGATCACTCGAAACGGATGGCATCAGGAAGACAATCGTCTCAATTGAGGGTAAGACCTGCGCCTCATGCACTACCTCGATCACCTCCACACTCGAGTCGCATCCATCCGTGCTGAGTGCTGAAATCAGCCTCCTCTCATCATCTGGCGTCATTCGACATCGAACAATACTTCCATCTTCCGAGGTGGTCGAGATCATCGAGGATGCGGGGTTTGACGCTCAGATCATTTGCGGTAGCGATGTTTCCCCGATACCTATAGTCAAGACCGAACAATTTGTACAGGACTTGGTCAGGAGCACCTTCATGATCGAAGGGATGACCTGTGCCTCCTGCTCATCCGCAATCGACCGAGCTCTCCGTCGACACCCAGAAATCAAGGAGGTCTCCATCGATGTGCTCAGCCATAAAGGCGTGATCGTGCACGACCGCAATATCTCCCCTTTGGCAATCAAGGATATTATCGAACACGGCGGGTACGGTGCGGACCTATCGAGTGCCGAGGCGAGGCCGGAAACTGCGAAGGACAAGCAGAACGCCAATGGTATCGACTGCCGAGATCTGTCGACATTCGTATCCAAGGTGTCTATTGCGGGAACTGCATCACCCAGATCAACAATCACCTCTCGTCTCAGCCTCTGAACGACTACACCCCTGTCACTCTCGCCAACCCTCTCACCACGCTATCCTATATCCCTCTAAAACCAATGACGATCCGCTCGATCCTCGATAATCTCACAAATCTGGCGCCGGAGTTCGAAGCGGAAGTAGTGAAGTCGCAAAGCTTGTCCGAGCGGAATCAGCAGATTCAGAGGAAGGAGGTCAAGATACTCGCTTTCCACCTTGTGATAGCCTTCGTCTTCGCCATCCCCACCTTCATTATGTGAGTGAGCTATGGTTCTCGTACCTGGTCAACTGACGAGGAAAAGCGCTATTGTTGGCATGATCCTCGTTCCACACAACAACGCTTTCAAGCAGTTCTGGATGAAGCCAATCTGGGGTGCAGCGGACCAAGGCACGCTGGTCCTCTGGCCCTTGGCGACAATCATACAATTCGGAGTCGGCAGGTAAGCTTGAATTCCCACTCCCTTATCCGAACTGATGACTTGTCAGACTGTTCTATCAGCGAGCTTTGAACTCAATGTGGCCGCACCTACGATCCCTCCTCCCGCCAAAATTCAGGCCTGCCTCAATGCGCCGTGTTGTACCTCGTCCGCTATCCTGGCGATCGCCATTCAATTTTGGCAGCATGGGTAAGTAGCTTCTCCCACTCTCGACTTGTGTTAACGGTCTTCTAGACCTGCTTGTCGTGCTTTCGACCAGTGTCAGCTACTTCGCATCGGTAGCGATGCTCATCCTCGACATCCGAGCCGTCCCAGCTACCAACAGCATTGGCACCTACTTCGACAGCTGCGTCTTCCTTATCATGTTCATCCTCCTAGGTCGAACGCTCGAAGCCTTGGCCAAGTCTAGGACGACGGATGCCGTATCTCTCCTTGGCTCGCTACGCCCAGAGTCGGCATTACTTATCGATTCTCAAGCCACGGAGCAGGAGGAAACCTTGACCCAGTTGGAAGACTTGGACTCCACGTTAGGCCGTTCCAATATCGCCTCACCACGCCGTGTCCCGGTGAATCACCTCGAGCGTGGCGATCTTGTCCTCTGCCAGCCTGGATCCCTCCCGTCGGCCGACGGTATCATTGTTTCCGGTACTGCCATGTTCGATGAGTCCTCCCTGACGGGCGAGTCTCGACCGGTCAAGAAAGGACCAGGCGAAGAGGTCTTCACCGGAACAATCAACAAATCGTCCGCCATAACTGTTCGCGTCACTGGCCTAGCTTCCGAAACGATGCTAGAGCGGATCATCGCCGCCGTTTCGGATGCATCCGCACGGAAGGCACCTATCGAGAAACTTGCTGAGCGACTTACAGGTGTCTTCGTCCCGATCATCATCTACCTCGCCTTGATCGATCTCGCCATCTGGCTTGGTATAGCCCTCAGCGGTGTTCTCTCTAAGGAGGATGCGGACAGCCCTGGCGGAAGGTTCTTTTTCGCCATCGAGTTCGCCATCTCTACCCTGGTGGTTGCGTGTCCATGCGGTATAGGACTGGCCGTACCCTGCGCGAATGCTGTAGGGAACGGAATAGCTGCACGTGCCGGTATCTTAGCTTCTGGGGGAGGTCAAGCTTTCCTGGCTGCGACCAAGGTCACGACGATCGCATTCGACAAGACGGGGACTCTTACGATCGGTAGATCCGTCGTTACAGATGAAGAACACTTCGGGGGTCCAGTCGATCAGTCCATACTCAAGTCCGTGCAGGCGGTGGAAGGGCAGTCGACTCATCCTCTGGCAATTGGCTTAGTCGACCACCTCAAAAGCAAAAGCGTGAACAGCATCGAGCCGGTCGATATCATCCATAATGACGAGATTGCCGGTCGAGGTATGAGGTCTTGCGCCACAGTCGGAACGCACCAGCTGGATCTCTTGATTGGTAATGCGTCTCTCATGTATGAGAACGGTATCCGCCTCGACGAAATCCAGGAAGGACTTATTGCCAAGTGGTGTTCGGAGGCTAAGTCGGTCATTCTAGTCGCTGCACGACGTCAAAGCGAAACGAGTTATACTTTACCAGCGATGTTTTCCCTCTCCGATCCCCCTCGAGAGACTACCTCAACTCTTCTGGCAAGATTGAAGCATAAGGGTTACAAGCTTGTCATGCTTTCCGGAGACAACGAGAAGACCGCACAAGCTGTCGGGAGGATGGTGGAGATCGATGAGAAGGATGTTCGAGCCGGCGTAGGGCCAAAAGAAAAAGCGGACGTGATTCGTGAATTGAAGGCTACAGCTGGACTGCACGACGAAGTTGGCGTGAAAAAGAGGCGGAGGGAGTGGATGGCCCGTTCGGGAAAGAATCAGGTGAACAAGGTCATGTTTGTCGGCGGTCAGTCCACGTAAACCATCTATCGACAATCAAGCTGATCCGACCACAGACGGTCTGAATGACTCGGTAGCCCTCGCCGCGGCTGATGTATCCGTCGCAATGGGTCATGGCTCTCAAGCGAGTCTGTTGTCGGCCGGTACGTTCACCGCCTTTCTCAAACAATATCACTAACCCGAATTGCCAGATTTTGTCCTCCTCAACTCATCGCTTGACTCGATACTCCCTCTCCTGCACATCTCGAAGAAGGTCTACAACCGACAGCGTCTCAACCTCCTCTGGGCTATAGTCTTCAACCTCGTCTGCCTCCCTTTCGCTTGCGGAGTATTCTATCCGGCTCACCGTATCCGACTCACGCCGGTCTGGAGTGCAGTACTTATGGCATTAAGTAGCGTCAGTGTAGTTTGCAGTAGTCTAGTACTACGATGGGGTTTGTAAGCAGACCATGCTATTTGTAAGCAGACCATGCTATTTGTAAGCAGACAATGCGATATGCATGAAGACTAGATCGAACGTGATGTTTGGACAAGTTGCTTGTCCACCTATGCGGTGAGGTTCGAGTTGAGCCGCCGAAGCTCTTGCGGTGTGAAGTGGAGGATGACGGAGAGAACACGGACGAGGTTTGGGCGCATCTCTTTGTGCTCGAGGAATTGCAGGATTACGTTACGGAGGTACTGATGGGCTATCAAGGATGTACAGGTCATCTTGCAACGGTTCGACTTACCTCCAGGTTGACCTCCTCTTCCTCCTTATCCTTGACCTCGCTAGGAGCAGGACTACTCTGTCTCGTCCCGGTCCTCACACTCAAAGTCTCCGAAGCACTATCCAAACTCATGCGTATCTCCCTCGTAGGCGTGGCAGGCTCCGTCATCGTCATTGGACTCGTTACTCCCGACCTAGCCGGACCAGAACCAGGATTCGAGGTCGACCAATAACCAACTCCTGGATTTCGTTGTCTTTCCATGAGTTGGACTGAGGATTGGACTTTCCGGAGCTCTTCTCGGAGGGTTTTGTTGGAAAAACGGAGTTGAGCGGAGTGGGATTTGGCATCTTCGAGTTGACTCTGAAGGGTGGATAGTTGGATCTGAAAGGATGAAAGTTCGTCTCTTGCCGCTCGCTAAGGCAACATCAGGGGAATGTAGAGAGAGAAGCCAAGGAGCACTCACCTCTGCATCCGCCGCAACCGACACATCCGCTTTCGCTGATTCTATCTCCGCTCGCAAAGACTTCATCTCCCTCTCCACCGCTCTTCGCGCTTCTTCCTGCTCTTCAATCATCCCCTCCTTCTCCTTCCTCGTCCTCAGACTCTCCGCATACTCGCTCTCCTTCTCCGTAATCGTCCGCCTCAACTTCTCCAGCTCGCTCATTCGGTCCTGCAACTTCGCGGCCCACTCCTCTTCAGCCTCATTCCGCTCGTTCTCCAAGCTGCGGATCTTAAATCGAAGATCGGCGAGTTTCGCTTCGGATCGAGCTTCAGCCTCGGCTAGGACTCGCTGAACCTCCGCAGCGGAGTTGGCGTTTGAGTAGCTGTTACTTCTGCTCGGTGAAGGCGATGGAGTACCGCGATTGCCATCAAAAAGACCGAAGCCCAATGTCGCCCGTCCTCGGTCTTTCGGTCGAGAGCTACTCGCGCTGTCCTCAAGCATCGCACATCGCTCTGTCGCCTCTCGAAGCTGAAACTCCAGCTCCTTCGTCCGGTTCTGTAAAGTTTCCATCTCCGCTCGACTCGTCTCGACTTCCGCTTGACGAGCTTGTAGCAATTCGAACTGCTCCGCTTTGGTACTGTTGAGCTCCTTGACGATGGCTTCTAAGCCGTTGACCTTCGTTGCTTTCCCTGACAACTCTTTGGCGTGTGTAGCCTAGATAGGTATTAGCTCGTAGTTTACAAGTGAGAACGCCAAACATACCTTCGTGGTGATTATTTCCAACTCCCAAGCGGTCTTCTTTCCCTGCAAGTCCTTCTCAAACCTCTCCTTCGCCCCAGACAACTCCCTCTCAAACCCCTTTCTCAATGCATTCACTTCCCTCTCCCTCTCCGCCTTGACCCGCTCAATCTCTTCCCCTGCTCGACTCCGTTCAGACCTCTCCTCAGCTCGGTCTTTCTCCACCTCCTCTTTATCCTTCTCCGCTTTCACCAGTTTCATCCGCACTGTCTTCAGCAACGAAATCGCCTTCGTCCGTTTCTCCTCTTCCTCCTTCGCCTGGGTCTGGGCTTTGATCAGATCCGCTCGAAGTTGTCCCGTGGTAAGTAGCTTGGTGGCCTTGGAAGTAAGATTACTCTCCGCTGTTACGAGCTGAGACCGTAACTTGGTGATGAGATCGCCCTGGGATGAACCTTCCAGTCGATGTGTATCTCGCAGCTCCTCTATTCGCGAATCTTGCACTACGAGACATCGGCTCCACCAACCATTGACCATCTGCTTGTGTACGGGACTCACGATTAATCTTATCCTGCAACCGCTTCATCTCTTCCGTAATCATCTCCACCTTCGCCTTCATCATCCGTACCCATCCCTCAAGCGCCTCATGGTCCTGGATCCCACCTTCAAGCGGCGTGAGCTCTTTCAGCACCTGGTCGGCGTCATGCTTGTATTGAAGTAAAGTCGTAAATCGCTGTGAGAGGTCTGCGGCGGATCAGTCACATAGCGATCTTTATTTTGAGTCATGTGGGACACACCTTCATATCGCCTCTCCGCAGCCGCAAGCTTTCTCTCCAGCTCAGGATCTATTTCTGGAGGTTTACCATTCTCCGCGATCTCTTCAGTACTTCCTGAGAACTCTTGATCTTCTACGACATCCTGATCTGGCGGCGCTGTTTCGACGCCCTCCATCCCTAACCCGATCACTCCTACCCCCTTCTCCTCGCTCGGAGTAGGTTCTGTCAACCCCAGCTCAGGAGGTTCAGCCGTTTCATGTGAGTCGAGCAGAGGTGATACCCCAAGCGGATCGGCGTATACTGTAGAAGTGAAAAGTAGGGGTGAAGAAGGTGAAAGAGGAGGTGAAGGTGGTAATGGATATGTAGCAGGATCTGAAGGACCGGGTGGAGGTAAAGGTTGTCGAGGAGATGATCTTGGTGATCGAGGGGCGAGGTTGATTTGTGTTGGACCTGGGGAACGGGATGGTTGAGGTGTCGCAGCCATTGAAGAAGGGTCGGATCCTAACGTAAACTGAGGTGCGTTCAAGGCATGAGACCTCGCCGGTGAAGAAGGTCTCGAGCCTGAAGCCTGAGCAGGCGTCGTCGGTATATCTTCCAGCTCTTTCAGTGAGGAGGATTGAGTGATCGAAGCTGTTGGTCGATGACCATCAACCGAAGGTCTCCCGCCAAAATTGAAGCTCTTCCTCAAACCCGATAAGGCGTTCTCCGCCAGTGCACTCGTCGAAGCGACATAATGTCCACTCGTCGTCCTCGTCGGCGATTCCGGCTGATTCTGGTACTGGTTCTTCTCGACAACAGGACTGGGAACGGGCGATGAAGCGGCCGAAGGAAGTTTGAAAGGGGCATTAGGCGAGATCGGTCTCGGTCCACCATCTTTAGGTGGTTGACCGATTGCTCGTTGTTGTAAGGCGGTACCTGCCGCGTCGAAAGTGTTGACAGCGGCTTTCAGTCGATCCGAGATCCTTATGCCGAACATCGATCCGGACGCCATTGGGCGTGAAGTGGCCCCTTAATCATATAGACGAGAGAAGGGAGAAGAAAGGGGATGGTGGGGATCTGGTTCCGTTGATGGCTTGCGTCGGATACGGAGGTGGCCGACTTGAAATGTTGTTTTTTCTGTCTACAGCTTTCATCGCTTCTAATTGAACTGAGCTAGTCAGGCGGACTCCGTCATGGGCTACTGGCAGGCGGCACTCGTCAAGATGGGAGTCGCTCAGCCAGGGCCCAGGATCACATCGCATGACAGGGCGGTCCTAGAGTGAGCTCAGCGTCTGGAGGTCCCCATGGTCAATACATCCATCAGGCTGAATGCTAACCCGAGCTCATACGCAGCCTCAAGTTACAACGAGACAAGATGAAGCAGTATCAGAAGAGGGTATGTCGAAAAGCCTCTGGATATGATGATGAGCTGAGGTTTCCCAGATACAGGTCGTCTCGGATCGAGAGCAGGAAATAGCGAGAGAAGCCTTGAAGTCCGGCGACAAGGTATTACATAAGCTCCGGCAACGTATGCCTCGTCCGCTGAGACAATAACCAGCCTCGAGCTATACGAGCCCTTCGACAACGGAAATACCAAGAACAACTGCTCTCACGAACCGATACCCAACTCCAGACGTTACAAGAACTCGTTCGTCCCGTACGAATCTACGCAGATTCCAACTGATGATCTGCGCATCACCAGGTCAGCTCAATAGAATTCTCCCAGATACAGGCGACGGTCATGCACGGTCTTTCTGTCGGGAACGACGTGCTCCAACAGCTTCATTCGGAGATGTCACTGGATAAGGTGGAGGAGTTGATGGATCAGACCAGGGAAGGACTTGCACATCAACGGGTGCGTACTTTTCTCCTGGTGGATTGGCACAGCACGAAGCTGAGAAGAAAGTTCAGGAGATCGACGAGGCGCTCGCTTCGAAGATGTCGCCAGAAGAGGAAGAGGCAGTACAGACTGAGTTGGCTGAGCTTGAGCGGGAGGCGATGGTGCGATCCTACTCGATGAATAGACGATCAGCTGAACTGTTGGATTCACAGCCAGCAATACCCTCACTTCCCGAGTCCGAGCGTGTTTCATTACCTTCCGCGCCAGTTGAAGAGCCGACAGTCGCCGAAGAAGCTCCTACGGAAGGTATGGTTTTGCTCCAGTGGTATTATCTGCTGCTGACCCGTTTCTTCAGCCGAGCGACACGGTCCAGTCAAGGAGGAACGAATGGCTCTTGCGGCTTGAGCCATCTTGGGGCGAGAGTAAGGAATAACTTCGGCTAAGTATAATGGTTGTATCAGACATACATGGTGACTGTATGCATCTACGCGCCTCAACTGGCCTGGCGAGCTTTTGCTCGCCTCATGAGCCAAGGCATTATGATCTCACGCCATGAATAATGTAGGTGTATGAGACCACTACTTTGATAGCTTCCGATCTCCGACGCCCGACGGACTTCTCCACTCGGTGCGAGAATTGTCTCTTACACCCTTCGTATTGCAGCCTCCTTTCTTTTCCATATCGGTACAGCCTAGATAATCATGTCCACATCTGAACTCATCCCTCTCTTCCCCTCCGCTACCCATCCTGCCATCCCCATCGCCAGTCAGATCCTCTCAACTCTTAGACAACTCACAGCGCCGGGTAAAGGTAACGACCTAAAACCGGAAGAACGAGCAGCTCTCGTCGGGATCAGCGCCTTACTAGGCTGCGAGAGGTATGTCCATCCACCTTCTCTTGGTCTCCCTGAAAGCCTTGCTGATTTGAGGTTTAGGGTACAAAGCAAAGATCTGATCGAGAAATCCGCTCAAAAAGCAAGCTCAGTCTCCCCAGCACATTTCCGTTCCGCTCTATCCCACGCTCGACGGATCCTTTCCACCGTCTCCCTCTCCACAAAGTCCCCCTCATCCAAACGATCTTCTGCTCGAGCTTCCTCCTCATCTCGACCTCAACCAAGTCCAAGTCGGATCCAGGATCTACCGAAATCAGGTGTCTCCGGGACATCAATCAGTCCGTTCCAGACACCTAAGAAGAAGTTCAAGTATACTTCTGGAGTGGATTTGAGTGGTTTGACTAGGAGTCCTCATGGACATGAACCGATGCGTGGGAGCCCACTTAAGCAGAGTGTGACTCCGAGCAAGCTACGTGATCGACTTTTAGCAGCTGCGCGGGAGAAGGACGGAGATGTTTCGGTGGTCAATGAGGATGATGCAGAGGAGGATGGAGATGAGGATGAGGAGGATGGAGGAGGGACCGAAGTGAACACTCCAACGAAAAAGGTGAAATACGCTACTCGACCTGGGATAGATCTGGAGACGGTAGTCGCTGGTGAAAGTGAGTGCGGGAGTACGAGCGGGAAGAGGAAGAGAGGGGATACGAGCGCTTTCTTCGCGCTCCGTCCGGGTTCTGGGACATCGCCTGTACGTGCAGAGGGTCACCGAAGCCCAATCATGGAGGACGGTCTACCGGATGTTCGGCCTCGCATACGACCCGAAAGGGAGACTAGGACGAGGAAGGAGAGGAAGGTGGAGCTGAGACGGGACTGGACGTATGCGGAGACGGAATGGGGGAGTGAGGAGATCGTCGAGGCGAACGAGAAGATCTTGGAGAAAGTATGTCAAAGCTGCTCCGTCCGAGTCGTGATCCAAGCTGATGGAAACAGATTTGGGCGGAGCTGCCAGCATGGCTTGCGAGTCACGATCTTCCTCCGATTTCAGAGACGCCTGTTCACGGATCTTCGGCGACGGACATCCTGCTGTCGACGATAAGAACGGAGGTCATAATGGAAGCGGTACACCGGATGTAGACGTCGAAGCATGATGCATGTTATCCCCCTCTGAAGTCCTTACTCAGAACCATGTAATCAACGCCACTTTGCTCGTCATCCGACCCCACATCTTCCCATTCATCCTCCTCCGCCATACGTGTAGGATCAATCTCGTCTGGCTCGTAACTGCGACCGTCAACTTTTCAAAATTTTCAGTAACTCCGGACTTACCTGTTCTTCGCATAGAAGGTCACAGCCGGTTTATTACCTGCCTGACGTTTAGCAGTGCATAGGAAGTCTGCGTCGAAAATAGTCGTACCCTTGAGACAAGTTAACATCCCCTTATCCATCCCACTACTCCTTCCTATCCTCTCAAACTCCCCCATCAGTACTTTGCCCAGTCCCATCCCTCGCGCAGTAGAAGTCAATTGCAGCTCGTAGCTAGCGTGTTGACTTCTATCAGCCGAGACCTGATACGATGAGAGTGAACAAACCAATAGATGACCTCTGCATCCCGAGTACCTAAAGTCTCCTCGGTATCAAACCGGAACGAGCAGTATCCGACTAGCTCTTGACCCTCTCTCAGATCGACTATCTCAGCTTTGCCTTTGCCTTTCCGTCTTGAACTACTCGGCGGAAGCGCTCCTGGTATGACTGGAGAAGCTACTCCAGGGGTGAGGCAGAGTAAGAATCGAGTGGCCGGATCGAAAAGTTCTTCCCGTTTGGATCTTTCGGTATACTTCATCGATGTATTTTGGGATCTTTACTTAGATCAGCCTGATCTCTCACCGTGAGTGAAGGGATAGACAAGGCGGACATGTTTCCGTCGAAGAGGGAGTATATCGCATCTTCCAGCTTCGAACCGAGCATAGACGCCGGGATGAGGGAGAGGATTAGACTAGGGATGATTTTAGCTGGAAGCCAAGAAGAAACGGATTTAAGAAACGAACGGTTGGCTATCCGAAAGCGTGAGGGCACGAGGGAGATGCGCAGCAAGCTCAGTCGGAGTTGCCTGGATGTTTCATCAGTGATTGTTGAGTGAAGAGAGACGGTAGAGACAGACCGCAATGGCAGCTCGGACTTGCGGTGTTGCCATGAGCTTTTATCGCTTTAGAGGCATGATGTATGGCTGACCGCGGGGCGACAAGCTTCTGAGCACCTAATAAGGGCGACGATTCTCTCGGCTCCTCATGAAAAACGGGGAGACGAAGCGAAATATTAGTGCTAGATCCGAGCAAGCTAGAGATCCAACTCGACCACCTCCCGTGTCCAATGACCAGGTAAAGTATTACTGCGCTGATCTCTTCCCTCATCAATAAGCCAACATTCGATTTGCAAAAAAAGCTTTCTCAATGCTACACCTCATTCAGTCTCATTGCTGGAAGGCTTGCCCTTCTCATTGTCATGCGTGATTTATTCTTTGGCTATTGAACTTGCCGGTGAATACATGCGAAGAAGAGCAATGACTTTAAGCCCATCATGGCTGAAAGCCAGATAGATGTTTGGATTGGGGCGGCCGTGAGCGATGGCGTTTCTGCCGGAGACTTCCCGCGGGATGAGCAGTAGCTACTGTGAAAGGGCTGAGAACCACGGCCTTGATCCTCGTATTGGTTTTCACATATTGTACAGTTGCGTGAAATCACCCTCGCCTGCATGGAACCGGTCATCCCCTCGATTGAGCCAAAATGGCGAGCACCAAGACGGACTGTCGGCATAATCTTAGCAAGAAGAGGAAGGCTCGGCCAGCGAGTCGAAGAGGTTAAAGGGCAGCTATCTAATATCCCCGGTACTGAGCGGCTTGAGCGTAACTACGGAGCAGTCAGCATACTGCAGCTTCTGGAATAGGTCCCTCACGGTCCGTCCGCACCCCCGGTCGGTCTGCCAAGGTAGTTCTCAGGAGAAGGGAAAGTGTCGTATCGCTGCGCATGTCCATGTCCACTACCGCTTCCCAAGCTATTCCCTCGCTGAAGATCCGCATAGCCATCACCGATCGGCGCGTCTTGGGTCGGGTACTCGTGGTTCGGCGGATAAGCGTGCTGGTGGTACGAATTGTCGTACTCGTACTGCTCGGCGTGAGCATATGGGTCTTGGTTGTAAGTCTCTTGGTTGTGATTATTGTACGCCCCATGACCGGCTGCGTTGACAGCTCCAGCGGTGAAGTCGTGCTCTGCGATCCCGGCGACCTGGTTCGGGTCCTCAAGCTCAGACATGAACTGCTGTCGCTGGCGGTCGGCGGTAGTGTGTGACTCAGTTCGATGAAGCGTCTTTTCCAGGCTGCAGCAGTACAAATCAGCTATTGCAGACACTCCCGCTAGGTATACTTACAAGTCGTCGTTCAAACCATCGTTATGCGGAGAAAAATCGATCGGCTTCATCCTCTGATCAAACCTGTTGCTGGGCTTCAACTTCCATTTCCTGAACAATGTCCACCCGGCCGCAGCGAGGCCGATGACGGATGCTACGACGATGATGGCGATTAATGTTGTCTTGCCTAAGCCGGGTTTAGAGGACGAGGAGGAGTCGGAAGCAGCCGAGGCTGAAGTCGAGGCCGAAGCAGTCTTTGAGACTGTAGTGACAAGAGCCACCGAGGAGTGAGTGATGGTTGTCGTCGAGGAGAGAGGTTTGGAGGTGGCGAGACTGATAGTGGTTGGAGCGACGACTTCTGATGATGTCACAACGGCGGATGTAACCACGATCGCAGTCGAGGGTGCAAGACTGGAAGGAGATGATGTGCTGATGGTAGTGACTGCAGCTGCAGAGGAGGTGACGGAGGAAATGATAGCTGAGGAAATGACTGCACTTGAGACAATCACCGAGCTCGTGATGGGAGTATCGGTCGGCACGCTCTGAGTACTAGCAGTCGTGACGCTTGCCGTCCGTTGCGTCGTGTCCTCGCTAGATGTCGTCATCTGACTGGTAGAAGGGGTCTCGATGCTGGTGGTGGCGGTAGCGGGGGCGGTAGCGGGGGCGGTAGCGGGGGTGGCGGCGGCTGCAGCAGAGGAAGCGCTCGCAGCTTGAGCAGCGGATATGGCTGCGATGGTGTCGTTTGAGTATGGTGCACCGGCTCGGTCGACCAGACTCTCATCAGATCTGACAGCTCGAGTATGATGTCTACGATGAGCGGGTTGAGCGGGAGTATGAGCCAGGGCAAGAGGAAGGAGGAGAATGATGGCGGATGAGCGCATATTGTAAAAGAGCGTTCAGTCTGCGAAGTCAAATGGTCCGATATCAGCAATGTGATACATGCCGGTTATGAGATCGAGATTCGAAAAGCTGGAAAGGATGCTAAAAAGCTAGAGACTCACCTTCGATCAGCAGAGATGGCCCAAGCTGGGGAGCAAGGGGTTGATCAAGCTCTGGATCGCTGTTTGAAAGAAAATTCTCAAAGGAATGTCAACGCGAAATACCTTGGATTGGTAAAGAGTCGCAGGCCGTACCGGTCGGCTCACTTTACTTCGAGGTTGAGGGATGTTTGTGAGCGAAAGGGTGATGACGATAGGGCGGAGCCAAGAACGTTGATGATGAAACGTATGGATGGGAAGGACCGAGCTCCGTTCAGGGGCACGCGCCTCGCTCGCGTGGCAAAAACCGGCGCGTGGGCTTAACCAAAAGACAACTGGACCGGGCTGGAAATCCCGAAGTCCCGACTGTGGCAAACGGAAATCTGGAGGTAGTTTCTCGAGTCTTTTTGTCTGATGTGACGGGTTTTGTCCCCTCGTTTCCCCTTGCATCGCTTTGTCTTCTTTGGGTGTATCCCGGCCAAGAAATTTCATCGATCCCCATCCACACACGACGATGTAACGTATCAGTTCATACTTGAGCTTCAGGTAGTATTGTAAATTCCAGACGCTGATGGAGCTTTCTGTATCCTGTAACATGGGGTAAAGGAGAACAGTATGATCGTTAAGGCTATATGATCCTACGCTCACTTTCGATTCTGCACCTCTATTCCTTCTCTAGTTCTTTACCGCTTGTCACTGATTTCACTAGTCTTTGGTCCTTTCTCGTCGCTGGTCGACAATTTCTCCCGCAACATCGCTTTGGCTAACCCTAGCTTTCCCTTCCGTTTGCCCAATCACCACAGCTGCAACCAGAACAAGTCTCACTATTCGATATGCCGGTCGACCCCATCAAGCCGTTTCTCCCTTCGCGACCTTCCGGTCCCGTCTTCATCGCTCTCAACATCCTTCGAACCCTCAGCCTTATCTCTCTCCTTCTCGTCCTGGCGGCAAACATCGTCACAATGGTAGAGTGAGTGTCTGCTATCAGCTTATAATTCGATGAAGACCGGGAAGGACCCCTGGCCGCGAATTGGGTTGAAGCTGACGAGCACTCCGTAGCGATGTCAAAGCGATCAAAGCCAATCGGCATGTCATCGATGATAACTGGGACTGCGACTATGTCGAATACTCAACCGTTCCAGACCAGACTGGGGGATCATTCTGGAGCATACTGAACCGCATCTTCATTGGTGAGCTCTTGGTCTTTGGTCCCAAGCTCCCCGCGGCTGCGCGCTCTTCATCAGCGCTGACCTGTTCCAGTCTTCGAGTGCACCCTCCTCGCTTTGTCAGAGATCGGTGTCCCAAAACGCATGTTCGAGGAGTTCCTCCCCATTCTTGGACCGGCGCATGGTCTAGGCTGCCTCGGTGTGTTCCAGGCCCTGTGAGTGCACTCTCCTGCTTGTCCTGCTTCTATCTGCCTAGCGTCTGGATGGGCAGGGACCACTGCAGGGGAATACAAGGACTAATTGTGGTCTCGCAGAATCGGAGCACAAGTCCTCTCCCACTATTGCGACCGATTTCCCCAAGTCAGCAGCTGGTTGCTCTTCATCATCGGCTGCTTCAATGTCTTGGCGGTACGTGATACTCCTACAACTACCCATCTTTAGCTCATGCGATATCGACCAGGGCATCTTCTTCCGTACTTCCGCTAAGCAGAAGCGTCTCATCTTCTCATGGGAGAACGTCTCCTCTCTGTAGGTTTTTCGCCTCCTCACTCAAGGTTGTAGCTTAAAAACGCCTTCAGAACCCCCCAAACCCGCATGGCAGCAACAGCCTGGGATATGGTCAACGAGAAACGCCGCTCTCCTTCAGACTCATCATCACAAACCCATCTAAACGCTCCGCCCATCTTCCGGTCGACATCTCAGCACTCAAACACTCCGCTCGTCCCCGAGAACTCGACTGCTCCTGGTGCGAGGTTTGGCGGTTTCGGTTTTGGGAGACAAGGGGAGACGGCGGCCGCTGATAGGGGTTGGAAGATCAGTCGTCCGATGGAGAGTTTGCCGAGTAAGTCACATCGCTTTGATACTTCGAAGGACTACCGCTAACGAGTGTGAGTAGGGTATGCGATTTGAAGTGGTAGAGCCGCGCGTGATGATGGAAGGACTGAAGGATAATTGAGCATGGTTATCATAGATGAAGGCGGAAATGAGAAATCTACATGGATGTACGAGAGATGGACATTTAAGATAGCATGCTCTTGCTTGTTCCCAAGGCGTGGAAGCTTTTTCGGAGCGGCTATTTCATCATTTGAAGTCCTGGCCTGGTATCTTTGGTCATCATATAATCATGGAATCCTCAAGAACCTTCGCAATAGAAACATACACAAACCTGTCTTATCTCAAGTCAACAACGAGCCCCAGATGTATGGTCACGATCTTTCAACCTAGTGCAATACAACATCATGATGTCGTTCGCGATCCCGTCGTCGTCCAGAACTATACATTACTCCCTCCCCTCTCTTCTCCATATCTCCTCACCTCAGCAGTACCACCACTTTCCATCCCATCCGAAGCTACACGAACCCCTACCTCCGGCGGAGAATAAGCAGGAGGAGGCGGCCTCAAAGTACTTCCCGAACGATCGTAATTCGGACTCGTTGAAAGGACAGTTGGTCGTTCATACCTGGTAGGGAGGAAGACTTGCTCGTAAACCTGTCTCGGTGATCTTGGACAGACTGGACCTGTGAGAGTTGAAGAACGTCGGATACGATCTACTAGGAAGGCGAATGTGGCGATGATGAAGATGACTCCGATGATTATACCTGGAACGAATGTTAGGATGCCTCGGAAAGTACGGGATATAAGGAAATTACCGGTGATTTGTGCACCTTTGGGATGAGAGGGAGTCGTGGTTGATTCGTCGTCTTGTCGAGTTTGTAGCCTAGGAGTAACGAGGGGTGTCGGGAAATTCATCTGTGAAGGGATGAGTCAGTCTTGAGGTGATTCGAGGAAGATTTTGAGCTTACTGGGAGGAAAGCAGCTTCGATGAGAGGAGGAGGTGAGGCATAAAATCCGAGCAGGAAGGAGAGGAGCTTGATAGCTGGCTCAGGCAAAGAGAAAGCTATTCAAGACATGAGGATTTAGAGGACACCAATGCCCCCAAAGAAATGCAACAAGATGTTCCTTGAAAATATCCAACAAGTAAAGAAGAAAGTGCCGTCAAGATTCATGTAGCAGTCGGTTGATGTATTGTGCGACAATAATCGATAGTGGCTAGATGATCGCCGCTCGGCATTACGCAGTACAATGAGAGGAGGCTGATCGGTGGAGCCTTGAAAGCCCTTGAATGCGATTTGCTGTCCAACAAAAACCCTCATACCCTTTGGTTCAGCTTTCATCTCTCAGTGGTCAGCAAGTATACAAACCCATTACAAGGAAGATGTCCAATCGTAAATCCCGCAGCCAAAAAATCACCGTCAGAAAGGGATCAGGATTCGTTTGTTCACGTGAGTTCCGCGAGTTCCGCGCGAGGGATTTTGATGTAAAATCGCTCGAGGGGTTTTGGAGATAAAATCGCGCTGGGCTGATAATTCTGCTACATTAGGCACAGATACGGGGGTGAGAGGAGGAGAGGAAGGCGAGTGGTACATGAACCGGTATTTTAAATATCTTTAGCGGTATAAGGCGAATACTTTGGCGGGACTGGTGGGCAATCAGAGTACAGCTTTGGGGTGGAGTGATGTGGGCAGGGGTTCTCCATTTTCTGTCCCGCTCCAATGACCTGGGATGACCCAGCGTAGGATTCGCTTTATAAGGCCAATTTTTCGTATAGAAGGGCAGATCTCGCGGATCATGATGCACCGAAAATAGTCTCTAATTCCGTAGGAACGAGCTAGGGGGACTTTATGACGTGTATTTATAGGGCATTTGTTGACTTGATATGGGAAATGTTTGTTGGTTGGTTGGGGCGTGACTGCTTTTCACGCTGCTGATCAAATCTCATTCCTCCATATTATCTTTACGCAATTGAAGTGGAGCGAGACCCCGTCGCCAAGATGGCTCAGTCCATGGCTTCTCTCATGGCCGGTCTCGCTCTGAATGCTCCTCCTTCTTCCCCTTCATCTAAACATCCAAACAATCACCATTCATCATCCGACGGGAATCGCCTGCCTCCCGTACTGAAGAAGTACATGAACCCAGGACTCGTCCGACCTCCAAACACAGGTCTCTCTAACCACGTACCATCCGGCTACGGTGAATCGCAAAGAGGACCGCTTCTGAAGCTGGCAGGTGTGAATGTACCTGCCTCCTCTCCGGCACGACGATCGATACTGAAATCCGGTCAAAACACCTCACCGCCGGGAAAACCGCACCACAAGCCTTCTCTCTCGCAACATACCGCACATGGGCTTCATGGACCCGCTCATTCGACTGCATCAAGAGCGATGTCGTCTTCGATCCACCCCCATCATGCCACACATCCTACCACGAGCGGAGTACGGAAGGTGGAGATTGGGAAGTATGATGGGGGGTTAGAAGTGGATGAGGCCGGAAGGGAGGCGGTAACAGGGGACGCGGCGAAGATCCTCGAAATGGATAGCTCTAGCGCGGGGTAAGTCTCCGTCGCAGCGTGCAGACGTTCTTGCTGAGTGATCTGCGTGTTGAGTGGTTCGATACCCCTCTCATTACCCGCCTTCGCCATAGGTCGACCGCTAGGCAAGGGGAAGTTTGGGCGCGTCTACCTCGCCCGGACACGTGCAGCACCTCATTTCATCGTCGCGCTCAAATGCCTGCACAAGGCGGAGATCGTGACCGGGAAGGTGGAGAAGCAGGTTCGGCGGGAGATCGAGATTCAGCAGAATTTGAGGTGAGCTGAGAGCCAGACTGTCCTCTCGGCAGCTCGGGACAGGTCAGGGATCTAGCTGATGCATCAAGCAGACATCCAAATATCCTCCGCTTGTATGGCTACTTCCACGATTCGAAGCGGATCTTCCTGGTATTGGAGTTTGCAGCGAAAGGCGAACTGTATAAACAGCTCTCAAAGCTAGGCCGATTTGACGAGAAACGGAGTAGTCGGGTGAGTCGGGTGGACCGTGCTCAAGCCGATCTTCCTGCTACGCCGAAGGTCATATCGCTCACATCGAAACTACAGTACATCGCGCAAATGGCCGATGCGCTGCAGTATCTACATCGAAAACACGTCATTCATCGGGACATCAAACCGGAAAACCTGCTCATTGGTTAGCTGTGCTGCTCTTTCGTGTCTCTTTTTACGCTGATATCACGTAGGGCTGAAAGGCGAGCTCAAGATCGGTGACTTCGGATGGAGTGTGGTAGGCCATTTTCCTGGTGTCAGACAGCGGGATCATCTGATGGAGACGTTCTATAGCACGCACCGAGTGATCGCCGACAAACGCTATGCGGAACGCTGGATTACCTCCCGCCTGAGATGATTGAGGCGAAGGAGCACAACGCCAAGGTTGATCTTTGGGCGTTAGGGGTGTTGTGCTATGAGTTTTTGGTTGGGTCTCCACCTTTCGAGGTGAGTTGCAACAGATACCCGAAAGATTCATGGCTGATATCTTGACCAGGACTTGGCGGGACATACGGGTAAGTTCCCTTTCTCCATCATTTTGGAGGAGAAGCTAACGATATTCTAGCGACATACCGTAGGATCTGCCGGGTAGATCTGCACATCCCAGACCATGTCTCCCCAGAAGCGGCACATCTCATACGCAAGGTCTGTCTTGATGTTGCGATTCCAGCCATAACTGATTACTCACTCATGGCAGTTATTGCGGTACGATCCAGAAGAGCGACTAACCCTTTCCGAAGTCCTCGTGCATCCCTGGATCAAGAAGTTTGAGAGGAAGAAGTCTTCGACAGCAGGTCTGACTGCGGGAGCAAGGGATTCATGAGGGTCGCTCTGTATCGGGCAAGGGATCAATCTGCTGCTGCATCTTGATACGGCCAACTTTGCTTGTGATATTAATCGGTCGATGACAACAAGTATTGGAAACCCGGACCGACCCAGAATAATCTAGCAAACTGGCGAGGTATCCGAAAGGTGTGGAAACACGTTCTTGTGGGTAGATTTAAGATCTTACAGTTCACAAGTCGGACATCTCCGCATTTTTTCGTTTGTCCCGCAAATCTAAGCCGCATAAACGTGCTTGAACAGCTCGCGGTAGCTTCCCCGTCTCCTCTCGAGTATAGCTCGGGTCCAGGTCGAACCATGCCTGACTTTCGAGAGGTGGGGAAACGTGCTCCAATGCATTTATCTGGAGATCACACAGCTCGCTCTTCGCTAGGTACTAATATATCAAGAGATCTTCCTCATCTTCTGGCTCGACAGATTGACTACCCCGGAAAGCCTCAGCGCGAATCTTCTCAAGCTAAAGACGGTCAACAAGATGCTCGTGCTTACCACCATACTCCTAGCTGGGATGGCGACCGCCATGCCACTTGTCAACCGAGGCTCTCACCTCAAGGGCTGCATCTCATCCAAGAAGAAGCTCACCTTCGACGGCAACGGGAACTTCAAGGTGATTCCAAGGCACCCCTTACCTGGATCAACAGGGCTGACAGATCTCAGGTCGTCTCCTTCAGCGATATGCATTTCGGCGAGAGATGGGGTAAGAGACGATTTATCTTGACGAGGAAGGAGCTGATTATGAGGATAGGAAATGGGAGCTTTGCGGCTTTCGGACCTGAGAGTGTATGCGTCTCACTTTTGTCGTTCGGCTTCTTCAGCTGACCGGGTTGCGGTCTCGCAGGATGCCAATACTCAGCGAGTACACGGGACTATCCTGGATAACGAGCAGCCAAACTACGTGTAAGCTGTATCGCTAAAACAAACGAAAGCTGGGACTGACCTAATTCCTGACCTAATTCCACACTTCAGCGTCTTCAACGGCGACATCATGACTGGTAAGTACTGCTCGACCTTGAAGGAGTATCTCCTGTTATTGACACCGTGACAAAGGGGAGAACGTGTTCGCCGACAATGCGACGGGCTACCAAGATATGTGCTATGCACCGACGGTCGCTCGTGGTCTCCCTTTCTCAAGCACTCACGGGAACGTGCGTTCTTGGAAAACCCCTATACACATATCACCGTGCTGATGAATGTGTTCCCCGTTTAGCATGACAACGCTGTGAGCCTTCTTCATCCAGTGAAACAGGTTGGGGCCCTGATGCTCGCAGAACAATATCAATCACAATGAGGAGATCGAGTACGAGATGGCCAATTACGCGGAACTCTCGTACACTCGCTCAGACGTTGGTCCCAAGCCTTACGGGAATGGCAATTACTGTTGGTCCTCTTCGTTCTAACAACATGAATGCATCACTGATGGCCACAGGGGTCCCGGTGTATGCAAATGAGGGTGACAATGCCGCTTCTTTGGTCATGTGGTTCTTTGATTCGAGGTCGTTCGTCTCCGGTACCGGTGATGGGCCAGGTGAGTCGATCGTACATGACGAGTTGCCTTTGATCCTGCGTTAGGTCCGATCCCCGCTGCTGCGAACTACTACTGGGTCGATGAGAACACTGTCCCGGCCTATATCGCTGAGCAGTCTCTCCTCATGAAGGTCGCGGTGAGTTCTGTGACTTCAAGATGATTCAGCTGAAGCTGATGAGAGACTCGTAGTGGGGCCAAATTCCACCGTCGCTCGTCTTCGTTCATATCCCCGTACGTTGCCTGCCATTCCCAAACCTGCAAACTCTGACCAGATCTTCTGTTAGTTTGAGCATTCAGATGACCTCGCTCCCCTGTAAGTCTGCCTTTTCAATACCTTTTTCCACCGACTGATTAAGCGATAGTCCCACCGAAGCGACCACGATGATGAGCCCGACCCAGCCACTCAGGGTTTCTTGACCAACTATACAGGTCTCGACTTGCCCAGTGAGCCGAGTCGTATTCTTATTGATTGTCATGCTAAGGACGCCTTAGCCTTCAATGCGATCGTCGACCTCGCCGAAGGGAAGAACAAGGTCATGGCCGTCACCTCGGGCCATGATCACGGCGAGTCCTGGTGTGCTAGGTCATACAACTCGTCAGGGATCTCGCTTTGGTACGTCCGCATCATCCACTCCGTGTTCATGCATGTGTCTAATGCTGATCCGCGCTTCAGCTTCGACGGTCACTCCGGATAGTAAGCTAATGTGGCGCTTTGTTGGAGGATGATTGACTGATGATGCGCTCAGTGGCGGATATGTTACGAACAACAGTATGATCAGAAACGGTCGGGTGTTCAACGTCAAGCTCTCAGAGATTCAGCAGGAATACCCATCCGTCGATACCTGGAACTCTTGTCAGTACCCTAGCGTGCCACTTTTCTTAGAATGCTGACTTGGTAGTAGACGAGAATAACACTATCAACGACTACGTCGTGCTTAGCCGGGATTACCTCCCACAATACAACTAAAGGAAAGGAGAGCGGGACTCGTAACTTCTTGAGAATGGGAGAAAGGGAACTAATGACCAGAGCCAAGGGGATATTGATTTAGGAGACAGTCTAAAACCCGAAAGGGACAGGGAACGGAACGATGCATGGTATAATAGGAAACATTGCAAGACTGCTAGGTGACACAAGATACAAGAGACATGGCAATCCATCGTCGACTTGCTCACCATAACTGTTCACTCCCCCAATCCTCGACCACCAAACCGCCTAATCTCCCGCATATATTCCCTAGCCTGAGGTGACGGAACAAAAGGCTCCACCAAAACCGGACTAGCCACTTCCTCCATGATCCTATCCCTCTCCAACAACCTCCTCAGTTCTTCAGCCCAAACTACATCTTTTCGATGACTCTCCGAATCCTGTCCGGGCGGAGCGACGGTAGGCGCATCGATCCCTTCAGCCGGAGGGATCCATCGAGATCTATCCTTCCACTTCCTCTTCTTCCTTGACTTGTTCGCTTTCCTCAATCCCTCTCGCCTCTTCTGGATCGGTTTCCCAAAGACTTTCGCAGAATCGACCTCTTGATCGTATCGCCGAACTCTCTTACGGAGGACGTTCCTCTTCCTCTCCTATTTGTAACCCTCTTTCCCCTGTCTATGCGTCTCCCTCCTTTGCACAGCTCGAGGATCATACTCACCCTCATGGCCTTTCATAACGCCCTTCCATCACCTCGTCGACCAAAACCCACACCCAATCTGGATCTCGACCCCATCTCCATGCGCGTTTAGCGAAGAGTCCTGTCCAGCCGTACCGCTCAGCTTCGAAGTGTAGGGTGAGGATACTGAATATCGTTGCGAGGACGAAGCCAGATAGATCGAGAGTCGCGCCGAGAAAGAGCCGAGAAAGAGACGGAAGCCCGAGGCAAGTATATGGATGTGGCGAGGAGGAGCAGGAGGAGGACGGAGAGGAGGATGGCGAGATGGTCGACTAGGTGAAGGAAGAGGGTGAACACGGCGTGATAGGTCGTTTCGAGGCAACAAGGGGGTTCGTCGGGGTGCGTAGGTTGCGAGGGACTTGATGGAAGTGTAGCCGGTTGGGGGATAGTGCGAAGCACGATAACGGGCTGAAGCTGGCCGGGAGGCGTCCGAAAGGCAGGTCCCGCCTGGTTTGCCCGAGGAGAGGGAGTGGGATTGGCAACGTGCAGAACTTGCTGAGGAGGTCTTGGAGGTGGAGCAGCTCGTAGTGGTGGAAGGGTGTGAGGGCGTTGAGCACCATCGGTATGCGATCGAGGTTGAGATCGAGGTAGCGGAGTCAGTAGTGTGAGAGGACCCCTCGTGAGAAAGGGGGGGGGGAAAGCGTTCCACGCTTGGAACAGTAGGAGTTTGGGAATATGGGGTTTCCGGCGGTGTGACCGGTGTCGCATGGCGTCGGTAGCGTGGTCGCTGCGGCCACATATAGGATTAGAAGCTCGCATGAAGAGAGGGGATCAAGTGAGAAGGGCTGAAGGAGAGGATTGTCAGACACAGGGCTAAGGAGCAGCGCTTGGGAACGATCGGAAATCTGAGACATGGAGGTTTTGGTTCGCGTGGAATGGGTGGCGGTGAGCCTTAGGCGAGACGGTATGCCAGACTGTGTCCTGGTAGATAGGTTTATTCGGCAAAATCAGTGACACATAGGATGTGAGGTATGCATGCATACGCTCAAGCATCTCCCCATACACCAATAGGACAAGCTCGCCACTCCTTGGTCGTCAATCTCCGCCATCCTGCTGGACCCGCAGATCCGGGTATTCCCTCCATCTTCGGAATCTTTGAAGGTATCTGGTCCTGCCATCAGATTCCGCGTCATGGGGCTGAGATCGGTACAAGTCACCTTCGCTTCGAACTCAGTCAATCTTCGCTCCATCGCCTCGAGCTCCTTCTCCACATCATAGTCTCCTTCCTCCATCGCTTCATCGTCTTCCAGTCCAACCAATTCTTCAGCGCGATCGGATCCGGGAAGAAGGTCGTCAATGTGAATGGATACTGATTTGAGGGATTCATCGACATCCAGCAGAGCCGTATGTAATCGGCGCAGACTAGATTCTCGAAATCAGGATCGGCGATTCCGAAAAAGGGCGGGACATACGCTGAATCACCATGCAGTAGTGATCCCGAGAGCCGTCTCCACAACCGCTTCTTCCCCTCGGCATCAATGATCAGCGTAACTTCCCCTCCCCGCCACAGCCAGATGAGCCATACAGCCAGACCCCATCGGAAAGATGAGGTCTCCCTCTGTTGCTCTCTCGCGGTTATAGGATCCTTCGTCGAGATGGGAGATTCGGAAGGTGGTCGTGTCACTTCCGATAAAATGGTATCCGCCATGCTCGCTGGCAGTGTTGGGTTCGAGGCTAAAAGGTGTGACAGCAGAGGCTGCCATATCTGAAGTGAGCAGGATGATGGTGAAGTCGAGCTCGACGGCGGTCGCTTCCTTGTGTGTACCGTCAGAATGGCTGCTGTGGAAACGAGCACCACCTACTTCCTGCCAATCGGTACCAGCCCCCCCTGGTCACACAGAGCCTCCACAACATTTTCAACGTCCTCTCCCTCGAACTCCGCCTTCAGCTTCCGCAACTCCCTTCCACTAGCATTCTCCTCTCCCACCTCCTTCTCCTTCACCCGAGCCTTCATCACGCTCTTCCACCTCGTTACAAGTCCCTCACTCCGCTCAGCTCTCAGTTGTGTCGAGGTTGTTGCAAGTAAGGGGAGGAAGGAGTAATGGTGGATGTATTCTATAGCGGTATGAACTGCTTGTCGGAGAAGGGGAAGGGGAGGGAGATCCTCGTGAGTTGCTCGATGACGGAGGGCAATGAGGGAGGATGGGATACCGAGTGATGCAGCTATATGGGAGATAGGGCGAGCGTACGGTCCTATGGATGTACCGGGTTAGATCACGGCCTTTGGATGGTAGGAGATTGTTGACCGGTTTGAAGAGGATCTACCATGCCATTGACGAACCGCACAACCGCCATCGCACATGTCATCCTGGTTGAGTAAGCTTCCTCGGAACTTCGAGGTCGATGAGGAAGGAGGTCGGCGGTGATCAAGGCATGAAGAAGGTGAACGAAAGTAGGGCAGGAAGGGGAGGATATATAGATGTTCATCTATGTAAGCTGTCAGCTATTGAATCAATTCGATGTGAGAGATGCATACACGGGATAAACCTCGTTGGCGGGATGCGCTGGCCGCCATGGGTGAGAAAAGTATCTCGTATAGCTCGCCGAGCTCGGCTTTGCTGGCCCATGGTGTCCGTCTGGGCGCTCGCATCTCGCCGTTGACAAAGCAGGACTAGCGGGAGAGACGAAGCGGTCGCGATTGGAGATTCGTTAAATCCGTCTCGTCGACATCAAGGTCTGACCGAGATTGCTTCGTGGACGAGCGATCATCCTTTGATCGGTCAACTCCTGCAAAGTGGATGCGAGAAATAAATGTTTGATCGGACACATAAAAAACCACATTCATCTACGCTAATTGTCTCCTCCTTCCATCCATGGCCATAGAACTTGGAAAGTACTGCATTCCGTCTCAATCCGTCGGAGTATCGCCTAGTTAGTGCCAGGGTGGAGGACCACCTGGGATTCCTAGGTGCTGTGTTTTCTTCTGGCTTCTTGGTGATGTTGCCTGACTTGGCGATGCGAGAAACGACAAGCTCACAGCGGTAGGGTCCAAGCCGAGATCTTTCCAAATCTGTGTGTTTATAGCCATCGAAGTGCGATCTTTCTGTATGGTTGTCAACCCAAGACAAGGTAGCTATTCATGCACACAGGCTGTCCAATGTTTATACTTTCAGAAACGACCGGATAAATGCAGGATATATTTGTGGATGAGGGTTTGTCACAAGATTAATCGAGGTTGAGTCCCACTGGAAATAGAGGTATTCCCTCACCATGCCCCGTCGCATTCCTTTCCTCTGTGCCAATTCGAGTCCAGTCGATCAATATATAGGTGAGGAGACTTTCACATCCTGGTCTCGGCACTCGCCACTTCAGCAGCGGTCATACCGTATCAGTCTCATTCTTATACGGAGTCGAAAAGTAGGTGACGGCCGAGCGCGGCTCGCCCTTCGAGGATGGCGGCGTATCTCGCAGGGTCGATCCGTCCGGAACAGCCGTAGCAGCCTCCCCGGTGATATGTTCGAGAGCAGTGCGCATCGACTGAGCAGATCCTTCCGCTGACGCAGCCGTTCCTGGTCGTGGTGGGTTGAGGTGGCCATCCCAGGTATGCTGTGTGGACAAGGAAACCTGTCGGAATGTTGGTGTCGCGATAGGAGCGCCAAGCGCATAGGAGCTGAGCATAGGCCCGCCAACATGTTTGTCCCCGTATGATCCGTTGCTCAGGCTATGATTCGACTGCTCGAAAGCGTGCATGCCTTTGGGCGAAACAGTCTCCATCGGCATATCGAGTAGCGAGGACGGGTTAATCGCATCGATTCCCTCCTCATGAGTACTGTTGGCCGCAAGAGGGTAGGGCAGTCCGGCCGCAAGAGGGTAGGGCAGTCCGGCCGTTCGGAACGTATGGTCGTCCGACCCAGTTTGAGATGGCGGCAGCGTTGCGGTCTGCAAAGATCCAGGATAGGCCGAATGACCTTCCGATGTGACGTCGCTACGTATGGCGAAATGACCATCGGGAACTGTCGGTTCCTCATCCCTTGTGTCACCAATCTCGCTCTCGACCGCGTTCGCATGTACATCCGGAAGCGGCGAAGGCGACGGCGCTAGCGATCTCGCACGACGCGACTCGACAAATGATTCGAGGTCATCGCCTCCAAGTTGAGAAGGTCCCAGCCTATACGAAAGCGAACCTTCCCGTCCCACACCCTTCGAAGGCGGCGGTACTTGACCCTCGTCTGACAGCGCATCATGGTCGTCAGACTGTGTGTCTGGCCCGAAGGTATGAGTACTCGGTGAGATGGACAATGCGTCGGCCAGATCTACTCTGCGGTGATCGGTATTAAAGGGAGTGACCAGTCGTTCGACGGGACTGAGGGTGAGGGCTGTGGAAAGGGACATCGGATCCGGTCCAGCTCGCTGAGGCGTTGGAATTGGTACGGATATTGCTGGGTTCGGGCGGGGTGGCGTTTGCAGAGCGTCAATTGCGTTCGAGGTAAGATCACCCTCTCCGGGTGTCACCGACGTTGTACTGCCGACAATAGCGTCGTGATGGCTTTTCGTGTCCCGCCAATATCGCCAGATCTTCTCGTCGAGATCAGTCCATTTACGAAGCGAGCTCATCGGTTTGAGGTCGAGGTCGATGAGCTTGACAGTCGACTTCTCCTTGTCGAGCACGAGGTCGCCAGAAGGGGACGGCGATAGAACCGCCTTTACGAAGATCGAGCAATCCTTGAAGATGGCGGAAAGAGCATAAGCGATGAGTCGTTGTCGAAGTGACCATGACTCTTCGCGTCGACCAGCCGACGGGCTGGAAAGGTAGATGTCGATGAAGTGGGTGAGTTCTTCCGTGCTGGGTTCCGGGACGAGATCGGTAGCAAACAAATCAGAATCCGGATAGGTGGCACGGAACCGGGCGACGACATCGGAGATGTCCGTAGGATCAAGGGTGGCTTGAAGGGTTTTGAGTAAAGGAAGAGCGTTTGACGAAGCAAGTATAGGCATGATCGAAGGGATAGTCCGGAACAGCACCTTGCTGTCGGAAGGGCTCCCGGAGGAGGCAACTTGAGTTCGGTCGCTCTTAGTCGCATTAGTGCGGAGCAAACATCGACAAGACTCCATACCTTCTTTGGGTGATCCTCCTGTCCATCGACATAGACTCGTAGATTGTTTCCCTCCCCTCCCGTCGATGTCCACAAAGCCCAGAGCCCTTCAAGCGCCCTTACCATTCTTTGCTCGTCTCCCGAGTATAGGTCGAGCGGACAGTACCTCAAGCCCTGGTCAGGCAGAGCGCCTCGAAGGTGTTGATGCATGCAGAAACGGCAATTCTGTGTCTTAATCGGAATCGACTCGGAAGCTTGCAGGTATTCTGGCGAAGGGAGGAAGCCCCACTTCGGCTAAAGGAGGCGTAAGTGTTTCGCTCTCTTTGTTTAGGATAGAATACCTTGATTTCTATGCTCAGCACTGTGCTTTCAGTGGAATGGCTATATGTAAAGTCCTCCATAAGATACGCCTTGGTCGCCGGCGCCCAGCTGCCTGATGAGCGGGCCTCCATTTTTCGCGACCTCGGCCGGGCGGACTCTGATTCGGCCATAAGTTTCGAAGTCCAAGTTTCGGCCAGAACGACCTCTGTCATCGCAGCGAGCAGTTTTGAAGGGATGAGGCGAGGCACGAGTACTTCCCTCCATTCTGATTCGACAGCGTCGCGACCCTCCGGATTGCTAATTTTGCTGACCCGCAAGACATGGCCAGTATAAGCAGAGAGTGTGCCCCGATACTCGAAGACGATGTGCGCAGACCCCTCCAGTTTGTATCGCCAATCTGAAGGGAGACTATCGTTGCTGATCGACGGCCGCGCAAGTGTGCCGCGACGTATACCGTTGGAATGCGTTATTGCTAATGAGGAAGCGATGGAATCGCCATCGGGAATAGAAGGGTGCCCGGCCGATGTTAGAGATGCAGCGGAGATGGGCGAAGTTCTGCCGCCATCCTCCGACAGGCGATCGAGAACATCCACCCTTTGCGCCGGCTTCGATAGCGTTTGTCCGAAGAAATTTTTCCGCTTGTGATCCGACTGACCGGAAGGTGAAGGACGCTGGAAGGGTTTGGTAATGCCGCCCAAGCCGAGCGTGCTGGAACGGGAGGTGCTCGCGACGGCGTTTGTCGGGACAATTGGGGCCGGTACGGCGGGCTTTTCCTCCGTGGCCGAGGGTGACATTTGATCCCTTACTGTCACAAGCAGACAATCGAAGACCTTGTCCGAATCGCTCGGAATCGCCTTTGGTTTCGCGAGGCGGACGAGCGCGAAAGGAGCCCAGGTAGAAGTAGCAGCCGGGTCGAGCTGTCCATCCTCGACAAAGGAGATGAAGATGTCGTCCATAGATACGACTTCCTCTGCCACGAGGGCATACTTGGATCGCTCTTCGGGAACAAAGGTGGTAGCCTCGGGCTTCTCATGAGCGGCACCGTCAGTACCGTTCGGAAGACTTTCGACCACGGGAGATACAGGGTTGAAAAGACTCAACGCAATCGACGGTGAGAGTGTCAAGCCCGCTGTCACTGGTGAGTCCCCAAATCCGGTCTTGGCAAAGTCCTCCCAGGCAAATAAGTCTGTCTCGACTCGTAGCATCCCAGTTGAGGCCTGTTTATCCAACCGGGATGAGGAGCCGTTGCCTTTCGGTGTGCTGAAGCCCTCACCGGTGGGCGAGGATTGCCTGGCACCATCAACTTGAGTCGCATTTTTTGTAGCTAGGTCGCCGTATGATTGGGATCGACGACGTATCAGGGGATCCGGCGAGTCCCGCGAGGAAATTGTCGAGAACGGTCGGTAGAGCGGTCCGGCATCCTGAGGTTTGGATGATGGAAACTTTCCCCTTCGATTGATTTGAGAGGAGCTAGCTCGGGTTCCGACCAGGAAGGTTTGCGATCCTAGCGAAAGCATCTCCTCGATGGTGGGAGGAACTTCGCTTCCACCCTCTTTGAGGCAGAGTCCGTTCCATATCGGGGTCGAAACACTATCGTCCGCATCCGCGTCAACGGCAGCACGCAATACGGCCCATGGATCCGGTGGATTGTCGGTCGTGGATGTGTCGCGAGAAAGGGTGATATGTAAGGCTTTTCGCGGCGTTGTTGTGGACGGCGGTATGGGTATAGGTACGCCCTCGATCGACACTCGCGAGTGTCCGAAAGGATAACCTTGGATCAACCGTAGTAACCGATCAGACATCGAATGGCGAATGGACTGATCGCTACAATGCCATGAGCTTGTACGCCAGGAATAGGACTCACCGGATCCAAGCATAGAGAATGTGTTCCATCCCTCGTCCCGCTTTCAACCACTGTTGATACAGCTGTTTCCACTCCAACACTCTCGACTTCCTGCCCAGACCCCATGTCCACCATCCAAGCCACATCGATATCCGTCGAATGGTCACCGCGTCTGAATACTCCACGATACTCGTCCAAACCCCAAACACCTCATCGAGAAACTGGCCTACTCCTGGGTCCAGTAGCGGTCGGAAATGCTTCACATACGCATCGACCGGTGAGGATTGCTCATGCTCGGCTTTGACAAAGGTTGTATAGGTGTCCGGGTCTAGGATGCGGGTTACAGCGATTCGATGGAGTATCCATCTGAGCGCTTCACCGAGATCACGGCTAGTTGTGGTTTGTAGAGCAGTGTTCAAGGGGTCGAGCCAGAAATCCGGTTCGGCGGTATCAGCTGGAGGGTGCTTTGAAGCGAAAGTCGGAAAAGATGTCCCCAGAGTCGAGCGGACAGCCAGGAGAAACAAGACGAGTACGGAATGGAGGGCTCGAGAGTTGAAACTAGGCTCCAACGATAATATGTTGCCCGTAGCGTCTGTTCCTGCTTCCCTCAGCTCAAATCATTCCTCGAAGAGAGACTCACCAAGAGCTTTTAGAGCATTTCCGAACCACCTCCATCCCAAGGTGGCTTCTTCCAGGTTCAATCGTACCTCATCCAATCCTCTAATCTCCTGCTCGCTCAATACCGCTTTCTTCCCCTGCGCTGCACTTGTCGAAGGCATGTCGAGCCCATCCGCAACATCATCGCCTACATCGAACCCCAAGTCCAGTCTCGGTACCTCCGAAGCTGATTCATACCGCTGCGAAGGCTCTTCCGTACTCGGATCACTTTCTGTTCGAGAAGAGGCAAGGACATTCGGTCGTGAAGAGGATCTCGAGCGGAAGGAGAGGAAACGGCTGGTTGGACGTCTTTCAAGAGGTGAAGTTGATGAGCTGGCAGTAGTAGAGGGATCATCCCTAGATTTGACCGTTAAGCTTGATGTCGGTTGAGACAGCTTTCTGCTCGATAGGAAGGATGGCAGCCGGGCCATAGCTCGCAGAAGATTGAACCGGTTGTTGAAGAGACGTTGTGGACTGGGACTGAATACCCAGGGTTCCGCCCCGCTTCCGAACGGGACCATAAAGAATCACGTGAAAAGAGGACACTGAAAAGAAAATCAATCCGCCTTGCCGGATTCGTGACGTAATCGACTGATGGGCAGTTGTCAAGGATAGGCTTTCCGCTCGCGCCTAACCAATTTTCCCTCTTGCACCCCTTCTCGATCCGTAATATCCGTATTAGTCTACTATGGTTAGTATCTTTATTGTACTATGGTTAGCATCTATATTGTACTATTGTTAGTATCCATTTCAGGACGAACCGGGGCCTCTCCTTAATACGTATACCAGCCTAAGTAAGGTAGTGTCATGCTACTAAATGGTAACCGGCCAATTTAGGTAATCCTTTGGTCTTGTAGCCCGCCTAACCCTTCAAGCAAAAGGTAGCAATGACTACATAGGAGCTTTAAGGCTCCCAATCCCGGAATATAGGCGCCCCAATGTGGGTTACCGGACTTCCGTGACAGGTTAATAGGGATTAGCCTAATCAAGGATTAGAGTAACTAGTAGTCTAAGTCAAGAGGGATAAGTATCTGCATTAGATAAGCTGCAAGAGTGTATGTAGGTTTCCTTTCAACCTGGATATGCGCAATTGAATAATATACGCAAGAACATGCACAATGAGTTTGTTATGCTGCGTCGTATGCTCGTTTCAAAATGCCTTGTTCCCAATGATTCGCGGGTACCTTCTCCGCCTAACTGCTCCACAAAGTCCATCCCGATAGGTAGATGCACGACATCGTCCGGGGGGTCGAAGAGAGGAGTCTCTTCCATCGTAGACTCCAGGCCTAGCGCTGGGTCAGGGATGTCGAGGATCGGTACCTTGGCTTCGTCGGGTAAGCCAAGTGCCTTCACGCGCAATGCCTCGTCCGCGAGTATGAAATCCGCCTCGGGCTTATTCAAGATCTTCTCTTCCTTGTCACGGCTGGTAGACTCTTCAGAATCCTCAGATCCGTCTCGGTAATCCTGCAGCGGGTTCAATACTAGCTTGGGCTCGTCCCATTGACTCACCATGTCCACACCCTCATCCGCTGCGATCCGTTACGTCCCATCTGCACCCATCGACGAAAAATACAGGCTGCTCACAGCATACTCCATGAACAGCCTCGTCATGTACGCTTGAATGTCCTCTAAGCGGAACATCCTCTGCGCAAAGCATTGCTGCTCGGCTATCAGCTATGGTCACGATCGTGCGTATACGACTCACTCCATTTCGTGCAAGAGCTTTTGCCGTCTCACCAAACCCAGGATCCGGATGTTTGGGTGTTCCGCGGAAGCTACCCTTTGTCAGCGGCGCAAACGATCCTTTCGGATCACTGACAAAGCCATGATGTCTGGTAAATCGGAGAAGTCGAGCTTTGCCGGGATGTACATGAACCAGCTACATCCTCGTAAGGAAACGACGCACTTGTGAGAAAAGGCGGCAGAGACGACACACGGGATCAGATGTGGTTGGTACCACTCAGTGAAAATGGTTGTTTTGATGACGACGGAGTTCGTGCTCATCAATCTGCGACCTCGATCAGAGCTGACCTCAATGGAAATCAAGACGGACCTTCGGAATCGTCCACTATCATGATGTCCGCTACCGCCCAAGTGAAACATACTCTCCAAGCCTTACCTCCAGCCATTCCCATCGATATCCAACAAGAACTTGTGCTTATTCAGCTCTTCCAAACTCTGAAATTCCGCCCATCGGATCTCTCGCCGTAAAATCCTCAGTCACTAGTCTCATTCAAGCTCCTCCTACCCACCACATATCCATGCAAGTCCCATCATCGTCCGAGCACTACAAAGGAGCCCCGGCAAGCTTCATATCGAAGAAGAAATCCATCGTCTCGCTGATCGGCGCAAGTTCGTGCTTCATACCAAGCACCCCGCCAGTCTCCCTGTTGGACTCTTGCCGTCCTGCTTCTGGCGTTTCATCGCCTTCGTCTTGACCTAGATCCGGGACAAGGAACGCCATAGGATTATGGGAATGGCTGTTTGCAAAGTGGTGTAGGCGGATCCGGTGAGCGTCTCGCCAGGGTAGATCTTGTGTCATCATCGAGATACCAGTTGGGCTGCCTCTCTGATTGTGCGGGTCAGCCAGAACATCTCTTAAGGGTGGAATCCTCACCCAGACAAGCTTTGAGCTGTTCTTGTCCTCCATTTGGGATCTTTCCCAGACTGGTCGTGAAACTGATCGAGCGGTGTGATGAGGATGTCCGAGCTGAGCTTCTTTAGCCTTTCGATAAACGGAGGAAGGATGACCCACTTGATGGCCGTCTTGGCGAGACTGAAGAGCGGAAGGAGCTGGGTGTGCGGTCGAGGATGGGAATCATGACCGTGCGGCTCGATCGTCAAGCCGTGCAAAGGAATATAGGGGTCTGAGCGAATGCCCGTCAGCGCTCGAAAATCTCGAAGGTTTACAATCACTCACTCTCGCAAGGATCACCAGCTTCGAGGCTATCGTAAATGAAAGATTTCCCTACTTCCTCCTCAGCTCGACTTCATCCGTGCGATGCCTCCCTCACCTTCGTAGAAAGCGCTATTGTTTCGAAAGTTCGAGTCCGACGGACAACTCCTGGACAGTCTCACGTGCGCGCTATCCGTCTCCTGGAGGTGCTTGGTATCTGCCTGTCAGCCGAGACACACGAAACATACTCACGTTCTCCTCTGAGACCGAGATCGACTAAGGATGCCCACCGAACCCAAGAGAGGTGAATCTGAGGTTGGTCGAAGATCGAAAATGTCGTTTTCAGTTTGGGTAGGAAGCGAGCGAACACCCTCAGCAGCCTGCGACGACTGCATGAGCTTGAACAAAAGATGCTATGCAAACCCTACGACGCAGCATCTCTCGCACGAGGAAGGGTTCCATCCCATTTCAGACCTCCACGATCCATGATCTACATCCCTGATTAGCAGCCTCTTACGATCAATTTCGGACTCGCTCACCTGTATATCCACCATGCCATCCTCAACAATCAGCGTAAAAGTCTCCGCCATACTCTCCACCATCTCCATCCGTCTCTTCATCTCCTCCTTCGGCAAAGCAAAGAAATGTGCCAAATCAAGATTGATCCGATCGTATTCATCCGGTAATACCAAGTCATGTGCCATGGCGAAATCCCACCAGATATCAAACCCTTTCGGCGGTGGACGACCATAGCGCCGACGGTATTTTTGAACTGCTTCGGGTAAGGAACGGGATTGACGGGACAGGAGTTCTCCATCTTTTCTCGCCTAGTGCTAGGAGTAATGGGATTGGGTGGGGAGTTTCGGGTTCAGGTGAGACGAGGAGATGTCCGGTTGGAGAGTAGAGGTGGTGGTGATGTGAGTGGGAATGCCTCTTCAAGTCAGGGTGGGAGAAGGTGGAGGAAGGACGGTCTCGACGTAATCGCTTCAAGTCTCGGTGGTACCCTTCGACGGGGGAGACGAACCGACAGACCCCATCGTCGACAGTATCGCCAATCCACCTCGACTTCAGCCGTCCAACTCGCGATCCTCCAGTGAAAGACCCTCTTGCCGGACCACTCAACCGAGTCACGAGAGCGAGAAGTCCCAGAAGAGCTAGACAAGTCAATGTCCTTCTGCCAGACCTGAAAAACCTCGGTGCCCGCCATTTCGGTTTCGGCGCGCTCAAAGGGAAGGGAGGTGGTTTGGTACCTAGCAGACTAGGTAATCGAGGTGGACCTCGTGTAGGTGACTCGGGGTAGTCTCTGGGTGGGAGAGGGAGGTTGTGATGACGGAGAGGTGATGGCGAATGACGACGTTAGGTCTCGCAAGGGGGAGTAGACTCTGCTCGGTATGGGACGCGAGGTGAGGCAATCGAGAAGATAGTGTGGTCCATCCTGGGGAGCGAATCGGTTCAGCGGAGAACAAGGAGAGTTGGAAGCGCTCACGAACAGATCTTCACAATCCCCGCATGCCTATACCCAAGGATTTTGAGCAAATACAACTGGTCAAGGTAGGCGAGATCAAGGTTCGGGTAAGGTTTCGGTTCCGTTCCTGACCCTGGATCGCCGGATCGATCCGGCTGCTTGAGCTTCATATTAGTGGTTGATGAAGCGTCGGTTTCGCCCGTTTCACGGTGATGGACTGTCACACCTGCATGTCTGTTCTCACAGAACGCCTTGAAAAGATGTGACCAGTGCACAAATGGCGACGTGCAACCCGATACAGGATGGAGGAGAGATGCATACCAGATCCAGCTGCCAGTTGTCTATCAGATCTATACTCTCCGTCTAGTCCACAGGCTCTGCGTACGCTCCTGGTGGTCTCGCTTTCCGACTCGGCTCAACGTGTGCGTATGCATGCGAATCGTGCAGGACGAAATCGCGCATCTCCAGTGGCCGAAGCTTGAAACCCTGCCCTCGTCAGATGCTATCTTTCGTAACCAAGGAAGAAAAAACCTCTTTCCGTGCCGCTTCGAGCCCCTCTTTTCCCGTCTTCCCCTTCTGCCGCATGACTTCCCGCACCGGTGCCATCGCGGCATTCCGACATGTTTCCCGGAGATCTGAGCCGGATAAACCGTCTGTACGCGCGGCGAGAGAGGCGATGGAGAAATCGGGATGGAGTTTGGTATGGGAAAGCATCTGAATGGTCCGTTTGAGCAGGACCGACGGGCTCTTTTGAAGATACAAACGAGGGTAAGGGTTTTGATGCGCTGGTCCAGGTTTGGTAATCGGATCGGGAATCGTTTGGGCATACGTCGCAGGATGGCAGGATCGATGCTGAGGCGGAGTGAGCCAAAAATGCATGATGAAGGGGAAGCAATCTCACTCGTTTGGCCGGTTTGTAGCACCAAGAACCAGTACTCGAGTATCCGTGGATGTCGTGAGTCCATCCCACATACTGTATCATTCATCAGCAGGCCTTCCAGATCGCGATATAGACTCACGTCATGAACTCCGCCTTCATCATCCCCGTTACCTCGTGGTCTCCGGCGGATCGTTCTCGGAACAGCGAGTCGATCTCGTCGATGAAGATCTGGATTGACTGAGCTTAGCACAAGCTCTGCAACAGGAAGCGGGAGCGACTGACTATACTAGGCTGGACTTTCCGTGCCAAGGAGAACAATCCTGCTACCAGCTTATTCGATTCGCCGAACCACTTATTTGTCCTGAATCCTGATCAGCATCGCTCCGCAACGATATTCTTTCGCTCACAAGCTCGACAACGGCAAGTTGATGAACGTCGCCCCGCTCTCCTTGGCCAGTGCCTTCGCCAACATAGTCTTCCCACATCCCGGATGTCCATACAGCAGCACCCCCTTGGGCGCACTCAAGAGCCCTCCCCCAATCGCAAACAGCTCAGGATACGTCAGGGGATAGATGACCGTCTCTCTCAGACTCGCAATGATCTCGTCCAACCCTCCTATACTTTCGAAGGTCACATCGATCGAAACGGGAGGAATGATCTCGCCAGCTATGGTGGACTCGTACTCGTCTAGATCGAGGGCGGCGAGTTGATCTTCGGAGAGATGGGTTTGGGCGAGAAGCGATTCGGATTTTTGCCGGACTTTCTTGGATGATTTGGGTGATGGATCTATTGAGAAGAGGACGTAGCGGACGGCGTAGTAGACTGCTACCTGTATAAGTCAGATCAGCCTTGTATTTAGGCTGGAACTTGAAGTTACCTACCTGAGATGCCGCGAAGAACGCGGCTGAGCAGTGGACAGACCCTATCAGCACATAATTCGGTCACACTCAGACTGTCACTCACCATCCATGATCATCCTACTCACTTCCCTAGGCATTTCGACGACCTTTCCAGCATGAAACAACACACAAGAGGGTGCCAACGAAGCTTCATGATGCGGCATCAATATTGTCAAGAAATCGTAGCGCGCCTGCCGTACTCATCAGGCTTCTTTAGGCTTGCCGGCTTCTCAGGGTTCGTACCTGAACACCGCTTGCTCCATGACGATGGGGGCGATCTCACACAGCCCAAAGAGCCTTCACCTCCTCTTCTGCTTCATCCTGAAGGATCCTTTATTAGCTATATTTCAAGCTCAGCATAGAGTGCAGAAATGAACAACCAACAAAGCCGCATGGATCCTAGCTATCCTCCGCAACATTCACCTCCTTCAAGCAAGCTATACTCTCAACCAACCAACGCATCCGACGAACCCCTCAACACGGCTTATATGCCACCAGCAGAACTGCCCACGCAACCAGCTCCCTATCAGCCACCTCGCGCTGACCGCCCTCATCACTCAACGATGCGTGAGACCGAGGACGAACTTACCGAAGATGAGCGGATAGAATACGAGAAAGGCATCCTGACCTGGTCAAAGATGAGGGGTTGGCGATTCTGGTTCAGGAGGGAGTGGTTATGGTGGTACCTTCTCGGCATCGTCATCGTTCTCGTCGTCGCTCTCATGGTCTTCTTCCACCGTGCCGTGAGTCAGCAGCTATATCGTACCCTAGCTTATCGCTTATCGGGTCATAGATTGTGAACTGGTTGACCCCCTTTACAAGGCGAATGCAATCGGTCAAAGCGGGGTTTTGTATACCCGTGGCGATCATCTTCGTTCTCAGTTTCCCTCCTCTCTTCGGGAATGGCAAGTTGACTCGCTCACACAGAGCACTTCCTGCTGACTCACAGTAGAGATCGTCCTCATCCTGGTTGGTTTGGTATGGGGTCTAGGCAAAGGTCTCGCCATCGCGGTTGTCGGCACCATACTCGGCGAAGTCTGCAACTACATGTCTTTACCGCTCCCTATTGTCTGATCCACCTAATCTCGTCTGTAGCCTATTCAAGTACTGGTGCCGAGCTCGGGCCAAGCGGATGTCAAGGAAGAGTTTGAACTACGCTTGTCTAAGTCAAGTTCTGGAAGAAGGAGGTTGGTTCATGGCGACTATCGTACGGCTCAGCGTGCTTCCCACGTGAGTTTTCGATCATGCTCCGCAACGCCCGCTAACTGGAGACTCAGACACATCACGACTGTAAGCGACAATTTCCATTATCTAATTGAGCTGATCAGTCCCCTTCAGGCTGTCCTCGCTGTTTGCGGCCTGGCTGTGAGTTTCACCTTAGACAATCAGGATCACGGTCGTTGACCTCTTCTGCAGTTCTACCACTTCTTCCTGGCCTTAATTCTGTCAATACCGAAACAGGTTTGTTCCATCACAGGAGAGTTAAAACCATCGCTGACTCAATCACCCAGCTTCTGGCCGTATATGGTTTGTCTCACAGAATCCTCATAGCATCGAGAAGAGGCTGACTGATAACGCCTCTCTTCTCTCTTGCAGTTGGAGGTTAGTCATTGTCTTATTGCGTTTGTCCCTCCAGCTCATCATCGCAGTCGTTCTCGCAAGGGACAATAACAACACCACCGGCACGAACTCACACGTCGTCTCCGATTGTGTGTACGTCCGGTCTCTCTCTGCCTGATTAACGGCTCACCCCACACAGCTTTGCAGGTACCGCGGTCGTTTCGCTCATAGCCGTATTCTTCATTTACAGGCGAATGATCGCGGTCCGCAAGAAGGTGCTCATCGGGATGCGGGACGACCTTCGATCCAAGAACATCCCGACGTCAGCAACACCTAACACCGCGGACTACCTCACGGCAGGCATGGACGAGAGAAGTTGGAAGAACCCTTTTGCGAAGAAGGCGGTCACTGCACCGAGGAATCAGCCTGCTTGATGAGTGAGAGTTACGAAAGTTCCCAAAAGGCATGGTGATCAGTGGCGTTCACGGAAGGTATGGATTATATCAGCAAGCAGATCGCACAGTCCAGATCGATATTCATGATGTAATGTTGTGAGACTTTGCTGCCTTTCGGACATCCGGAGCGTTTGCTCTCCACTAGTCGGCTTCATATCTGTATCATCGTCCCCAATCGGAGGGTTCCCACTCTTCCCCAGAGTCTGTATCACTCCCCCAAATGCGGTCCGGCACAACACCACCCTCATCTTCCTCCTCATCGACAGGTATGACTCCTTCCTTTCCTGCACTCCGCGCGACCCGTTGCGCCAACCGTTGCAACGCATACCGCTCGGGACTTAATTCTGCAGTGTACCAGCTTTGAACATCAGCTTGGGAGCCCGAAAGAGATGGGGTCAACCACTAGTTGACAGCTACAGCGAGACCACCTGGACCTTCAGATTGCTCCACGCGATGCCACCATCCAGCAGGAAGGAAGAGTGTCTCTCCCACCTTCACGGTCACACGGATTGGCGAGATTTTCCTTGGGATGTCGGTTGATTCGACCCATGGTACAGGTTGCACGGGTAGTGGGTCAAGGACAGGCTCAAAAGATCGTGAGGAGGTGCGATGGAGCGTTGCGGACGTATGGAAGCGTTCTGGAAGAATAGGCTTGGCATCGTGACAGCAGTAGGTCAGGCTTACGATCTAGCCATAACCCTTCGATTGGTGAGATGAGGGTGAAGGTCTTACTCCCGCTCAAAACGTGATATATGTTCTCATAGCTTCCTTTTGGTCAGCCGTAATATGGGTGAAGATAGGAAGACTGACGGGTCGTGGTGTAAGGACGTAGTACTGCGGGAAGTGCCGACCCAGAGATTCACAGCTTCTGCTGATGTACCTGATCAAGTAGTCATCGGAGACCACGAGGCGATGCCCTGACGGACCAGTAGCCTCCTTCATCCATGATATCTCTCTTTCAATGTAAGGCTGAAAGTCGCCTAGCTCGGGTTCGTCAGGTCCTTTGGAGCGATAGATATTTCCGTTCTGCGATTGGAGGTATAATACTTCTTTGGACGAGCGGTCCACTGCGGCAGCAGCTCATCAGCACCGCCCAAAGATCGGTAACGAACATACTGAGTCGGTCAAGGAAAGTAGACATCGTCATCTTTTCCTCAAAAGGCTTAACGAAAGCGGTTGAACCGTCATCGAGGGTCCGCACAGAGTCGGCTAATCTTCGCCTCATCAGCTGTATCACTTCACGAAAGAGGATGAGACTCGCCCATCATCCGTGACAGCGATTATCACCTGTCGGTCTCGGAGGATGTCGGAGTATGCATCTGCGTGGCTCCAATCCCTAGCGTCTCCCGCCACAGGCGAAAAACCTTACCTTGCTTAGCTGCAGAAGAAGCGCAGGGGGGCACCTGGCGAACCGTGAATGATGGCGGGATAAGCCTTGTGCATCATCTTCAACGCCATCAGACTTGACATCGGAGCTTTCAGCGTATCCACCGAAGGATGTTGCAGGTCTGGCGGGGTCGTCAATTCGCACACAGAGCTGGCTGGCCTTCGTTTGCTCACCTTGGTAATCTGAAAGTAAGGAGTCAAGGTGTTCCAGCAGGACCTTACGTGAAACGGAGCCGAACATCTCGAAAAGAGAAAGACGCTTCACTCAGAGAGCTTCCCCAAGGGCTAGATGATCTGAATGTGGACAAAGTGCAAGAGAGCAGGCCGAGAGATGGTAGAACAGTCAGACACTTGTCGCTCGGATTTTAATACTTTACGATGAAACCGCTGTGCCTAGATTACGCGTCTATACAAGAATTGCTTTTTGGTTGCTCTCACGTTCCTTTGCAATGATTTGATCCGCTAGACCTTAACGCTATCCGGCCATGTCAGAGGTCTCACCGGATGTGGACCGCCATGCTCTCGTCAATGTGGCAATTACAGTCATCCACAGTATACTCTACGTCCTTCATGGGATTCGAGACCTGGTAGGATGGTTGACGATCACTTTGCCCCGGTAAGCGAGGTTTTCATGAACCTGTGCATCTCTTGCTGACACTTGGTAGGATGGTCGTGGGAATGTTGCAATACTCCTTCACCATTTCCTTAGGCTTCCCATCGCTTCTCGGCCTCTTCGTAGCGAGTTTGATCGCTGCGACCTTTGTCATCCGGTATCGATACCTGGCACGCTATACACAGCTGAAGGAGCCCGCACTTCCTCCGCCATCCCCACCTTCCCTTACTACCGAGCTCTCCCCATTGGTGTCCCATGGACTGTCCGATCCCAGGCACCGCTCGTCTTCTTACCACAATTACCTGGACGACTTTCTGGCAGCGATCCGAGTTTTTGGATACCTCGAGAAACCGGTATTTCACGAGCTGAGCAGGAATGTGCAGACGCGGAGACTGGCCGCTGGAGAGACGCTCGAGATTGGCGGAGGGGACTTCTGGTGCGTTGTTGAGGGGAAAGTCCAGGTGGTACGCCCACATTGAACAATTATAGAGCGTTTCCTGATTTAGCCAGTTCGCCCCTTCTTTTCCCAACGCTGCATCCTCTCTCCCTTCTTCCGACCCTTTTTCGGCAGCTTCAGCAACCTCCTTCAATGGCTATCATCTGCTCAACGAGGTTTCCACCGGTGGCACTCTATCCTCGCTATTCTCCATCCTATCGCTCTTTACCGAGGACATTAAGCTCACATGGACACCTCCGTCCGAAGAGAACGATGAGCCAATGGAAGAGGGCGACGACACCATCACTAGCCATCCTAGTGATCCAGACCTACTGGACGCAGGAAACCTCAGGAACAAATCCAGGGCGAACTCGGACGTGAGCCAGATGGAAGATGAAGTCATGGGAAGAAGGGTAGCGAGCCCTGATTCTATATCACCCGCAAGTACATTACTCACTCGGAACCGTTCCTCATCCGCCGATACTGCTCAAAGCACGCTGCGGCAGGAGTCAAGATCGCCTCCGCTCGCACTTCAAAACGGTTTTGCGTCACTGCCGACTACAAAGCCTGTTTCTCCGATCACGAGCCCGCTCGATCGACCACCTATCCGACAAGCAGCCTCGTCACCTCGTCTTCGCGGTCGGACACCGAATACTGCTCGACCAAACGGGACTTCCGCTATCCATCCGCCTGCCTTAGAAAAGCTCAGGTCACCCGCTGGGCTAGGTGCAGGGTCTGAAGCTTTGAAAGGGACAATAGCGAGAGCAACAGTCGATACAACACTCGCTGTCATTCCAGCGAAGGCTTTCAAGACGCTCACTAAGAAGTATCCGAAAGCCAGTGGGACCGTCGTTCAGGTCGTCTTGGAGCGGTTCAGCAGGGTGACCTTTATGACCGGTAAATTCAAGTCGCTGCATTCTAGCTGACTACTCGACAGCCCATAAATTCCTTGGCTTGACGAGAGAGATTCTACGCTCAGAGTCATCCCTCAATCATCTAGTCTCACATCCTTTGCCTCACAGTTTCTACACAGGTGGTGGTATGCAAGCACTCCGCAATCGCTTTCAGCCTCAAGAACCTGCGACACAATACATGACGTCCACTGGTTTATCTCCTCGTCTTTCCAGCCGCGATTACTTCACCTATGTGCCTACTAGTCCAGCTGTCCGAGCGCCGTCCTTGCCCTCTATCACGCCCAAGACCGCTATGACCCCGGCGGCCGAGCCAGGTCGCCATCGAAATAGCCTTGACGGCTTCACCAAGATGACGGCAGACGACGCTCATGCCGGTCCCAACATCATGCCGTTAACCGCAGAACCGATAGATGCTGGGACCACGAGGCCCTCTTCGAAGGCCATTCGTCGCGCCTCTTCGTTGAGGAAGCAAGTTGCCGCTGGCGATCTCGCGATGACAAGCTCCGCCTTACCAAACGAGAATGGTGGAGCATACTATCGCCCAGCCACGCTGACACCTGGCCTGCCACGTACAGAAACCTGGCGTGGCCGCTTGTCTGGCTCAACAATCGACCTGCGACCCCAGAATGGGATGCCTCTCGACTCTCCGCCGGACGGGAAAGAGGACACATTCGAGCTACGCGAGGCAGTTCTCATGTGCATAGCGAAGTCGATAGGCCTTGCTCAACCGTCCGAAGGCAATCTCGATTCCCTAGGTCGTGCTTCCAAGGCAGCCTCGGTATCGGCAGTCTCCACGCCCAACTCGCCTATGTTCCCGCCGGGAGTTCGTAGCAGTTCCCGCTCACCATTCGGAAACGTCCTGGACATGATGAACGCTTCCGCAAACAACGACAATATCATTGGTGGGATGCTTCGAGAAGCTGCACTACACGCAAGATTGGAGGACGATATGAGTAGTATCTCAGGTAGCGTGCACGATAGTCAAGGCGGCGTATCAGCAATCACCGATGTTGACAAGAATGTCCTCCGTGACTTGGAAGGGAACGTGCATATCCTATACTTCAAGAAGGGGAGCTCTTTGGTCAAGGAAGGCGAGCGATCCCCAGGCATTTATTACGTCATTGACGGTTTTCTTGAGGTAAGCGAGTGGAAGTCGAAGCCTTGCTGATCCGACAGGTCTCCATGCCTACACATGGTTCTGGTATAGATACACCTTCTTCGGCAAACTCGTTGCTCCCACACAAGGCGCGAGCGCCTAGTACCGCTGCCAATGGCCGGCCTTTTGGATCAGCCCTCGGATTGGACACACCGGACGGACTGCACAGTGAAGACACGCAGTCTGACGAGAGACTGTTTACAGTCAAGGTCGGTCATGAGCGCAGACCAAGTTGGCACTCCTGATGAGCTCTTTCGCAGGCTGGAGGAGTAGCAGGCTACCTTGCATCGCTTTGCAGCACGGACTCCTACGTCAATATAACGTGAGTGCATGTGATTATCGCTTCGCTCATTGGAACAGTGCTAAGACAGACTGCTTTGTCGGCTTCCTACCTCATCATGCGCTTGCGAAGATCATTGAGCGTCGGCCTATCGTGCTGCTTACGCTGGCTAAGCGGTTACTCTCGTTACTATCTCCTCTTGGTATGTACTTCCCGATCAAATGAGGGCGGCGGCTGATGATTACAGTATTGCATATCGATGCTGCGCTAGATTGGTTGCAACTGGGCGGTGGACAGGTGAGAGTACCCCTTCCCTAATAGGACACCGCTGACGACATTACATCGTACAGGTTCTGGTAAGGCACCCTAGCGGACTGACCTATAGCGCTGATCCTCCGAAGTATGAAAAGGGCGACAAGTCATCTGACTTCTACATCGTCATAAGTGAGTATACAAGCCCGCGATTATCTGACTTTGGCAGATGGACGTCTCCGATCCCTTAATGAGAAGGATGACAGCGTCCAAGTGCTTCGAGAGTACGGTCAGAATGACTCGATCGGCGAGCTCGACGTCATTACAGCTGTCAATCGCTCCGATACCGTTCATGCCATCCGAGATAGCGAGCTCGTCCGCATCCCCGCAGCGCTCTTTGATGCGATCAGCGTCAAGCATCCTGCTACTACTGTACAATTCTTGCGGTTGATCGCCTCCAGGGTGAGGCGGGCCATGGGAGAGCAGGCATCGTTTACAGGCCGCGGTACGGACCGATCCACAACGGATGTCAACCTGAGTAAGTCTGGTCCACACCTATGGGGGACGAGCTGAAGTCTACCAGAGACTGTGTGCATCCTGGGATCAACGCAGAGCGTACCAGTTGCTCAATTCGCCGGGAAACTCAAGACGTCAATGGAGGAACTCGGTGCTTCTACCTCGTATCTTGATCAGGGCACTGTTATGCGCCATCTGGGCAGACACGCTTTCGCACGGATAGGGTTGGTGCTTCCACACCTGATCGAAGATCTGCTCACCAAGGACTGTAGAAAGCTTAAGATTGCTGGCTGGCTCGCAGACCAAGAGGTAAAAACCCCACGCGGTGACGTTTTGGAGCTAATCCTCTTCAGCAACATTATCGGACCGTGCTTTACGTGGCCGATACGCCGCCTTCCAGTCAATGGACCCTAACGTGCATTCGACAAGTAGGTGTCTAACCTCTGGTCACTGTCCTGACTAACAGGACAATAGGCCGATCTCGTCCTCGTGCTGGGTGAGCTTTACTCGTGAGATTACGAACAGATTGCTGATCTCCGCTTAGCGATGGGAGATGACCCGTCCTTAGGCGAATATGGTGAGTGGTCGAAACCTGGATGGTCACGTGACAGATGGATGGCAGAGAAGCTACTGCTTGCGACCAAGACGACGGCGCGTAAGGAGCTCATCCTACTGCATGATGAGCGGACCGTGGCATCAGGATCTACTCGGCCGTGGCTACGAGTAGGTCAAGCAGGAAAGGTTCTTCATACTGATATGTCCTAGAATCGCCCATGGGTACATTCCCATCACCACATCGAGCTGCCGGGCGTGATCAGTCCTAATAAGGCTGCGCCAACAGTACATGATCCAGCCGCCATCGCTGCGTTCAAGCATTTACGTGAACGGGTCGGAACGCGGATCAAGAAATATCGCGGGCTCAGACCTCTTGGACGACCACGTCGACCACCGCATATGAATGACTTTGCTCGGATAGCGCGAAGACTATGCGGGAAGCAGATCGGTCTAGTGCTCGGTGGCGGCGGAGCGAGGGGCATCTCTCACATTGGAATGCTCCAAGCGCTTGAGGAGTTTGGAGTACCGATCGATGCGATAGGCGGATGCTCGATAGGCGCGTTCGTGGGAGGGCTTTACGCGAGGGAGACTGACCTGCTCGAGACGACTGGCCGGACGAAGCAGTTCTCGGGGAGGATGGGATCGATGTTGAGGCTGTTGAGCGATGTGACATACCCTTTTGTAGCTTATACGACCGGACACGAATTTAGTGGGTCTTTCGTCCTTCAATCTGCATAGGAAGCTGATGCGTGCCGTAGATCGAGGCATATGTAGGTCGACCCTTCATGATGGGCTGTTAGGGGGCCGATACTGATGAAACGCGATGCAGACAAAGCATTCTACAATACCCACATAGAAGGCTAGTAGCGCAGGACCGCCTGACGATCCCAACGCTAATTTGGCATGAGTAGACTTCTGGCTACCTTTCTTTGCAAACTCGACGAATATAACGCATTCACGAATGGAAGTACATCGCTCCGGTTATGCTTGGTCAGTAATCCTAGCAATCTACTGTCTCAGTGGCTGAGCCGGACTAGGCGGTACGTACGCGCTTCGATGACCCTCGCTGGTCTTCTTCCTCCTTTATCCGATAATGGTAATCGTGGGTAACGCTATGATATTGTCCGAGCCGCCCTGAATATTGCAGTTCTGGTCGATGGTGGATATATGGACAATACCCCTATCGGACCCTTGCGCTCGAATGGGATCCGAAATGTCATCGTCGTGGATGTAGGCTCGGTCGACGATACCTCACCCCGGAACTACGGTGATTCTGTTTCCGGATGGTGGATCTTCATGAACAAGTAGGTCTCGTCCACCGCATGCAAATACTTGACTGATCGTAACAGGTTCAATCCATTCTACGAGCGGAAAGTCTTGTCAATGACGGAGATCTCTTCACGTCTTGCATAGTGAGCCGATCCGCTAGCGTTCGTGGAGACCCGCTAATATCGTACAGCGTATCAAGCGTCAAGACACTAGAGGACGTCAAAACAGATCCGAACTGTCTGTATCTCGCCATGCCGGTCCAGGTGCATTATGCTTCCAAGGCGCGCCAAGGACAGAACTGACAGGATCGGCACCGCAGGAGTTCGATACTCTTGGCGGCTTCAAGCGATTTAGCGAGGTGCTGGCCGTCGGCGTCAAGACCGGTCGAGAAGCGCTGAAGATGTGGAAGGAGGACGGGAGGTTACCGACTGGTTTGGTGGATGACGTGAAGGGAGCACCGGCGATCCAGAGGGGAAATAGATTACGGTGAGTCCCTGGTCGTGGTTCATGTCCACTGCTAATTGAACGTTGACATAGGCGCATGTCCATCTGACGGATTATTGTACCATACTGCCTATGCATGACAAGCGAACACCTTCGCTGCCTCAGCCAACTATCCCCGACAGACCAGGAGAAAGGCTCATCCCCTCCAAGCTTGATGACAGACCACCATCCTGCCCGAGTAATCTTCGTCGCGCATCACCGTGACTTGCTATCCTCATCTTTGCCAATGAATGACCGGTCGATAGCCTGTGCTCGAAGATTGAATCGTCATCAGCGCTACCTTCCTCCTCCTCATCTTCCTCGCTCTCTTCTTCCTCCGAGTCTGACTCTGCTGCGCTATCAATGGCAACCTCATCCCAAGTCCGGTAGATCCTCTCGATCCAGCGTTTCGACTGGAGCAAGTCGTAAGGGTCGAAGGGAAAGTAGCTATCCAGTCCATCGTCAATATTGGCCTGTCTCGCCTGACGTGGAAGTGAAAGGGAGGGATTGGAAGTTTGCGAATTCTGGCGCGAAGGAGTCCCGTTGGCAGTAGTGTTGAGCGAGCGTGAGGATGCAGATCGCGCTTGGAGATGGGAGAGCTGTTGATTCGCTTCGATGATCGAGAAGCAGTAAGCGAAATTGGTCTGGTGGGCGACTTTGGCGAAAGTCGAGACAATGGTTGGGTTGCAGCCCTACAGGACATCAGGGCTTCATCTCGCATAAGGAGGACTTGACGTACCAGAAGCGGATTGAGTTCGCTGGTGATAGCTCGCTGCAGAACCTCCAAGTCTCGCATCCACTTGCTATCGCCGGAGGGCTCCTCCAGGCTCTCCCCATCCATCTCCATCTCACCCAATACGCTGTCACTCTCTTTTTCACTGGTGAAAGCGCGCCATCGAAAGCAGAAAATGAGCATGACCGCTTGACAAACGGCATAGAATAGACGGAGCTCTTCTGTACTCCTCGCCGTACGAGTCTGCAGTAGCTCCCCATCGATATACGCCAGCTGGTAAATGATGACCTGCCGGGCCTGCTCTTCTGTCACGAAGCGCGCTCGACAGACTAAGGAGCCGATGTAGACTGTCGCTGCAACCCGCTGGCTGAGCGATATTCGTTGTGTCAAGGTAGTGGGAGAGGTCGTGGTGGTGCCGTAGAGGGCTTGAGAGACGAAAAGGCCCAGTACGAGGTCGGTATGCGCCGGAGAGAATGACGAGCAAAGAAACAACACAAACGGGATATGCTGGGTCGCGGAGGTGAGAAGGATCTGCCGAGAAAAGAGGTTCAACAGGGTTTGAAAGTGTGATAGTGATTGTGCCGGGGTCGGAGGCGATCGTCGTGGGGTCAAGCTTGGTAAGGTCGGGGTGGGCGCTTCCGATGAAGGAGTCGATGCTCCCGAATCCGCCATATTCTGCGCCGCCATCTCCGCCGCAGGTAGACTTGCCGCCTTCCCGCCCATATACTCCTCGACATGCTCGAAGAAACGACACATCATCCCGTCTAACTTCTCGCGCATTGACTTGACCGCCTCGCGCTTCTTTTTCCTCATAGCATCCTGTTTCGCTTCATCAGTTGACTCAACTTCTTCATCTGACCCTTCACCATCAACCGAGGAGAGCTCGTCGGGATCTGGGTCGAGATCGGATCGTTCGTCGTCTGACGCGGAAGATTTACGAGATGATGGGATGATAGGGAGGTCTTCGGAGATGAGGAGGTCGAAGGGGTCCACGGAAGCTGTTATGGGTAGTCGAGACGGTCCGGCAATCATCTCGTCATCCTCTTCTGCGAAATCGTCCTCTTCCTCATCCTCATCGAGAATGTTCGTGATCTCGACCTGATGAGAAGTATTAGCAGAAGCTTTTCATCGGTCAAAGGACACGATACAAGCCGATCGACTTACATCTATCCTGAGCATCCTATCGATGATCTCGCTCCATACCCGTTGTCCCAGCTCCGGACAGTATCCGATAAGCTCGCATGTATTTCTCACCCATGTCGTCTGAGCTACTTCCGCTTCCCGCTTGTTGGGGAAATGTCGCGTAAGTAGGGGTTGCAGGACATTGGGCAGAGTCGGGATGAGGGAGAGTAGGTGTGAGAGCAGGAGATGGTGGCGAGCGTAGAAGACCCGTCGGGTAAGGGGAATGGTGGAGGATGTCGGGCCAAAGCAAGTAGGTTCTGTGATCGCAGTCAGCTTTCAGGCGGATCCCACGGAAGGAGGAAGCTGGCTTACGCCATGTAAGCCCTTTGACTGCCGTTCCGACGACTTCCTTCGCCCATACAGGATGGGCACTCACCAGCACCCCCGCCCAACCGACGAAGGTCTTGACGAGCTTCTCGTCTCCAGTCGCCCAAGGTAAAGCGATTATCGCCGAGACTAAAGGCGAATGCAGCTCCGGCGTTAAGAGGGAGACATGAGCTGTAAGAGCTCGAAGTAAAGGTAGGAGGGGCGGTAATGGTAGTATCGGGACAGTCGGTGTAGGCAAGAAATGTGCGAGAAGCTCGTTGTAGTGTACCGTATTGCCTCGAGCGGATTCTCGCAGTGCATTCGGCAAGAAGACGGCGATGAGACCTCGCTGAAAAGCCTCCCTCTCCTTTGCGCTTCGCCCTTCCCTAGCATCGCTCGTGCTCTTGGTCCGCCTTGCCAGTCGAGCTTTCGCGCTCTCATCGGATTCTCTGGGTCGTTTCTTTCCGACCAACGAAGTGGTTCGGGAAGAAGCGAGGAACAGGTCCATGGCTGTGACAGGTGTAGATGGCGGTGTCATCATAGGAGGAGGTTTCGCTTTAGGTAAAGGTTGTCGAGGGGTCTTGGACATATGAAGCGTGGACCAAGATGAGAGAGGGACGGGCATAAAGGGCGACCATGTATCTCCGGATGTGCCTCCCTCGATTTTGAACAGTCGGAAGCCTTGTCAAGGAATGGTGTTTGTTTAAGATGGGTCGTGTGAGGGTCAGATCCGGAAATCTTGCAAAGGAACAGCGGCGAAAAGCGCTCCCATTTAATCCACGTCATAAAGTGGCTATCACCAATCATGAGAATCGGTGCACGGCCTGGTCCTGTCCACTCTTCTGAACGTCTCTAATATACTTTTCCCCCTCACCAAGCACACCGTTCGGTTCATCTTAGTATAGTCTCCTCGCTGATTACTTCTTGGCTGTATTCGCTGATCGTTTTTCTTTACTACTTCTACTGATTGACCCGTCTTACCATGTCCCAAACGAGAGAGCTCAGCCTCAACACTTTTACGTCCTCTCCGAACTGCCCTCAACGAAACTCCCACTTCCGCCCGAGATCACTGACCGTGCGCTGTACGAGCTCTCAGTAACCCACTCCAGTCGACACGGCCTTCCTCGTTGTGCTCACGAGCTCGGGAATATCGAGGGCGACTTCGTCGAGGACTACGGAAAAATGGAACACATTGGGGATGGCTTGCTAGGTCAGTCCGTTCGCTGGACAGCCATCTTTTGAGATCCTCCGTTGCCCTATGGGCTGACGTGCGCACAGGGGCGATAGTGACGGGTCTGTTGCACGATATCTACCCCGAGCCGCGACAAGGTCCAGCTACAGCAAGTCTGCGCTCCATGTTTCCCAGCAATGCTGATGCGAAATGTGGTGCGCAAATGCTGAAAAGTCACCTCGTCTGCAACGCTACCCTGGCGCAGCTCGCTGATAAGCACGGCATCACCAATCAGCTCATCGCGGCCCCTTCAGCACTATATGCTACTCGAGCTCAGACAAAGACGAAAGGGTCGATGTTCGAGTCGTGGATCGCCGCGCTGTTTTACTCTTACCTCAAGGAGCAACTGCCGGTACCAGAAGTCAAGATCGAAGAGGAAGAGAATCCCTGGCCCAAGCCAGACTTGCTTCCGCAACAAGCTATCGAAGATGACGAGTCGACCGATGGGGACGAAAGCTCGGAAGATGAGTTGAGCTCCGAAGACGATGAAGAGGGCTCCGAAGACGAATCAGTAGAAGATGGGATGGACCGACTCGACGTACGAGACAGTCCGGCGCAAGTTCAAGTAGACTCGACCTCCGTTCAGGACTCGGCTTCAATCCCGTCTATCAAGGTCAAGAGTCGCGGCGAAGCGTACGATTTCATCGACTCGTGGCTGCGACCTCTTTTTACTCCGATCGCACAGTTCGCTCTCGAATCGATGCGAGCCGAGAAGAAGCGCCTCGAAGCACTCGATGCCGCCGATTCAAGCGTGAAGTTCCCGAAAGGAAGGAGGACGACATCGCCATCGGGTCAAAGGCGTGCCTTCATCTTTACGCTACCAACAAGTTCGGCATGGATCCGGAATACACTTTCGTCGGGGACGGTCCGGGGGTATGGAAGGCGACATGCTTTGTCGTTGACAAGGCTGGCAAGGAATGGTAAGTCGATCATTTGAGATGATCGTCTGAGCTGATGTTTGTCGAAAGGACGGACGAGGCGAGCAGACACACCAAAAAGATGGCGTCAGCCGTAGCAGCGCACTGGGTCTGCCTCCAGATGAAGAAGTGAGAGGTGGCGTGAAGGACGGGCTGGGGAGATTCTTGGGGAGACCTGAACGTATCTTGGGGGATCCATTGAGGGCGTGATCTTTATGTCTGTGGAGCTCTCCTTTTGTCCTTATTATATCGTCCTACCTAGATGTATCGTTTCCATATGTCCACCGTCGCGCATGGTTTTGTGGCTTCTCCGCGAAAACGACCGGTTTTTCCTGCCAGCTTAACCAATCTCATCTCCCCTCAACTGCTCTATCAGCTCCCTCCATCTCTTTGCTCTCCCTTCCCGTCCAAGCTCTTGCTCGACCCGCACAAGTAGTCCCAAAACCTCAAGCCGTATCCGCACAGTCTCGTCGAGCCATGCCGG
>JAABUH010000065.1_pt1 | contig 151911 bp, 156 predicted proteins | sample 5559121 | NCBI WGS metagenome assembly JAABUH01 (sample SAMN10711871, study PRJNA513364) | rock metagenome | isolation source: Antarctica rocks | place: Antarctica: Victoria Land, Battleship Promontory nord | collected 2015-12-28
TCTTTTGCCGCCGAAGGTTGCGTCGGGGTATCCGATGAGGATGCCTTTTTTGGCGAGGTCTTGGACGGCTTGGTAGGCCCAGTGGTTGGTGGGGGTGTCCAGGAACGGAGCCGCCTGAGCGTTCGCCTGGGGGGCGCCGGCAGCGGCTCCCAAAGCCAGGAAGCCGCCGGCAAGTGCCGCAGTCCAAATTTTCAAGTGTGTCCTCCTCGGAAATGATCGCATGAAAGATCGCATGGGTGAGAATGGCGTAGTCGTGCTCGTCGGCGGAACGCTCACGCAGCGCCCGCCCTTTTTGTCGCCGGGGAGTTTACCAGGTGAATGTTAAGACAATGTTAAGAAGGTATCGGCAGCGAAAAAAGTGAATCAAGAAGCAAGTTGATTTGGAGGATAGGGTGACATGCGGCTACTTCCACGCGAGGAGCGTTTCTTTGACCTGTTTGACAAGATTGCCGAGAAGGTGGTCGTGGCGGCAGAGGTTCTGGAAGACACGCTTCAGGACTACGGACATCTGGCCGAAGCGATCTCCAAATTACGGGATTGGGAACATGAAGCCGATCAGCTTGTCCATGAGGCCATGGACCGGCTCAACAAGACGTTCGTGACGCCCCTCGACCGCGAGGACATCCTGGCCCTTACGCACGTCCTCGACGACGTATTGGATTACACGCAGTCGGCAGCGGACTGCATGAGCCTGTACGGCATCTCCGCCCCCGTGCCGCACAGCCTGGAAATGGCGACGATTTTGGTCAGCGCCACGCAGCAGATTCGCCAGGGTGTGACGGGCCTGCGGAACTTCGGGGACATCCGGGGCATCCTCGACCCATGTGTCCGCATCAACTCCCTGGAAAACCAGGGAGACGCCACCAATCGCCAGGCCCTGCGCGCGCTGTTCGGCGGCGCGCAGGATGCCGTGACGATCCTCAAATGGCGCGAGGTCTACGAACACCTGGAAACCGCTCTCGACCGCTGCGAGGATGTCGCCGATGTCCTGCAAACCATCGCCGTGAAGAACAGCTAACCCAAAACAGACAGCTAACCCAAAACAGCCTGCAAAGGACCCCCGCTTGGATCACACGTTTATCTGGATCGGGATCATCGTCGTCCTGGCCCTGAGCTTCGACTTCTCTAACGGCGTCCATGACGCCGCCAATGCCATCGCCACTACTGTCACCACCCGCGCTCTTTCCATGGGCAAAGCCGTGGCGATGGCCGCCGTCCTCAACCTGATCGGGGCCGTGGTCAGCACGGCGGTCGCCAAATTCATCGGCAAGGGGCTGGTGGACGCCCATCTGGTGACACTGCCCATCGTGGCCGCCGCCCTGGTGGGGGCGATCAGTTGGAACCTGCTGACCTGGTATTACGGTTTGCCTTCTTCCTCCTCTCATGCCCTGATCGGCGGCCTGGTGGGGGCGGCGCTGTTCGCCTTCGGGCCGGCCTCGATCCATGTGGACGGGCTGACCAAGACCGTGATTGCGCTGGTCACGTCGCCCCTGGCCGGGTTCGGGGCAGCCTACTTGCTGATGCGCGGCCTGCTGCGCGTCGTCCAGGACCGGCCCTATACGCCGACCATGCGCGGCTTTCGCCGGTTGCAGCTTGTGTCCGCCGCCTTCATGGCCTTTTCGCACGGCTCAAACGACGCTCAGAAGACGATGGGGGTCGTCACGCTGGCTTTGATCAGCAGCCACTTGCTGCCGAGCCAGGCCGCTGTGCCGCTGTGGGTGATTCTCTCTTCCGCCGTCGCCATGGCACTGGGTACAGCGGTGGGCGGATGGCGGATCATCAAGACGATGGGCAGCAAACTGGTGGACCTGACGCCGGCGCACGGGTTCGCGGCGGAAACGGCGGCGGCCACGGTCATTTTGATTGCCACCCACCTGGGCCTTCCTATCTCTACAACCCACGTCATCGCGTCCTCGATTTTAGGCGTAGGCGCGACCCGGCGGGCCAACAGCGTGCGCTGGGGCACGGCGACCAACATCCTGCTGGCGTGGGTCCTGACCATCCCCGGCGCCGGTCTGGTCGCTGGCCTGACGGCACTGCTGGTGCGGCGCCTCTGACCGGTCACAGCCAAAGAAAAAGCGCGCCGCGATATATCCGATATATCGCGGCGCGCTTTTTCTTTCCAAAAAGAAGATGTTGGTCAGCCGGCGCTGATCTGCGCGGCTCCCTGTCCGCCCTGGCCGACGGCGGCCTGAACAGCGGGCAAGGCGGCGGGCTGGACGTAGATCGGGTTGCTGAAGATCCAGGGCTTGGCGCCCAGGCAAAGGCTGCCCACACGGTGCTTGTAGAGGAAGACTTCGACGCGGTAGACGCCGGGCGCCCGCACGGCGTATTCCAGCCGCCCGCCGCGCGCGGCGGCGACCAGGCGGCCGTCTTTGTACAGCCGGACCAGTGACCGGGTGCGCGGCGCCTGCGCGATGAGGAGGAAGGCGGACCGGCTCGCCCCGGTCTCGGCGGGGAAGGTCAGGGCGTCGCCCATCAGCGCCAGGGGGGGGCGGTTCGGGACGATCTGGGCGGGGCTGGCCTCGAAAACAAACCCGGTCGGGTCGGCGTAGTTGTCATAGGCCATGTAGCAGTGGCCCGACTGGAGCGCGCCGTGGACTAGGGCGTCGTCCTTCTCCCGTGCCGTTTTCCCACACCCGACGGGCGGCTCACCGTAAGACAGGGGCCGGGCCGTCACCAGATGGGTCCGCAGCGTGCGGAACGTCTCCTCGTAGGTCGGGAACGGGTAGGAGCGCCGGGCGAACTTCATCACCGCGTGGGCGTCCAGCGAAGCGATGCCGACGACGCGGCGGGCGGGCAGACCGGGCTGGGCGGGGGCGGTCAGCCGGTCCCACAGGCGCAATTCAGGTGCAGGCCGGGCCGAAACCAGGTGGAACGCGCTTTGTGGGCGGCGGCCGCGGTAGCGCCGCCAGACTTCGGCCAGGGCGGGCAGGTTGATCTTGGTGCGGGCAATGGCGCTGAGGTTGAAGACCTCCAGCCCGGTCCCCTCTTGCAGACGCCCGAAGTCCCGCCAGTGGTCCTTGAGGTCGCAGGGCAGGGCCACGAACCCCAGACCGCCGGACTGCGCGATGGCCCGCTGGGCGGCGACCGCCTCATGCGGAGCAGGCAAAAAATCGTCGGGAACGTCCAGGGCAAGCAGATGGCCCGTGTCCGTCGTCACTTCGGTGCCGATCAGGATCAGCGTCCGTCCGCGCCAGCCATCCTGCCCGTCCGCCCGCGCCTGCAAGCTGGAATGGTCACACAGAACCAGGAAGTCCAGACCGGCCTCGTTGGCAGCCTGCGCGATCTCACCGACCGTCCCCGCACCGTCGCTATAAGTAGAGTGGATGTGCAGCGCGCCGGCATAGTCGTAGAAGCGCGGCAGCCCCAGGGACTGCCCGCCGCGCCCCGCCGGGACAGGCTTTGCCGCAGGCGGGGGCGCATACTGGATGCGCTCACGCAGGGTAGCGAACAGCCCCTCGCAGGTCAGGATCGAAAGATAGAGCCGCACGCGCGACCACTTCAACACGGGTGATGTTCTCCAAGCTAATCGAATGGGTCTACAGATAATCGTCTGCGGGTGGTAGGGCGGGGTTCCCCTGCCCGGTTCCCCTGCCCTCCGCTGAACCGTTTGCAGTTATTGTAGCACGGATTCGGAGATTTTGTGTCAGCCTCATTTCAGCGCCGGGAGCGCACGGTGCGGACCGGGCGGCTGCCTGCCGGTGATGCCCTTACCCTCTGTCACGACGTAGACCGCGCCGGCGTCCAGGCCGCGAAGCTCATCACGCGCGCCGCTGGGCCAGAGGACGGAAACTCGCTCGATGCGGGACGCCGCACCCAGCCCGAAGTAGACGCGGCTGTCGCTGTGGGAGAGGTAGCTGGAGCCGGCTCGGACCGAGGCGGCCTGACGCATCCCGCCCGCCAGAAGGGTAAAGCGCGCGCCATACCCGTCGCGGTTGCTCTTGACGCCGACCGTCTTGAACGAGACCCAGTGGTTAGGGCTGCGGTCGCGGTTATGGAAGAGCTGGGCGGGGCCGTTCTGGTTGTTGACCAGCACGTCTAGCCGCCCGTCGTTGTCATAGTCGCCGACCGCCAGCCCGCGTGCGACCGTCGGCAGCGCCAAGTCGCCCAGGGCGGCGGGGTCGTCCACCTCCTGGAAGGCGCCGCCGCCGTTGCGGAAGAGCTGCTTGCGCTCGGCATAAGTGGTGGCGGCGCTCGTCTCGGCGATGTGGACCTGGACATGGCCGTTGGCGACGATCAGGTCGGGCCAGCCGTCGGCGTCATAGTCGAGAAACTCGCAGCCGAAGGAAAGGAAGTTCATCTGCGGCAGGGACAGGCCGGAGACGGTGCTCCTGTCTTCGAACAAACCATGTCCCGTGTTCCTGAAGAGGGTTTTGGGCTGGCCGGAGAAGTTGCTCAGGAACAGGCTTTCCCGCCCCGAATGGTCATAGTCGGCCAGGCCGATGCCCATGCCGGCCATGAGCTGCCCGCCCTCGGCATAGGCGACTCCGGCCCGCGCCGCGTCGTTGGTGAACGTGCCGTCGCCGTTGTTGCGCCAGAGCATGTTGGGGGTGATGTCGTTGGCGATCAGGATGTCCTGGCGGCCGTCGCCGTTGTAGTCCAGGAAGGCCACGGCCAGCCCACGCCCCTTCGCCGCGTCCAGCCCCGCTTTGTGCGTGACATCGGTGAAATGCGCGCCGTCGTTGTGCCAGAGCTGGGGCGTGTCCGGGTCGTAGATCTGGGGCGAGCAGTAGTCGCGGCTGCCCTGGGGGCTTTGGCAGGGCTTGTCTCCCGCCGGCGTCCAGGGGGCATAGTAGCAGACGCACAGGTCCAGCCGGCCGTCGTTGTCATAGTCGCCAAAGGCGGCGCTAGTGGCGTAGCCGGTGCTGTGGGGCTTGTCTAGCCCCATCCGGTGGGTGACGTCGGTGAACTTTCCGCTGCCACGCTCATTGTGGAAAAGGAAGTTGTGCGGGTAGCTGGTGAGGAAGAGATCGTCGCAGCCGTCGTTGTCGTAGTCGCCAACGGCGACGCCTTGGGCATAGCCCAGGTCTTTGTCCAGGCCCGAACCGGCCGTCACGTCGGTGAACGTCCCGTTCCCGTTGTTGTGGTACAGGGCGCAGTGCGGGCGCGTCCGGCCTGGCGCGAGCGGGCCGGAGGGGCCGGACTGGACCAGCAGAATGTCGGGGAAACCGTCGTGGTCGTAGTCCACGAACGCGCAGCCCGCGCCGGTGATCTCGATGTAATAGAACTTCCCGTCGGCTCCGTTGGTGTGAGTGAACCGGACTCCCGCCGCAGCGGCGGTGTCCGTAAACAGGGGGGTGTGGACGCGCACTCCTTTCGCGGAAGCATCGGGCGTCGGGTGGAGACTCAGGCGGCAGCCCGGCGCGAGGGCGGCCAGCACGGCGGTGAGCAGAATCACCCAGAGCCTGCGCGGCCCGGAATTGGGGGGCATGGACGTGGACTTTCTGGTGGAGCCTTCCGCCTCGCGGCTACGGGCGCTCCGGCGCTGACACCTGCTGGATCAGCAGTGTGGAGGCGATGTCGCTCTCCGGCGGGGCGCGGCGCATGGCGGCTGCCAGTTCCTGAAGCCCTGCCAGGGCGCGGGCGTCGTGGGGCCGCAGCATCCGCGCCCGGCTCAAGTAATACAGCGCTTCGTGGTAGTCGCCGCTTTTGAGGACGAGCAGGCCCGCCTGCAAGTGGTTGTCGAAGTTGGCGCGGTCCACCATGCAGCGTTTCACCAAGCTGTTCTTCAGGCTGTCCTCCTGCTGCAAGCGCGCGCACAGAGCGCGCATCCGTGCGGCTTGGGCCGCTTTCCCAGCCTGCTCATAGGCTTGGGCCAGCTCGAAGCTGATGGCAATCTGCTCCGGCGTCAGGCGGTGCGCCGCTTCCAAAGGGGGGATTGCCTCGGCGGCGTGCCCCTCGCGGCGGTAGAGCTTGCCCAGGTATAGGTAGGGGAGCGGGATGCGTGGGTCCAGACGAATGGCCTGCCGGAAGTCCGCCTCAGCTTGGGACAGCCCGCGCGGGCTGGCGTCGGTGCTGAAGCCGCTGATCCCCCGCAGCGAATAGGCCTGAGGCTCGCCCGGAGACAGCGCGACCAGGCGCTGGAGGATGGGGGCGGCCTCCGCATAGCGGCTGTTGTTGACGAGGTACTCGGCATACAGCCGCTGGGGCGGCGCGCTCTGCGGCTGAAGGGCCGACAAGCGCCGCAGGCAGTCACCCTCCTGGCGGTCCTGGCTCAAGACGGCCGCCATGCGCGCGCAGATCACGAGAGAAGCGAAATGGTTTGGGTCACGATTCAGTTCCTGTTGCGCTTCCGCGTAACCGCCCATCCGGTCGCCCCCCTGGTACAGACAGGTCGCAAGGTCGCCGTGGAGGTGGGGGGTGGCGGGGCGGACGCGCAGCAAGTGCTGGAACGCATCGGCTCCAAGCGGCCAGTTCTGCATCGAGAGGTACATTTCACCCAGCAGATACCAGGCGTCGGCGCTGCGCGGGTCGAGCGCCAGGGCGGCACGCCATTCGGCTTGCGCCCGGCCTGCCTGCGCCCGGCGCGCGGCGGAGATGCCGGCGTCAATGTGGCGCTGGGCCAGGGCTGCCGGGCGCAGGAAGACCACGACCCACGCCGCCGCCGCCAAGACCAGCAGGGCGGCGAACGCGCGCGGACGGGCACGAGCAGCGCGGGCCGGAGGCAGGGCATCGGGGGGAACGGCGGTCATCTCGTGCCGGGGCTGCCGGTATTCTTGGGGGGAGCGAAGCCATGCGCCTTCGCCATCGCCGCTGTCTCTTCGGGGGTCATGGTGTGCTGCGACGCGGTTGGGGCGGCAGGCGCGGCGAGGGGCGGTGCCGCCTGGTGGGCGCATCCGGCCAGCAGCCCGCCCAGCATCATCAGCGCCCCAGCGCCGGCCAAAATCGTGTTGTGCCTTTTCATAAGCAGTAGCCTTCTGAGTCTTCGGAGAGCGGTCCAGCGCCGGGGCACACGCCCTGACGCTGGACCGCTCGTGTCTTGTCTGTACCTAGACCTCGCCGTATTCAGCGGAACTGCGGGCACAGGGTCCCGGAAAATGTGTCGGGGCCGCCGGTGGCGTTCTCGACGTCATTGGGGCCATCACCACGGGCGATGTTACCCTGTGGATCGGCGAGCTGCCACTGATTTTGGTTAATCGGGATCAGCGTCTGCGCCCAGCGGCGGGCCTTCACATGGCCGTCCCAGTAGACGAAGTTCGCCATCGAGCCAGGCCCGTTGGGGTAGCCGCCGTAGTGCTCGAAGCCGGAGCGGTTGGCCGCCTTGTTGCCGTTGCAGCTCTCGCCCCAGATCCACGAAGCATGGATATCAGGGTCGGCGTTGCCATTGTTGTAGTCCGAGATAGTCTCCTCGGCGATGGCGATGGTATCGGATGGGCGGACCAGCTTGGCGTCCGAGAGCGGTTTCGGGTCGGTCCACGTCACGTTGGATGCGGCAGGCACCCAGGAGCTGACGTTGGCGTTCATGACGTAGCTGACGGGGAGGATGTGGTCCGACTCGGCGCCCCAGCCCTGAGTGTTCTGGTTGCCGTTGGCATCTGTTCCCGCCTTCAGGTGGGCGTTGGGGTTGGAGGGGCAGATAAAAACGGACTTGCTCTTGATGTAGGGCTGCACCTCGTTTTCCCAGCAGAGCATGTATTTGGCGAGACTGGCGCTGAAGACGTCGTCAACCTGGCTGCTCGGGTTTGAGTCCAGCGCATCGCCCAGGCGGATGGCCGGGTACAGCTCGTCCGCGTCCTGCGAATACTGGCGCAGTGACAGCCCGATCTGGCGCATGTTGGAGGCGCAGGACATCGCGCGCGCATTCTCTCGAACTTTGGAAAACACGGGGAACAGAATCGCTGCCAGTATTGCGATTATAGCAATGACCACGAGAAGTTCGATTAGCGTGAAGCCACGCTTGGTGAAGCTGTTGGTAGGACTGTTTGACATCAAAGGTTTCCTCTGCATTGATTATGCCTGAACACGGATAGCTCGTCGAAGCTGAGTCTTCCACTCACACCGGAATTTGCCGGAAATCGGCCTCAGCCAACCAACTTCCATTCCCCGGTTCCGTTCCGTTGCCACACCCGCCTTTCCACCCAAAAGTCTTTTATGTTACATTGTATCACTCGGCCATGGTCCTGTCAAGAGAAATCCCGCCCCGTCAAAAAAATAAATTGCTTTTCAGCAAAAAGGAACAGTCCAGTGAAAAGTGTAAAGAACCCCGGCCTAAAGGCCGGGGTTTCCGCGCCCAAGACGTGATGAAACTGACAGAGGGAAACTGAAGCGGGCGGGACGGCGAGCCGGTCCCTTGATGACTAGGACGCGAACATCAGAACGCGCATGGGGAAACGTGCGCTAGAAGCAGACGCCGCCGGGGACGGGGCCGCCGCTCCGGCCGTCCGACACAAGCCAGATGTTGTCCTGTGGATGCGCCGTCACGTCATACCCTTCCTTCTCGACACGGAGCGATTTGACATGCCCATCGCAAAAGAGGTAGTTGCTGAGGCCGTTGCTGTGGTACGACTTGTCCGGCGATTGGGCGGGGAACCAGTATCCGTTGCCGGTGCCGTAGTCGGCGGCGGTGTTCCAGTGGCCCTTGACCATCATCCAGTCGCCGTCCTGGTTTGTGGAGCCGGTGTACTTGGGAGGCGTGGAAGCGGCTTCGGGAAGCGCCTCGAAGAGCAGGTCCGTGTTGGCCGGGGAGGAAATGCGCGACAGTGTGACGGGGATGTCGGAGTTGTGCAGGGTTGCCTCGGGCGATCCGTTGTATTTCGCGCCCGCCTTATCCTTGGAAGTCGGCGTGAAGCAGGCATCCGGGTCAACGATGTTCGTTTTTCCGTTGTAGGTCGGCCCTGGATTACGCAGGAAGATGTTCATGGCGTAGGTACGCAGGTACTTGTAGTCATGCTTCGGGTTGGTGTCGCTGGGGTCGCCGCCCTGATAGTAGGTGCCGAGGTCCGGGCAGGCCCAGACAGTGGCGAGGGCGCTTTTGGGATGGTTCTTGATGTAAGGCTCGAGGGGAGAATTGCCGGCGGAGTCGAAGGTGCCGAAATCGAAGGGCGACATCATTGCTTCGTCGCCGTCCTGGGCGTACTGGACAAAAGCGATGCCGAGCTGCTTCATGTTGGACGCGCAGGTGATGCGCCGTGCGTTCTCGCGCACCTTCTGGAAGACGGGAAAGAGGATGGCAGCGAGAATCGCGATGATGGCGATGACGACGAGCAGCTCGATCAGCGTGAAGCCACGCTTGAGGGGCTTAAGTGACATAGATGAAAGTCCTTTCGTACCAGAGCGTACCCGACCGGCGGCATAGATTTTCCGGTGCGGCATAGACGCTTGCATTGTACCGGATGCAGTCCGGCCCATGTGTCAAGAGAACATTAAATCTTGGTTAATGCCAGGCAGCAATGCACGAAAGGCAGAGTGGAGTCTCGGCGCGAGACCGGGCGTGAAAGGGCGAACGAGCGGTTCCGGGGGACGTCTTCGTCGGAGACAGCAGCGACCTTATTATAGCCCACTTTTGGCCGAAAAGTGACAGGAGTCGAGGGGCGAAACGTATTATTTTTGCTGCACTTGCGGCATTGAGGGATCAGCCGACAGGGCAGCCTTGTGCGTGAGCGAGACGCGCATCGGGTAGACTCAGGGCAGACGCAGAAGAAGGTGAGACGTACATGCAGGAATTGGAGCAGTTACAGGGCCATCTGGCCGAAGTCAAGGCATTGGGCGAGGCCGCCGCCGTGCTGGGCTGGGATCAGCAGACGTACATGCCGCCCGGCGGCGCAGGCGCCCGCGCGGCCCAGCTCACGGCCCTGGCCGGGGTCATCCATGAAAAGGCGACGGGGGCGGAGACGGCCCGCCTGCTGGGCGCGGCGGAGCGGGCCGGGGCGGACCTCGACCCGGACTCGGACGGGGCTGCCTTTCTACGGATGGCGCGGCGGGACTTCGACCAGGCGACCAAGATCCCGACCGCCCTGGTGGCCGAAACGGCCCGCGTCACCGCCCTGGCCTTCGAGCAGTGGGCGCAAGCGCGGGCCGAAAGCGACTGGGGTCGGTTCGCGCCCTGGCTGGAGCAGATCCTGGAACTGACGCGGCAGGCGGCCGATCACTTGGGGCACGGCGGGGAGCGCTATGACGCCCTGCTGGACCAGTACGAGCCGGGCATGACGACCTTAGACGCACGGGCGATGTTCGAGGCCATCAAGCCCGACCTGGTTGCGCTCGTCAAGGCCGTCGCCGACTTGGGGCCGGATGCCGTAGACGACTCGGTCCTGCGCCGCGACTTCGACGAGGAAAAGCAGCGGCAGTTCGGCGAGCGCGTCGTCAAGGCGTTGGGCTACGACTGGAATCGGGGCCGGCAGGACCGCGCCCTGCACCCGTTCTGCACGTCTTTCGGGCGCGACGACGTGCGGATCACGACCCGGTTCGACCGCAGCTTCCTACCCACCGCCCTGTTCGGCTCGATCCATGAGACCGGCCATGCCCTGTACGAGCAGGGCGTGGCCGCCCGGTACGCGGGCAACATCCTGGCGGACGGCACTTCGCTGGGATTTCACGAGAGCCAGTCACGTTTGTGGGAGAACCTGATCGGCCGGTCGCGCCCCTTCTGGCGGCGCTTCTACCCAGACCTCCAGGCCACGTTCCCCGAGTCGCTGGGCGATGTGGACGGGGCGGCGTTCTACCGGGCCGTCAACAAGGTCGAGCCATCCCTGATCCGCGTCGAGGCGGACGAAGTCACCTACAACCTGCACATCCTGCTGCGCTTCGAGATCGAGCAGGCGCTGCTCTCCGGCGCGCTGTCCGTAGCCGATGCACCCGGCGCGTGGAACGCAAAAACGCAGCAGTATTTTGGCCTGACGCCGCCCGACGACGCGCGCGGCATCTTGCAGGACGTCCATTGGTCCGGCGGCTCGATCGGCTACTTCCCGACCTACTCCGTGGGCAACCTCCTGTCCGTGCAGCTTTACGACAAGGCGAACACCGACCTGGGCGGGCAGATCGAGGCCCAGATCGAGGCCGGAGACTTCGCGCCCCTGCTCCATTGGCTGCGGGAGAACGTCCACCAGTACGGGCGCAAGTACCTCCCCAAAGATTTAGTCCAGCGCATCGTCGGCGGCCCGCTCGACCCCGCCCCTTATTTGAAGTACCTGAAGACGAAGTTCGGCGACGTGTACGGGATTGAAGGCATCTGAATTCCTGAGCCATTCTATCCCTGCTGCCCGCTTGACAAGCCCGGCACGATGCGGGTATAAAGCCGTATCAGTAGCAGACGAGGCGAACTCATGGATGATCCGGGCGGACAATGCGGGATGCAATGTACCAAGTGCGGCGTCGTGCGCGAACTATCCGCCTTTCGGATACGGCGCGGGAAGCACCAGCAGCCCTGTAAAAAGTGCTACCTAGAGTATGGCCGACGCCACTACCAAAACAACAAGCAGTACTACGTTGACAAAGCAGACAAACGAAATGCTGCCGTGCTCCGAGAAGTGCGGGCTTTGGTTTGGGCCTATCTGACCGAGCATCCTTGTGTTGACTGCGGGAACAGCGACCCGCGCGTTTTAGAGTTCGATCACGTTCGCGGCGTGAAGAAATACAACGTCAGCGAGATGCAGAACCAGCGTCATACGGTCAAGGCACTCTTTGAAGAGATCGCGAAGTGTGATGTGAGGTGTGCCAACTGCCACCGTATTAAGACATATTATCAGTTTCGGTGGCATAAAGATCAAACGGCCTCGTAGCTCAGCGGATTAGAGTATCGGCCTCCGAAGCCGAGGGTCGCGCGTTCGAATCGCGCCGAGGTCACTCCCTATTGTCTATTATCACACCCCCTGAACTGCCCTCCGCGCCTTGCGGCGGGCTTTCTTTTTGAGACTCTTTTTAAGGTAGGACTTTCGCTTGCGCTTGCTTCGCTTTGATTTATAACGGCCAATATCATGCAGCAACGCGCTGAAACCCTGAAAATCCGTAGAGTGAAGCGAAAGTCCTATAAGGAAACCTTTATGTCGCAATCCCCCGTTCTCATCGTCGGCTCCATGGCCCTGGACTCGGTCAAGACGCCCACGGGCGAAGTCAAAGACGCGCTCGGCGGCGCGGCAGACTATTCGGGCGTCGCTGCCTCGTTTTTCTCCCCCGTTCAGCTTGTCGGCGTGGTCGGCGGCGACTTCCCCCAGGCGCACCTGGACTTCTTGAAGTCGCGCGGCATTGACCTGGCGGGCGTGCAGACGGTCGCAGGCGGCAAGACCTTCCGCTGGGCGGGCTACTACGACTTCGACCTGAACATCGCGCACACACTCGACACGCAGCTCAACGTCTTCGCCGACTTCCAGCCCTCCCTGCCCCCGAACTACAAGCAGGCCAAGTACGTCTTCCTCGCCAACATTGACCCCGAACTCCAGTTGCAGGTGCTGACGCAGGTCGAACGCCCAATCTTGACCGTCTGCGACACCATGAACTTCTGGATCGAGGGCAAGCGAGACGCCCTGATCGAAGTCCTGAAGCGCGTGGACATCGCGTTTATGAACGACGCCGAGGCGCGGCAGCTCACGGGCCAGCTTTCGGTCATCAAAGCGGCCCGCGCCTTGCAGGCCATCGGCCCCAAGACGGTCATCATCAAGAAGGGCGAGCACGGCGCGCTGCTGTTCAGCGGCGATTCGCACTTCGCCGCCCCCTCATACCCGCTGGAAGACATCGCCGACCCGACCGGCGCGGGCGACTCGTTCGCCGGCGGCTTCATCGGCTACGTCGCCTCCCGCGACGACACGAGTGTCGCCACGCTCAAAAAGGCCGTCGTCTACGGCAGCGTGATGGCCTCCTACAACGTCGAGGACTTTTCCTTGAACCGCCTGCGGACCTTGACCCAGGACGACATCGCCGCCCGCTACCGCGCCTTCCAGGAGATCGCCCACTTCGAGGCGCTGGACGAGGCAGGGGTGTAGGGACCCACCCCGGCTCACCAGTTCGCCACCCCTCCCGAAACGGGAGGGGGAAGAGTTCCAGACACGGGCAACAGCCCTACTCTCCTCGTCCTCCCCTTTGGGGAGGACCCCTGTGAACGAAGTGAACAAGGAGGTGGGTTCTTATGCTGACTACCCTGCTCGATTCGTTCCTTTCCCTCCTCTATCCGCCGCGCTGCCTCGTCTGCCGCGCCCTGGGCGAGTCGGGCCTGTGCGCCGCCTGCCTCGCCCAGATCGCCCCCATCGCGCCGCCCCTTTGCCGGACGTGCGGCCAGACCATCCCCGCCAACGCCGAGGAGGGCGGCTGCCTCCATTGCCATCTGCGCCGCCCGGCCTTCACCCGCGCCCGCGCCCTCGGCGCCTATGACGGCGTCCTGCGCGCGGCCATCCACCAGTTCAAGTACCGCGACCGCCCGCAGCTCGCTGCCCCGCTCGGCCTGAGCCTCGCCGCCTTCGCCCGCGAGAGCGCACCGGACCTGAACGACCTGCGGTTCGACGCCCTGCTCCCCGTCCCGATGCACCCGGTCCGCCGGCGTCTGCGCGGCTACAACCAGTCCGAGCGATTAGCCTGCGTCGTCGGCGGGGAACTCGGCCTGCCACTCCTGACAAACGCCCTTGTCCGCACCCGCGCCGCCCGCCCCCAGGTCGGGCTGGACCGGGACGCGCGGCTCACGAACTTACGGGGCGCGTTCGCCGTCCCGCGTCCCGAAGCCGTGCAGGGCCAAACCCTGCTGCTTATAGACGACGTGGCGACGACCGGCAGCAGCCTCCATGAATGCGCGCTGGCCCTGAAGGCCAATGGCGCTCAGGCCGTCTACGCCCTGACGCTGGCGGCAGGCTAACCCGGAGGTAGGAATGAGACAGATCAACTTATCTACCCGATCCTATGACAACAAATACAAGAAGCAAACCGGTGTGGTTCTTCCACTTAATGTGGAGCAGATGGCACTTGTGCTCGTGGACTGTGATGAGATAGATGCCAATGACCCTTTGATAGAAAGTATTGACGCAGCTTTAGCCGCCGCGCGCCGCGTGGGAATGAGGGTTATCTATCTGCATAATGCCCCAAGCGGCATCGGCGGCCCTCAAGACATGACAAGGGAACTGCACCAAACCCGCCACGGCAGGCAAGAGACCCTCTCGGAAGGCTGGATTCCCGTTCAGCCCCGCTATAGTCTACGCATTGCTCCGCTGAAAGATGAAGCTAATATCAGCAAATCCAACAAGAAGGGCTTCGATGGGACGTATTTAGATTACTACCTGAGGACATACGGCATAGACACAGTAGCTCTGGTCGGCGTACATCTCCGATCCTGTTTATACGAAACAGGGCTAGGAGCGAGACAACGGAACTATCGTGCTATTCTTCTGCGTGATTGTACATGCCGTCCTGGAGCCTCGGAATTTCCTGACACAGCGGATCAGGAAAACCCAGAGGGTGGATGGGTGCGGTTCGTGTTTTTGCGTATGTTCGAGGCTTTTGTAGGTTATACAACGGGCGTGGATGAGTTCATCCATTCCTTACAGACAGCATCACACAACTGACTTGGTAGGTTTTTAGGCAACGACTTCCCAGCCCGTTGTTAATTGATGATGTCCCGTCTACGCCCTGACGCTGGCGGCGGGGTGACATAGGAGGAACAGACAGATGGCACAGTCCCGCCGCGAACGTCTGGCGCAGGCGCAGGCCGCCCTCGCGCAGTATGCCCTCGATTCCGCCATACTCACCTTCCAGGGCGACTCGGAGAACACCACGTTCCGCGTCCACGCCGGGGGAGGTGACGCGCGGTTCCTGCTGCGGCGGCACAAGCCGGAGCAGCAAGCCCATCACACCGAACTCAGCCTGCGCTCCGAAATGGACTGGCTGGCGGCTATTCGCGCGGACACGGCTATCATCGCGCCCGACCCCGTCGCCAACCTCAACGGCGATTGGGTGACGGACGCCGGAGGCGCGCTGTGGACGCTGACGGCCTGGGTCGAGGGCCGGTTTCTCACAGACCAACGCGCTCCCTCCCGCGCCTTCCGCGCGGGCGCGGCCCTGGCCCGCCTGCATCGGCATGGCGAGACGTGGACACGGCCGGGGGACTTCACGCGCCCGCGCCATGACGCGCGGACGCTGCGGGAGCACCTGGAGGCGTACCGCCGCGCCGCTGGGGACGGGCTGCTGACGGGAGACGATCTTGCCGTCATTGAGGCCGCCGGGGAGCGGGTGTTCGCCACAATGGATGTCGTTGGCGAAGCGCCGTCAGATTTCGGCCTGATTCACGGCGACTTCCACAACCGCAACTACCTGTTCCAGCGCGGCGAGGTGCGCCCGATTGACTTCTCGCTCTGCGGCGACGGCTACTATCTGGCCGACCTGGGCTACGCGCTGTGCGGGCTTTACCACAGGGGCGCGGGTCTGGCGGGCTATCAGAGCATCCGCCCCCTGTCCTCATCGCACCTGCCGCTCATCGAGACGTTCATGGTGTCCGGCATCCTCGGGGAGACGGCGTTCCACATGAAGCAGGCGCGGGAGCAGGGGCGGGCGTTTGACCAGCCAACATGGCTGGTGGAAAAGCTGCGGGACAAGTTCCTGCGAGGTGAACGCTTCCTGACGGATTGGTAAGCGCATCAACGTTTCAGTGGCGCATGGGATGACTTGGCCGCCGCAACCCTTTATTCGATTTCGTTGCGGGGTGGAAGAACTTGAAGGGAAAGCGATGCCTGATTCAGACCGCCCCATTCTTGCGAAAGTCACCGCCTTCATCACGCGCGGCGCGGGCGCGGCGCAGGAAGTGCTCGTGTTCCAACATCCGTCCGCAAGCATTCAGGTTCCCGCCGGCACGGTAGAAGAAGGCGAAGACGTGGAAGCGGCACTGCGGCGCGAAGTCTTGGAGGAAACGGGGCTGACGGAACTGATGCTGCTCGCCAATCTGGGCGCAGAGATCGTCGCCCTGCCTCCCGACAAGCGCGTGCTCCTGCGGACGGTCCCGATGATCTCGGAACCGGCGGCGGCTTCGACCTCTCTGGGCATGACGCTCCGGCGCGGCCTCTGGGTCAGCGAGACGGCGGCGGCGCACGGCGGCTGGTCACAGGTGCGCTTCGAGGAGTACGGGATGCAGGACGGGTCCCTGGTCGTTTCGGGCGCGACGACGGGGTGGGTCCCCTCCGATGCCCTGACCGCGCGCGTCGTGCGACACTTCTTCCACCTCGAAGCGCATTCACCGACGCCAAACCGGTGGCATTGTGAGGGCGAGCCGGGCTGCGAGTTCGCGCTTTACTGGGTGCCGCTTGCACATGACCCCGGACTCGTCGCCGGGCAGGCTGAGTGGCTGGCGCGGTTTGGAGTAAGATTGCGGAGGTGCGAATGACAGACAACGCGGTCATCTTCGACATGGACGGGACACTGGTGGACAACATGCCGCTCCACATCGAGTGCTGGATCGCACTGTTCCAGGACGAGGGCCGGGCGGTGACGGCCCAGGACTACCATGCCTCCGGGATCGGCGGGTCGGCGGAGGAAGTGGCCCGGCATTTCCTGGGCGAGCACCTGACCGACGCGCAGACGGAAAGGCTGGTGGATGAAAAGGAGTTCCTTTACCCTACCCTGGCCCGGCGCAGGCTGAAACTCCTGCGCGGCACCCGCCGGATGCTATGGCAGGCCCGGCGCGAGGAGATCCCTCTGGCGCTGGCGACCTCGGCGGGAGAGCAGAACGTTGAGTTCTTTATGGAAACGCAGAACTTACACGGCTACTTCGACGTAGTGCTGGACGCGGGTTCGGTCACGCGGACCAAGCCGCACCCGGACGTCTTCCTCAAAGCGGCGGACAGGATGGGTGTTCCGCCCGACCGTTGCCTGGTCTTCGAGGACTCGCTTCCAGGACTAGAAGCCGCCCGCCGGGCCGGGATGCGGGCCGTGGGCATGGCGACGATGCACCCGCCCGAACAACTCCGCCGACTGGCGCATGTCGTCGGTGTTATCCAGGATTACGCGGGTGTGTCGCTGCGCGAATTGCTGGCGGAGTTGGGCTGACGGCTCCGCTGACGCATGATCTCGAATGCAATCACCGCCGTGGCCGAGGCTGTGCCCAGGGAGTGCGGCATGGCCCGCCCATAGGGGATACGCAGCTTCAGGTCGGCCCCGTCCAGAAACGAGCGGGTGACGCCGCGCTTCTCGCCGCCAATCAGCAGGAACAGCGGCACGGTCAAGTCGGCGTCGTAAAGTGAGATGCTGCCGCGCTCCTCGGTCGCGCAGGCGACGGCCATCCCCCTCGCCCGGAAGAAGGCGGCGGCTTCGGCAGTGGTCTCGGCCAGGGCGGTAGGAATCAGCTCGGACGCGCCCGCCGAGGCACGGGCAACCGTGCCCGCCGCCGCCAGCCAGTTGCGCGGGCGCAGGACTAGACCGTCCGCCCCGGCGGCGTAGAGCGCGCGGACGGATGCGCCGAAGTTGAAGGGGTCTTCCACGCCGTCAATCATGGCGACAAAGGGGCGCAGATTGTCCGCCGCCAGAGTGTCCAGCGCGGCAAATCGGTAAGGGCCGACGCGGGCCAGAATGCCGCCGTGCGTCCTGCCGCCCGCCTGCGCCCCGATGGCCTCATTAGGGACGCGTTTCACAGGGACGCGCGCCGCCCGCGCGAGTTGTTCCAGGTGCCGCGTCTGGCCGTCGCTTTTGTCCGCGCGGAGGAGCAGACCGTGAACCGCGCGATGACCGCCTTGCAGGGCGGCGCTGACGGAGATGAAGCCTTCCAGCAGGGCGTCCTCGGCGGGGTCAGGTGCCTGTTCTTCTTTTAGTTCTTCCCTCTGTTCCTCGGGCATGAGGCCATTGTACCCGCAAGGGCAGGCATAAAAAGACGGCAAAAAAGAGGCCGTGACTTTCGTCGCGGCCCGGAATAGGGGATGAGCAATGGGAAGTCTCTCAACCTCAGCCACGCTCCTATTATAAGCAGAGTAGGTTAAGAGGGCATTAAGAAAGAGTTAAGTTTGCGTTAAGTTACCCCGCCTGATCCGTCGCCATCGAACGCCGCCAGGTCCCATTCATCTCGCCAGCGGACCGTCACCCGATCCCCGTCCACTTCCAGCGGCAGCCAGACGTAGCGCGAGTCTTGCAGGTTGTCTGCGTTCCAGCGGTCGGCGAGGAAAATAAACGCGCCGGGCCTGCCCTGCATGGGCAGGACGAACGTGCTTTGGGCGCCGAACGTCGTTTCGGCCCCCGGCCCGACGCACGGGCTGCCCTTGACCTCCCACGGGCCGAGCGGCGAGAGGGCGACGGCGTACTGCGCTTCGTTCGCCGCCCAGCCGGTGTAGCCGGAACCGACAAAGTAGTAGCGGCCTTCGTGCGTCCACACGGCGGGCGCCTCGCGGGATTGGCCGACGAACGCCTCGGCAACGGTGTCCGTCGTGTCCAGATAATCGTCCGTCAGCCGGGCAATCTTGACCGTCTTGTTCCAGTCGGACGAGAAGAACAAGTAGGCCGCGCCGTCCGTGTCCTGGAAGACGGTCATGTCCCGGCTGTCTGCCCCCGCCGGGGCGATGCTGCCGACGTAGCGGAACGGCCCGGTCGGGGTGTCGCTGACCGCCCGGCCCGTGTGGGCGTAGGTGTAGTCGGGGCTGTCCACGTGCAGCCACAGGACATACTGCCCCGTGCGGGCGTTGTAAAGGACCTTGGGCCGCTCGGCGACGCGGCGGGGGTGCAGGTCGTGCGCGGGATCATCGGGGATGGCGGGCAGCACGACGCCCTCGTTCTTCCAGTGACGCAAATCCTGGGACGAATAGCAGGAAACGCCGACGACATCCACGCGGGCCAGGAACGCGCCGTCCACGCCGATGACGTTCGGGGCGTCCTTGTTCTCACCGAACCAGTAGTACGTTCCCCGGTCATACAGGACGCCGCCCCCATGCGCCTGGATTGGCTTTCCATTGGTATCGTTCCATACTTCGCCCGGTTTAAACATTCCCGTTTTCTCCCAACTTGCCCTCTCCCAGCATCCGCGCCATCGCATCGCGCGTCATCCGGTACAGATACCACTCGGACAGGCGGCGTGCGCCCATGCGCTCATACAGCGCCTGCGCGTTCGTGTTCCAGTCCAGGCAGGTCCACTCCATCCGCCCGCAGCCGCGCTCGAAGGCCAGCCGGACGCCCTCCCGCAGCAGCGCCTTCCCGATGCCCCGCTTGCGGTACTCGGGCAGCACGAACACGTCTTCCAGGTACAGCGTCGGCTGGGCCAAAAACGTCGAGTACGTTTGCAGCAGCAGCGCGTAGCCGACCGGGCTGGACGCTCCTTCCACCTCGGCCAGCAGGACCTCGAACTGCGGGCTGTCCCCGAACCCATGCTCGATCAGCCGCGCCTGCGCCTCCCCATCCGGCGGCGGCAGGTTCTCGAATTCAGCAAGGGCGAGGATCAGTCCGATGACCGCCTCGGCATCCGCGCGCCTGGCCCGTCGCAGGGTGATATTGCTCATAATGGGATGTTTCTCTCGTTCTTGCCTGATGTTACGCAGGGTGTTCGCCACGGGTTGAAACCCGAGGCTAGGAAAAGCCCACCGTCCAGGGGACGCAATACCAGAAGATACAGAGACCTGCGCTCCTTTTTTCCTTTTCTTCCGTCGCCTCGACGGTGGGCCTTTCTGAGCCTCGGGTTTCAACCCGTGGGTCGTCCTACATCCCGTCCACCTCGTTATCACGAATTTGCTGGTCAATCTCTTCAGGATGCGCCCACACATAATTCCAGGCGTTCGCCAAATCCTGGGCGCGCAGCGTGGGATAGGCTTGCAGCAATCCCGCCTCACTCGTGCCCAGACGCCGAACCTGTTCCAGCAGCCAGACGGGGATGCGCGAGCGGACGATGCACGGCTCGCCGCCGCAGACGTTGGGAATGCTCTCGACGCCGGGGAAAGCGTCGCCGAGGTCACGCGCGACCCACTGCAAGAGTTGCGCCTTTTCCCGCGCGTCAGGCTCGGCAGCAGTTTTTCGGCTTCCTAAATGGCGCTCATTTTCAGATCTCCTTTCGGGTGTTATTCTACCCGATTGGGACATCATGGCGAAGGCATAGACTCGCTCACCGCTGATGCAGAGTCCAGGTCTTCACGGTGTCATCCCCCAGGCCGGTGGCGACTTCCGCGCCGTCCGGCGAGACCGCGACCGAAAACACGAGGGTCTTCAGAGGGTAAGCGCGGAGCAAGCGGCCTGTTGAGAGGGCCCACAGATTCAAGCTGCCCGGTGTCGGTTTGTCCTCCACATCGCCGCCGCTGCCGCTGATCAACAGGCGGCTGTCGGGGGTAAAGGCGAAACTATAGACGGAGCGTTTGTGCCGCAGCGTGTGGAGGACCTCGCCGGTGTGCGCGTCATAGACTTCAATCGCAAACCGTCTATCCTCCCCAACAATCGCGGCGCGCAGCCGCTCATCAGGAGAATAGACCATGGGACCTACATGGATTTTGTTGACAAGCGTCCGTTGCAGCCGTCCCGTTCGCGCATCCCATAACTGGACACGACCGCTGGAGTTTGGCCCACCTACGTCTGTTTCGCTGGTGCTGACCAGGATGGCGCCATCCGGCGAGAAGACGAGCGAGTTTAGGCTTCCAAGAGGCTTCAGTCTGAAGCGAACACGGCCCGTTCCGGCATCGCGGAGCAGAATTTGGTTGTAATTCGCGCCGCTCCGCGTTTCCAAAATCTCGCTCGCCGTGGCAAGCGTGTGACCATCCGGCGAGAAGGTGACCGGATTGGCCCCGGACAACCGGCGCTTCAATTTCCCGGTCGTCACGTTCCACAGACAGACACCCTGCGCGGCATCGTCTCCGTTGAAATCTCCACTCGCGAGCGTGCGGCCATCGGGCGAGAAGGCCAGGGACTCAATCCAGTTGTATCTGTCGTTCAGCGTCCGCTTCAGCCGTCCTGTCCTCGCGTCCCACAGTTTGATTTCGCCGCTTGTGGCGTCCATAGGCTCGAACTCAGAACTGCCGCTGGCGAGCGTCTGGCCATCCGGCGAGAACACGGGGGCGCCGATCTCATTGGAGTGCCCTCTGAGCGTGTGCCGCAAGGTCAGCGTCTGCGCCCCGGCGCTTTCGATCCCGCCAAGCAAGGCCAGGATTGTCCAGGCGCAAAGAGCCTGACGCAAAAGATGGCGCTGTTTCATTTGTCCCTCCCTTCGTCCAGCAATCCCTGCACCGCCGCTTCCAGTTCGTGCGTCACCCGTGCGACGGTGCCGCGCTTATCGGCGCGGTAGGCGTCGTAGCAGGCGGCAAGCGGGATCGGCTCGCCGACGCGGACGAGGGCGCGGCGGGGGCCGTGCAGGGATGCCTTGCCGAAGGCTTCGATTTCGAGGCGGCGCAGCGTATCGGCCATCCGCTCCGGGGTCGGGCGGGCACGGACGTAGTTGTCCTGGACAGCGATCCAGTTGGCGACCCGGTTCAGGTCGGAGAGCAGCGGCGCGGCCCGCGCCGCCTGCTGCCGATGCACCCGCGCCTGGTAGGGCGAGCGCGGGGCCGCCGCCTCGTCGTGAGTGACGGCGTAGACGGCGTTGATCAGCAGCCGCATCCGCTCCGGCAGGGTGGCGTCGAGGGGCAACAGGACGCCGATCAATCCCGCCGCGCGGTCCAGCAGCAGGGACTTCAGCGCATTCATGCGCGGCGTCAGGTCCGACTCGTCCCCGGCGGGCTTCGTCTTCAGGCCGTACTCGGCCTCCATCACTTCCAGCATCCCGACGCCGACCCGGCGCATCCGCGCGTAGGGCGCGGCGGGCATGGCTTCGGTGTCCGCGTCGGGCGGGCGCACCGCGCGTTCCAGACGGGCCAGCGCCTCGTCTATCGGCTGGGTCATGTCTTCGGTGAAGAAGTACCGCAGGGCAATCGGCAGGAGCGAGACGGACGCCGCCGGGTCGCCTGCTTTATGGAGGTCTTCCAGCGCCCAGAAGGCGAGCTGCACGACGCCCGCATGGAACGGCAGCAGGGTGTCGTTCTGCGAGTGCATCTCCCCCTCGGGGAAGATCACGACCTTGCCCGCCGGGGCGGTCAGCAGCGCCCGCGTCGTCCGAAACGAGTCCCGGTCGGTCGTCCCGCGCACGACCGAGTACGCCCCGAGCCGCTGGATGATCCATCCCCACAGGCCGCGCAGGTTGTCGAACGCCTCCCGGCAACAGAGGTAATGGAACGGCATCCCCGCCGCGCTCGCAAGGGCGAACAGCAGCGCGGGGTCGTCGTTGGTCGGGTGGTTCGGGGCCAGCAGCAGCCGCTCCCCGGCCAGCGCGCGCAGCCGCCCAATGTCCTCATCGGGCATGTCTACCGACACGACCCCGCAGACCCGGCGCACCAGGCCGGGCAGCACCCTTTGGAACAGGCGCAGCGTGGGTGGGTGCAGCAAAGGCGGGCGAAAGTCGGTTCCCGCGACACGCGCGGCGGGCGAGGACGCAGCCATAGTGCCGTCACTATTCGCGAACGGCGGGGAATTTCCTGCGTGGGTCATATCCCCGGCGCAAGCCGTCCTACCCCCGCGACAAGTCGCGACCCCTCCCTCCGAGGGAGGGGTGGGTAACTTGGGACCAGGGTGCCTCTTGTCCTGAGCCTCACCGTGACCGGAAAGGCTTGCGACAAGACCAAGAGGACGCTCTTTTACTCACCCTTCCCTCCGAGGGAAGGGTCGGCGTTCGCGCCGGGGATAGGAGCCGGGGAGGGGTTACGCCTTCCTCCGCCTCCCCGCGACGACCAGCCCACCTATCCCTAGGGCCAGCAGGCCGAAGGAGACCGTCGTGGAGGCTTCGGGGACAGGGGCGTTCGCCACCAATGTGCCAGAATACAGTCCTTGGTTGTCCGAGATGAAGGAGTTGGTAACAGCCAGGAAGAGGTCTGCGCCACCCGTAGGAACCACAAAGGTGTTTCCATAGCCCACATGAAACCAGTCGCTACGGCTTGGTGAGGGACTGAATGTTCCGACGACAGCGCCAAAGCGAATTGCCGCTGGGTCCGTCGTGTCTGTGGTCATCTTTCCAGCAAAACCGAAAACGGTGCTTACCGTATCAAAGTTCGCGCCGCCAGCAAAGCGATTGACTCCATCGCCACCGGCGGCGGTTGGATAATTAGTCGCCCCCGCATTGGCGAAGCTATTAGATCCCGAAGTAGGAGCGAACAGGGAACCGTCGGGGAGGACATGGAAGTTATTTCCCGGCTGGAGGGCACCATTACCAGTCAGGGTGAGTTTCAGCGTTGTTCCCGCCGCGAACGTCCCTAAATCCAATTTGCTGGCGCTGCCGATCGACAGTGGCAAGGAGAAGTTGGTGGTTTGAGCGGACGCAGATGAAGTGAATACAGAAAGTCCGAGAAGGCTCAAAGCCGCTACCCCGAAAACTTGCACACGCAAGAGCGATTGAGTTTTCATGTGTAGGGAGACCAGAGAGAAAGGTCAGGGCAAGGCTAGCAGGCCGATGGGCCGATGAAGAGAGCGTGGCACAGAGTGATCCTTTCTGGGAGCAGTCTGCGACGGATGGATCAGAAAAGGCCCAATTGCCTGCGGCGGGGGTGGTGCGAGACGCCGTAAAGAATACCTGTGCATAAACCATGCCAAACTGGCAGTTTGACGGGGCGGGGGCGAAGAATAGCCGAACTTTTTACGGAAGGCGGGGCGGGCGGCGTCAGTGCGGGGCGGCATTGGCCTTGTGGCGCTTCCAGGCTTCCATCTCCTCCCGGTCCTTCTGCGCCTCCATCCAGGCCAGGGCGTCGGCCAGCATGGCGATGGGTTCGCCCGCGTCCCAGATCGCAAAGTCTTCCGGGTGGCGGGCCAGCCACGCGCCGGCCAGCGTCTGCGCCTCCCGGACGGCCTCAACGGTGGCCTCGTCCATTGCACGGTCCAGGGCAGCGAGGATCGGCTCGCGCTGGGCCTGGATTTCCGGCGGAAATTCTAGCTGCCATTTGGTCACATGTGGAGCCATATTGTTTCCTCACCGCATGGGCGAAGGCTACCGCGTGAGCAGGGGCGGCGCGGCCTCCGGGGCCGCCCCTTCCAGGGCTGTGGCTTCTAGAGCGTCGGCCAGCATCCACAGAGACTCGCCCAGATCCCACATGCCGTAGTCGTCGGGGAACCGTTCCAGCCAAGCCGCCTGCGCTGCCACCGCCTGCGCGACCGAGACGCGGGTGCCTTCGGCCATCTGCCGCCGGATCGCCGCCAGCACATGCTCCCGCTCGGCGGCGACTTCGGGTGGGAACTCGAAGCGGAACGCGAACGGCGCGGGCTTGGTCGTCTCGGTCATCGCGTTTGTTTTCATCGCAGTCTTCCAATCGTTCGCGCAAACAGGGGAAGAAAGCCGGGGCCTTGTCCCCAGGCGCGGGCCATCGCCAGACGCTGCGCCAGCGGCGTCCGCAACAACTCCAAGTAGAACGTCTCCGGCGTCAGGCCGCACGCCTCTTGCAGCGTTTGCAGCGCCTCCAGGTAGCCGTTCAGCGGCCAGTCGCGCTCGGCCTGTGCCAAAACTTCGGTCGGCAAGACGACACCCAACTCGTGCAGGATTTCGGGACGCCACCGCCGCTGGAGCCATTCGACCACGCCCTCTTCCCAGCCTTGAAAGCGGCGGTAGTCTTCCTCGTTCAGCCCGACCGAGACGGAGTGAAGCATTTCATGGAGCAGCGTCCGCCAGCGCAACGGATTACCCTCCAAGATGGTGCTGACAAGGATGTCGCAGTTCCACCGCTTTTCCGCCAGCAGGCGACGCCCCCGCATCATCTGTATCTCAACAGGCGGCAGAAACAAAACCTCCCCATTCCAGCGCGACGGCAACCCTGTTCGCTCTTCCACAGCGCGTTGCAGCGCGCGTAGTTCTTCACGAATGCCTTGCTGCCCCCCAGCCTCGCCCGCAACGTCCTCCATCGTCATGTTCGGTCCCTCCTGGATGATGCCCTGCCTCATTATGACAGGGAGAGCCGTCAAAGGCAAGTGAACCTGGCACTTTCAATGCCGGGCTGCTACTTCTTCCCCAACGCGAAATCAATGCGCTCCTGGAGGGGCGGGTGAGTGAACAGCCAGAACGTGATGAAGGCGGGCGGGTTCGGGTCGCTCAGGTTCTGCTCGGAGAGCGAGACGAACGCCCGCGCCATCGCCGCGCGGTTTCCGGTCACTTGCAGACCATACGCATCCGCCTGGTGCTCGATCTCGCGCGAGACGCCGTTGGTCACCGGGGCCAGGAGGAAGCTGAACAGGGACACGGTCAGCAGCAGGACGGGCGTGGCGGCGTAGTCGGTCAGGGCGGGGACGCCCCAGCGAGGGCCGAAGCGGGCCAGCAGACGCTCGGCGAATCGTTGCGCCAGCGGCAGGAGGAGCAGCAGGCCGCCGACGGTCAGGGCGAAGCCCCAGTAGAGGTGCTTCAGGACGTAGTGACCCATCTCATGCGCGACGACGGCGAGGATTTGGTCCTGGGGCATCCGCGCCAGCGTCGTGTCCCAGATCACGATCCGCGCCGATGAGCCGATGCCCGTGACGTAGGCATTGGTCGAGTGCGTCTGCCTGCTCTTATCTACCACATAGACCGGCGCGTTCGGAATGCCCGCCTTGGCAGCCAGCGCTTCAATCTGCGTCTTCAGGGGGCTGGGCGGCATGGGGGTGAACGTGTTAAACAGCGGGTCTATAAGCAAGGGCGCGGCGAAGATGCCGAAGGCGATGAAGGGAATGAGCGCGCCCCAGAACCCCAGCGCCCACCGGCGCGGCGACTTTTTGATAAGCCAAAACAGCACCCACAGCACGGGGACGGTAGTGGCGATGTCCACGGCGATGCCCTTCGCCATATCGCCCGCCCAGGCGCCGGCGCTCTGCGACGACAGCCCGTAAGCGTGTTCCAAGTAGTAGCCGCTGTACCAAGTCAGCGGGGCATGGACGACCAGCAACACGAGTGTCAGCAGCGCGTAGTAGCCCGCGAGCTGAAAGAACGGAAAGCGGAGCGGCTGGACTACTCGCCGCAGACGCGCGGACAGGCCCGTGGCTAGTACACCCCAGAGCGCGAGCAGTCCCCAGCCTGTCCCGCCGAAGTAGAGCGCATAGCGCGTCCGCGAGTAGCGCGTCATCTGGGGCGTGACGACAGGCGGCCTGACGTCGTTGCTCTGTTCAGCGGCGGGCGTTGAGGCGGGCGCGGGCGGCGGCTGGGACGGCGCGGCGCTCGCCGGAGGAGTCAGGAGCAGGACAGCGACGCCGACGGCCAGAAGACCAGCAATCAGAAGGAAGCGCATGGGGACTTGATACCCAGATATAGACAAATAGGTCTGTTGCATAAGTACCCGGCTCTGAAGAGCCGGGCTACCCCCGTGAAAACCGCTGTGCGGTTGAAGGCCGGGTAAACGGCAGCCCATAGTCGCGGAGCGACTTTCACTGGGAGTAGGCCGGCACTTACAGTGCCGGTGCCTCGTGGGGACGGGCATCAGGTACAATAACGGCATGGATTCGCAGCAACCCGATCCGCCGCCGCAGCGGAAACTCGTCTTCGCGCCCCTCGGCGCGGACATGTTCGGCGACGACATCCTGCTCTTCGAGCATGGGATATTGTTTGCCCTCGAAACCGCCGTCGAGGCGGCGGGCGGCTTTGCCTATGCCGATGTCCACGACGCGCTGGGCGGGACGGACAAGAAAGACCGCCCAGTTCCGCCGCTCACCGAAAGCGAGGTCTATGCGCTGGCCGCCAGAGCACAGTGTGATGCGCTGGTGGACGGGATGCTTTCGTGCGAACGGGACGCCGAAACGGGGGCGCTTTCCCATGTCACCGTCTCCCTGCGCGTCTTCGCCCCCGCCACGGGCGAGTTTTTCGCGCCGGACAGCCTGACATTTGCCGCCTTCGACCCCGCCGCACGGCCCGAAGTGCTGGCCCTGGATTATGACCTGTGGATCGCCCTGCAATATAGACTCTGCGCGGCGCTGCTGGACACGCTGGGCGCGAACGTGCCGTGGAGATTCACGACGGACGCTTTGCAGCCCACGCCCTCCTGGCCCGCCTACGTCGCGTTCCTGAAAGGCAAGCGGCTGGCGCGGACGCCGGAAACGAAGCTGGGGTACTACGAGCAGGCGGTCGGGCAGGACCCTGACTTCTTTCTGGCGCTCTACAACAGCGCCATGCTCTACAAGACGCAGACGGACTACGCAATGACGCGCAAGCGGCTGGGCCGGGCGGCCGCCGTCACGAGCGACCCCGCCGACCTGGGCGATGTCTACTTTGAGTTGGGGCTGGCCTCCATCTACCTCGGCGACCCCAAGACCGCCCGCAACTTCTGGGAAAAGGCGTTGGAGTACGCCCCCGACAACCCCGCACTGTACGTCAACATGGCGGGCACCTATGAGCAAGAGGAGAATTGGAACGAGGCGATCCGCCTGAACGAGCAGGCATTGGAGAAGGCGCCGGACTACCACAAGGCCGTCGTCAGCCTGGGCCGCCTCCACGCCATGTTCGGACGTCTGGAGCGGGCCATCCCGCTGTACGAGCGCGCGTTGGCGCTTCAGCCGGACGATGCCTTGCGCCGCTCGGTCTTGGGCGGCTGCTACCTCGCGGACGGGCGGGACGAAGACGCGCGGGCGCAGTTCAAGGCGGCGGTGGGGTTGGACCCGGACGGCGATCCGGGCAAGTACGCCGCGCAGGAGCTAGAAAAGCTGGGGCCAAAGCCGGGGGGGTCGGGCGAGGAGGAGGGCGAGGGCGGCGAGGGGCCGAAGAAGAAGCGGTGGGGGCTTTTCTGAACCCACGCCATGAGAACCCGGCACTTTCAGTGCCGGGGTTTATTGCGTACCGGGGCTTCCAGTGCCGGGCTGCTCTGTAGCCGCCGTTTATCTCCGCGTCTGCTCCCCGTCCTTCTGACCCGTCTTCCGTATCCGCTGCGCCCGGTTCTTCTCCTTCGCCCGCGCCAGCGGCGAGCCGGAAGACACCGCCGATTCGGAAGCCGGGGTCGCCGTTCCCATTCGCTTCAGGCGCGTGGCGCGTGCGCTCTCCACTTCGGAGGCGTATACCGCCGACACTTCCGCTCCCAGCAGCAGGATCATCATCGAGTAGTAGACCCACAGGACGAAGGCGATCAGGTTGCCCAGCTCGCCGTACAGCGACTTGTTCGGCTTCAGCAGGTAGACCGACAGACCTTTCTTAACGACTTCAAACGCCACAGCCGCCGCGATTCCACCGACAATAGCCGCCTTCCAGGAGACGCTGGCGGAGGGGGACGGCAGGAACTTGTAGGTCACGGCGTACATACCGGCGCTGACGACGACCGCGAGCAGTTCGACCGCGCCCGCAATCACTGCGCCGCTGAACGGCACCTCTTTCGCATAGGTACTGTTGGAGATCGCTGTGGAGGCTGCCGTGGCAACCAGTGACAGGACCAGCAGGACGCCGACCCCCACCAGCAGGGCCAGGGCGACGCCGCGCAGTTGGAACCAGTTGCGCTTTTCCTGTGTCTGCCAGGCCGCGTTCATGGCCGTCGAGCCGTTGATAAATATCTGCATGGAGGCCCAAACGACGCCCAGCAGACCGACCAGCCCGGCGACGCCGTGCCCTTGCAGAATGCGGATCAGGGTCGGCCCGGCGTGCTGCGCCTTTTCGTCGGCGGCGATGCCCGCGCGCCACATAAGGTGCTGGACCTCACTGCCCGCCGCCCCCGGCATGATCTGCGAGCTTAACAGCCCCACGATCTTTTGCAGCGCCTCATCGGGCCGGTGCGCGAAGACCAGCCCCAGCGCCCACAGGCCGACGAGCAGGAGGGGCACGAAGGCCAGGACGAGGAAGAAGGCCAGGCCGGCGGCCAGCAGGCCGCCGTTGTCCCTTCCGAAGCGCTCGAAGACGTCGAAAATAAACTTGATCCAGAAGATGCGCTTCAGCCGCACCAGTATTGCGTTCATAAGACCCCTTGCGTAAGACGGAAACAAGCGAGTACCCGGCACTGGAAGTGCCGGGCTACACTCGGTGAAAGTCGCTCCGCGACTACGGAAAGGCTAACGCATACTCTCCTCAGTGCCGAAGGCACTTTCACTTCGCGCAGGCCGGCACTTCCCGTGCCCGTGTCAATCGCAGTCCTAACCCGGCCTGACCGTGACTTTGGCCTCCGACGACGCCGGGCTGCCGCTGGCGTCCAGTTCCGTGGCGGTGATGGTGAAGACCGTGTCGCGGCTGCCCCCGAACAGCAGGCTGCGGACCTTCAGGGAAAGGGCGTCCGCAGTCCAGTCCCCGTTCTTGTCCGCGACCACATCTTTGGTGGCGCTCTGACCGCTGACCGGCAGGATGCCGCCCAGAACCTTGCTCTCATAGGACACGACGATGCGGACCGTGCTTCCCGGCGCCGCGCGGCCCTTGACGGTCAGCGGCTGATCGGCATTTACATAATCAGCGTCGGCGGGGCTGATGATCTTCGGCGCGGGCGGCGGCCCGGCGGCGATGGTCAGGCCGGACGCGAGGCTCGTAGTCACGACCGTCCCGTCCCGCGCCTCATACCGCGCCGTCACCGGCGCGTTTTCGATGCTGTCGCCGGCCTTTACAGTGTACTCGCCGACATAGACGCCCGCGTCGGTTTCGCGCAAGGGGATCGTCTTCGCCAGACTCCCGACACCGGCCGTCGCCTTGCCGCCCGGCGCGGCCCTGAGCGTGAACACGACAATCGCGCCCGCCCCGACAGCCTTGCCGGACGGCTCATTGGTGGTGAACGACTGGACGACCTTGCTGGTCGAGACTTTGAAGCCCCAACTCTGGGTCGCCGTGTTGCCCGCGCGGTCGGCAACGGTGACCGAAACCGTGTGCCCGCCGCTCACCAGCGCATCCATGGGCTTATAGGTGAACAGCGAGGCCGTCACGGCGGCATCGCCCGTCACATCCTTGCCATCCAGAGTGATCTTGGTCGCTGCGGGATCCACCTCGACGCCGGCGGGATGGGAGAACGTGGCGTAGATGAGTGGGTGCTCGGTCTCGACGGTGGCATCTCGGGCGGGTCCGAAATCGGTGATCTTCGGCGGCTGGGTGTCAATGGTCAGCGTCCCCGGCGCCTGGACCAGCGGGCTGGTCACGCCCCCGGCTACCAGCTTGCCTAGGACCGAAGCGCGGGGCGCGTTCGCGCTCTTGGTCGCGGTGTACGTCCCGGTATAGACGCCCGGCGACGTTTCCTTCATGGCGATGTCCTCGGCCACGCCGGGAATGGAGAATGTTGCCTTGCCGCCCGGCGTCCCCGCCAGCGTCGCCGTCAGCGTGTCGCCCGCCCGCAGGGGCTTGGCGGCGTCCGTCGTAAACGACGTCACCTCGACCGAGGCCGCCCCTGGAGGCAGAGTGCCGACCGGGGCGGGCGCCTCGCCAGGCGGCGTTGGGTTCGGGGTCGCCGCTGTCGCCACGGCCACGCCGTAGCCCAGATTGTTGGCCGGGTTGGTGCGGATGACGACCCTTTCCGCCGTCTTCAGGTCGCGCAGGGCGACGGGTAGGCCCTCAAACGTGATCGGGGCGTCCGGTGTCAGCTCGACGACGCGCCCGCTGTCCAGCGTGATCGCCGAATTGCCGCTTGCCAGCTTGCCGATGCCAACGATCGTCCCTTTGACCTCACCGAACGTCGCTGTGACAATAGTCGCCACGCCCTTGTCGCCGCGCTGCACCGTCACCTGGTCGCCGGGCTTGATGGCGCTCAGGGGCGCTTCGGTCGCGGGCTGCCCTGCCGTCGAGCGCAGGATAATCGTGCTGGGTGCCAGCGGCACGACTGTGTTCTTGCCGCCCACCCGCAGCGTGAGCTGGCTCGGCGTCGTGTTCGTGTAGATGCCCGTCACCTGCCCCGTGACAACGCCATTGTCCCCGCCCGGCGCGGGCAGCGTGGCGAGGTGCGGGTCTACGGTCTGGATCGTCACCGTGCGGATGGCCGGGTTCCAGCCGACTGACGCACCCAGCGCACTGGCGATGAAGCCCAGCGGGACCAAGATCGTGCCGTTGACAAGCTGGGCGGGCTGCGGCAGCGTGCGCGGCTGGCCGCTGACCGTCGCCGTCAGCGCGCCCAGCGGCAGGATGATTGCCGTCGCGCCCTTTTGCCCGTAGACGGTCTGCGCGGTCTTGTCGAACTTGACGGTCGCACCCAGCGCCTCGAAGATGTCGCGCATGGGGACCAGCGTCGAGCCTTTGACCTGCATCGGCGGCGTGTGGGCGAAGGCCAGCGGCGTGCCGTTGATGACCACCCGGATCGGGTCCGCCGCCCGTGCGCCGCTCCCGGCCAGAGCCAGGGCAACGGTCGCAGCGAGGATGGCCGAAGATTTTTTGTTTTGCTTTTGCATCAAATTGACGCTCCTTTGGCGTGTGGCACAAGTTGCGCTGAAATAACTGTATCCGAATGGCTGGTATCCCAAACACGGGCGCAGCGGAAGGCGGGTGCTGCCGGCACTGGAAGTGCCGGCCTACGCGAAGTGAAAGTGCCTTCGGCACTGAGGAGAATATGCGTTAGCCTTTCCGTAGTCGCGGAGCGACTTTCAGGGGAGTAGCCCGGCACTTCCAGTGCCGGGGCATCTTCCAGTGCCGGGGCATCTTCCAGTGCCGGGGCATCTTCCAGTGCCGGGGCATCTTCCAGTGCCGGGGCATCTTCCAGTGCCGGGGCATCTTCCAGTGCCGGCGGCGGGATTCTTCGGGTACAATCTTCCTGTGCAAACCGAGGAGAGACCATGACCACATTGGCAACACCACTCACGTTGGACCTGACGGGCCATGTCGCCGTCGTGACCGGGGCGACCGGCCAGCTTGGCCGCGTCATGGCGCGGACGCTGGCACAGTGCGGTGCGGACGTCGCGATCAATTACTTACGCAACAAAGACATGGCCGAGCAGCTTCACACCGAGATCACGGCGATGGGGCGACGCGCCCTGGCTGTCCAAGCCGACGTCACGGACCGAGATGCTGTCCTGGCAATGCGCGATCAGGTGACGGGTGAACTGGGCGCGGCGGACATCCTCGTCAACAACGCCGTGATCCAGTACGATTGGACCTCGGTTCTGGAGCAGTCGCCGGAAGACTATGAGGGCCAATTTCGGTCGTGTGTCCTGCACAATGTCCTGATGGCTCAGGCGTTCGTCCCCGGCATGATCGAAGGCGGCAAAGGCGGGCGGGTCATCGGCATCAATACCGAGTGCGCCATGCAGAACTTCCCCTCGCAGTCGGCCTATGTCGCGGGCAAGCGCGGCATGGACGGCGTCCTACGCATCCTGGCAAAAGAAGTCGGCCCGCACGGCATCACGGTCAACCAGGTCGCGCCGGGCTGGACGATCAGCGACCGGGCGCGCGAGTCGGGAACGGAGGACCAGCCCGGCTACTCGGCCACCGTCCCTCTGCGGCGGCGCGGCACGGATCAGGAGATCGCCAACGTCGTCGCGTTCCTGGCCTCGGACCTGGCGAGCTACGTCACCGGCCTGTACGTCCCCGTCTGCGGCGGCAACGTCATGCCGGCGATCTGAGCTTGCGGGCAGTTGAAACCGCATCACCAAAAGCACAAAACCACCCCAATAAAGCCTCGGCCTTCGCCGGTTCCAGTCTTGGTCCGCGAAGGCGGAGGCTTTATTGGGGTGACTTCGTGAACGTGTTGCTGCGGTTTCAACCGCCCGCTCCGACACCTCTAACACCCATGAAACCATCACTTTTTCTCTCGTTGGCCCTTTTTGCTGGCTTCGCTTGTCCTGCCCACGCGCAGGCCCCGACGCCCGCCGCGACCGCCGTCACCGTCACCGTCCAGCCCGGCGCGCGGCAGACCTTTCGCGGCTTCGGCGTCAGCGAGTTCAACTACGGGTCACCGGGGGCGGGCACCTTCGACCGGCTCACGCCCGCTCGGCGCGCTCTGCTCTGGCGGCTGCTCTACCACGACCTGCGGCTGAAGACGCTGCGCCCGTGGTACGATCCAGCCACCGCCTCGCCCGCGCCGGGCAAGCTCGACGTGTCCGGCTTCGTCAAGTCGTACCTTACGTCCGGCTTGATCGCCGACGCCCGCAAGAACGGCATCACGACCCTGCTGCTCGGCCCGGATCATGTCCCGCCGTACATGCTGCAAAACCCCGCCGACCACTCCTCGCGCATCAAGAACGACCAGATCGGCCCTACGCCGCGCTGCTGGCCGAAATCATCAAGCAGGTCAACGCGCGCGGGGCGGGGATTGATGCCACGGGCGTCGCCAACGAGCCGCCGTGGTTCGACGCTGGGCAGATGGTCACGGCGGTCAAAGACCTGCGCGCGGAACTGGACAGGCGGGGACTGCAAAAGGTGATGATCGTCGCCCCTGAAAGCCCTAACAACGACAGCACAACTGATGCCTATTTGAACGCCTTGAAGGCCGACCGAGCTGCATGGGTCGCCTTGCAAGGCATCGCGACGCACTCCTACAACATGGCGCCGCGCCCGGAAGAAGCGGCGATCGTGGCGGGCACGGGCAAGGAGTTCTGGATCACCGAGGCGGGCGGGGGCGGCCTGGCGATGCCGACCAGCGAGCAGCCGATAGACGGCCTGGAAGCGGCCAGCATGGCGTCGCGCGTCCTCAACGACCTGAACCATCGGGTCACGCGCTGGGTCTGGTTCATCGGCGCGATGGATGTGGCGCACTACCCGGTGGACTTCGACAACGTCCAGCGCCTCATCGAGTTCCAGCCGGACCGTCCCGCCGACTGGTATCTGCCGCTCCTGAAGTATTACTACCTCCGCCGCCTGTCGCAGACCTTCGACGCGGGCGCGGTCTTCCGCCTGTCCCAGAGCAGTTTAGAGGGCGATATGACCTACACCTACGGACGCAAGCCGCGCCTGAACGCCTCAGCGGGGCGCAACCCGGACGGGGCCTGGGGCGTGGCCCTGTCCGACTTCACCTCGGACGCCTTTCTTCAGGACACGCAGCTTAACAAAGACAACAGCGGCTATCCGTCGCAGAGCTTTGTTGTCACCGTGCGCGTGCCCGAACTGGCCCGGTCTGGCGACATCCCCTTCCGGCTCACCCGCAACAGCGAGACTCTGCGCGACATTGACGAAGGCATGGTCATCATGCACAATGGCGCGCTGACCGTGCCCATCGCCCCTACGGAACTGGTCACGCTGCGCGCGGAGAAACCCACCCCATGACGCCGCCGATCTGCTGGGGCATCCTCGACTGCGGCGATACAGTTGAGACCCACCCGCACCCCGATCCTGCCCCCGTACATCTGCCGTTCGTGGAAGCACTCCTGCGCGTGTACGACGGCGAGCCGATCCCCCATGTTGATGGGCGCGAGGGCATGAAGACAAACCAGATCGTCGCTCAGGCGCTGGGGCACCAAAACGCATGGCTGGGGCACCAAAACGCATGAGCGTCGGGTATATTGTTACCATGCAGGCAGATGAACATGTGAGCGGACTATGAAGAATGCTAACCCCTTAGCCACACAAAAATCTGTCGGCTGGGTGGGCTTTTTAGCACTTGTCATCATTGGCTCGGTAAATCTTGTCGCGCGCTTCTCGCCTGACCCTCAGAACGAGCGAGTGGCGGCAGGTTTGGTGGAGAGTGCTTACCAGACCGCCCGCAGCGGCGCGGTGGAAGAACAGTACCACCACCGCGATTGGGAGAAGATCGAGAATCAATATGGGCGGGTGCTGAAGTGGCGCGTCCTGGCGCAGCGCCGCACCTTCATGGGCCATGAGTGGAACTTTGACGTGGAGGTGACGCGGGAGCGGGCAGTCACGCGGGAGCGGGCAGTCACGCGGGAGCGGGCAGTCACGCGGGAGCGGGCAGTCACGCGGGAGCGGGCAGTCACGCGGGAGCGGGCAGTCACGCGGGAGCGGGCAGTCACGCGGGAGGTGGTCGAGGCAAGTGCGGGGCCGTCCAAGTTATACGGCTACTATTCTTCGTAGGACTTTCGCTTGCGCTTGCTTCGCTTTGATTTATAACGGCCAATATCATGCAGCAACGCGCTGAAACCCTGAAAATCCGTAGAGTGAAGCGAAAGTCCTACTTCGATTAGTGCCGTGCATGTCGAGAGCGCCCGGCCTTCATTTTAACCCCGCCTGATCGGGCATCTACCATCGGGTACAATAATCCTATGCTGACAGTTCAATGGCCGACCATCATTGCAGCCTTTCTGGCCTCGCTTGTCGAATTCGTGGAGGCGCTGACCATCGTGCTGGCCGTCGGGGCGGTGCGCGGGTGGCGGCCGGCCTTTGCCGGGGCGGCGGCGGCGGCGGGGCTGCTGGCCGTGCTGGTCCTGGCCTTTGGGCCGCGCCTGGCGAGCCTGAACGCCCATGCCTTCCAGCTTGCCGTCGGCATCCTGCTGCTGCTGTTCGGCCTGCGCTGGCTCCGCAAGGCGATTTTGCGGGCGGCGGGGGTGATCGCACTGCACAATGAGGAAAAAGAGTACGCCGAGACTGAGGCCGCCCTGCGGGGGGGCAGCGTCGGGGCGGGCTTTGACACCGGGGCGGCCCTGACGTCGTTCAACGGCGTCTTCATCGAGGGCATCGAGGTCGTTTTCATCGTGCTGACATTGGGCGCGGTCAGCCATCAGATCGTCCCCGCCGCCCTGGGCGCGGGCGCGGCGGCGGTTTTGGTGGTGGGGCTGGGCGTGGCCGCGCGGCGCCCCCTCTCGAATATCCCCGAAAACGCGCTCAAGCTGGCCGTGGGCGCGCTGGTTTCGGCCTTCGGGACGCTCTTCACGGGCGAGGGGCTGGGAATCGAGTGGCCCGGCGGCGTTTGGACGCCCATCCTGCTTTCATCGGGCTACTTCGCCGTCGCCGCCCTAGGGGTTGCCCTGGCGCGGTCGGTGAGAGCCGGAAGTGTCGGCGGGGGGGCGCGGGCATGAACCTCCTGCGAAACATTATGTCCGAGCTGATCGGCCTGCTCGTGGACGACTGGGCATTTGCCCTGCTCATCCTGGCCTGGGTGGGTCTATTCGCCCTGCCCGGCGTCCGTGCCCACGCCGTCTTTGCTGGTCCACTGCTCTTTCTCGGCCTGGCCGTCTTGACGCTCGTTTTCGTGGCGCGGAAGGCTCGGCGCTGAAAATTCCGCGCCGCCATGCCCCCGCCGGGCACAATTCTTCCCCCGCATATGGTATGCTAAGGTATACACCAGGCTCACGCAAGACCAAATGAGCCGCAAGGAAAGCCTCTCGTATGCACATCCGCACGATTCAGCACGCCGTCCCCACCAAAAAAGTCACCAACGACGACATTCTGGAGACGTTCCGGCGGGAAAGCGCTGGACGCCTCTCCCCGTCGGAGATCGACAAGCTGGAGAAACAGGTCCGGGAGACGCTCTTCACGGCGGGCACCCAGGTCCGTTACAAGCTGAATGAGGGCGAGAAGGCGATTGACTTGGTGCTGGACGCCGGACGCCGGGCCACCGCCCAGGCGGGGCTTGCCCCCAAAGACGTGGACTTCCTGATCTACACCGGCGTCGGGCGCGGCTGGCTGGAGCCGGCGATGGCGAACGTCGTCCAGTCCGAGCTGAAGATGCCCAACGCGACGTGCTTCGACATCCTAGACGCCTGCGCGTCCTGGCTGCGGGCGATGCAGGTGGCGCGCAGCCTCATCCAAAGCGGGACCTACAAGTGCGGCATGATCGTCAACTGCGAGAGCAGCCTGGTCCGGTCGTTCTGGTGCTCCGAAATCAAGGACGCGGGTGACCTCAAGCACCGGGTCGCCCAGTTCACCATCGGCGAGGCGGCGACAGCGACGATCGTGACGGACGAAAACCCCGACGACGACTTCTACTTCAACTTCAAGAACTTCGGCGAGCACTACAAGCTGTGCATGATCCCGCTGGACAATCTGGCCGACTTCCTGCCCTCCGCCCCCGACCCGCGCTACGCCGCCACGCAGTTTTTCTCGCTCTCGCGCGAATTGGTCGTCACGACCGTCAAGAAGATCGCCGAGGTGTACGGGGCGGACCCACACTTCAAAAACCGTGATTTCGACATCGCCTTCGGTCACGAGGCCAGCCAGAAGGCGTCCGAGGTCCTGGTCAAGCACCTGGATATCCCCAAGGGCGTTTACTACAGCGTCCACCCCCGCTACGGCAACTGCGTCTCGGCCTCGGTCCCGCTGGGCATGAGCCTGGCCGCCCAGGAAGGCCGCCTGAACCGGGGCGACAAGACCCTGATCGTCGTCGGCAGTGCGGGCGTCTCCGTCGGCCTGGCCTCGTTCACTTTCTAGCCGCCGCTTGTGCGGCAGAGGGCACGATGCGAATTGTCGGCCACAAGCCCCGCCGTTTCTTCTTCGCCCTGGCCCTGTTTGTCCTGCTGCTCGTCCTCGCGGGCTGGTTCTTCCGGCCTCTTTACACCATCACCGACCTGGGCGCGCTGCCGGGCCACGACTCCAGCAGAGCGGCGGCCATTAACGGCCGTGGCGACGTCGTCGGCGACAGCCAGAGCGACTCGGCGCCGGGCGCGCCCCTGTCCGCGTTCGTCTACCGCGACGGCACCGTGACCCGGCTGTCCCAGTCGTCCTCCCTGGAAACCAGCGCCAGCGCTATCAACGACAGTGGGCAGGCGGCCGGGCTCGCCAATGCCGCGGATTCCGCCCGTCAAGCCGCCGTCTTTTCGGCAAGCCGTTTGCGCCTCTTGGGCTTCCCCCCCGGCTACACGGGTAGCTCCGCGACCGGCATCAACGCGCGCGGGCAGGTCGTCGGGACACTCGACGTCCTCAGCCCGGAGGTGCTCGACTCCCCGTACCGCGCCTTCCTCTACAGCGGCGGCCGGATGACAGTCCTGGGTCTGCTACCGGGGTGGCACGCGAGTGAGGCCAACGGCATCAACGCCGCCGGCCAAGTCGTCGGCGACGACATGCGCGGCGTCTTCGCCCAGCAGGCGTTCCTCTACGACAGCGCGACCGGGAAGATGACGGCCCTCCCCACCCCGCCCGGCATGAACAGCCTCGCCCGCGCTGTCAACGCGAGGGGGGACGTGATCGGCGAGATCGCGAAACCCCACGCAGACGGATGCGTCGCGCTCTGGCAGAACGGCCAAGTCAAGAAATTGGGGGCGCTGCCCGGCACGGAGAGGAGCATCGGCGCCGCCCTCAACGATCGTGGGCAGGCGGCCGGGACTGCGGTCATCCCCGACAGACCCGAGAAGCAGCTACCGCGCTTCCTGAGCTACTTCCAGCGCTTCATACCGTTGCCCCCTGGCCCCCTGGGGACGGCCTGGGTCTACCGGGACGGCAAGATGTCCGACTTGAACGCGCTCATCCCCCGAGGCTCCGGCTGGACCCTTGAAACCGCCACGGGGATCAACGACCGGGGCCAGATCGTCGGCCAGGGTTTGCACGGGGGGCAGGAGCGGGCGTTCCTGCTGACGCCGAAATAGAACCGGCGCTGGAAGCCCTCCGGGTCTGCCATTGCAGTGCCGGGCTACTCAAAGTGGAAGTGCCTCCGGCACTAAGGAACAGCGCCCCGAAGTTCGTCCTCAGTCGCGTAGCGACTTCCACGGGGGTAGGCCGGCACTTCCAGTGCCGGTGTCTTCTTGGCTCGGCTCCTTGACATTCCCCCGCCCGTGGTTTATACTTTGCCTAGCATTCTTCCCGGCAAAGGATTTTCCCTGATGAAAGAAGTCATACTTATTGCCAACGGCGACCTGCGCCTGTCCGCCAACCAGATGTGCCAGGAGGCGCAGGAGGCGATGGAGAAACAGGTCGTCGCCGCCTTCCAGCGAGAAGGCGCGACCGTCAAGCGCGGGCACGCCTACGACCCCGTCAAGAAGCACGGCTTCATTGACAGCCAGAAATACGGCATGGAGGTTTTCCGCAAGATTGACCCCGACGCGCCCCTCGTCGTCGCCGAGGCCGTCTGGCAATACAGTCATCACGTCCTGGCCGGGCTGACCACCCACAAGGGGCCGATTTTGACCGTCGCCAATTGGAGCGGGACCTGGCCGGGCCTGGTGGGGATGCTCAACCTCAACGGGTCCCTGACCAAAGCGGGCGTCGCCTACAGCACACTCTGGAGCGAGGACTTCGAGGACGGCTTCTTCACCCGTGGCTTGCGCGCGTGGCTGCGCGACGGCCGTGTCCGCCACAACACCGGCCACGTCCACGCCTACGACGCCGAAGCCGCCCCCGCTGAGGCAGTAACCTTGGGGACGCAGTTCGCCCAGGCCCTTCAGCGCGACAAGGCGATCATGGGCATCTTCGACGAGGGCTGCATGGGCATGTTCAACGCCATCATCCCCGACGATTTGCTCCACAAAACGGGCGTCTTCAAAGAGCGCCTGAGCCAGTCCGGCCTGTACGCCAAAATGCAGACGATTGGGGACGACGAGGCCCACGCTGCCTACGAGTGGCTCTTGGACAAAGGGATGACGTTCCAATTCGGCCCCGACCCTGCCGCCGACCTGACCGAAGCGCAGGTGCTGGGCCAGTGCAAGATGTACATCGCCGCCGTCCGCATCGCCGACGAGTTCGGCTGCGCGACAGTCGGCATCCAGTACCAGCAGGGCCTCAAAGACCTCGCCCCCGCGTCGGACCTGGTGGAGGGCCTGCTCAACAACGTCGAGCGCCCGCCCGTAGGGCACGAGGAGACCGGCAAAGAGCTGTACGCGGGCGAGGCCCTGCCGCACTTCAACGAGGTGGACGAGTGCGCGGGCCTGGACGCGCTTGTCACCAACCGCCTGTGGAAGCAGATGGGGTACGCCCCCGAAACGACCCTGCACGACCTGCGCTGGGGCCGGCAGTACACGGGCGAGAGCCTGACGGGGGAGGCGCTGGACGAGTACGTCTGGCTCTTCGAGATTTCGGGGGCGGTCCCGCCCGCCCACTTCGCGGACGGCTACCGTGGCGCGACGGGGGAGCGCCAGCCGCCGATGTACTTCGCCCAGGGCGGAAGCACGCTCAAAGGCGTCAGCAAGCCTGGCTGGATCGTCTGGAGCCGCGTCTTCGTCGAGGGCGGGACCCTCAAATACGACACCGGCCTGGCCGAAGCCGTCGCGCTGCCCCAGTCCGAGACCCAGGAGCGGTGGGACCTGACCACCCCGCAGTGGCCCGTCATGCACGCCGTCCTGAAGGGCATCTCCCGCGACCAGATGATGGCCCGCCACAAGGCCAACCACATCCAGGTCGCCTACGCCCCCGACGAGGAGGCGGCCCGCCGCGCCCTCTACGCCAAAGCTGCCGCCATGTCCGCCCTCGGTCTAGACGTATCCTTGTGCGGGGAGATTTAGCTTGATAACCGCCTGAAAAGCGGCTATAATGGATGCAGAACAACCCCATCGCACTTGTGCGGAGGGGCGGGAAAGCCGTTCCGCTGGGAGCGGCTTTCCCCATATCAGGGAGGATACAAGAATGATGGAACTGCAACACATGACTCTGCCCTTGACGGCGGATGCGAGCAACCAGAAGCTGCGCGGCGGCTACTACACCCCAAAGGTCATCGCCCAGTTCCTCGCAAACTGGGCCGTTTGCTCGGCGTTCGATGAAGTTCTGGAGCCAAGCTGCGGCGACGGCGCACTCCTCGAAGCCGCCGCACAGCGGCTGCTCGCGCTGGGGGCAGCCCCGGACGCCGTAAGTGACCAGATTCGGGCGACCGAACTGTACGAGTCGGAAGCCGTTCTGGCCCGCGCCCGGTTAGATAACCTGGGCATTTCCAGCCGCAACATCGTGACCGTCACTGACTTCTTTTCCCATGATGACCAAGCCTGGGGCATTGTCGGCAAGCAGTGCGATGTCGTTATCGGAAACCCGCCCTTTCTGCGCTACCACTCCTTCCCCGAAGACCAGCGCGAACGTGCCTTCCGCCTGATGCGGACGGCGGGCCTCAGCCCCAGCAAGCTGACGAACTCCTGGGTGGCTTTTCTCATCGCGGCCAGCCTCCGCCTCAAGCCCAACGGGCGGCTGGCGATGGTCATTCCCGCCGAGTTGCTGCAAGTCAAATACGCCGAGCAGACGCGGGCGTTCCTGGCGCGGCACTTTGGGGCTATCACCATCGTCACCTTCCGTCGCCTTGTCTTTGAGGGCATCCAGCAAGAAGTCGTTTTGCTGCTGGCCGAGAAGACCCCCCAAATCGAGAGCGGCATTGATGTCGTTGAATTGGATGATGCCGCCGATCTGTCCGGCTATGAGGTCAAGCTGCGCGCCCGGCACCATCTGAAGGCGATTGACCACGGCGAGGAAAAGTGGACGCAGTATTACCTGGAGGAGCGTGAAATTGGCCTGCTGCGCGCGCTGAAGACGCATCCGCGCCTGACCCGTTTCGGCCAAATTGGCTGCGTGGATGTCGGCGTGGTCACGGGCAACAACCCCTTTTTCGTGCTGACGGAGGAGCAGGTTCAAGAACACGGGCTGTCCGACTTCACCCGGCCCCTCGTCGGACGGACGGCCCAGCTTCCCGGTCTGCTCTACACGGAGGAAGACTGGCAGACAAATCGCCAAATAGGTATCCTCTGTCACCTGCTCAACCTGCCTGCTGTTCCATTCGACGCACTGCCCGAAGCAGCCCGGCGCTACGTCCAGAGCGGCGAAGCACGGGAGATGCACGTCGGCTTCAAATGCCGCAACCGCAAACTGTGGTACATCGTGCCGACGCTTTGGCCGCCTCATGCGTTCCTGTTCCGGCAGATTCACGGCTACCCGAAACTGGTGGAGAATCGGACGGGGGCGACTTCCACCGATACCATTCACCGCGTCCGCTACGGTCAGCCGGAACATGCCGCGCAGATCAGCCTCGCGTTCCTGAACTCCATGACCTTCGCCTTCGCCGAGGTGCTAGGCCGTTCCTACGGCGGCGGCGTATTGGAACTGGAGCCGAACGAGGCCGAGCAGATCCCCGTGCCATTCTTCGAGGGCATTCAACTCGACTTGGATGAGCTAGACTGGCTGGAACGCGCGGGCGAGATCAACGCGATCCTGAACATCACGGACAAAGGGTTGTTGCAAAACGGAATGGGGTTAGATAAAGGCGAGATCGAGACACTACGGCAGGCGTGGCGCAAGTTATCGGGGAGACGGATGGGGCGCAAAGCCAAAACAGGCAAGAGCAAGGAACCGGCATAGATGGCAAAACTCGTTACGATGCCACCACTTATCATCGCTCAGGCAGAGCTAGCAAGATTTGGGATTGCCTGGACGACCAACGGCGGCAGCCTCAGTCGCACTCCGCCGCAGTCATCAGGAGAGCTTGGCCGCATCTTCGACATGGCGGTCGGGACCGCCTTAGCTGCCATGCTGGGCGGCGTGCCGATTACGACGCCAAGCGCCAACGCTCTGACACCCTCCCTTCCCGATTGTGTAGAAGTCGGCCCGGTTCGGATCATCGGGGGTGTGCGCCCGCAGAACTTCGACGTTGGCTACCGACCGGACGGCGTCCGGTTCGCTTTCGACAGCAAGACCCTGAACGACAGCAAAAGCGTCGGCAAGAACTGGCAGAACATGATTAACGATCTGGCGACGGAAGCGACCACAGTCCACAGCCGTTTCCCTCATGCCGTCGTGGCGTTCATGGTCGTCGTTCCTGAGCCGTGTCTACCGGAGCCGCAACGATCCGCCATGATCGAGACACTGGAGCGGCTTGCGCGGCGTCAGAAAGTCGAAGACGCAGACTACATGGCGGAGGCCATCTCGCTGATCGTCTGGAACCCCAGCGAAGGGAGTATTCACGCAGACATTCCCGCGTCCTCTTCGCTACTGCGGGTCGAGCGGTTTTCCATCCAGGTCGAAACGGCCTACGTCAGCCGCTACAAGGGCCTGCCGCCTCACGCCGCCTGACGCGAGGAAGTTTGACCCCTTCTTTTCCCTTCAGGCCGCCTTCACCCGTGCCCCGTCTTCCCCGTACACGCGGACAGCGTTGCGGCCTGCCTCTTTGGCGGCATAAAGGGCGATGTCGGCCTTCTTTACCAGGTCGCGCGACGTATGGGCGTCGCCAGGGAAGGTGACGCAGCCCAGACTGATCGTGACGTGGGCCGTCTCCGCCCCGCGCTTGCCTCCGGCCCCTTCCCCGTTGGAAGGCAGGACGAGCGGGGTATCGGCGACGTTGCGGCGGATGCGCTCGGCAATCAAGCGGACCTCTTCGGCCCCGGTTTCGGGGCAGATAATGACGAACTCTTCGCCGCCGTACCGGGCGGGCTTGTCCACGTTACGCAGCGAGTTACGCAGGACCACGCCGAGCTGGCCGAGCAGGGCGTCCCCGGCCTGGTGGCCCAGCGTGTCATTGAAGGACTTGAAATGGTCAATGTCGAGCAGGATCAGGGAGAGGGACCGGCTGTAGCGCTCGGCCCGCGTCAGCTCGTCGGCGAGGGTCTCCTCAAACTGCCGGAAATTGTCCAGGCCCGTCATGGAGTCGCTGTAGGCTAGGGAGCGGAAGTCCTGCTGGAGCAAGACGCGCTGGAGCGGAAAGGCGGCCCGCAGGGCAAGTTGTTCCAGCCGCTGGATTCCTTCCGGGGCCAGCCCCTGGGGATGCGAATAGCCGACATACAGCATCCCCAGCAGGCCGTCGAGGCTGGCGAGCGGCAGGCAGGCGAACGAGCCGGCATGACTGTCCAGCGCGAACAGGCCCGAGGAGATCGTCTCACGGTCCGGGGCGTAGAAGGCGCGGACATCCTGGTTGAAGTGGGCGGCATCGGTGACGGCCCAGCCGTCCGCGCGGGCCTCCTCGACGGCCAGCGAGGGCAGCAGCGGGGCGTGGTCGCGCGGGCCACTGGCCGAGCGCAGCTCCAGCGTCTTCCGGCCGGCATCCAGCAGATAGACCGCGCAGACATGACACCCGCTCTGCTCGTGGACGTTCAGCAGGATCAGGTTCAGGGTCATGTCCAGGTCGAACGCCGACTCCATCATCTGGGACATGTCCAGTTGGGCGGAAAGGTCCTGTTTTTCGCTGTCGAGCGCCCGCAGGCGGTTTTCCATCTGCGCCCGCAGCGCGCCGCCGAAGAGGGCGACGACCGGGAAACTCAGCCCGATGGCGGCCGCCCGGAGAGACGGCGCGGTATGCGGCAAAGAACCATCCATCGCCAGCACGGCGGCGACGCCGACCATGAACATGCTCGTCGCCAGGCCCAGGCGCATGCCGTAGCAGAGCGACGCCAGCAGGACCGGCAGGTACAGTGTGCAGGGCATTGGCGAGCGCAGGCCGCCGGTGAGGACGACGAACAGCACCGCCAGCGCGGCGAAGACGCCCGTGACGGCGTACTCGCGTCCCGTCCGGCCGTCCGGCGCGGCCAGCAGCCAGCCGCGCCGCTCGGCCACCACATACAGGACGGCGAAGACGGCCCCCAGCGTCACCATCGGGAAAGGCGGGCCGCCCGCCAGGATGCCGACGAGGGCCGCCAAAAGCCCGAAGGCGACGGCATAGCGGTGCTTCTGTTGTGTTTCTGTCTGCAAAATCCTATCTAATCCTCTAGGCGGCTCCTAAGCCGCCGATTGGCGCAGTCGAGCTGTGCCTCGACCGCCCCGCGCCCCGTCCCGCCAAAGGCGTCGCGGGCGTCGGCGCTGCCGCGCGGGCTGACCAGCGCGGCAGGGTCCGCATCCGCGAACAGGCCGGATGCGGCAACGAGGTCTTCCCGCGTCAGGTCTTCCAAAACGCGCCCCGCCCGGACGCAGTCGCCGACGATCTTTCCGACTACCTCATGCGCCTGCCGGAACGGCAGGCCCTGACGGACGAGGTAATCGGCTAGGTCCGTCGCGGTCGAAAAGTCGCCGCGCAGCGCGGCGGCCATCCGCTCCGCCCGGAACGTCGTGTTCCCGAGCAGCGTGTTCAGGACCGAAAGACAGACGTGCGCCGTGTCCAGCGCATCGAATAGGCTCTCCTTGTCTTCCTGCATGTCCTTGTTATACGCCAGCGGCAGGCCTTTCATCACCGTCAGCAGGGCCAGCAGGTCGCCGTAGACGCGCCCGGTCTTGCCGCGCACCAGCTCCGCCACGTCCGGGTTCTTCTTCTGCGGCATGATGGAGCTGCCCGTCGTCACGTTGTCGCCCATCTCGACCCAGCCGAACTCGGGCGAGTTCCACAAGATCAGCTCCTCGCACAGCCGCGACAGGTGCATCATCACCAGGGCCAGGGCGGAGACGGTCTCGATAGCGAAATCGCGATCGGAAACGGCATCTAGGCTGTTATCGGCGACTCCTGCGAAATTTAACAGGGCCGCGACGCGCTGCCGGTCAATCGGGAACGTCGTCCCTGCCAGCGCCCCGGCCCCGAGCGGCAGGACGTTTACCCGCCCGCGCGCCTCGGTCAGCCGCTCATCGTCGCGTGCCAGCATCCAGAAGTAGGCCAGCAGGTGATGGGCCAGCCGCACCGGCTGGGCGTGCTGTAAATGCGTCATGCCCGGCAGCAGCGTGTCCAGGTGCTCCTCGGCTTGTTTGGCAAGCGTCGCCTGAAGCTCCAAAACACGCCCTCGCAGCCCGTCAATCGCCTCCCGCACATACAGCCGGAGATCGGTCGCCACTTGATCGTTGCGCGAGCGCGCCGTGTGCAGCTTGCCCGCGACCGGCCCCAGCCGCTCCGTCAGCAGCGTCTCGACCGCCATATGCACATCCTCGGCATCCGGGTCCAGCGCCGCCGCGCCGGAGTGCAGGTCGGCGGCGAGCGTTTCCAGACCGTCCGCGATAGTCCGGGTCTCGCTTTGGGAGATTATTCCGCATTCGCCCAGCATTTTCACATGCGCGATGCTGCCCTGGATGTCATAAGACCATAACCGCTGGTCGAAGCGCAGGCTGGCGTTGAACTGATGGACGAGCGCGTCGGTTTCCTGGTCAAACCGACCGGCCCAGAGTTTGGGTGCTGATGACATGGTTTTTGTCCTATTTGATCTCAATCTTGTCCGGTTTTGCGACTGCGCGAAACATAACACCCGATATTTTCGGCGCAGCCAAAGTCAACTCCCCCACCGGCGGCGCGTCATCAGGTGTCAAGGGAAGGGCCGAATGGGCGTTTGGCTCGTCAAGAGGAACGGATATCCGGCCTCTAGGGCATCAGCGACCATTGCCTGCTTTGGATGCAGGACGGGGGCATTCTCAAAGGAAGGGCCATGGGCGAACCCACGCAGAACCCGAAACCGTTCCCCATCACCCTGGCTGTAGGGCTGGGGTGCGGCGATCTGGTCAAGGTGGACACAAGCGAAACACGGGCCTCAAGCAAGATGCAGATGCCTCACTCACACCCTGGCGTCTTGACGCGCGGGGGTCTTTCTGTTATGATAAAGCATGACGCTGCCAATCCCCTGCTTTCCCTTGCGCCGCCGGCTCCTCGGGCTGCTCTTCGGGCTGTTCTTCGGGCTGATCCTGACTGCCGCCGTTCTGTCTGGCTGCGGCGGGGGCGGCGCGTCCCTGCCGGCCAGCACCACGCCCGTGATAGACAGCTTCACGGCCAACGGCGTCGCCGTCGCCTTCTCGGGCACAGCCGTCCCCATCGTCGCGGCTCCCACGAACTCGCTCACGTCCCTTGTCTGCACGGCCCATGATCCCGACCACAGTCCGCTGACGTTCGCTTGGTCCGGCATCAACGGGACCGTCACGACGCAGAACAATACCAGCACGGCCGGCGACACGCCCACGACCGATGGCGACACGCTTGTCACCTGCACCGTCACCAACGTGCGCGGCGCTTCCGTGACGCGGACCGTCGCGCTGCGGGCCGGGACGCCCGCAGCGGCCATGCTGACGCTGGGTCTTTCCCCGGCCTCGGGCCTCGTCCAGCCGGGCAAGACCGACCTCCTCACCGCCATCGCCACGGACAGCAGCCCCGTCACCTACCACTTCTCGGTCGCCACCGGGACAGGCACGGTGACTCAGAGCACGATCAACCCGGCCCAGGCCACCTTCACCGCGCCCGCCGCGCCCGAAACCGACACGGTGCTCTGCTACGCCGCCGACACCCAGGGCCGCTCGGCCACCGCCACCGCCGTCATCATCGTGCAGTGACGGCTACGGCTTGCCGGACACCCCCGCCCGCAGGCGCGTGTTCGCCTCAGAAATCGCGCGCAGTTGGTAGGCCCGCCCGCTGGCCGCCGTGACGTTGAAGTCGGCGTCTTGATTGGAAAAGTCGTACACCCAGAGAGCAGCCAGCGGGACGCCCGCGTCTTCAATCGCCTTCAGGATGGACCGGAACTCCGCTTCGCACTTTTCCGGTGGCCCTGGCGCCCCGAACTCGCCGACGAACAGCGGCTTCCCCCACTGCCGCCCCAACGCGGTATCGGCGCGAATCGCCGCCGCGCAGTCCCCGTAGGCGTGGACACTGAGGACGTTGATGGGCGCAGGGTTATCCTCGTGCAGCATCAGCGCCGTCTGGGCGGGAGTATCTGCCGTCCACGTCTTTTCCTTCCAGTTGTGCCAGGCCGACTCGCGCGGGAAGCCGTCGCCCGTCGAGAGGATGCGGTCCGGGTCGTACCGGCGCACTTCGAGGGCAAAGGCAGCGAAGACAGCGCGGATGTCCGCATACGTCACCTCGTCCCGCGCGGTTCGCGTCGCGGGCGTCCCCAGCGCGGGGACGATCTGGGGCCGGTGCTCGGCGGCGTTGGGCAGGTCGGCGCTCAGGTTGAACTCGTTGCCGAACTCCCAGCCCCAAATGGCGGGCGAGCGGCGGTAGCGCCCCACCACGTCCCGCACATAGTCGCGCATATATGCTTGCGTCTTGCTCTTCGGGTCCGCCCACGCGCTCACCGGCTCCCCCACCAGGTCCGGCACGGCAGACTCGTTCCAAAAGAGGCTGGGGATCAGCCCGACATGGCTGCGCTCCGCTGACCGGACCACGCCATCGAACCGGCGGAAGAACTCGTGGGGGTTGTCCCGGTACAGCCTTTGCTCACTGGGCCAGAAGCCCCCGCCCATCAGCCGGCAGAAAGGGATGCCCAGGCTGTGGAGCGTCCGAAACCCGGCCTCATAGCTCGTGTCGCCGGGGTCATGGAGGGTCCGGTAAAAGGCGCTGAAGTAGTTGACCCCGATGCCTCGGTAGGGCCGCCCTTCGCGGAGTACCACGCCCCTGGCGCTCACCGTCAGCCCCGGCTTGGCGGTAGGTATACTGGAACGGCCAGGCGCGGCGGCGCAGTGGGCCGTCGTCATCGTCAAAAAAGCGGCCAGGAATATCAGGAAAAGGACGAACAGGCGAATCGGGAGCCTCCTCCCCTTCCATCCCCTGAACGGCGGGCACTTTCTAGCCTCGATTTTTCGATCCGTGGCGGCGATTGAGGTCGCTTCGTTAATCAAGGCTTACCGCAACAGCCGCTTCGGCTTCGCGTAGTCCGGCGTGACTTCACTCCAAACATCCCCCGAAGTCGCTTCCCAGCACCGGCCCGTTTTGGTGTCCATGATGAACACATTCACGCTCGTGCCGGTGCCCGCCGCCGTGATCTGATAGCGCCCCACCTCGGAGCCGCTAAGCGTGGCCGGACCAGCAGGGCCACCAAGAGCGCTCCGGTTGAACAGACCGCCGAACAGGGCGGCCAGCAGAGCCAGCGACAGCAGGGCAATGATGCCATACAGCCTCTTTATAGACTTCTCCATCCTCGTCATTTCCTTTCATCCGACCGGCTCGTCCGGCTCCGGCGGCAACAGCCGCGCCATGAGGATGCCGTCAATGAAGCGCCCACTCTGGAAGTATCCCCGTTGGCGTCGGCCTTCCTCGATGAAGCCGAACTTCCGGTAAAGATGAAGCGCCGGCGCGTTGTGGGCGTAGACTTCTAGTTCCAGGCGGCGGAGGATGCCCGTGCCCTCGGCCCACGCGACAAGGCGGCTCAACAAGGCCATGCCGATGCCTTTGTTCCGCCACTCCGGCGCGACCGACATGCCGAAGTCGGCGTTGTGGCGGGTGGCCCGGCGCTTGCCGCCGGTGCAGCTTAAACACCCGACCACATGCCCGTCCGCCTCGGCGACGAGGTAGACCGCGTTGTCCGAGGCGGCATACTCGGTCAGCAGCGCCCGTTCCTGCTCTACTGTCACCAGGAACTCGCCGGGTCCGCGCGGAATCATGGAGTCCGGCTCCGAATCCAGGCGGTGGATGTAGGCGACAAGTTCTTCTGCGTCGCCGGGTACGGCTTCCCGGATGGTCATGGAAGAGTGTCAGCCCCCGGCGAGCTGCCTCCGGTGCCGGGCCTGGTACGCCGCCAAGTTGCCCTGCGTGATCGCGAGTGTCGGGATGATGAGGCGGCGACCGGCGGGAACACCGCTCTTGTCGCCCCGCACCAGCGCCGCCAGCAGCTTGACGGACTCGTACCCGAACCGGTACGGCTGCTGGGCGATGGTGCCGTAAATGGTGCCGTCCCGGATGCCGTTCAGCGTGTCGTTTTCCTCATCGAAGGCGATGATTCGCACTTTGCCGACGCGGCCCTTCTCCCGCACCGCGCGGGCGATGGCCGGGCCGTTGTAGCTCCACAGGCCGACCAGCGCGGCGATGTGGGGATGCTGGGCCAGTGTGTCCACCACGTTCTGCCTCGCGCGGGCGTGGTCGGTGTCGTCGGTCCGCACCCCCAGGATCGTGACGCGGGAGCCACGCAGGGCGTCTTGAATGCCGACGAGGCGGTCATGGGCATTCTGGGCATCACTCTTGCCGACAAACACCATGATCTGCCCGCCCTGCGGCAGCGCCTTTTTGATCAGTTTGCCTGCCATGACGCCCGCTGCGTGGTTGTCCGTCCCGACGTAACACAGGCGTCGGCTGGCCGCCGCGTCGCTGTCGGCCGTGATCAGGTTGGTCTTGGCAGCGACTCCGTTCAAATACGGCGTCTCGTTAGCGGGGTCCACGGGGCTGACGGCGATGCCTTGAACCCCCTTCGCCAGCAGATCGTCCACGTCCTGCTTCTGCGTGGCCGCCGTGCCGTCGGCGGGCATGACGAACTCAACCTCCACCGTCCCCAAATCCTTCGCCGCCGCTTCGGTTCCCCGGCGGCAGATGGTCCAGTAGTCAGACGGGTTGTTGGTGACAAACGCCAGCCGCGTCTTCTTCGCCGGGTCCGCCGCCGGACCGGGCGCCTGCGCGTGGCCGGCGGTCCCGAAACAGGTCAAGGCCGCCGCCAGCCAAGCGACCTGGGAACGAAAGTTTAGAGTGAGCATCGCGTTCTCCCTGGGCTATCTTCTGTGATGCGGGCAGTGTAGCAGGTTTGGGGAAGGGTGTCAAGAAATGTGTCCAAGAAATGCATCAATCGGGGGCTTTAGCGGCAGGGCGCATCTGTGACAAGAGTGAGGTCATTCAGCCGCGTCCCCCGGCGGGCGGCGGGAGGATGTAGCCGAGTTCGCGGAGGGCCTTGCGGAAGGCGGTTTCCGAAGCGGCGGGGATGACGAGGTGCCGGTCGCCGGCGCGCAGGCAGAGCTTTCCCAGCCGCTTGCTGCCCGCAATCTCGGCGGCGAGGGCGGCGTCAGCGCACTCGACCAGACGGGCCGCGCCTCGGTCCGAGAACTGCCCGGCGCGGCTTGCCAGGTCGGCGAGGAACAATTGGACCGTGTCCGGCAGCGGGCCGCCGCGCGCCTGGAGGAATGTTTCTAGTTCGGAGACGGAGCGGCCGGCCTCCGCCGCTGCGAGAATCTTGGCCGGGTCGAGCTGCCAGAAGGCTTCGTCGGACGGCTCCGTGAAGGCTTCCAGGGTCAGCATGTCGGCGGGCGGGAGCGGCGGGTGCAGGAGGACGATCTCGCGATTGGGCCGGACTTCCAGAAGGAGACGTTCCTCTTGCGGCGGGGGCGTGTAGTTTTCCGTGAGACTCAGGCAGTACGCGCCCAGCGGGTTCAGGCGGAACAGGAGCAGGCCGTCGTAGCGGCTTAGGAAGTCCAGGTCATCCGTGCCCCACAGCGAGCGGTAGTCGGGCCGGGCGCCGTTCGGGGGGACGTAGGCGACGTCCACCATCCCCAGCGTCGCGGCGTACTCGAAGAGCAGGCAAAGGACGTAGCGGGCCTGGAGAATGGCCCAACTGTGCGAGCCGTCGTAGCCCAAGCTGCCGTAGCCCGCCTCCTCAATGTAAAGGGTCCACGGGTCGCGCGTCACCTCGAACGTGTAGTTTTCGGCCAGCATGAAGCGCAGGAACCGGCCCACGTCCACCCACTCCCCTTCGGGACACTCGACCAGCGCCTCGGCGACGGCGGTGCGGCGCGGTTCCAGCGCGGTCAGACCGTGCTTGCCCTTGCCGGTCTGGCCTTTGATGGCATCCACGCGCCGCAACTCGTCCAGCAGCTTCGTCTTGAGCCAGCGCCGCCAGGCCGCCCGCAGCGTCTCGTGGGGCGGCGCAGAAAGCGCCTTCTGGCCCGCCCGTGTCAGGGCAAGCTTCTTGCCGGACAGCTCGGCCAGCCCCGCCGCCTGCACGACCAGCGGCCAGGCGAAAGCGCGGATCGGCCCGGCCTCCTCGATGCCCTCGTTGGAGTCCTCGGGGCCATAATAGTCCCCGCCGTCCAGCACGGCGGCAACGGTTTTGAGGGCCGCCGCAGTCGGGAGCCGGGTCGTGTCGCTGACAGCCACCTTTCCGGCCTCGACCAGCCGCAGCACGGCCGTCAGCTCGCCCGCTGCGACCCGCTGCGTGTCGCGGTACACGACGGGGATTTTTTCCGTTTCGCGGACCGGCTTCTTCGTCTCGGCATCCCACCATTCCACCTGCCGCGTGACCTCCTGGGGCAGATTGTCTTCGGGGAAGGTCTCCAGCACGGTCTCGGCGGGCCGGGGCACGAACTCCTTCAGGCGTGCCTGCAAATCTTGGGGGATGACCCTCTCATAGATAAACAGGGACAGCCGGGATGGGGTCCGGTCGTAGCCCAGGCCGCGACTCGATCCCCAGTCCGGGCTGTCGCCGTACTTGGCGGCGAACCGGACGCCGTCGAACTGACCGTCGGCGGCATACAGAGTCTCGGCCACCGCCGACTTTTGGGTCGCGTCCAGCCGCCCCCAAAGCGCAGTCAAAGCTTCGCCTTCCAGGTGCGCCGCGACCAGATCGGCGAGATCACCCTTCCTCGTGGGCTTCTCCGCCGCCGGCAGGAGCGCCAGCAATTTCTTCAGTTCCTCCACCGTCCGCCGGTCCAGGGCGTCCCGCACGGTGGGAAAGCCGGGTGTGTCGTCTCGCGCCATGTTATTGCCCCCTTATGAGTAGTCTCCGGCCAGCCAGGCTTGGTATAGGCCGAGGATGTCCGCGAAGTCGTCCGGCAGACCTTCCGGGTCCAGGTCTCCGACGCCGACCCAGCGCTTCCGGCTCTCACCGGCGGCCAGGCATTGCAGGGCGCCGTCGTCTCCCGCCTGGAAGCCTTGCACCTCGACCGGGACGCCGAAGAGGGCGGCCTGGAACGGCGTCTGCACGTCATCCTGGAAGGCGACTTCCCAGGCACTGGATTGCTCGTACTCGTCGTAAGTGTCCATCAGGATCTCTTCGATCCTCTCGCTTTTCGCCGGGTCTGCCGACATGGGCGATCCTCCTTCGTCGTTTTTCCTATTTTACCCACTCTTGCGCCGCTGGTTGAAGACCTCGTACAGCAGGACGCCGGTGGCGATGGCGAGGTTGAGCGAGTCGCCGCGCCCGACCATCGGGATGCGGACCAGGTCGTCGCACAGGCGCTGCCGCTCCTCAGACAAGCCCTTCTTCTCGCCGCCCATGAACAGGACGGTTTGCGCCGGGTAGGTCACGGCCCGGTAGTCGTGCGCGGCGTGGGGCGATGTGCCTACCAGACGGCAGCCGCTGCCTTGCTTCCAGACGGCAAACTCCCCCGCCGTCGCGCGGACCAGCCGCTGGGCGAAGATCGCGCCCATCGTCGCACGGACGCAGGCGGGGTCGTAAGGGTCCACGGAGTCGCCGATGAGAATCAGGCCGGACGCGCCCACGGCGTCGCCCGTCCGCAGGATCGTCCCCAGGTTGCCGGGCGAATGCACCTGGTCGAGCGCCACCCAGCACAGACCGCCCGTGGGCAGGGGGGAGGAGTGGACGGCGGCCAGCGTGTCCCAGCGCTGGCGGACAATGGCCCCGATCCACTGCGGTTCTTCGGCGCGAGACAGGCGCAGGAACAGTTCGGGCGTGATCTCCCAGACGGGGATGCACGTCTGCTCTAGCTGCCGCCGCAGACGCAGCCCGAACGGGTGCTCCAGCGTCTTGGGGACAACCAGGACGGCCTCGATCTGAGCGTTCTGCGCGACGGCCTGGCCGACGAAGCGCAGGCCCTCGGCGAAGAACGTCCCGGTCCGGTCGCGCTCTTGGCGCTTGCCCAGCGCACGGATGGATTGAAGGCGCGCATCCTCCCAGGTCTTGATGCGCGGCTGTGGGGAGAGAAAGTGTGTCATGGGGATGGGTGGGGCGGTCTCAGCGCCCCTGGGCGTGGCAGCCCGGCAGAGGGTGACAAACAAAAAGCCGGCCCGATGCCGCAGGAGGCAAGGGTCGGCGCGAGTCGTGCAGACGGGTCGGCGTAAGGGCAAGAGCTAAGTTGGTCAGCGAAGGTTGAGTCGGCACTCCTTTCCGCGACTTGGGCGGAGGCGGTCGCGGCCTCGGAAGATGGGCTGATTATAGCGCGCGGAGGGGCGGGCTGTCAAGGCCGTCATGCCCGGCAGGCGCTTTGCAGCGGCTGCTGGGCCGGGGCGAGCAGGAACAGGTACGTCTCCAAAGCGTGCCAGCAGGCTTCGCTGTGCTTGGTTAGGTGGTCGGAGTTGATCGGGTATTCCGTGGCGACATGCGAATAGCCGACGAACGGCGGCGGCAGGTAGGTGACGATGTCCGGGCGGTTGGCGATGCGCCAGGAGTCGGGGATGAGGGTGTCGAAGAGGCCCGCGAAGGTCTTGTCGCCCACGAGCGGGCTGGCGAACGTCAGGACGCTCAGGCCGGTCATCGTCCCCTGGAGGCTGACAGCGGCCTCCATTGCCGCCAGCGTCGCCAGGGCGGCCCCCAGACTGTGGCCGGTAATGGTCAGGTGTTTGCCCAGGACAGCCTCGCGCAGCGTCAGCATGAGGCGCGGCGCTCCGGCCTGCGTGCCGGTCGTGAACCCTTGATATAGGGACGTAAACCCCGCCTCGGCCTGACCCGCCGTGTAGTCGGCACCCTCGGCGTCCTTGAATGTGAAGGGCGTCTTCAGGAACTCGCCGTTGTGAATCCACTCGAAGCCGGTCTGTGTCCCCCGGAAAGCAAGAACAACGTCGCTGTCGGAAGCGGCGATGATGCCGATGGGCTTGTTCAGGTTGATCAGCTCATCCATCCCGATTTTGACTGCGGCCAGCCGGGACGGGGGCACGGCGTTACTCAGCAGAAGTTCGTTGACGAACACCTCGCCCACTTGGGCGTAGCCGTCGGGCAGAGCGGCGAGGGGGAACTGGTCCCGGTTGCCGGCCTCGACATCGTACACATGGTAAGCGTAAGCGACACTGTTGCCAAGCGCGACCGCCCGCCCGGTGTCAAAGTTGCCGATAGCCATAGAAGCCTCCTGAACGGAAGAAATGCAGCAGTAGAACGGTCGTGCAGGGTAGAACGTGGCGCGGGGAGTGCTTGCGGCCACAAACAGACTATAACATAAAAGAAAGCAGGCTGTCAACGCTTTGGCGGCGGGTGTGACACATTTCGCAAACGTAAAGGGTTCGCCGGAGGTAACAAAACCCGCGCCCCCCGGCGGGCGGGAGGCGCGGGCGACGGCGTCGGTGTTCGAGCGACGGTTGCAAGACTGGTAGGGGGTCGGCGCTTGGTGTTTGCCGGAGCTTGTAGGGGCGAACCTCGTGTTCGCCCTTCTTCATCCTGTTCGCCCCTACTTAGCCGCTTTCGTCTGCCGGCGGCGCATGTCGGGGTTCAGTTCGCGCTTCCTCATGCGGATGTTCTTTGGGGTGACTTCCACCAGCTCATCGGGGCCGATGTATTCGATGGCGCGGTCCAGGGACATCACCATCGGCGGGGCCAGGCGCATGAACGTCTCTTTGTTGGACTCGCGCATGGATGTCAGGTGCTTTCGGCGGCAGACGTTGACTTCCAGGTCTGTGTCGCGGGCGTTCTTGCCGACAATCATGCCCTCGTAGACCTCGATGTTGTGCGGGATGAACAAGATGCCGCGCTCCTCGGCGGCGGCCAGGCCGAAGGTCGTCGTGATTCCCGACTCGCTCGCCAGCAGGCTGCCGTTGCGCTCGGTCGTCATCTCGCCCGTGTAGGCGATGTAGCCGGCGAACAGCGAGTTCAGGACGCCCGTGCCGCGCGTCTCGGTCAGGAACTGGTTGCGGAAGCCGAGCAGGCCGCGCGTCGGCACCTTGAAGCGCATGTACATGTGGCCGTCGCCCGGCGTCTTCATGTCCAGCATTTCGCCGCGCCGCCGGCCCAATTGCTCGATCACGACGCCGCTGTATTCCTCGGCGACATCAATCTCCACCTCTTCCAGCGGCTCCATTCGGTGCCCATCCTCCTCGTGGAAGATGACCTCGGGCTGCGAGACCTGCAATTCGTACCCCTCGCGCCGCATGGTCTCAATGAGCACCGCCAGATGCAGCTCACCCCGGCCCGAGACGCTGAACTGGTCCGCCGAATCGGTGTCCTCGACGCGCAGGGCGACGTTGGTCTGGAGTTCCTTCATCAAGCGCTCGCGCAGCTTGCGGGACGTGGACCACTGGCCCTCGCGCCCGGTCAGCGGGGACGTGTTGACGCCGAAGGTCATCCGCAGGGTCGGCTCGTCCACCTGCATGATGGGCAGGGCGACGGGGTTCTCGCGGGAGGCGATGGTCTCGCCGATGTTGACGTCGGGCAGGCCCGAGATGGCGACGATCTCGCCGGCCTCGGCTTGCTCCACCTCGACGCGGTTCAGGCCCTGGTAGATAAAGACCTGGGCCAGCTTGCCGGGGACGTTGACGCCCTCGCGGTTGATGACCGTGATGTTTTGGGCGCTCTTGACCGTGCCGGCGTTGACCCGCCCGATGGCGATGCGTCCTTTGTAGTCGTCATAATCCAGTGTGGTCGCCCGAAGCTGCAAGGGTGCGTCCGGGTCGCCGGTCGGCGGCGGGATATGGCTGACGATGGTCTTGAACAGCGGCAGCAGGTCCGTGCCGGGCGTGGTGGGGTCCAGGGTCGCCGTGCCTTGCAGGGCGATGGTGTAGACGATGGGGAAGTCAAGCTGCTCTTCGGTCGCGCCGAGCGCGGCGAACAAGTCGAAGGTCTGGTCCACCACATAATCCAGCCGCGCCATCGGCCGGTCAATCTTGTTGACCACGACCACGGCCTTGTGCCCAGCTTGCAGGGCTTTGGACAGCACGAAGCGGGTCTGCGGCATCGGCCCTTCCACGGCGTCAATGAGCAGCAGGACACCGTCCACCAGGCTCATCACGCGCTCCACCTCGCCGCCGAAGTCGGCGTGACCCGGCGTGTCCACGATGTTGATTTTGATGTCTTCGTAGGTGATGGCGGTGTGCTTGGAGACGATGGTGATGCCGCGCTCGCGCTCCAAATCCATCTTGTCCATGACGCGCTCGGCGACGGCCTGATTGGCGCGGAAGACGCCGCCCTGCTTGAGCATCCCGTCCACGAGGGTGGTCTTGCCGTGGTCAACGTGGGCGATAATCGCGATATTCCGCAGGTGATCTTGTATAACTGTTTGAGACATAGCGCAGTAGTATACCTGAAAAACCTTCATTCTCGGCTTATGGACCGGCTTGCTCTATCTTATTGCCGTTGCTGTTGCCATCACCGGAAACAGTCGGTGCAGGTCCATGTGAGAAGATCACGGTGTTATTGCCGCCGTCCATGACCAACCTGGTCACTCCCTTCACTCGGATGAGGTTGTGATCGCCATTGACTATCAGCCACGGGCAATTACCGTTCAGGGTAATCGTCCCTTTGTCGCCGCGAACTTCTACGTTCTTACCGGTAGGATCAGCAGTGAAAATCTGGTTATCACCACTGATGACGATGCCCTGAGAGGAAGGGATGCTCGGCTTCTGCATATGTACGAGACTTCCGTGCGCGACTCCATAAACAACCCAGCCAATGCCGAGGATCATCCACCAGCGTCCGCGCCGCCGCTGGCGCGGACGGGGCAGCGCCTGTATGGTAGCGAGGCGCATCGCTTGCTTCTTGGCTACCTTTGCCTCAGCAGCGGCCTGCACGGCGGCTGGTTCCACCGCCAGACGGGCGCGCTGCTTCTGCACCTGTACCCAGACCTCTTCGGGCGTCGCTTCCAGCTTCAGCTCCTGCACTACCTCGCCGATGGGAACCGTCCCGGCCAGATGGCGGGCGGCCTCGTCCTTGCTGGCTTCCAGGGCGTTGATCGCCTGGGCCAGTTCCTCCGACGTGACACGGATATGGGCGGCGGGAGTCGCGGCGGCTTGTTCCTGCGGTTCGTGTTGCAGCATGGCGTTTATTTCCTTGCGCGTTTGGCCTGCTCTATTATAGCACGGATGGCGCGGCGTCTTGACAATGCTTCTTCTTGTGTGCTATATTGCGATGTTCCGGTTCCCACTCGTACCCAAAACCGCGAATGTTCTTCCTTTCTTTTTTTGGTTTTTGTCGTCACGATCTTAGTTTTTGTTCTCTGTCGCAGCCGAAGCGGGCCGCGCGAAGGAGACCTGATGGGTGTGATCCTGATCCTGGGGCGGGCGGAAGACCTGTGCTGCCGCCTAGTGTCCGAACGGCTGACGCAGGACGGGCAGGAAGTGCTGTTCCTGCCCGAAGACAGGCTTCTGCCGCAGATGGCGCTTGCCTGGACCCCTGCCGACGGCGCGGGCCGAGTCCGCTTCGAGGGGCGGGAAGTGTCCTTCTCTGAGATGGACGGCGTCCTGTACCGATTTTACGGCATCCCATTGGCCGCCGAGGAGTTCGGGACGGAGGACGGGCGGTATGTCTGCTCGGAGTGGAACGCGCTGTGGATGGCCTGGCTGAACATGCCCCGCGAGGCGCTGCCCTGCCCCATCGTCAACCGCCTCCGGCCCGACCTGTGGTACAAGACGCATCTGAGCGCCGCCGCGCTGGTGGCGCTCGTGCCCGACCTGCCCTTCGCGCGTCCCCGGACATTGGTGACGACATCGGCAGACGCGGCCCGCGCTTTCCGCCGGAGGGTCGCCGGACCCGTCACCTACACTGCCCTGAGCGGTTCAGCCCCCTACCCTCTCTGTAAGGAGGAAGAGTTCGAGAAGCTCCTTGCCCTGAACGGCGCCCTGCCCCTGCATTTGACGGAGGAGGTTGCGGGCCGGCGGTGCGAGGCATTCGTGATCGGCGGCAGGGTCACACTGGTCGGGCCGGACGGCGCCTTGTGCGGCCCGCCTTCCCCCGCGCTGGCTGACCGCTGCGCGCGGGTCGGGACGCGCCTGGATCTGGCCCTTTTTCAGCTTTCACTTGTGGCCGGGGTTGGGGACGAGTGGTATTGCCTGAGCCTGGACCGGATGCCGCAGCTCTACGCCTGCGGCCCGGACGCGCAGGCGGAAATCGCCCAGCGCCTGGCGGCGCTTCTCACCAGCCCCCAGGGACAAGAAGGAGGCCACGCATGATCCTCATCTGCGGCGTCCTCGCCGACGCCATGACCGAGCTGATGTGCGCCCGCCTGGACGACCTGGGCTATGAATACCTGTTCCTCGACCAAGCCCATTTTCCGGGCCGCTATGACCTCACCTGGGAACTGGGGCCGGACGGCGTCCGGGGCCACATCGCCTGCTCCCACTGCACCGTGGACCTGGCCGACCTGACCGGCGTTTACGCCCGCTACGTCAGCTTCAAAGGCGGGCCGGAGCGGCCGGAGTTCTCCGATCTTGAGAAGCAGATGGCGGACGCCGAGTACCAACTTTCGCTGATGCAGCTCCTAGAAGTGCTGCCCTGCACCGTCGTCAACCGCGCCGCTGCATCGGTCAGCAACGACTCCAAGATCTATCAGGGGTTTTTGGCCGAGCGGTTCGGGCTGCTGACGCCCCGGACGCTGGCGACGACCGACCCCGAGGCGGCCCGCGCTTTTTATGCAGAGCAGGGCGGGGATGTCATTTACAAGTCGCTGTCCGGGGTCCGCTCCATCGTGCATCGCCTGACCGACGAGGATTTGGGAGAGCGCCTGGAGCGGGTCCGCAACTGCCCGACTCAGTTTCAGGAGCGCGTGGAGGGCGTGGACATCCGCGTCCACACCGTCGGCGACCAAGTATTCCCCACCGAGATTCATTCCGAGGCCAGCGACTACCGCTATGCGCGCCGCGAGGGCAAAGGGATCACATTGACAGAGACCGAAATCCCCGACGCGGTGGCGCAGTCGTGTCTTGGAATGGCGCGTGCGCTGGGCCTGCACCTTTCGGGCGTTGACCTGCGGCGGACGCCGGAGGGGTGTTACTACTGCTTTGAGGTCAACCCCTCCCCAGGCTTTATCTTTTACGAGAGCAACACGGGCCAGCCTATCAGCGCGGCGGTGGCTCACCTGCTGCGCGGCGTCCCGGAACACATGAACGATCGGTAATCCAGCCGGTCCGACCGGCCAAGTGCCGGTCTCCTCACGCACGACCCACTCACAGCGTCGGCGGTCATCGCCGGCAGGAGGAAACTACGATGCCAGAACCTTTCATTGACGGTGGGAGCCGCCCGGACCTGACCGTTGACCTGAACGCCAAGGTCGGCGACCTGTCCGTCCGCCAGCTTTCCGACATCCTGGGCGGCAGCGCGCCCCAGAAGCTCAAGCAGTTCGCCAAGGACGGCATTAAAGACTTCAAGGAGATCGCCAAGGACAACCTCAAGGATTTCCCCGACAAGTTCCCAACCAAAGAGCACAAAGAGCAGAAGGACACCAAAGACCACAAGGACACCAAGGAACACAAGGACACCAAAGACAACAAGGACAACAAGGAAACCAAAGACACCAAGGACAACAAGGAGCACAAGGAAGCCGCCGACCACAAGGCCGTCAAGGACCACAAAGAGATCTTCAAAGAGATCATCAAGGAGATCCACAAGGAACAATTCAAAGAGAAAGACCAGATCCTGGACACGAACAAGTCCTTCATCCAGGACACCGTCAAAGACCCCAAGGAACAGGTCGAGACCGGCCCGGTCATCGTCAATCCGGGCGACCCCGCGTTTAATCCCGCGCAGAGCATTGACCAGCTCATCCAGCGCGTTACCGGCCTGGAGCAGCAGGTCGCCGCCTTCCAGCAAGGCGCCGCGCAGGGCGGAGGGGGCTGACGCGCCGCAGGGCGGCCACTCTTCCTCATCGGGATAGAGCGGCCGCCTCACTCCCCCGAAAGGATTAGTCCTTATGGCACGCAAACGGAACGCCGCCCCAGACGGGGTCCCCCCGGAGCCTGACGCAGTCCCCGCTGTCCCCAAGGTCGTGGACATGCCGGTGCGCGACCTGCTCCAGATGCTGGGTCAGCCCCTGCCCGAGAGCGCCCCGCTCCAGCCCCGTGCTGCGCCGTCCTTACCGACGGAAATCAACAGTGAGGCCAAGATAGGAGACCTCACGGTGGGCGAACTGCTTGGGCTGCTGGCTGCCCTTCGGGGATAAGAACCGGCACTTCCAGTGCCGGTTCAGCTTTCCTTACCCGCCGCCGCCCGGCTGCGCTCGTCGCGGGCGGTCCGCTTGGCCTCGTTCCAGGGGAACCGGCGGGCGTCGGCGCGCGGCGTCGCGGGCGTGCCGAAGCCGAGGATGTAGGCGCGGCGCGGGACGGCGGAGCGGTTCGCGCCCGTAAAGTGCATCGTGCGCGAGTCGTGGAAGGTCGCGCCGCCCGGCGGCAGCGGGCAGGCGACGGCCTGGGTCTCGTCCACGGCGTCGGTCATCTCCAGGCCGTGGACGCGGGTGTCGCCGCCGATGCTCTGGTGGGGCGTGATCTCCTGTTTGTGGCTGCCGGGCAGGAAGACCATGCAGCCGTTCTCCATTGTCGCCTCCTGCAAAGGCATCCAGACACTCAGGGAATGGTAGTCCAGGTTCGGGTCCCAGTACGCCTCGTCCTGGTGCCACGGGGTCGGGGCGCCCATTCCGGCGGGCTTGAAGATGGCATGATCGCCCATGAACGCCATGCCCTCTCCTAGAAGCTGCGCGGCAATGGCGCGGGCGTTGACCTCATACAGCGTTTCGGCCAGTTCGGGCGCATACTTGCGCGGGCCGAGGATCTGTGGCAGGGCGGCGGGCTTGCCCTCCTCGTCTGCCCCCGCCAGATCGAACTGATTGCCCTCGGCGCGTCCCGCCCGCTGCTCGAAGAGGCGGTCGTAGACGCCGCGCAGGCGCTCGACCTCCTCCTGAGTCGTGATCGAGTCAATGGCGAGGAAGCCGTTCTCGTGGTAGAACGCGATCTGTTCGTCGGTGAGCGTGACCGTCGGCTGAATGGGCATAGCTTGGTTCTCCTTGCCCCTATTATGACACTGCCGCCCCAATTTTCGTGCCGCCTGCGCTTCGCCGGTCAAGCGGCTGACGGGCGAAACGGTGCAGGGGTATCGCAGGCCGCCAGGCAATCGTCCGAAGCCCTAAAAGGACGGCCCACCAAAAGGACGGCCCACATACGGCGGAGCCGGGAGTAGACCTTCCCTTTAGGGCAGGTTCTTCAAAGTCACTCACCAATGCCCCTCCACCTTTGCTCCTGCTGGCGGCGACCAATCGAACACGCCCGGTGGAGGCGTCTCGTTGTAGTGGAAGTGATTAAAAACCACACGCTCCACATAACCTCTGCTCATAAACGAAGCATCGCCAATGTTTTCGATGTGTACGACGTGAAGCGTCTTTGCATCAACCCAGATGTTTACATGGGTAACGCCATGCCTGCGGCTGATAACACCACGCCCATCGTCACTGATTGGATGAGTAATGGTTCTTGTGAACTTCCAACAGGCGGACCCATTTAACGTCACTTTTTGCTGTTGCCAGGGGGTAAACGTCCACCCCTGAGCAGGATTGGCAAGCACATCCGCATCTGTCGGTGCCTCTATGAATATATTGAGTTGTCTGGCGACATCCTGCGCCACAGGCACCTTATCAAGATAAGGATTCTTCAGGTATCGCCCATTCTTCAGGCTGTGGAAAAGGTAGCCGCGTCTATCTTCTAAATTAAGTTCAGACATTTTCCGATCAAGGTAAGCCCGCGCCGCCGGCGTTCGGCGGAGCCAGACGCGCTGGGAGAACGTAGTAGCATTGGGGACGATGCGGCCTTCTGTATCATAAACTTGTGTGTTCATATCGAAAGAAACCGTCTGTGCCTGCTGCATGGCCTTTTCCACGTCCGCGAAAGCAATTGTCGGACGCCCTGGCTGGCCGGGCAGGAGCCAGAAGATGACGGCCCCGGCGGCGGCCACGCCAGCCAGCCCGACAGCAGCGCGGCGGGCGACGGCAGGGCGGCGGGGCAGAGAAGCGGGCGGGGCGGGGGGCAGCGCGGCGGCGATACGGCTTTGCAGGCCCGCCGGGGCGGGCACGTCGCGCCAGGCGCGGACGTGGGCGTCGAGTTGCCGGGTTCCGGCCAATTCCGACGCGCAGGCGGGGCAGGCGGCGAGGTGGCGGCGGATGCGCCAGGCAGTCCCCCACCCCAGTTCCCCGTCGGCGAATGCCTCCAAGAGAGGCTGCGTTTGGTCACAGGTCATGGTCGTTTCCTTCGTCGGTCAGCGCGGTGGGCCGGGTGCCCGACCGTAGTAGTCGCCACGGGTGGAGGTGCCATGAGTTGAAACCCGAGGCTGAGAAGTGCCCACCGTCGAGGCAACGGGAGAAAGAGCAGTCCCTCTTCGTCCTTTAGTCTTGCGTCCCCTGGACGCTGGGCTTTTGACAGCCTCGGGTTTCAACTCGTGGCACCTCCGTCCCTGGCGGGACTTGAGCCGCCTTCGGCGTCCTCAGTTAGCAGGGCGCGCAAGCGGCGGGCGGCTTGATGCACGCGCGATTGCACGGTTCCCAAAGGGGCATCTAACACTTGCGCGGCCTCGCGGTGGGTCAGCCCTTCGGCCTTGACGAGCAGGAACGCTTCGCGCAGGTCGGGTGGCAGGGCGGCGAGGGCGCAGGTCAGCGAGGCGGCGTCTGTCACGGATTGCTCCAAGTTTGGCTTTGGGTCGGCCGCGTCATCTAGAAGAGTCGTCGTGTCCAAGCGCGGCGCGCGGCGCGAATGCCGCCAGCAGTTCAGGGCGATGCGGTACAGCCAGGTCTGGACGGTGGCGCGGCCCTCGAAGCGGCCCGCGCCCTGGAAGGCGGCCAGGAACACTTCTTGCGTCAGGTCTTCCGCATCGGACACGCTGCCGCACAGGCGGTAGCAGAACCTGTAGATGCGGTCGCCGTACTTTTGGTAGAAGGCCGGAAAGTCGGCGCGCTCGCTGGGTCTCACTCATCGGTCCTCATGGTGATAGTGACAGAAATTGGGGCTTTTGTTGGCGGCAGGCGGAATTATTTTGCTTCCAGCAAAACAATTCCCGCCCCCGCAATGAGGCTGTTTGCAGGAATCCTCCCGGTACACCCGCAATAAGCCGCCATGTACACAATCACCGGCGACATCGTGACGGCGGACGGCGTTCTCCCAGGCGGCGCAGTTACCATAGACGACGCGGGCGACATCGCCCAAGTGGGGGCGGGGCGAACGGCGTCCGCGCGGAGCGGGGACATAGACGCGGCGGGCTTGCTGGTCCTGCCGGGCTTCGTGGACATGCACGTCCATGGCGGGGGCGGGGCGGACTTCATGCACGGGACGCCCGAAGCCGTCCGGCAGGTCGCGCGCACCCACGCCCGCTTCGGCACGACGGGGCTGCTGGCGACAACGATGACGGCTTCGCGGGAGGACACGGACCGAGCAATCACGGCGGCGCTGACGGTCATGGAGAAGGGACAGGGTCAGGATGAGGCCCGGATACTCGGTGTCCACTTGGAAGGGCCATACATCTGCGCGGCCAAACGCGGGGCACAGCCCCTGGCGTTCGTGCGGCCACCCGAGGCGGACGAATTGGCGCACTGGATCGCGCTGTCAGGTCAGACGATCCGGCAGATCACGCTGGCCCCGGAAGTGTCGGGGGCGGAAGAGGTCATTCGGCTGGCACGGGCGAACGGCGTCATCGTCTCCATCGGCCATACGGACGCGACAGCGGCAAACGTGCTGGCGGCGATTGGCCGGGGAGCGACGCGGGCGACGCACACGTTCAACGCCATGCGCGGGCTGCACCACCGGGAGCCGGGGACCGTCGGCGCGGTCCTGGTGCAGCCTGAGATTGTCTGCGAGATCATCGCCGACGGCGTCCATCTGGACCCGCTGATTGTCCGGCTGATCGTCGCCGCCAAAGGCGCAGCCGGGGCGTCTCTCATCACTGACGCCATCGAGGGCGCGGCTATGCCGGACGGCGAGTACGCGCTGGGCGGCCAGGCAGTCTTCGTCCGGGAGGGCACGGCGGCTTTTGCCGACGGAACTCTGGCGGGCAGTGTCTTGACCATGAACCGCGCGTTCACCAACGTCAGAGCCTTCGCCGGAGTCTCGCTGCCCGAGGCGGCCCGTCTGTCGAGCGGCAACGCGGCCCGGCAGCTAGGGATGGAAGAGCGTTTTGGAGAGATCGCGCCGGGACTAGCCGCCGATCTCGTCATTCTGCACCCGGAAACAGGGGAAGTGGCGTGGACACTGGTCGGTGGGCGGGTGGCGTGGCGGGGATAGCCCCGGCACTGGAAGTGCCGGTCTACTCTGCGTGGAAGTCGCTCCGCGACTGAGGATTAGCAGGCGAGAAGCAACCGCCCTGGTTCCAGTGAAGGGGCGCGGTTCATCGCGCCCTCTTTAGTCGCGGAGCGACTTTCACTGGGAGTAGACCGGCACTTCCAGTGCCGGGGACACGCCTACCCCATCGGCAGCCGCCCCTGCTCCTTCAAGTGGCTCGCCGCCGCCTCACGGCTAATGACGCCGGCGGCGTAAAGGCCGAGCAGGGCATCGTCCATCGTCTGCATCCCGGACTGAGGCGACGCCTCCATCGCCAGCGCCAGCAGGGCGGCGTCCGTCTGGCCGTCCGCGATCATCTGGCGGACGCGCGGGGTCGCAAGCAGAACCTCGTTTGCGGCGACACGGCCTGTGGGGGCGGCGCGGGGCAGCAGCCTCTGCGCGATGACCGCCTGCGTCGTGCGCGCCAGCAGGCGCTGGGCGGCGTCGCGCGGCTCGCCGAGCAGCCCCAGCAGCCGGGCGAGCGCGTCGGCAACCGTCTCGGCCGTCATCTGCGAAAAGACCAGATGACCCGTTTCGGCCAGTTCCAGGGCGAGGCGGGCCGTCTCCGGCGTCCGCAATTCGCCGATCAAGACCACATCCGGGTCGGCGTCCATGACCGACCGCAGCCCGCGCTCGTAGCTTTCCACGTCTTCTCCGACGATGCGCTGCGTGACCAGACTCAGTCTGCTGGACAGGACATAGTACATCGGGTCCTCGACGGTGTAGATACGTTCCGAGCGCGTCCGGTTGATATGGTCCACGAGGGACACCAAAGTCGTCGTCTTGCCGCTGCCGGTCGGGCCGACAACAAGGATCAGGCCACGCTTGGCCTGGGTCAGCTTCTCGAACACTGGCGGCAGGCGCAGCTCGTCCAGCGTGAAAACAACTTCTGGGATGACGCGGATGGCGGCGGCGAGATTGCCGCGTTCGCGGAAGACCTGGCAGCGGAAGGTCTGGCCGCCGTGACGCAGGGTAGCGAAAAAGTCGCCTCCCTGACGCGCCCCGGCCAATCTGTCTTCGGGCAGGGCGGTTTGCAGCAGGGCGTCGAGGTTTTCCGGCGTCAGGTTCGGCACTTGGTCTTCCCTCAGCAGGTGATGCACCTGCTCTTCACGGGAGTCCACAATTTCCAACGGTGAACGGGGCGCTCGGGCCGTGACAAGGTTGCCGTCCACGCGGAAGACGGGTGGGACACCGACGGCGAGGTGCAGATCCGATGCTTTGCGCTCGATCATCTGCGCTAAGAGCGAGTCAAGTTCCATGGGTCATTCTCCGTTCGTGGGCAGTCCAATCGAGTCGGGGGCGTCCACAAGGGCAGGTCGGCACGGCGCGAAAGCTGGCTTCTCAGGGCGGCCACTTCCGCGCGCAAGTCCTGCATCTCGGCCCGCAGGCGCCGCATCTCGTCCAGCAGGGGGCTTCTGTCATCGGACGCGACGGCGCGTATCACACGGTCGCTGATGTCGGGCGCGTCTATGGCCCAGGCGGCGGCCATTTCTCCGACAGCCGCAAGGTCGGCCCGCGCCTGGGCGCAGTCAGGACAGTCTTGGAGGTGGCGTTCGGCCTCGGCGGCTTCGGGCGTAAGTTCGCCGTCCGCGAGGGCCGTCAGTTGGGATTGGCAAGTATCGCAGGTCATGGGGGGTCTCTCCAGGCGGACAGTTTGCGCCGCAGGGTCTCGGTCGCCTGATGCTTGCGCGAGGCGACCGTGCCGACCGGGCAGTCCAGCGCGTCGGCGATCTCGGCGTAGGACAATCCTTCGTAGTGGCTGAGGAGGAAGACGGCGCGCTGAGGCTCGGGCAGGGATAGGACTGCGCGCCGGACGGCATCGGCCAGGCCAAGCCCCTGCGCCAACGCGGCAGGGTCAGGCGCACCGGCATCCGCGCCCTCTTCCAGCGGTTCGCACGGACGGGCGGCGCGGGCGTGGTCCAGGCAGACGGAACGGACCGTGCGTAATAGGTAGGCTTGCAGGCAGCCGCGCGGCTGGTAGCGAGTTCGCAGACGCCACAGGCGCAGGAACGCTTCCTGCGCGGCGTCCTGGGCGGCATCGGTGTCGCCGAGCAGGCGCGCGGCAAAGCGCACCAGGCGGCCCTGATGCGCCTGCACGACCTTGCCGAACGCCTGCGCGTCCCCATTTGCCGCCCGCCGCATCAGGGCGTCGTCATCCTCCACCGGCCGTCACCTCCACAGAGATAAACGGGGACGGGCGGCGTTTGCTTCGGTCTATTTCTGATCTATTTTTTCGGGATGGGCAGTGGAATGAGGCGCGGCAGGGTAAACGCGGGTGGGGAAGTGGGCCGTGATGGGATGGCAGGAGGACCAGTAAACGGCCCCATATAGATATTCGGGTTGGACGGCACCGGGATGACCGCCCCATTCCCGTCGGTGAATGCCATGCCGCCGGGGCCGGTCCGCAGGCCAAAGACCATATAGGCGTGCGGGATAATGTCACCGGGGGCGCGTGGGGACTGGACGTAGGGCACCGCCGGGTTGGGGCGGACTGTGATGCGCGGACCGGGAACGGGAGCGTGAGGCGTCTTGGATTGCGCCAGCATCCATGGCAGAGGAGCGAGCGAAGTCGGACGACCATAATCCGAAACGGGCGGCAGCGCCGCCGGCCGCCGCGTGTCGCCCTGGCCGAGACCAAAGGCTAAGATCAGGGGAACGCCGAACGCGGGAACAAATCGTTTCATGGGTTTGCCTCCTGTTTACCAACTCCCTTTCCATTGGAAGGGAAAGAACCCTTTCTTCTGTACGCAAGATTAGCCGGAAACGGCACAGTTCCCTGCCGAACGCACTGGAATTTTTCGGCGGCATTCCGGGCACCTCTTCAAAGGGAACGCGGCAGGAGTAGCCCTACTCGTTGTCGTACCATGCGACGCCCTTGATGAAGGACCCCAGGCCGATGGTATTTAATGCGATAAAGCCTAGCTCACTTCTTCTCATACAAGCCGTGAACGATGCCACCTTCGGAGTCAAATCGCGATTGGATGATCGAGTAGAAACGGGAGTCACCCCGCTCATAATGCCGGAATATCGCAAAGGCAATCAGATCAGCAAGTTGAATCAAGCGCGAAGCTCTGGAGTCGAGAAACAGCGGCACCTCCGCTAGATTACGAATCACATCCCAGGTATAGCCCACAGCGCGAAAATCCGTCGCCAGTGTCTGAAGAGTTGTCTCGTAAGTGGATTTGTCGAACACAATCAAGCCGCGCTGTGTATCGCCATTTTTGTGCAGTCTTTTCAGGTAGTGGTCAAAGCGGCTCGCCAGTTGCTCGAACGCAAACTCTACCGGATCTTGTGGCGATATGGAGACTTTTCTTATCACGCTGGCGAATATCCGGTTATTAGGGTGGGAGTGCATGAACGCTTCGAGGGCATCCTGGATCGCTTGTTCTCTATCTGTTCTCAGTTGCCGCCGCCAAAATCCGCTCCCGTTTAACATCGGGCTGCCGTGAAGTTCCACAGAAGTTGGGTCAGCCGGATTGAAGCGCTCCGCGATCCTGTCCAAATTCTCGCTGATCCAGTAGCCCTGACACTCGAAAACACAAAAACCAGCAAGTACAAAGTACTGCTGGTTTGGGTCTTTTGTGGTGCCGGACTCATCGGCATAAAGAAGGTACATTGGGTTTTTCAAAAGAAGTCAGTCAGGGAAAGACCATGCTTTCACGATCCGATTAAAGTCGGACCTCCCGACTGATATTCTGGTTATACCACATCTTATGGTAAAACCGCAACCCGGTCACAAATTCTCATCAAGATGTGACCGGGTCACAGCCAGTAATCTATAGGCCCCTGTCGCTGAGGAACTTGAGCAGGTCAGCGACGCGGCAGGAGTAGCCCCACTCGTTGTCGTACCAGGCCACGACCTTGACGAACGACCCCAGCCCGATGGTGTCTAGGGCGCTGAAGATGGACGAATGCGGGTTGCCTTTGAGGTCGGTCGAAACCAGCGGCTCGTCGGAATACTGCAAGATGCCCTTCATGGGGCCGTCGGCGTACTCTTTGACGGCGGCGTTGATCTCCTCGATGGAGGCGTCGCGTCCCAGCAGGGCGGTGAAGTCCACGACCGAAACGGTGGGGGTCGGAACGCGAAAGGCCATGCCGGTGAACTTGCCCTTCAGTTCGGGGATGACCAGGCCAACGGCCTTGGCCGCGCCCGTACTGCTCGGCACGATGTTTTGGGCTGCGGCGCGGGCGTCCCGCAGGTCTTTGGCGGCCGTATCTACTGTCCGCTGGGAGTTGGTGTAGGCGTGGATCGTAGTCAGCAGGCCCTTTTCGACGCCGAACTTGTCGTTGAGGACTTTGGCGACCGGGGCAAGGCCGTTGGTGGTGCAGGAGGCGTTGGAGATAACGTGGTGGTTGGCCGGGTCGTACATGGAGTCGTTGACGCCCAGGACAATGGTCAGGTCCTCGTTCTTGGCAGGGGCAGAAATGACGACCTTTTTGACGCCGTGCTCACGGTGGGCGACGGCCTTGGTGGCATCGGTGAAGAAGCCGGTGCTCTCGATGACCACGTCCACGCCTTCGGTATCCCAGGGGATCGAGCCGGGGTCCTTTTCGGCGAAGACGGTGATCTTCTTGCCGTTGACGACGATGTCTTTATCTTCGGCCAGCACGTCGCCCTTGTAGGGGCCGTAGTTGCTGTCGTACTTGAGCAGGTGGGCGTTGGTCTTGGCGTCCGTCAGGTCGTTGAGCGCGACGACCTCGATCTCGCCGTTGGGGAAGCGCTCCTGGATGGCGCGGTAGGTGATGCGCCCGATGCGGCCAAAGCCGTTGATGCCAACTCGCACTGCCATGATGGGTGGTTCTCCTTGAGTCCGGGTGGGACGAGTAGTTTTGCCTGAAAAGTCGCCCTTAGTATGACACGGCGGGCCGGCGAAAGTCAACGGCAGAGGAGGCCCGGTCCTTCCGCGCCGCTGCCGTCCCTCCTTGTTCGGCGTCGTGCGTTTGCGGCCTGCACAGGGAGGATATAAACGGGCATGGCCCCTCAAAAGTCGCCCCCGGTGGTCCGGGTCGGCTGCGCCGGGTGGAGCGTCCCCAAGGAACATGCGGCGCGGTTTCCCGAAGAGGGCAGCCACTTGGAGCGCTACGCCCGGCGGTTCCCGGCTGTGGAGATCAACTCGTCTTTCTACCGCCCGCACCGTCCCGCGACCTACGCGCGGTGGGCGGCGTCCGCGCCCCCCGGCTTCCGCTTCGCCGTCAAAGTGCCGCGCGAGATCACCCACGGGCGGCGGCTGGCAGACCCGGAGGAAGCCCTTGACCGCTTCCTCGCCGAATGCGGCGCTTTAGAGGATGCGCTCGGCCCGCTGCTGGTACAGCTTCCGCCCTCGCTGGCCTTCGATGGAGTGATTGCCGCCTCGTTCTTTGACGCGCTGCGGGAGCGTTTCGCCGGGGAAGTGGTCTGCGAGCCGCGTCATCCGAGCTGGTTCCAGCCAGAAGCGGAGCATGTCCTGGTCGGGCGCCAAGTGGCGCGCGTCGCCGCCGACCCCGCGCCCTCGGCGGCCCAGCCCGGCGGGTGGGAAGGGCTGGTCTACTACCGGCTGCATGGGTCGCCGCGCGTCTATTACTCGGCGTATTCCGAACCGTACCTGGCGGCACTGGCGGCTACGCTGCGCGAGGCGGCGCGCTCGGCCCCGGTCTGGTGCATCTTCGACAACACGGCATTGGGCGCAGCGACGGATGATGCCCTGGCAGTGATTGAGCGACTGAGGGTTGGATAGCGCCCATTAGCCCAGGAAGGCCGCCAGCGTGTCGGCGTTGCGGACCGCGTTCCCGTCGCCGTCGTTGTTGAAGTAGACGAACACCTCTTTCCCCATGGCCTGCCACTCCCGGATGCGGTCCGCCCACCAGCGCAGGTCATCGTCCGAGTAGGAGCCGCCATACAGGTATTGGGTGTCCGGCCCGTGCAGGCGCAGGTACACGAACGGGGCCGTCACCCGCAGGAGGCAGGGCAGGTGGGCGCCGCTCATGACGCAGTAGGCCGTTCCCGTCCCTTCCAGCAGGGCGAAGACCTCTTCCCGATTCCAACTTGGGTGACGAAGCTCCACCGCCGTTTTCTGCCACGGCGGCAGCCGATGCAGGAAATACGCCAGGCGGGCCAGGTCGTACTCGAAGTCCGGCGGGGGCTGCACGAGCAGGACGCCGCGCTTGTGGCCGAGGGCGCGCAGGCCCGGCTCCATCCGCGCCAGCCAGACCTCCGGGTCATGGAGGCGCTTGCCGTGGGTCAGCCCGCGCGGGGCTTTGACGGTCATCTGGAAGTCGTCGGGAAGCCGCTGACGCCAGCGCTCGAACGTGGCGTCCGGGGGCCAGCGGTAGAAGGTGCTGTTGACTTCGACCGTCGGATACCGCTGCAAGTAACAGTCCAGCCGGTCCCCCGCCGGCAGGCCGTGGGGATACAGCACCCCATGCCAGTGGTCATAGCTCCACCCGGACGTACCGATCCAGAGTCTTCTTTCCATATGCGCCCTATGGCATCTCCTTGTCTTGATCACTCAAAGAACACTGGCAAAGTAGCCGGAGTGCCTGATGCGCTCTGAAAATTGCGGCACGAACAGCCTCGCGTTTCAGGCGATGCCGCGTCGGGAAGACATTGCCGTACAGAGGATAGAGGTATGACTTTGGACATGCACTACACACGGCGCGGCAGCGGGAAGCCGCTGCTGCTCATTCACGGCCTGGGCGGGAGCGGACGCTCGTGGGAGCCGATACTGGACAGCCTGGCAGCGGAGCGTGAGGTCATCGCGATTGATCTGCCCGGCTTCGGCAAAACGCCGCCGCTGGCCGGTGAGGTGACGATCCGCAGCCTCGCCGATGCCGTCACCGAATGGGGCCATGCCAACGGTCTCAATGGCGTGGACGCCGTGGGCAGCTCGATGGGAGCGCGGCTCGTGCTGGAATTGGCACGGCGCGGCGGCGTGCTGGGCGGGGTCGTCGCGCTCAACCCCGGCGGCTTCTGGCAAGGCTGGCAGCGCGGCTTCTTCGCCACCTCCATCGGCCTGTCCGTCGGGCTGGTCCGGCGGCTCCAGCCCGTCATGCCGATGTTCACTGGCAACCCCCTCGGGCGCACGCTGCTGTTCCCGCAGTTTTCGGCCCACCCGTGGACGCTGTCGCCCTCGGTGACGCTGGAAGAGATGCGCGGCTATGCCGCGTCGCCTTCCCTAGACGAACTGCTGCACAACCTGGCCTTCGGCGAGGCCCAGCAGGGCGCTCCCAGGGGTGCGATCAAAGGCCCGCTCGTGATCGGCTGGGGCGACCGTGACCGCGTGTGCTTCCCCGGCCAGGCGCGGCAGGCTAAAAAGCTGTTCCCCGATGCGCGGCTGGTCTGGTTCGAGAACTGCGGCCATTTCCCCATGTGGGACGCCCCGGAGAAGACGACGCGCCTGATCCTTGACAGTATGCGCGGCTAGACACGCTGGGAAAGACTTCTTCGGAACAGCTTCTTCGGAACGGCGTCTCGCGTGGGGGAGAGGGGTAGAATGGGGTAAAGGAGACCGCCATGAAAACCGCATTCCCTCTCTTGCTGCTCGGTCTGTACCTCGGAGTTGCCCTGCCCCGCCCGGCGTCCGCTGCACCGCCAGCACTCGTGCTGAGTGATCCTGCCCTGCCGGACGCCGACCCGGCTCTTGTCCGGTCTGTGGCTGAGGATGTTCGAGCAGCAGGGTGGGCGCCGGTCTCGCGCACTGTCGCCGAACTTGGTCAGCCGGGCGCGCTGGCGCCGGGCCGGTGCGCGCTGCTGGTTCTGCCGCAGGCGCGCGCCTTGCCCGCGATCCTGGCGCCCGCCCTGTACGGCTACCTCCAAGCAGGCGGCCATCTCCTGGCCCTGGGCGTGCCTGCCTGGGGGACATCGCTGGTGGCGGGGCCGGGCGGCAAGTGGATCACATCCGCTGAGGCCGGCGAGGCACAGGCGTTGACGCCCCCGCCGCACCCGGTCTTCGACTTCGGCACACTGGACCTGACAGCCTGGCGGCGGTCCAGCAACGACCTGACGACGGCCACCCAGGAGACGGTCACGCCGGTCGAAGTCGGGGGACGGCGCGCATCGGCCCTGCACGTCACGATCTCCGACCTGAATGGGTGGGACACCTTTAACTCACCCCCGGTCCCGTCCGCCGCCTTCCCCACTGGGCGGACGATGACCGTCTTTTCAGCCAAAGGGGGGCCGCGCACGTCTGGCCTGTCTATCGAGTGGGACGAAAAGGACGGCTCACGCTGGATCGCGACCATCTCGCTGACGCCCCGCTGGCAGCGCTACAGCCTGCCGCCGTCGGCGTTCCATTCCTGGCAGAACACGGACGGACGCGCCCCACAAGGCTTCCATCCTGAAAATGCCGACCGGCTGGCCGTCGGGCTGGCCTTCTCGCACACCGGCGGGGTCGGCGGGAAGCACGAGTATTGGGTCTCGCCCCTCGGCACGGCGACGCCAGAGGAAGCCCCTGCCGCGCCGTCCGAGGCGGGAAAATCGGCGCCATTGGAGACGCTGACGCCGGCCTACAAGTTCTTCCCAATCCACGGCGCGATCCGGCTGGCGGGCGGAACAATCACGCCCCCGGCGTCCCCTGAATCGTCCCAGCCGCGCCCGAGCGGCGCGGGGTACGCCAAAGGCCGGGGGGCGCGCTGGGTGTCGCTGCTGGATGCCGCAGACGCCAAAACGGGCGAGTGGCGCGGCTCACTCGCTACGCTGCGCCTTGCCCTGCCCGGCAACGGGAACGCAGGCGGCATCTGGGCCGCGTGGACGCCGACGGACCCCAGCTTCTATGAACAACCCGCCGTGCGGCGGCGCTTGACCCAGACAGCGCAGCGGATGCGCGATGGGCTGTTTCTAGCCGAAGGCGGGGCGAACTTTTATACTTACTTCCCCGGTCAGCCGGTCACATTAGGCGCGCGGGTCGTCAATTTAGGCGGGCCGAGCGGCGAAGCGCGGTCAGGGAAGATGACCGTGGCGGTCACGGCCAGCGGCGGGCGCGTGATGACCAAGCGTTCCTGGCCCCTGACGCCGGCAGGTGGCGGCAGCGCCGCCCAAGAATACGTCTGGAACCCGCCTGCCGCCTGGCCTGCCGGGGGCTACACCGTCACGACAACGCTGACGGAGAACGGGCAAATCGTGGACCGTCTGACGCAGCCGCTCAACGTCTGGACGCCGCCGATGCACCCCGATTGGGTGGGGATCACGCCCGACGGCCACTTCGCCCTCGACGGCCGGCGGTGGCGCGTCAACGGCGTCAACTACATGCCCTCGTCAGGCATCGGGCAGGAGGACCCTGCCCTGTTTGAACAGTGGCTCAGTGCCGCCGCTTATGACCCTGTGGTCGTTGAGCGCGACCTGACGCACATCGCCGGCCTGGGATTGAACGCCGTAAGCGTGTTCCTGTACGACGGCTCGATCCCCGCCCAAAACCTGCTGGACCTGCTCCGGCGCTGCCGCCTCCATCACCTGCGGGTCAACCTGAGCCTGCGGCCCGTCGTCTCCAATTACTTGCAGGAGGCGGACCGGGACGAGGCGGAGCGGCGAGCGTGGCAGACGTTTTCCTCAATCATCACCGCGTACCATCTGGCGCAGAACGACACCGTGTTCGCCTACGACATTGACTGGGAGCCGGACTTCGCCCGCTACGGGCGGCAGCGCCGCACCGACGCCGACTGGGCGGCGTGGGTGCCTGCTCACTATGGCACGGTTGCCGCCGCCGAGGCGGCCTGGGGCGTCCCGGCCCCGCGCGACAGTTTGGGGCATCTGACCGGCCCTTCGGGCCACTCGCTGACCCAGGCGGGCGGACCCGAAACGAAGCTGATTGCCGCCTACCGCCGCTTTCTGGATGACTGGCTGGCCGAGACCTACGGCATCCCCGCCCGCCGCATCCGCGCACTGGCCCCGCACCAGTACGTTAGCTTCCGCATGACCGGCGCGAGCGACCCGCTGGGGGACGACGGCGGTGAAAGCTATCAGTTCGAGGGCCTGGCCCGCGCCGTGGACTTCCTTTCCCCCGAAAGCTACGGCCAGGTCGGGACGCGGGACGGCGACCTCGCCATCCCCTTCCGCATCGCCTATGGCCGTTCGGTCGCCCCGCACGCGCCGATCCTGTGGGCCGAAACCGGCATGAGCGTCTGGAACCAGGGCACCGGCGCGGATGACCCCGACGCCCTCGCCACCCAGGGCACGAACTACGCCAAGTTCTACGATCTGGCCCGGTCGTCCGGCGCGGACGGCATCGTCTGGTGGTGGTATCCCGGCGGCTTCCGCGTCGGCGAGAACAGCGACTTCGGCCTGATTAACCCCGACGGCACCGACCGCCCTGCCACCGCCGTCGTCCGCCGCGAAGGGCGGGGCTTCCTCGCCGCCCCCTCGCCGCCCGCCCCCGACATCTGGCTGGACTACGACCGCGACCAGCACCCCGACGGCTCCGTCGGCGTCTTCCGCGCCCTCAAAATCCCCTTCGCGGACGCCCTAGCGCGGGGCCAGCATCCGGGCCTGCGGGCTACTTCACGGCCTTGAAAACGGGTTCGTTTTGACAAATTCACAACATTTAATTGCCCCGCCCTCAACGGCGGGGCTTTTCTCCGTGGGCTGAATCCCTGGGCTTTAAGAGATCAACACCCCGCCTTCGTGGGCTGAGGAAAAGCCGGGTTCGTTTTGACATTTTTCTGTGTGCAAACGTAACCTGCTCTGGTCGAACTTCTTGCCGCGGCGAGTTCGTTTTCGCATTTTCCACCCATTTCTTATACACGCTGGCTTCATCTGTCTACTTATTATACCCTGTTTGTGCCGGGTAGTTTTCACTTGCTGACGTAATCTGGCAATGTATCTATTCCAAGCCTTTTTTGCTATAATCAGAGTGCGACAGAGGCTTAACTTCCATCCGTCGTGAGGTATAACCGCAAGTTCATCCGCATTACTGGCTTGAACGCTCTCAAGCAGATGAGTAGAGAAGACCACACAATGAAATTTAAAGAACTGTTCTTTGGTCATTATCCTCCTTCTGAAGCTGATTTCTCAGAATGGTGGAAGACAGGTATCTTTGTTTTTGATGCGAATGCGCTTCTTGACCTATACAGCCTCGAAGAGACGACCCGTACCGAACTTTTCACATTTCTTGAGTCGGTCAGGGTAAGGGTATGGGTTCCGCACCGTGCCGGTTTTGAGTTTCATAAGAACCGCATCGGAGTGATAAAGCAGCAGGTAAACAAGTATAAAGATGCACTTGAAAAGCTTGAAAGGCTTATCCCTGCCATGAGAGAGAGTGCTGAGAATGCTCAAAAGCATTTAGATGCACCTGAAGCTGTGAAGGCGGTAGCTTCGCGAGTCGCTTCCAGTTTTGATGACCTTTTTGTCAAGATCAACGAAGGTACGGATAGTATATCCGCGAGTGTTGAGCTACTGTGTCAGGAACTTAAAACCGCGCGTGATGGACAAGAAGCTCTTATTACAAATGATCCGATACTAGCTCACCTCACCAAACTGCTGGGTGAAAACGTCGGAGATGAGTACGACGAAAAGCGCCTGAAAGACATTTACGCGGAAGGCACGATCCGCTACAGCGCTGACCCACCAATCCCGCCTGGATACATGGATGAAAAGAACAAAAAGAACAACGACAAGTTTGGGGACTTAGTTGTTTGGTATCAGACCATTGACAAGGCTAAAGAGGCGTGCTTGCCTGTCATCATGGTCAACAGTGAGCAGAAGCCTGACTGGGTCGCATCATGGAGCGGGGGCAAGAGGGTACGAACTGAATTGGTTCAAGAGATGTATCAGAAGGCGAATTCGCCATTCTGTATGTACTCTCTGACGCAGTTTATGAAAGCCGCCAAGACGTACTTAGGAGCCTCATTTTCGACCACTTCAATTTCCGATGCAAGTCGCGTGGAGCAAGCAGAAGATAAAATAGCCAGCGAACAGGTTTCCGACGCGCAAGATATTTTTCCCTCTCCTTTATTGCGTTTTGACGGTGTTTATCGCTCCGAAGCCTTTGTTACGACCACAAACAGAACTGCATGGACCTACTTTCGGTTTTATGAGGATGCAACCGTTCTTTCAGCAGCCTCAACTGCTTCGCCAGAGGAAATGATCGATATATTCAGAGGCGAGAGTAAATGGATATTAAGAGGCAAGTATAGTCTTACCGAAAATATCTTGCGCTTCTCAGTCGCGAATAACATGGGAGCAATCGATTATGTAGGAATCATCACAGGTGCGTCTTTGCGACTTGATTTCTACAGTCACATAAACAACAAGGCCAGCACGTTAGATTTTTATTTCTTCAAAACAGACCCAAGATTATCATCGCTCATACCCCACGATAAAGCTCTTTAACAAAGGAGGGCTACGTCGTTGAACATCTCTGGAAAGGCTGGCAAGAACATAGACAAGGCAACGTGCCTTCCCGATGCGGCTCACTGCTTATTCTCCCCCGCCCGCCTTCCGCAGCAGGGCGGCGACGGCGGGCTTTTTGAGGTAGGTGGCGATGGCCGCCGCCGTCAGGTCGTCGTTGTTGCGGGCGCTTACGTCGGCGTGGTGGTCGAGCAGGAGTTGGACGGTGGGGAGGCTGCCGCTGACGGCGGCGGCCATGAGGGGGGTGGTGCCGTTGATGTCCTGCCCGCCCAGGTCCGCGCCGTGGGCCAGCAGGAACTTGACGGCTTCGGTCTGGCCCTTCACGGCGGCCAGCAGCAGGGCGGTCTGGCCCTGATCGCTCTCGTCGTCCACGTTCGCCCCCTTGTCGAGAAGCGCCTGGGCAATGGGGACGCTGCCGCTCAGGGCGGCCAGCATCAGCGGCGTGTAGCCGCCGGGGGCGGTCGCGTCAGGCTTCGCGCCGTGCGCCAGCAGGAGGGCCGCTATCGGGGCGTGGCCGAGCATAGCGGCCATGAGGAGCGGCGTCCCGCCCTTCTTGCCGGCAAGGTCCACGGTCGCGCCCCGCTCCAGGAGCAGAGCGGCGAGGTCGGGGTGGTCCTTGAAGACGGACACGGCGAGGGGGCCGTAGCCGTCCGCGTTCAGCCGGTTCGGGTCGGCCCCGTGGGCGAGAAGCTGCTTGCAGACGGCGGTTTGCCCGGCGAAAACGGCGAAAAGGAGCGGCGTGTTGCCGGTCTTGGACGGGCCATTGACGTCCGCGCCGCCGGCCAGCAGTTTGGCGACGAGGTCGGTCTTGCCCCCAAAGGCGGCCAGCATGAGAGGCGTGGCCCCCTCCTTGTCCGAGGGCGGGGCGAGGGAGGCGGACGGCAGCGGGGCGGCGGCCTTGGTTTTCTTCACCGGCGCGGAGAGGGCGGGCAGGGCGGCGGTCAGTGACAGCAGGGCGATCAAAACGGAAACGCCGCCGGGGCGGCGGGGCAGGCGCAGGGTCATCACAGGGTTCCTCCTCGGTCGGAAGGCTGCGCCCACAGAAGGGCAGGCAGCATCTAAGGAGAATACGCCGCCGCGTGGGATAAGTTTCATTGTTGAACTTGACAGGCAATCGGTAAGGCGTTATAATAACCTATGGGCAAACATACGTTTGCCCACAAAAGGAGAACACGCCTGTGACTGTGACCGATCTGGTGAACACCGTGCGCGATTCGCGCCGACATTTCTGGAAGCATGTGAACGGCCTGAGCGACGCGCAATGGGACTGGAAGCCGTACCCGGAGTGCAAGAGCGTCCGCGAGACACTGGCACATCTGGTGCAGGACGACCGCGCCGCTCTGGCCGCGCTCCATTCCGGCGGCGAGCCGGATTACGAATCGTTCGCCGAGCCGGAGCGCGACCTGGACCGCCTGCGCGCACTACTGGCCGACATGTCGGCCTGGGGAGCGATCAAGCCGCTGGGGCTGGGTATTCCTTACTTCTGCTCCGAGGACTACTTCCACGCCGGACAGGTCTTGTTCATTCGATTGGCGACGGACCCCGCTTGGGATTATTACAGCGCCGTTTACGGCGGAGGCTGAGGGAGGATAAGAACCCACCCCGCCGCAAGCAGAACCCACCCCGCCGCAAGCGGCGACCCTCCCCAAAGGGGAAGGTAAAGAGTTTTGCTCTTGCCCCTCCCGGAGCGGGAGGGGTGGGTTCCTTTGGCTTACATCCGGCCACCAGGGAACAAGTCCGACACTCTGCCGACCTCATGGCTGCCGGGCGGTGGCGTGAAGACGAAGTCGGACGGGGCGAGCTTTGGGTTGACTTCGATGCTGTTATACGTCTCCGTCCGTGTATCCCATTGCGTCGGACCGACCATATAAGCGGCGGTTACTTTATACAGCAGGTGATCTTTCTGGCCGATGTAGTAGGTCACGATGTCATCTTTTACCGCGCCAACGAGGGGGAGTTCGTGCATCCGAGCGACCACAACGTCCAGCGGTACAGGACGCGCGATCCCGGAGAAGTCTATCACGGTCGGCTGCCCTGAAGAGTATTCTGCGGCGGAGAGTTGTGGGCTGGGTGAGTCGAGTGGGCGGATACCCAGCAGAACATCCGGCATCCCAACATTTGCCTGAGTTCCCCAGGACGGGATACCGCCAAGAGTCTCAAACCAGCCACTGTAGTCCGTTAGGCGGCTCAGTGGCATCTTCGCATAGTGATTCGCCAGTCCCTTGTTCTCCGTGCAGGTCACAGATAGGCTGTTCCCGTCGCTGACGGCGAGCGCATTGCCGGACATCTCAGGATCGCCGAGGAGTGTGGCCCGGCGGAAGTGGATTTTGTTGGGTCGCTCGATCTCGTAAGAAGCTTCCTGATCGGTACTCAACGGATCTTCATGGCTCCTGACACTGCACCGGAACGAGTGCATGGCGGCATAGGTCGCGTACATGCGGTCCAAGACGGCCAGCGCGCGGGCTTGGTCCAGACGCTTTTGGACGAGGACGGCGCGGGCCTTGATCTGTGTGGTGACGCGGACGGCTCCCGCCGTGCCGAGGGACAGGGCGGCGACGAGGGCGGCGGCTCCAAGCTGGAGTCTGAGGCGTTTGAGGTTCATGGTGTGGATCGCTCCTTGGGCGATGGCGTGAATGGGTGAGTCCGAAGCGGCGGGCGGCAGGGCCAGCCGTAGGACGGCCTCGGCGCAGCGGGCGGGGGCGGGGCGGACAGTTTGCGGCAGCAGGATGGCCAGGGCAGCGGCGGACAGGACCACATTGCGAGCGGCGAACCAGCGGCGCAGGCGGTCCAGGGCGCGGTTGAGGCGCATCCGGGCGGCGTCTTCGGAGATGCCTCTCGCGGCCCCAATCTCGGCCAGCGGGCGGCCTTCCCCGAAGCGCTCCAGGACCAGTCCGCATTGGGCGGCCGACAGCGCCTGGAGCGCCTCGTTCAGCAACGGCTCCATCTCTTCCCAGCCGTCCAGCGGGGGCGGCATCGTTCGCTCCATCTCTGCCACCATCCTTTGCTCGCGTGTCTGCCGCCGCCGCTCCCGCCGGAGCACGTTCTTGGAGGTGAGGAGGGCGGTCTGAAAGAGCCAGCTTGACAGCGTGGTCCCCGGACGGAAGGATTGGGCCTTCCGGGCGAGGATCAGGAAGACGGCCTGCGTCGCTTCTTCGGCCAGCGACGGGTCGCCGGTCTCGCGCAGGCAGGTGCCGTAAACCAAGTCCGTGTGCCGCCGGACGAGGCCGCCGAAGGCGGCCTGCGCGTCATCCTGAACATACTTTTGGATAAGCTGCCAGTCCGTCATCTCCGTCATGGGTGTCCCCCTCGCCTATGTATGTCCGCACGGCAGACGGAGCGAACGGTCTCAGCCTCAAATCACAAAAAAGCCGCCCGGCGATGCCGGGCGGCTTTTCTGGTTCTCGCTACCGAAGACCGTGCGCTTTGTTGTAGGCGTCTACCTCGCGGCGCAGCTCGATGGCGTAGTTGGCGATCTGGGCGCGGAAGGCGTCGTACTGAGGCTCCGGCAGGTTCGCCAGGGGCTTGTCCAGGAACGTCTTGACGTAGCCTTCGGCCTCGCCGACGAGTGGCTTGGCGATGTGGGCGTCCTTGCACTCGCGCAGGGCGGCGTACATCGTGGTCAGGTAGCGGACATCGTTGACGCCCTCGCGGCAGGCTTCCCATTGCAAGGTGTCCAGGACGCCGTCCTTGATCGGGTAGGCCAGCATCTGGGGGCGGAAGGCGGCTTTGGACGGAGCCGCGCCCGCCGAGGATTCGTCGTAGGGGTCCGCGCCGAAGGCGGTTTGATAGTCGGGCAGGAACGCGCCGTACAGGTTGGAGCGCCACAGGAGCAGCCCCGAGTCCACCCGGTTCGTCTTGGGGTCCGTGTCGGCGGCAGGCCAGTACCACCAGTCGCGGGTCATCGAGACGCGCTGGCCTTTGTTCCGCAGGAGCTGCTGCGGGTATTCGGAGTCGCGGTTATAGACGGCGATGTCGGTGGTGGCGGACAGCGCCTGGAAGTCGGCCTGACGCGGAATATAGGTGGCGTTGGGGAGGCCCGCTTTGGACAAGGGGGCCATGCGCGACTGCGCCGCCGCGTTCGGCTCCGGGTCGGTGTAGTAGGTCAGAGCCGGCGCCTGGTGGTCGCTGCGCGCCTTCTCGACCGCCTGTGGGTCCCCGCCGCCCTTGTAGAGATTGTACGACGTCCCCAGCCCGTAAGCACGGTACTCGTTGACGGCGTTCCACAGCGTTTCGGGCGAGTCGTACAGCGAGGCGATGGTGAAGCCGTGCGCGTAGATGTCGGCGAGCTGCCGGTCCAGGGTCTCTTTGGAGACAAAGTCCGTCACGAGGTCGCGCCCGTTCGGGGAGGGCAGGGTCGCGGGCGCGGGGTCCAGGCGGGAGCGAAGGTCAATCCCGTACTGCTTGGCCGGCGACAACAGGCGCAGCGGCAGGACGTTCAGGACGGCGCGGACCGTGAACGGGGCCAGGCCGCGCCCGGACACCAGCAGCCGGCCGATGTACGAGCCGTGGGGCGTGTTGCGCGGGACGGAGATCGTCAGCCAGAACTGCTTGGTCGTGTCGGCGGGGATGTCGCAGACGGCCGCCCCCGCCAACCGCAGGGGAGTGTACGCCCCCGCCAGCGGCACGCGGTCGTCCTTGACCAGCAGCGCGGGGGCGAGTCCGGCCGTGTCGGGGTCGCGCAGCGTCCCGCCGCCGCTCAAGGGCCGCACCTTGACCACATGGACCTCGACGCCGCTCTTGGGAATGACGTGGCCGATGCCCTGCAAGTCCTGCGGGAGCGAGACCGCGACAGCCGTAAGCGCGACCGGGCTGTACAAGCAGAAGGTCGCCGCCCCGGTCTGCTCCGGGCAGGCCGTGAGCGTGACTTCGGGGCTGGTGCCGATGGCGGGCGGCAGGCTGTCCGGCAGGACCCGCGCGAACAGCGACGCGGGCAGCCAGACCAGGCACGGCTTGCGCGGCACGTTCATGGCCTGCCGGGCGGAGACCCGGAGCGACTGGCGCATCAGTCCGGGCGGCGTGACGGTGAGGCTGAAGGCGACCCGGCCGCCGTGGACCAGGCCGGGCTGCGTCGCCAGGCCGTAGGAAACGGCGTTCGTCTCTTCCGGCGTTCCGACAGGCCGCCAGGCGGCGACATTGCCCTTCTCGAAGTCGGCGACCGGCGTGTCCCCCGTCCCCTGTCCGTTGGCGTCCAAAGTCACCCAGGCGATGTCGTCCACGACCAGAGTCGTCTGGCGGGCGGTCGTCACGTCGAGGGCGAGGCCGTTCGCCGCCGCCCAATCGGGCGAAGACGCGGGCGGGTCGGTCGTGCCGACGGGCTGCGCGCCGGCGGGCAGGGCCAAATCCAAAGAAGACGGCGTCGGCGGCGCGGGGCGCGGGCTGAACTTGGACTGCGGCAGGATGAACTCGCGCCAGCCGGTGAAGGCGATGGGGATCGGCGTCGAGATCCACTCGTCGCGCGGCTGCGGATCGGCGGCGGGCGCGGCGGCCACCAGAGTCGGGGCCAGCACACGGACCCGCAGGTTCGCGCCGCTGCCGTCGCCATGCACCCACAGCCGGACACCGTTGTTTGTCCCCAACGAGGGCAGGTCGTCCCGGACAAGCAGCGTCTGGGTCGGCGTGGCGGACTTGCCGGCCAGAATGGGCGCCAGCGGCGTCGCGCGGGGAACACGCGGGGGGCGCTTGGCGGGGCGGGCCTGGGCCGGCAACAAAGCGGCCAGCAGGCCGAGGGAAACAAGAGAGGATGTCAAAGCACAAGATATCAAAGCATAAGATGTCAAAGCGGCGGATGCGGGAATCGCCTTGCCGCAGCGGCGAGGCAGTTGGAAAGTCAAGCGGGGTGTCCTCCTCAGAACGGGGTCATACGGGTACTTCGTCGTACTGGTACTTTGACGGGGGTGGAGTCGGGAAAAGTTCCCGGACCCGCGTGGGGATTCTCATGGTCCGTCTGTCGCGTCCGAAAATCTGTTCAACAACCGACAGGGCGTGGAACGGTTCATGCAGGCACTCAGCGGAACTCATACAGACTTACCAGGCTTACTACGACACGCTTATCTGGTAATGTCCTGTCCCTGTGCTGTCTCCTGTGATAAACGCTTCTCTCTACTACAAGCCTGCTGAAACTTCGTGACGAACTCCGACAAATCTACCCCCACCGCATCGCAATACTCACACAACTCAACCAAATCTAGTCTGCGTTCGCCACGTTCAACATTGCTGACTACGGCTTGCGGAATGTCTAACCGCTCGGCAAGCTGCATTTGCGTCAAGCCTGCTTTCTGCCGGGCCTCTCGCAACAGAACCCGCAGCTGCGCGTGTTGAACGGTGTGAATACTCTTTTGCACACCATTATTGTGTTATCAGGTTTCCTCTATAAAAATACCTGATAATATGATATAATATATGCACCAAGCAACCATAGGAGGATTCGTCTTGAAGGGTATCATCATTCTTGGAGCAATTGTAGCATTGAGCATCCCGCTCATCGCTGGCTGCGGGGGAGGCGGCGGCACTGATAACAGTTCGCCTGCACAGACAAACTCACCGTTTGCCGGAAATTATGTCGGCACGTTCAACACGACCAACCCTCAGTCCGGGACGTTAAATGTCACAGTAGGGTCTAACGGAACACTCACCGGAACCGGACATAACAACACAACCGGGCAAGACGAAACAATCTCAGGTTCCGTCACGAACGTCGGCACAGGAAGTGTCACTTTCACCTACCCGACTTTCTCGGCCTCTGCAAGCGGAACGGTCGCCTTTGCCAGCAACGGTCATCTGGACGGAACATTAACTCAGTCCTCCGGTGGCAGCGTCACCATCGACCTTGTGAAGCAATAGAGACAAGCCACAAAGCAAAACGGCCCGACTATCATAGCCGGGCCGTTCTTATTCCTGTTTCTCCGGTCTTCTCCCCATTTGCGTTCCCGAAAGATTTCAATCCACCTCAAACAATTCACGAGGTAGGCTGGATTGCCGAATGATAGACCTGAGAGTGCCATCGGCTACTTCCCGGTGCAGGGAGACCTGGGTGCTATACGTCGTGTCTGCGCTCTTCTTCTGATAAGTCACATGGTCACCCTTTTGCCGTGCGAAGGCGAAGCCATTGTTTTCCAACAACTTGCACACGTCACGCCCGGATAAGACCCGAAGTGGCTTCAAACTCTTCACTCCTGAAAGAAACATTCAGTTGCGTAATGAACACCTCGGAACCTTCTCCCCTGTTTGGCAGCCGCCTTTCAAGTTCGGAAGGTGAGGCAGCCTCCAAAAAAAGTTCTACGGCTTCGCGCAAGTTGGCCGTAGCCTCCTCAATGCTGAAGCCCTGGCTCGCGATATCCAGTTCCAAGCACAGAGCGACATACACGTCTTCGCCCGTACTTAACTTCTCTTTCTCTATCGCCGCTGTCAGAAGCAGTCGCTTCATGTTTCCCTGTCTTTCTCAGGCTTTGTATTTACTGCTCCGGCACGAGGCTGTGGTCCGACGAGTCCACCTCGACGATGTACCACTGCCCGTCGCGGTGGCGCAGGGTGTAGGAAACGTAGACGGTCTTCTCGGCACCCACAGCAGGGTCGCCGGCCTTGTCATAAGGGGAGGTCGTCTCCTGACCAGCGCCGCTTGTGTCCGCGCCGTTCTGGTCGAATGGCACCGTGCCCCCGTCCCTGCTGCTCTGGCCCTCCCCGGTCCGGTAGACGTGGGCGCCATACGCGGTCACGTCGCCGGTCTTGGACTTCCGCAGGCGCGTGAAGTCGAATGAGACCGTGCGGAGCCGGTCCAGGGCGTCCCGCGTGATCTGCACGAAGTCGCCCGAAGCGATGGAGTACGAGTACTTCTTGTTCAGGAAGACGCTGACGCGCGTGTCCGAATCGCGGATGTGCTTGCGGAGCGGCGCGATGTCGCCCTCTGTCCACGCGCGCGCGATGTCGGCGAAGGCGGCCTGATAGGAGTCGGCGGGGTAGGCGCTCTTCAGGGCGGCCCGCGCCGGGGCGCCGCCCCCTTCGATCTCGCGCGCTCGGCCCTCGCTGGCAACGTAATAGTTGTTCTGGTTGTATGTCACCGAGTAATTGGGCGTGTCGAACGGCAGGTACGGGGTGACATAATTCAGATACACCGGCTGGGTGACGATGATGACGCTGGGACTGGCGCTGAAGATGTAGCTGGGGAATCCCGCGTAGACGGAATAGACGGACGGGTAGGTGTAGGTCGGCGCGTAGGTGTCGCAGTAGTTGCTGTAGTAGTAGCCCCCCAGGAGCGGCGGGGCGCTGATGACAGCCGGGGAGGGAGTGTAGTTGTTGTAGATGTAGTTGTTCTGGTACACCCTCGTCGGCACATTCTGCGACCCAAGCGGCGTGGTGATGTGGAGGCCGGACCCGCCAAAGTACCCACTGTCGGAACGCCGGTAGCCGGGGCCGACCGGACGGACGTCTTCGTGGCTGCTGTAGCCATTGCTGTAGCCGTTGGAATACCCATTAGAGTACCCATTGCGGGCGTCGAAAGGAGAGACCGGCAGGCTGGAGGCGCCGGTCGCCGGTCTTCCGAACCCGCCGGGGCGCAGGCGTCGGTCGCTGCGGCTCGGCGTCCCCTCGAATGGGTCAGGGACGACCACGGCGGGGCCGGACGGGCGCTCGCTGCCGAAAACCGACCCGTTGCCATAAACCGGCGCGTTTCCATAGCCAGGCCCATTGCTGTAGCCAGACCCATTGCTGTAGACCGGCGGGCCGTAGTTTGGCACGTTGTTGTAGCTCGGCGGGTTGAATACGGGCCGGTTAAAGATGGGCCGACTGAAGGTGGGCGGGTTAACGCTGGGCTGGTTGAAATCCGATGCCGGCCCGAATGTTCCGCCCGGACGCATAGGGATGGCACCGGATCGCATCGGCATAGCGGCCTGCGGGGATTGATTCGGAACCGACGCAGACGCGCCGGGCTGGCCTCCGCTGGACCACAGGCGACCGACTCCTACCTGCGCGGAAGCCGCCTGGGGCACGGCGGCCAAGAGGGCGAGCGCACCGGCCACGGCGGCGGAGGAGAATGTACGGTCAAAGTTTTTCATGGGGTGACTTCTTTCCGAAGCGAGGGCGGGCGGCAGAGACGGCAGCGCCCATATAGGACCGGCGCGGCTGCCTCCTCGTCGCCTTCGCGGGCCAGGGGCAGCAAGCCCTTTTATTATACCCAATTATGAAGAAACTATGAGGAAACCGTTCCGCGCTTCGGCGGGGGCGGCCAAACGCTAGGCTGGTCGGTCGGCGGGTCCGGTACGGAGATATGGCGCTTCCTGAGAAAGCCATGGAATACCTCTGACAACCCTGATTCATCTAGGAATGGCGCGGTCCCACTTGGGGCGAATGACGCGACGGAAGCCGCGAGTTCTTCATACCATCTATCACACGCGAACTCCGTCGTCAGCAGGGTTTCGATCTCAGTCACCCTCGCTAAACTCCGGTCCGCCCCGGTGACAAACCCCACGATAAGACGGACGAGACGGTCCTGCGCGGGCTTCGCGCGCCGCGCCCAGAGCGAACGCCAGAGCGCGCCACCGCCCGCCGCGAGCAGAAGCGCCACCAGGGCAAAACACCCACTCAGTACCTCCAAACCCGCGTCTTCAGATTGCAACCGTTTTCTCCGGCTCGACGAACCTAACCCTAACCTGGTATGTACTCGTAAAACAGATACCAGTTGCCTTGAATATGCCGGTACCCACCAATCTCTTTGCGCCCATCCGGCTGACAATGGTCGAGACTCTTTAGAAGGTGTGCAGGAGGCATTGTCATATAGGCGTAGCCTTTGTCGGTGTCACTGGTAACCGCTGAACCAGTCAAGTAGTAATAAAACTTGATGTCACCAGCAATGCCCCAAGTCTGAAAGCCACGCGGCGTCCCCACGCTCCTCAACAGGCGACGATACTCAGCAATACGGCTCTTGGAAACACCAACTTCCTGTGGGTTGTGCGGCGCAGTCCAAGTCTCATCCACTTGCGTCAACCCTTTTTCTGTCTGTACCATTGCAGCAAGCTGCTCAAATTCACTCTGATGCTGCCGGAAGTTCGCGATGAGTTCATGGTCGGAGGGCGGTCGCAGGCGGTTAAAGGCGAACCAGGGCATACCAATAATGAGAGCCGGAACGCCAAAGATTAGCCCTAACTTCAACCGTTTCTTTTTCAGAATGAGCAAACCCTCTTGATCTTCCTGACTGAGATAGCGGAGTACCCGAAGAGACAGCACGATGCCGAGGACTGCTCCAACCACCGCGAAGAAGGGGAAGCCGAAGAACAACATAAACGCTGCGCCAAGATTATCGCCGCCGAGGACTTCAGCGGTGAGCAGGAGCAAACTAGCGGTCCCGACGACACTCCCAATCAGAGCGCCAAAGAAGCCGTAAGCAAGTGGTCTGCCTCGCATCCTATTCCCCACCCAGCCGCGCGTCCATCTCGTCGGAGACGGCCTGGGCCAGTGGGACGTAGAGGCAGACGGTGCGCTCGTACAGGGCCAGCAGCTCGGCCAGAGTCAGGCGGCGGAGCAGGCGGCGGTACAGGGTGATGTCATGCAGGAGCATGGGTGGAGTCTTTCTCGTGGGCATCTTCTAAATGTTGGTTTTCTGGATGTCGGCGGCGTGCGCGGCGATGGGCCAGACGCCAGGCCAGCCCGTCCATCCAGATGTCGAAGGCAGCGTAAAACAGCCATAGGATGGCCCCGAAGGCCAGGACAAGCCCGAGCAGGGCCGGGCGGTGCAGGGCAGCCCCCGTTGTCGCCAGCAGGCCCGCCAGGCGGTGCGGGTGGACCAGGTCCCAGGAATTGAAGCGGCCACTCATCAGGCCCAGGTAGACGCCCAGGGCGCAGAGCGGGAAGATCAGCGGGCGCAGAGCGGCCCCCGCCCAGCCTAGCCGGCGGCGGGTCAGGCGGTCCAGCGGCCAGAGGGCGAGGAAAAAAGCGAGCAGACCGACTCCGCTGTAAATGAGGTAGAAGGCGGTGACGACGAAGAAGTCCAGCCGCCCGTCCCGGCTCTGACGCGCCTGGGTAAACAGCGCGCTCTGGGTCAGCGTCTCCAGGTAATGCCGCCATTCGGTCAGCAGGTAGCAGGAGTTCGGCAGGAAGGCCAGCCAGACCAGCCCGAGCGGCAGCCACAGGCCCCAGCGGATGCGGCCGCCCTGCATGTCCCGTCGCGCCCCGCGCGCGATGGCGAAGGCGAGGACGACCGGAATGACGGCCAGGAACAGGTTCCAGGCGACGTTGGGTGCGGGTCGCATGGGTCTTTCAGCCTTCCCCCAACCCCTGGCCCGCCGACTGCACGATGCGCTCTAGCGCGGCGAGATAGCCGTGGAAGGCCGCCCGGCCCGCGTCCGTCGGCGCATAGGTGGTGTGCGGCTTTTTGCGGACGAACTCCTTGGCGCTGACGACATAGCCCGCCTCCTCCAGCTTGCTCAGGTGGATGGACAGGTTGCCGTCGGTGACGCTCAAGGTCTCCTTCAGGAAGCGGAAGTCGGTCTCGCCACGCGCCATCAGAGCGGACATGATCCCCAGGCGCACCTTCTGGTGGATGGTCTCGTCAATCGCCTCCAGCGACTCGACGACGGCGGCATACCCGGTTTGGAGGACTGGCCCGGACTGGACAACGGCCATAGGGATCACCACCCGTGCTTCCGCGCCATCAGGACGCCGTAAAGGATGTGGAAGCCGCCGAAGGCCAGGGCCATCATGGGCAGATGGGCAGAGACGGGCAGCAGCAGCGTCACGGCCCCGGCGAGGACGAAGGCCGCGCCGAGGAAGGACACGGGCCGGATCGAGAACAGGCCGACCGCGCAGATCGCCAGCCCGTAGCAGAGCATCCAGACGGCCCATACGAACGAGGGCAGGCCGTGGAGGTAGAAAAAGAGCGTCAGCAGGGCGGCGGCGAAGAAGGACGGCAGGGCCGCGACGATGATGTGCGCGCCGAGCGGCGAGGCGACCCGCTTGCCGACCTGGGTCGCCCGCCGCTTGTTGCAGGCAAACTCGATGCCGACGGCCAGAGCCAGCACGACCAGCCAGACCGGGCCAAGCGGCAAATAGTCCTCCCGGCCCAGCGGATGGCCCGCCCCCACGCGCGCCAGCAGGACGTGAGAGACAAGGACGCCGGCGATGGCGGCCAGCCCGATCAGCACGCCGGACAGGCCGGACAGCGTCGAATACTTGGTCGAGCGCTCCATGGTCTGCCGGATGACTCGCAAGTTCTCGCGGGCTTCCTCCAGCGGCGCAGTCAGGACGGGCATAGGGTTCTCCTCGTTCATGCTTTACAATGCAAAGTGCTTTGATTATGCCACAGAATGCGCGGCATGTCAAGAGCAATAATCTTCATGCGGCGAGTGCAGAAAACCCCGGCACTTCTAGCGCCGGGGCCTTACCCTCTCATCGCCCTTGTTGCCTTTCCAGCGGGCACAAAGACCGCAATGTGTGCCTACCGCTCTAATGCACGGCCTCTCTCGCCCACGAAAAAGACCCATCGCTCAGTGAGCGACGGGTCTACTGAACTGTTTCCCTCCATTGCGTCAGGATGTCCCTTCCTCGTCTTCGGCCACCGGGCGTGGGTGACTTGGCCGCTTGAACTGTCTACGTCTAATAAACCTTGCCCTCGTCGTAGACTTCGTACCGTGGAAAAGAGAGTCCTACAGTGCCATCGCCCACGTTGTAGGAGACGCTTTTGACCTGAGACCCGAATGTATTTCCGCTTCCTCCATACCTTAGAAGTTGGACTTTGCCTTTGAGAGTGATGTCATCCGTTTCGTAGGTGTAGGTCGCAGTCTCGCCAGCCGCTTTGAGTTCAGCGTGTTTCGCTGTTTTTCTACTCATCAGTGTCACATGCCCCTCTGCGACGATCTTGCTGAGTTGCCCATCACTGTAATACGAAGTGATCCGGTCTGCGGTCATGCGGCACCCCGCCAGAGAAAATGAGGCATTCCCCGTATAGGCGAAGCACTTTATCTGCGGACTCTTAGGTGGTGGGACTTGTTTGATGGAGTGGGACGAGATCGCGAGTGGGCTTTGTGCGAAGATCGGCGGCGAGAGCGCGAGGATGAAAAGGATACTGACTAGGCCAAAGGACGCTGATACATTTCTCATGTGTGTTCCTTACTCTAAGGTCTCTTCCCGCCAGTTCTGACTGCCGTACCAGTTCTGACTGCCGTAGTCTAGCGTTTTTCGGCGTCTAACAAAGCCTTCTCCAGGGTTGGGTCTTGGTCAAGCGGCCAAAAACAATGAACGCTTGGATCATCCAAGGTATAGTCTAGCGTTGTTCCAATTGTCTTCTCCGTTGAACGATACGTCACCGTCCGAGCCGTTGCCGTTAAGGCTTGTCCTATAACGGCTTTGTCCATTCCTTGAACAAAGCCAGACTCGCCCTTCGTAAACCGCACGTCCCCCACCAGAGAGATTTCGTTCTTTGTCGCGTCATAGTCTGCCCTCTGCGCGACCAGCATGAAACTGGTCAAGGGAGACGCTTTCTTCACCACCAACCGGACATGTCCTGTCGCGGAAAGTCGCTCCTGCGTCTTGTCCGTGCTGTAGACATCAAACCGATCTGCAACCAACATGCAATCCGGGAGGATGAGACGCGCGTTGCCCCGGTAAACCTGATGCCGCTTCGTCACAACGACCAAAGTCGCTGTTTGTTTGAGAGAGTCTGCTCTTAGCTGCTGTGCATCGGCGGGCCGAGCAGCAGTGAGAAGAGACAAAACGCACACGGAGAAGAGAAAGAAACGGACCATAGAGAAACGGACCATGATGTCCTCCTGGAATTCTGTGCGGAGCCGATACGGGTCGAAGGCGCTGGAATAGAGGGACCGGCCCAGATGCCAGGGCGGGGCAAGCCCGGAACGGGTATGAGAGGAGCCTGATGAGCAGGAGGCGACGGGGACGCCCGCAGAGCGCATGAGTGGGTGAGCAGATAACCTATTCCCACTATACTGCACGGATGCGAAGTTGTCAACAACTATTTTTACAAACTTCCGACCAGGAGGCACCGGCACTGGAAGCCCTCCGCACCTCGGTTATTGGGGCGGTCTGCCAGGGCAGTGCCGGGCTACTCAAAGTGAAAGTGCCTCCGGCACTCAAGACGAGTTTCCGCTAACCTTTCCTCAGTCGCGGAGCGACTTCTACCAAGAGTAGACCGGCACTTCTAGTGCCGGGCCTTGCTTCCGCCCGGCTTCTTCCGCCCGGCTTCTTCCGCCTAGCTTCTTCCGCCGCCCGGTTCTCTCGTCCACCAATGCGGGTAAACTCACCCCAAAGCCACAGAGGAAACCGCCATGCCTATCGCCTCGGTCAACCCCGCCACGGGGGAGACCCTTCAGACCTTTACGCCGCTCACGGACGCCGAAGTGCAGGACAGGCTGCAACGCGCCGCTGACGCTTTCCAGGCGCATCGCCGGACGTCTTTTGCCGACCGGGCCGCCAAAATGATGCGGGCGGGGGAGATTTTGGACGCCGAGAAACACGCCATCGCCCAGACGATGACGCTGGAAGTCGGCAAGACGCTCCGGTCGTCCGTCGAAGAGGCCGAGAAGTGCGCCCGCGCCTGCCGCTATTATGCCGAGAACGCCGAGCGGCTGCTGGCCGACCAGCCCTACACCATAGACGGCGCGCGGGCCTTCGTCCGCTCCCTGCCGCTCGGTCCGGTCCTGGCTGTCATGCCGTGGAATTTCCCGCTCTGGCAGGTCATCCGGTTCGCCGCGCCCGCGCTGATGGCCGGCAACGTCGGCCTGCTCAAGCACGCGCCGAGCGTCCCGCAGTGCGCGCTCTTCTTGGAAGACCTGTTCCGGCGGGCGGGGTTCGGGGAGGGCGTCTTCCAGACGCTGCTGATCGAAACCGAGCAGGTCGCGGCCATTCTGGACGACCCGCGCGTGGCCGCCGCCACGCTCACCGGCAGCGAGCGGGCCGGGAGCGCCGTCGCCGGGCAGGCGGGCCGCCGGGTCAAAAAGACCGTGCTGGAATTGGGCGGCAGCGACCCGTTCATCGTCATGCCCAGCGCCGACATGGACGCCGCCGTGCAAACGGCGGTCAAGGCCAGGACGCTCAACAACGGCCAGTCCTGCATCGCCGCCAAGCGGTTCCTGGTGCATGAGGCCGTCGCCGACGAGTGGACGCGGCGCTTCGTGGACGGCATGGCTTCCCTTACGGTCGGCGACCCGATGGACCCGGCAACGGATGTCGGTCCGCTGGCAACGCCCAGCATTCTGGAAGGGCTGGCCTCGCAGGTGGACCGAAGCGTCGCGGCGGGCGCGCGGGTTCTCCTCGGCGGTCGGCGTCTGGACGGGCCGGGCTACTTCTACGCCCCCACCATTCTGTCCGACATCCCCCCGGACGCCCCCGCCTACAGGGAAGAACTGTTCGGCCCCGTCGCCCTGCTGTTCCGCGTCAAGGACATCGGCGACGCCATCCGTCAGGCCAACGACACGCCGTTCGGCCTGGGCAGCAGCGTCTGGACCAAGGACACTGCCGAGCAGGACCGATTTATCAACGAGATCGAGGCCGGCATGACCTTCGTGAACGGCATGGTCGCTTCCGACCCACGCCTGCCCTTTGGCGGCATCAAGCATTCCGGCTACGGACGCGAGCTGTCCGAACACGGCTTGCGCGAGTTCGTGAACCTGAAAACGGTCTGGGTGAAGAACGACGCCGGGCAGCCGCCGTGGGGGCGCGACACGGAATAAAGTGACAAAAAAGGCGCGGGTGAATGTGTTCACCCGCGCCTTGCTGCCTCCTGCCTGTGGAGGCGACTACAGAGACGGAGCGGCCTTCTTGCGCTTGGCAGCGACCACCAGCCCGCCCAGGCCCAGGGCCAGCAACAGGCCGAAAGAGACGGTCGTGGAGGCTTCCGGCACGGCGGGCGCGGCGGTCACGCTGATGTTGTCGAACTGATTGGAAGGAAATTGTTGGGCGAAACTGACCGACAGCAGGTTCGTGAAGTTGCTGAAGGTGACGGTTTGGAGGGAGTCGTTTGCGCTGGATGTGAAGGTCTTCATCACAGTCCCCCCGCCCTGCACGTCGCCGGTAAAGACGACGGTGGTGGTGTTGGGAAATGAGGATTGCAGGGCTAGGTTGGCGATGTCAATGGAGTTGAGCGTGAAGGCGAGGCCATTGTTTTGCGTCAACTCCGTCACGCCCTGAAATGAGTTTTGGAACAACGCTACCGAGCCGGTGTAGTCGAAGATTGATTTGTTGGGCGAGACGCTGCTGAGGCTGTTGGTGCCGGACGTGTCGGTGACGGTGAAGCCGTTTTGGGTAACAGAGCCACCCTGATTGTTAAAACCGGCGGCGTTGTTGGGATTACTGAGGTTCTCGAAATTGAGATTGATCTGGGCCTGGGCGGGGCGGGCGGCCAGACCGAGCGCGGCGGGAATGACCAGAAGGGTTAGGAGCGCTTTGTGTGAGAGCGCTTTGTGTGAGAGCTGCATGTGACTGATCCTTTCAAGAACAGAAGAAATGAAGCCCCAAATGCCTGCGGCGGGGGGGGCACTCTCACTATACAGGGCTACCGTTACAGCATCGTTAAATCAGTGTGGATTGGCTTACCATGAGGCAAAGATCCGGCATATTTATCAGGTTTTTCCACCCCAAACTGTGAAACTGTGATTTGTGCCGCCTCCTCATTCCCTCACCCGACAGCCGGTACATCCCCTTTGACGCCCTTGTGCGGGCCAGGATGCTCCTGTTCGCGCCTTTGGGCCAGGGACACCGCTCATTTTTACCCCCGCATTTGTACTTGGCATGGTTTGTGCAGTGTAGCAAAGCATCACACACGCCAGGGAGGCAAACATGCTCGTTTTATCACGCCGGATAGATGCGGGAGACCGCTCCACCATCTGCATCGGCTCGGACATGGAGATCACGCTGATCGAGGTGCAAGGGGATGAGGTGCGGATCGGCGTCACCGGCCCGCGCGAGGCCGTCGTGGACGGCTCCGCGCTGTGGAAACAGATGCCGCAGGACGACGGCGGCGCGGAGCGGAGCGCGGCGGGCAGTCCCTGAGGACAGTAGGGGCGCGACGAGCCGCGCCCCTTTCACACACTTTTGCCTCCAGGCCGGGGCACGTTATGCAAGAAATCTTATGAGAACTACCTACGTCACCCAGCTCACCTGCTGGGCCTGCGGGACAGCTTATCCCGCCGACCGATGGCGCAATTTGTGCGACTGCGGAAAGCCGCTGCGGGTGGATTATGATCTGCCCGCCGTCGCGCAGGCCGTGTCTCGCGACGACCTGGCCGGGCGGACTCGCTCCCTTTGGCGCTGGCGCGAGATGCTGCCGCTGCCGCTCACTGAAAAGCCCCTGACGCTGGGCGAGGGCGGGACGCCGCTGCTGGCTGCCGACAGCTTGGGGGAAGAGATGGGCATGGCGGCGGGGACTCTGTGGGTCAAGGACGAGGCCGTCAATCCGACCGGCTCGTTCAAGGCGCGCGGCATGGCCGTGGCGGTCGCGATGGCCCGGCACTTTGGGGCGCGCAAGATGGCCGTGCCCTCAGCGGGCAACGCGGGCGGGGCGCTGGCCGCCTATGCCGCGCGGGCGGGGCTTGCGGCGCACGTCTTCATGCCGCGCGACGTGCCCGCCGCCAACCGTCTGGAATGCGTCCTTGCCGGAGCGCAGGTGACGCTGGTGGACGGGCTGATCAACGACTGCGCCAAACTTGTCCAGGAGGGGCAGGCGCGGGAAGGCTGGTGGGACGTGTCCACCCTGCGCGAGCCATACCGGGTCGAGGGCAAGAAGACGATGGGCTACGAGATCGCCCAGTCGCTGGGCTGGACCCTGCCCGACGTGATCCTGTACCCGACGGGTGGCGGGACCGGGCTGATCGGGATGGGGAAGGCGTTCGACGAGATGGAAGCGCTGGGCTGGATCGGGGCGAAGCGCCCGCGCCTGGTCAGCGTCCAGGCGGAAGGCTGCGCCCCCATCGCCCGCGCCTTCGCGGCCCATGCGTCCGAGGCGGACCTGTTCGAGAACGCCCGAACGGTCGCTTCGGGATTGCGCGTCCCGCGCGCCATCGGCGATTTCGTCATGCTGGACATGCTGCGGCGGTGCGGCGGGACGGCCGTCACTGTTTCCGACCCGGACCTCATGGCCGACGCCTACGCCCTGAGCGCCGGCGTGGGTGTCTGCGCCGCCCCCGAAGGCGGGGCGTGCCTGGCCGCCCTGCGCCGCCTGCGCGCCCAGGGCTGGGTGGGGCCGGACGAGAGGGTCATCCTGTTCAACACGGGCACGGGCCTCAAGTACGCCGAAGCGTTCGCCGCGTACCCGCCGCGAAAATAAATCTGCCACGAGACGAAGCAAAATCGCCAATTGGCATGATTTATACACTAGGTAATAATGCGGTGTCCCGAAGTTCCCCCACCGCAGGCAATCCCGCTTTTCAATGGCGTCAGCCCTGGCTTGGGCGCGAAAAATAATGGCGGGCGTGTGACAAAAATCACAGAGACCCGCCGCGCGCCGAGCCATAATCACCTCCGTCAGCCGATCAACGGCCCAGGCTGACGTGCCCAACACAAGGCCCAGCCATGATCAGAGGAGATCACAATTGGTAGAAACATCAAACGGCAGTGACAAGGCCATCCGCATGGAAATTCTTTCTGAGGATGACACAGCCGTCATCTTCCCGGCGTCAAATCCGGCTTTACCCACTTTGCCTTCTCTCGGCGGGAACCCACTGCGTTTTGCGTCGGGGGAGGCCGTCGTCCCACGCGCCATGCCGGTCGAGAAGCCGAGGGCACATGCGCGGCGCAGGCCGTTTTTGGACCTGTTTGACATGGCGGTGATGGTCTTGATCATCGCCTGTGGGACGATCTGCATTTACCGGATTTTTTGGGCGATGCAGCCCTAGTGAGAACGGAAAAGGGCCGCCGGCAGATGCCGGCGGCCCTTTTCTTTTGGCCGACTTTTCACAGAGGGAAACTTTCCTCGAATAATCACTGTTACTGATGATATATGGGCATGATAATCCTGACCGACCCTTAGAGGCGAACCTATGACGCAGAACGATAACGTGGAAAAACCTCTCCCCTCGCTGGCGGAGACGCGCGCCAAAAGCGCGCCGCTGCCGCCCAGCCTGGCCGTTTGGACCGGCTACCTGCTGGGCCGCGCCGCCCGTCTGTGCCGCGACTACTTCGACGCCCTGGCCGAGCCGCTGGGCATCCACGGGCGTCATTTCAGCGTCCTGGCCGTGCTCGGCGAGGAAAAGCCGCTGGCGCAGGTGGAGATGAGTGAGCGGCTGGGAATAGACCGCAACACGATGGTCTTGCTGCTGGACGACCTGGAAGCGCGCGATCTGCTCACGCGCCGCCGCGACCCGCGTGACCGCCGCGCCCACCTGGTCAGCCTCACGGACGCGGGCCGGGACGTGCTGGCGCAGAGCACCGCGCTGGCCCGGCGCACGAATGACGAGGTGTTCGCGCCGCTCTCCTCCGACGAGCGTGACCAGCTCCACGCCCTGTTGAGCCGCCTGCTGTAGACGGCCTTTTCTCGAAATCGCGAGTGCAAGATGGCAATTGACATAGCACGCGGGCGCCCCGCCGGCTCCGCGCCCCAGCCCGAGAGCGCCCCACCGGCCGCAAGCAGCCAGACCGCCGCGCCCGCCGACATTTCGCCCGAGGTCAGCGCGGCCCGCTGGTGGATCATGCTCGGGCTGATCATGGCCGCCGCCCTGGAGATTCTGGACACTACGGTCGTCAACGTCGCCCTGCCGCAGATGTCCGGCAATCTGGGCGCGACGACCGACGAGATCGCCTGGGTTTCGACCGGCTACATCCTCGCCAATGTCATCGTCCTGCCCATGACCGCCTGGCTGTCGGGCCGATTCGGGCGCAAGCGCTACCTGATGGCCTCGATCCTGATCTTCAATATCGCCCGGTTCATGTGCGGCCTGTCGGGGAGTTTGGGCGAAATCATCTTTTGGCGGCGGATCCAGGGCGCGGGCGGGGCCGCCTTGATCTCGACCGCCCAGTCCACCATCGTCGAGATCTTTCCACGGTCGCAGATCGCCACGGTCCAGTCCATCTTCGGCTTGGGGCTGATCGTGACGCCGACTCTGGGGCCATTGCTGGGCGGCTACATCACCGACAACTACTCCTGGCGGACTATCTTCTTTATCCACGTCCCACTTGCGGTCGCTTCGTTGACCCTGGTCGGCCTGTTCCTCCAGGACTCGCTGCACCAAAAGCGGGTCAACACCGTGGACGTGTGGGGGATCATCATGCTGGCGGCGGGCATGGGGTCGCTGCAATATGTGCTGGAAGAAGGGGAGCGGTACGACTGGTTTTCCGATCCGACCATCGCCAAGCTGGCCGTCGTGGCCGCCGTCGCGCTGGTCGGGTTCGTCTGGTGGGAACTGTCGCCCCGGAACAAGGCGCCCATCCTGGACCTGCGTGTCCTGAAGGACCGGGGGCTGTCCGCGTCCGTCCTGCTGGGCCTCGTCCTGGGCTTCGGGCTGTACGGCGGCGTCTTCATCTACCCGCTGTTCGTGCAGACGATCCTCGGCTTCACCCCGACGGCGACCGGGCTGGCCCTGCTGCCGGGCGGCATCATGACGGCTGTGGCCGTGATCTTCTGCGGGCGGGTGCTGCAAAAGGGCTTTGACGCGCGCATCCTGATCCTCGTCGGCATGTTCGTCTACATGGGTTCGATGTGGATGCTGGGGCACCTGACGACGCAGAGCGGCCAGTCGGACACGCAGGCGGGCCTGATGGTGCGCGGCTTTGGCCTCGGCCTAGTCTTCATCCCCATCAGCACCGTCGCTTTCGCCGGCCTGCGCGGGGCGCAGATCGCGCAGGGGTCGGCGCTTTACAACCTGATGCGCCAATTGGGCGGGTCGTTCGGCATCGCCGTCCTGAACACCTACATTGTCCACATGACGGCCTTCCACCGCGCCGAACTGGTCGCCAACCTGCATCCCGGCAACGCGACGTTCCAGGCCCGGCTGAACGGGGCGGCAGGCGCGCTGGTGGCGCGCGGCGGCTACAGCTTCACGTCGGCCCAGGCGGCGGCCCTGCACCTGCTCGACCGCACCGTTCAGGCGCAGGCGATGACGATGGCCTACAACAACGCCTTCATCCTGCTGGGCCTGACGTTCCTACTGGCCTTGCCCGCCGTGCTGCTGCTGCGTCGCCCCAAGCGGGGCGCCCCAGCCCCCGCCGAGGCCCACTGATTAGGCGCCCTGCCCCGTATTGATCGTCAGCCCACCGTCAATCGTGAAGGTGGCCCCGGTGATGTAGTCGGCGTCATCGGACGCGAGATATGCCGCCAGGCGCGCGACCTCGCCCGGCTCGGCGGCACGTTTCCACGGAATGCTCTGTACCTGTTCTTCCAAATACTTGGGATCGTCCATGGCCTTCTGGTTCATGGGCGTCAGCACCATACCGGGCGCGAGGTTGTTGACATTGATCTTGAGCGGCGCCAGCTCCAGCGCCAGAGTCGTAGTCAGGTTCTTCAGGCCCCCTTTCGAGGCGTCATATTCAGCGGCACCCGCGCGCGGAATCTGCTGATGCACAGACGTGATGTTGATGATCTTACCGGGCCGCTTCGACTCGCCCAGCCCGCGCACGAACCGTCGGCAGCACAGGAACGGGCCGGTCAGGTTGGTCCGCAAGGCGGCTTCCCAGCTTTCCAGCGTCATGTCCGCCACGCACACGCCGCCGGCATCCACCCCGGCGCAGTTGACCAGGATCGTCGCCGTCCCCAGATCCTGCTCGCACCGGGAAAACAGCCCTTCCACCTCGCCTTCCTTGCCGACATCGGCCTGGATGACGATGGCTCTCGTCCCGGCCTCTTCCACCTGCCGCCGGGTCGCCTCGGCCCCGGCGGCATCCTTGAGGTAATGCACCGCGACGGAAGCCCCCTCCTGAGCCAGCGCGATGGCCGTCGCCTGGCCGATGCCGGAGTCCGACCCCGTCACGACCGCGATCTGATGCGTCAGTTTTCCCACGCCCTACCTCCTATTCTGTCTCAAGCCGTGCCAGAAAGTCGCTTCTCCAAAGTCGCTCCTCTGTGGGCACGCGCTAGAGGAAGCGCATGACGACCGGACAGTTGATGACGATGCCGGTGGAACCGTACTTTTTGCCCCCCGGCCCGGTGATCCACCCTTTCTGCGCGAAGCCGAGAATCTGGAACTCCTCGATCAAGCGAGAGCGGTAGCCTTTGGTGATCGCGTCCGGTGTCCACTCACCAAGCTGGAAGTCCCAGATGGGGCTGTAGTCCAGGCCGACCGTGGGGATGCCGCCGAACACATTGATCGGTCCATTGCCGTCTACAAGGGCACTGCTCAGGCCCTGACGCTGGGGGCTGCCCTTACCCATCGGGCCGTTGACGAAGGAAAAAAGGCGCTCGATTCCGCTGAACGCGCTGTCATCAGCGCCGACCGGAATGTCGCTAAGTGCTGGCGCCCAGGTAGATTCTTCCAGCGTGGCCGCGATCCGGTCATTGGAGTCGAAGCTGAGATAGAAGACCGGCTTTGCAAAGGAAAAACCGACCGTCAGCTTGAGCGTCACCGTCATGGTCGCAGGGTCAATCTTGACCACTTTGTCATGGACGAGACGGTAGTCAGGATTGCCGTTGGGGAAGGAAATCCGGTCGGCATCCACGTCGAAGGCGACTATGGGAGCGTTGTAGATGTAGTTCCCGGCGTTCTGGATGCGGACCAGCGGGCTGTAATCTTTGTCGCCGACGGAGCCGGGCTGCGCGACCTTGGGCGGGAAGGCGTTGGGGCCGTCGCCGGGCGCGATTTTGTAATCCGGCTTGAAATCCACCGTCCCGCTGTCGAAGACCAGCATTGCGTCTTTTTCCAGCGTGGCGACGCGGCAGGCATGGCCGACGTTCGCATAATTCAGTTTGGACGAGAATCCCAGGCCCAGCGCGTCCGCGTTCTGCCGGTCGGTCGTATCTGTGAGGACGTACCACACTTTGCGCCCGTCCTTCAGGCGGCCCTGGTAGAGCGGGAGGGTGATGGTTCCCGCCTTCTGGTCTATTTGCCCCGCTTTGAGGAGCTTGACGGGGCCGACCAGCTCCTTTTTCACTTCGGATGGCATCGGGCCAAAGTAGGTGCCGGGAACGCGGGCGCCGACAGACGGGGCGGCGGGCGTGATCTCGCCGATGTCCTGACCGCGCCCAGGGTCCGGCACCTGCGCCCGACAAGGCGCGAGCGGCCCGGCAAAGAAAAGCGCAGCGGCGGACACCGCGCCGCAAAGACCAATAATCGGCACTCGTGAGTTCTTCGGATTAAGTTTCATCATGTTCCCTCGCTCTTTGATCGTCTATGCTGGTTTCAATTGTGACCGCCGGAAGTCACGCCGTTTTCACGGGAAGGTCACGTTTCGGTCACGCAAGCCTTCGCTCCTGTGCGTAGGCATGGAGCAGCGCGTAAAGCTGAAGACGCGCGCGGGAAAGGCGGGAGCGGACGGTGCCGACGGGGACCCCCAGAATCTGGGCCGCTTCGGCGTATTCGCGCCCTTCCAAATCTACGAGAACGACGCACCGCCGCAGGACTTCGGAGAGCATCGCCAGCGCCTGTTCCAGCTCCTCATCCAGCGTTTCGGCCAGCAGGGCGACGCCGGGTGTGTCGGCGGGCGCCGCCTGGGTCTGTGCCGGGCCGGCCTCGCCGCCGGACGTCAGGACGTCGAAGTCGAGATGGTCCCGCCGCCGTCGGCGTTGATGGTAATCGTTGATGGAAAGATTGGTAAGGATGCGTAGGAACCAGGCGCGGGTGTTGGCTCCTTCCTGAAAGCGGCCGCACAGGCAAGCGTCATAGGCCCGCAGGAGCGTATCCTGCGCCAAGTCCTGCGCGCGGTCCTCATCCCCCCGGCACAGACGGCGGGCGGCCCGCCGCAGGTCCTGCTCGTGCCGCCGGAGTAAATCCACGAAGATCGCCCGCCCGGCGTCCATTTGAGTCTCCATGACAAGGAGTATGGCAGGATGGCGTCACAGAGGATTCACGGAAAAGTCACATTTTGGTCACGACATTTTTGGTCACGAGCTAGGGCCATAGTCCGCCTGGGTCGGCAGGGAAAACGTGAAAGCGGTCCCTTCCTGGAGGACGCTCTCTACTTCCAGCGGGCTGCCGTGCAGCTCCAGAATCCGCCGCGTGATCGCCAGCCCCAGGCCCGCCCCGCCGGACCCTTCCTCCTGATTCTGCACCCGGTAGAAGCGATTGAAGACGTGCGGCAGGTCTCCGGGGGGGATGCCCTTCCCCGTGTCCCTGACCTGGACCCGGACCCGTTCCCCGGAAGGTTCCAGGAGGACGGCGACCATGCCGCCTCCCGGCGTGTAGCGCAGCGCGTTCTCCAGCAGGTTCTCTAGGACGCGCGCGATCATTCCGATCTCCGCGAACACAAACGGCAGGGATTCGGCGGATCGGAATTCCAGACGCACCTTTTTCGCATCGGCAGCCAACTGGAAGTGCTGCAAAATATCCTGCACCAGCTCGCCCAGTGCGAACGGCTCGGGCTGGACCTGCGCTTCGCCCGAGTCCAGCCGGGCCAGCTCGAACAATTCCGCGACCAGTTTCGTCAGCCGCTCGCTGTGGCGCATCGCCACCTGGAGGTAATCCCGCTGCTCCTGGGGTGTCAAGGACCCTTCCTTGATGAGCAGCGTCTCCAGATAACCATGCAGGGCTGCCAGGGGTGTGCGAAGGTCGTGTGAGATGTTGCTGACCATCTCGCGCCGGTGCGTGTCCGCCTGGGCCAGCGCCAAAATCTGCCCCCGGATGCGGTTGGTCATCTCCAGGTGGACCATGCCGAGCCGGTCAATCTCATCGCGGCGGTCTGCAATGCCGGGCCAGGGGGTGAAGAGACGCGCGGACAGCAGGGCCTCCGGGTCGCGGTAGTCCTGATCCCGGAAGGTCTCCATGGACGCCGTCAGCCACCGCAGCCGGCGCGTCAGCCAGCGGAAGAGGAGCAGCCCTGCGGCCAGAACAAACGCCGGAAGGATGGCGCCAACCGCCAGGCTTGACCGGAGAATCGCGCTTCTTGCCAGCAGCCGAGCGGTTGATTCATAGTCTTCGCCGCCCAGGATCACATAGACATACCCCGTCTGCCCTTCGGACGAGAAAGACGCGGCGGAAAAGACCTTCCTACGGCGGGGATCGCGCGGGTCGTCCCCCAGGATCGGCAGCGGGGCGGCCCCATTCAAGAAGAGACGGAGGGGAGCAAGCGATATCCGACGCCGCTTGACCGTCTCGGGGGCGACGGAGTACGTTTGGAGTTCCCCCTGCGCGTCCAGCAGGTAGACCTCGACGCTGGGGTTGATCGCCATCAACTCCTTGATCTCCGCCCGCGCCCGCCCCTGCGGCCCAGCCCGCAGGAGACCCCTCGCCGCCAGGTGGGCCGTCAGGTCCGCAGCCAGCCTTCGGTTCACCTTCTGGTTCACTTCCTGAAAGTACATCTGCGTGGTGAACAGGGTCAGCGCGAGGTACAGGAGGCCCGTCAGACAGAGCAGCCCCAGCAGGACGAGGGAAAGCTTTCCATGAAGCGTTTTCAACATGCGACGGATTCGGCGAACTTGTAGCCGACGCCCCAGACGGTCAGCAGGTAAACGGGGTGAGCGGAATCCGTCTCCAGTTTGGCCCGCAGCCGGTTGATGTGCGAGTTGACCGTGTGCTCATAGCCCTCATACCCCATGCCCCAGACCAGGTCCAGAAGCTGGGACCGGGAATAGACCCGGCCAGGGTGACAGGCGAACAGGAGCAGCAGGTCAAACTCTTTGGAGGTGAGACTGATGGGCAGGGGGCCGAGCGTGACCAGCCGCTTGTCCAGATCAATGACCAGCGCGCCCTGCTGGATGCGCGTCTTCCCCACCTCGGGTGGGCAGAGCCGTGACTCGCCCCCCTGGCCCTCCGCGCGCCGGAACAGGCCCTTGACGCGCGCCAGCAGCTCCCGGATGCTGAACGGCTTGGTCAGGTAATCATCGGCCCCCAGCTCCAGCCCCAGCACGCGGTCCAGCTCGGAGGAGCGGGCTGTCAGCATCAGAATCCAGGGATAGTGGGGCTGGGCGCGGAGCCGCCGGCAGACTTCCAGGCCGTCCATGCCCGGCAGCATCACGTCCAAGACCACCAGCCCGTAGCCGCCGGACAGCGCCTGCTCCAGGCCCCGCGCGCCGTCCGCCGCTACGTCCACCTCGTACCCCAGATCGCGCAGATGCATCTGTACCAGTGAAGCGATGTCCTGATCGTCTTCGATTACCAGGATTTTGCGTGTCACTTCAAGCCCACTTCCGACGCGCCGACGATTCGCCGACTGGCCCGCTCCTGCACGAAGACCACGGCGGACAGGTTCCCGCGCTGCCAGCCGGACGCAGGCTTGACGGTCGGCGAGGCGGTGAACACACCGCCCGAAACCGTGCCCAGCGGCATCAGTTGCCGAACTACGGCGCTGTGACCCAGCCGACGCCCCGCGTTTTCCCCGCTGCCGACCGACGAACTCAGGCCACTTTCGGTGATTGCCAGCACCACGTCGGCGGGGTCGCCCTTCGCCGCCGACGGCAGGTGGTCTACCCCGACCGAAAGCGTATCCCCTACCCGCGTCAGAGAAACGTGCGCCTTCGGCTGACGCGCGGCCCGCGCGATGGCCGTCCGCGCCGCGTCCTCGTCGCTGCCCACGAACTGCGTCTGCCCGTCCACGATCATCTGCGGCGTGTAGACCGTGTCCTTGCGGAACGCCCGCGAATAATCGCTCTGGCGCGCGCTGAACTGGCGCGACGAGAAGCGGTCCGCCCAACCGCCGTGGTCCCAATAGTCCACATGCTCGCCCAATGCGATCACGTCTGCGCCCGCGATGGGCTGCGTTTTCGCAATTTGGGACAGCAGCGCATCGGCGGGCGGGCAGCTCGAACAGCCTTCGGACGTGAACAGCTCGACGATGACGGGCGTCCGGCCCGAGGCTGAAACAGGCGCGGCCCGTACAGGGTGAATCGCCGTCCGCGCCGTCAGGGCAACCCCGGCGACAGCGCCCGCTGCCAGCAGGGTAATCAGCGTTGGTTTCATAATCAGAGTACTCCTGCCCTTCCCTACAAACGGGCCGGGCCGGGAGTTCCATTCGCCCCCGCCGTCAGGGTAAGATAACGCCGAAGGGGGACGCCATGCAGCTTGGGGGAAAAACAGTGCTCGTGACCGGCTCGGCGACCGGCATCGGGGAGGCCATTGCTCGCCGCTTCGCCCAGGAGGGCGCGCGGGTGATGGTGCATGGGCGGGAGGCGGAACAAGGGATGGGCGAGGCCATCGCCCGGTCGTTGTCCGACGACGCCGCATTCACTGCCGCCGATCTGGCTGACCCCGCCCAATGCGGGGCGCTGATCGGGACGGTCCTGACCCATTTCGGCGGGCTGGACATCCTGGTCAACAATGCGGCCTTGACGACCCGCAGCACACTCGAAACCACCGACGCCGCCTTCTTTGATGCGATGATGGCCGTCAACGTCCGCGCCCCGCTGCTGCTGCTGCGCGCCCTGCTCCCACACTGGCGCGCATCCGGGGGCGGCGTCGCGCTCAACATCGGCTCGGTCAACGCCTGGTGCGGCGAGGCGGGGCTATTGGCCTACTCGGTCAGCAAGGGGGCGCTGATGACCCTGACCCGCAACCTCGCCGACGCCCACGCCCGCGACGGCATCCGTGTCAACCAGCTCAACCTGGGCTGGACGCTGACCCCGAACGAGTACGCCTTGAAGATGCGCGACGGGCTGCCCCCGGACTGGCCCGAAACGCTCCCGCCCCAGACCGCCCCCGCCGGGCGGCTCCTGCGCCCCGACGAAATCGCGCATTACGCCCTCGCCTTCGTTTCCGACGCGGGCGGCCCGATTACGGGCGCAGTCGCCGACCTGGAACAGTACCCCATCATTGGCCGCAACCCGCCCAAAGGGTGAGAATTAGGCCGCAGGCTCGCCGTCCGCTGGGGCGAGCCTCTTCTGATAGCATAAATTCACCCCGTTCTCGACATACTCTCCGAAGGCCGCGCATCGTGAAAACCCCACACGCTCATAAAGCTTGGCCGCCTCTTGCTGATGAATCCCTGTTTCCAGACGCAAGACACTCAGCCCCTTTTGATGCGACAGCCGCTCCAAATGCCCCAGCAGAGCTTGCGCCACTCCGAGGCCACGCCATTGCGGTGTCACATACATGCGCTTGACTTCGGCATACTCACCATTGACAAACTTGACCGCCCCGCAGCCGACCGCGACGCCGTCCCAGCGCGCGACCAGGAAAATCACCGACTCATCCTGCAAGGCGGCGAGGGAAAGCCCATGACGGTTTTCCGGGCGGTACAGAGCGTTGAGATGAGCGTCCAGTTCCTCAATGAGCGCCTTTGCATCTGCCGTGTCTGGCGGCTCTGGTTGGATAGATAAGGCCGGGTTCACGATTTCCCTCTCGCCGAAGTCGCCTTGCGGTCTCAAAGTGAGTAGAGAAAGTCCAGAAAAAGCCCCCTCACCCCAAATCCTGGGGGAACAAGATAAGCTCCTGCGGCTTTTCCCCTTTCCGGCTCCCCCAGACTTTCCGGCTCCCCCAGGATTGGGGGCAGGAGGGTGATCTCATCACTTTCTTGACACGCTCTAACGACCAATCTCACCGGCGACGCCTGGGAGACCGCACGCAAGTGCTGGGGCAACGGCGGCATTGGGGACGGATGCAAGGGGTCATTAGACCGATGACGGTTCTGGTTGTGAATGAACCCAAGTCAAAAAAACGCGCACTATGGCCTCCAACTGCTCCGGTCCCCCGTATCCCTCAAACTTGCCATCACCCTTACGGCAGACAAACCAATCGGGGTTGTCTTCGTAGCGCTGCCCGATCTGATTGTGTTGAACTTCTGCAAAAGAGGCAGCTTCTAAGTCCGTGTCTGTCAGATCAATAGTAACCTGCCAGCCCGGATTATCCAAAGTTTCTATCTTGATGCCGTAACAATGCTCCCAATCCCCATCGCTCTGTGAATAGTACCACCGTTGAAGTTCAGCAAGGACAGAAACGTCCATTTGTTTTTCTCCTAGCGCACGACTGTGTAATGGCTCCGTCCCAGCGGTCGTACTCGTATTTGGCCGCACTTTCGCGGCACAACACGCGCCGGGACACACTGTTGATGCCAGTGGGGGCGCTATCCCCGCGCTGGCTCCACCATCGTCTCCTTCGCCCGCTTGACCAGGGCGGGCAGTTCGTCCTCGTTCTCGATGACCTGGGCCAGATGGCGCATCCGGGCGGGGGAGGCGGTGCGGCGCATGACGTCCGAATGGCTCTGCTCGACCCAGAAGCGGGCGTTGGAGTTGATAAAGGCGCGCAAATCCTGCACCTCGGCGGGCGATTCGGCCCGGCGGCTCAGGTTCAGGGTGAACATGCGGCGGCGATTGCCGCCGCCGTAGGCGGCGTGATGGAGGTTATGGTTGAAGACGACCACGTCACCAGGCGTTGACTCCAGGGCGACGGCGGGGACATCGTGCCCGGACACGCCGAAGTTCTGTTCGGGATTGTTGACGCGGCGCAGGTCGCGGACCCAGTCGTTCCCGACCCGGTGGCTGCCGGGAATGACGCGCAGGCAGCCCGTCTCGCGCGTCACGGGGTCCAGGTAGAAGGCCATCTTGACGTACAGGCCGACGTCATGCCAGCCGTCGGAGTGCCAGCCGGTGTCCCCGACGTAGTAGTTGGCGTCCCCGCCCAGGTAGTTGAAGCCGTCCCCCATCAGCGACGAGGCGACTTCGACCACTTTCGGGTGATCCAGCAGCGTACACAGCCGCTCACTGGAATCCGTCCCGGCGATGGTCCGCCGCGTGCCGTCATGCGGCTGGGCGCGGGCGGCAAAGACTTCTTCAAAGCCTTGGTTGATCCAGGGCAGATCGTCGGTCAGCATCCGGGGGAAGACCAGAAAGCCGAACGTCTCGAAAAACGCGCACTGCTGCTCGGTCAGGGCCATTGCACACCTCCAGTTTCGGAAAACGGGTATCGGAAGAACAGACGGCGGCTTGTTCACCGCGACAGGGCATACTTCCTGCGGAGCTTTGGGCAGGAAATTGGGAGGTGGGCGGCGAAGAGTGGGCCGGCGCAAGTCCCGGCCACAACCAACCCGAAAAGGAACCCCTCCCTATGGCATCCGTGGAAGAGCGCGTCGGCGAAGCATTTGAGCTGGGCGAGCAGTTGACGATTGTGGGAAGCAAGCTGACGGTCGGCGCGGCGGCGCCCGCCTTTGAATTGGACTGGCTGAACCCAGACGATTCGGCGATCCACAGCGTCCGGCTGGGAGACTCAGACGGGCAGGTGCGCCTGCTCACCCTGGTCAACTCCCTGGACACCCCGGTCTGCCACATCGAGACCCACCGCTGGGATGCGCTGCGCGCCGGGCTGCCCCCCGACGTAGTGGTCTACACCATCAGCATGGACCTGCCCTTCGCGCAGGAACGCTGGGCCAAAGGGGAGGGCGTCCGCCACTCCCTGCTATCGTCCCACCGCAGCACGCAGTTCGGGGAGGATTACGGGGCGCTGATCAAAGAGTGGCGTCTGCTCCAGCGCGCGGCTTTCGTCCTCGACCGCACGGGCCACATAGTCCATGCCGAGTATGTGGCGGATCAGATGACCGAGCCGGACTACAACGCGGCGGTGGCGGCAGCGAAGGCCGCGTTATAAACAGGCTCCGCTCACGGGTGCGCTCCGGCCCGTGCCGGGATGGGATGCCCGCGATGGACATAGGCCACAACGGCCAGCAAGGCCAGGCCGACCAGGATGCCCAGCGCAACCGCCAGCAGAAGGCCGCGCCGACGCGGGCCGGGGCTTTCGTCCGGCAGCATGTCTACTGTGACAAACTGAGTGGCGTCCGCGTCCTGGGCAGCATCGGCCCGGCTTTTTTCCTCGTGTTCGTCCATTCAGTCCTCTTCCGGTTAATGGCGGTTGACAACGGCAGCACCGTATGTTACCATAATCCAGCAATCTTTTGACGGGAATGGGAAAGAGGCAACTATGGAAAAGCGACCGTATGGCAAGACCGGGCGGGACCTGAGCGTGCTGGGCTTCGGCGGCATCATCGTCATGGACGTTTCGACCGCCGAGGCCGACCAGTATGTCGGTGAGGCGATTGACCGGGGCATCAACTACTTCGACGTGGCCCCATCTTACGGCAACGCCGAGCAGATGCTCGGCCCCGCCCTCGCGCCGTACCGCGACAGCGTGTTCCTGGCCTGCAAGACGGGTCGCCGCGACGCCGTCGGCGCGCAGGAAGAACTCGATAATTCCCTGCGCCTGATGCAGACCGACCATTTCGACCTGTATCAGCTCCACGCCATCACGTCGGACGAGGACGTTCAAAAGGCCTTCGGGCCGGGCGGGGCGATGGAGACCTTTTTGAAGGCGCGTGAGCAGGGCAAGGTGAGACACCTCGGCTTCAGCGCCCACAGCGTCCACGCCGCCCTGGCCGCCATGAGCCAGTTTTACTTCGACAGCCTTTTGTTCCCGTTCAACTATGTCACCTACGAGCAGGCCGGCTTCGGCCCGCAGGTGATGGAAGCCGCCCAGGCAAAGGGCGTCGCCCGGCTGGCCCTGAAAGGCATGGCGCGCGGCCCGTGGCGCGACGGCGATCCGCACAAGAGCGAGTACCCCAAAGCCTGGTACGAGCCGCTGGCCGACCGGGCCGAAGCGACGATGGCGCTGCGCTACACCCTGTCCCTGCCCGTCACGGCGGCCATCCCCCCCGGCGACATCCGCCTGTTCCGCCTGGCCTGCGACATCGCCGATGGGTTTGCGCCCCTGAACGACACCGAACAGGAGACCATTCGCATCCAAGCCGCTAGGGACAAGCCCCTGTTCCAACTTGCGGCCTAGCGCGTGAGGCACTTCCAATCCATTCCCCACCGGTGACTGATCGGCGCGGAATGGGCTGAAACTGCGGTCAAACCACACTTTTGATGGGTTATGCCGCACTTTCGCGGTCTAATACTAGTTAGACCGCAGCGTCGTTGGCGGGAGCTAGTTCGGCGAGGGCTGAAGGTATGACGAAAACTAAGAGCGGCTTAATTCTGATTGCCATCGGCGTTGGGTTGAACATCATAGGCACGTTTGCGTCAAGGTTTCACCTCCCTGTGCCATCGTTGCTGATTTTGGCTATTTTCCGATCTGTCTTGATGCTCGCTTCCGTTGTCGTAATTCTATTCGGCTTCTTCCGCTTGATCGTCGGCTTGGTAAGTAGGAAAAAGCGGGTAGAGGTGTCCGGCAGTGCAGTGGCAGATGATAGTGTCTGGCCACCCGCCCCAAAGCCGCCGGATATTATCTAATCTGAGTGCCTGCGGCCTAACACTGCGCTGCACCCAACGCCATTGCCGCCATGTCCTGTTCGTGTTCGGTTGCCATACTTGGCTGGCGTCGCAGGTGAGATTTGCCGTTAGGCGGCTCCACGCGGGGCTGCCCTTGGACATCGGAGGAATAAATGGACACGAAGCCCGCAGGAAATCAGCCCGCCATGTTGCCTGGCTGGTGGCGACTGGTGTTGCTGGCGTTAGCTGTCGTGTCGGTCGGCACGGCATGGTACGACTTTCGCCCTCACCGCCAGCTTTTCTGGGAGGACCTGCTTCGCTTCGCGCTCTTCTCGTACCTGGCGGTCTCCGGCTGGCGGCGAGGACGTAAGCGCGGCAGCATAGTTGGCACAGGCCAAACAGGAGACTAAAGCCGATGTTTCAGTTCAGCGAGGGTGCGCGCGTCGCCCTCAAGAGTAACAATGCTCGGTTGGGTCTGGCGGCAGGAGAAACAGGCACAGTCTGGGCGCTGCATGACACGCAGCCCCGGCCTACGAAGTGACGTTCTCCTCTCAACAGGGCAATTTTGATGCGCTGATGTATGAAGAAGAATTACGAGAGCCGGCGGTTGAGTTGGCGGCAGTGCCAGAAGGCCAAGAGCGTGCATTGGCATCGGCTTGATAAACTTCCATGACAGTGATCCTGCGCCCAAAGAATGTGCAGTGTCAGGCGCTCTTGTTCGGGAAAAGGGAATGCTCATGGAATTCACGCTCACTCCGGTCTTCCAGCAAATGCCGGAAGGTTATATTGGCTTTGTGGAAGAGTTGCCCGGCGCGAACACGCAGGGAGAAACACTGGCCGAGGCACGGGCCAATCTTCAAGAGGCTATCACTCTTGTGTTAGAGGCTAACCGCCTGCTGACCGCCTTGTCCTCAGCGTCATCACTAGGCTGTTCAGGCGATGGCACCCGTGGGAAAGCTTGATTACATTGGGGGATCACGATGCCTCTTACCTTGCGCCCGCTGCAATCCGAAGATATTGCCGAAGTTGTCGCCGCGTTTGCCGCCCTCGACTGGGGCGGGAAAACGGGGGCGCAGTTTGAGCGGTATCTGGCCGAACACGAGGCGGGGACGCGGGTGACGCGGTTTGCGTTCCTGGACGGCGCGTTTGCGGGCTATCTGAACGTGCTCTGGCAGTCGGGATACCCGCCGTTCGGTGACGCCCAGATCCCCGAGATCAACGACTTCAACGTGCTGCCCCCGATCCGGCGGCGCGGCATTGGGACGGCCTTGATGGACGAAGCGGAGCGGGTGATCGCGGCGCGCTTCGCGGTCGCAGGAGTCGGCGTCGGCATGACGGCGGACTACGGCGCAGCGCAGCGGCTGTATGTCCGGCGCGGCTATGTTCCCGACGGGCGCGGGCTGATGACGCTGGAGCGGCCCGTGGTTCATGGCGAAAGCGTCCCCGTGGACGACGGCCTGATTTTGTATTTCACCAAGCATATGACACCGGCTTAGAGACCGAATGAAGAAGCGTCCGGCTGTTCCCGACCCCACCCCGTCGCCACGCGCCGCCCCCTGCCCCCGCTGCGCGGGAGAGGTTAGGGGTGGGGGCGGCCTGTCTCACCCCAGCCAGTCGGGGTTTTTGGCGGTGCCGTCGAAGTGGGGCGTGGTCTTGAACAGCTCGGTGGAGCCTTCCAAAGCCGCCACCTGGGTGCGGCCCAGCAACGCGGCCATGCGGGCTGGGGTCATAGGAGTGAACGTCCGGGCAGCGTTTAGCGCCTGGTCCAAGATTTCCATGCGGTCAATGCCGGTGACGACGACCGAGACCGGCAGGGTCATGGAGTAGTGCAGCATCTCGGTTGGGGTCGCCAGCTTGTCGGCCAGGACGCGGTCGAGGATAAAGTGGTCGCCGAACGTCTTCATCGCCAGGACGCCGATGCCCTTCTGGGCGGCCAGCGGCAGGACTTGATGCGTGAAGCTGCGGAAGTGGGCGTCCATGACGTTGACGGGCATCTGGACGGTGTCGAAGTGGAATCCGTGGTGGTCGGCCACTTCCAGCATCCGCCGGTGGACGAGCGGGTCCTTGTGCCCGGTGAAGCCGATGAAACGGACTTTGCCGGCCTGTTTGGCGGCCACGACGGCTTCCAGGGCACCGCCTTTGGCGAAAATGCGGTCAGGGTCTTCCATGCGTAGAATTTCGTGGAACTGGACCAGGTCCACATGGTCGGTCTGGAGGCGCGTCAGGGACTCGTTAAGCTGACTGGCCGCCGAGCCTTTGGTGCGGCCGTCAATCTTGGTCATCAGGAACACTTTTTGCCGGTAGCCGCCCTGCGCCAGCGCCTTGCCCATGCGGACCTCGCTGTTGCCGTTGTGGTAATCCCAGCAGTTGTCCAGGAAATTGATGCCCCGATCAACGCCCGCGTGGATCAGCTTGATGCCTTCGGCGTCGCTGTCGGGACTGCCGATGTGGTAGCCGCCCATGCCGACGAGCGAGACCTGCTCCCCTGTCCGCCCCAGCATCCGGTAGGGCATGTCGCCTTTGCGGGTGCTGGGCGGGGTCGGCGGCATGGCAGCCATCGGGGTTGGGGCGATGTCCGTCTGAGAAGTCTGCGCCTGGGCGGCTTGGGCCAACGTCAGGCCCGCCGCCGTCCCCGCCAGGGCGGCTCCACTCTTCAAAAAATCGCGTCGTGTCGTGCTCATGGTCTATCCTGTTCTCTCTTCGTCGGCGGTTCCCACGGGGCTGAATCCCCGTGCTGTAATAAAGCAAATCCCCGCCTGCGCGGGCATAGGGAATGATGTCGGGGCAAGATTTATCGCGCCCTCTTTGATCTTCGCCCACGAAGGCGGGCGCTTGCACTTCTAAAGCCCTGCCGTTCAGGGCAGGGGAAACGGGAGCAAAATGTTCACTGTTATCACTGTGCGTTTTCTACCCAATGTTTCCCTCCCTAAACCGCCGGGTAAATCCACTAAACCTATGCAAACACTTTCCCGTTTTCTCCCGGTCAACGCCGAGGTGACTTCCAAGACGCCGACGCTGGAAGAGAAATATGCGGCCCTGCGGGAGAACCTGCGCTCATTGGGCGCGGTCGTGATCGGCTTTTCGGGCGGCGCGGACAGCGCCCTGCTTGCCCGCGTCGCCCATGACGTGCTGGGGGACGAGGCGCTGGCCGTGATCGCGCTGTCCGAGTCCTACCCGAAGCGCGAGCGCGACGACGCCCTGGCCCTCGCCGCTGCCATCGGTGTCCCCGTGCTGACCGTCGAGGCGCGCGAGTTGGACGACGAAAATTACGCTTCCAACCCCACCAACCGCTGCTACTACTGCAAGGCGGAACTGTTCACGCACCTGGCGCGGGTGGCCGGGGAGCGCGGCATCCGCTGGATCGCTTATGGGGCTAATCACGACGACCTGGGCGACTACCGGCCCGGCCAGGAGGCGGCGCGGGAGTTCGGAGCGCGCGCCCCGCTACTGGAAGTCGGAATGACCAAAGCCGAGATCCGGCACCTGTCCAAAGCGCTGGGCCTAGCGACCTGGGACAAGCCCGCGCTGGCCTGCCTGTCGTCGCGATTTCCCTATGGCACGCGCATCACGGCCGAACTGCTGGCGCGTCTGGACGCCGCCGAGGATTTCTTAAGGCATGACCTGGGATTCCGTCAGGTGCGCGTCCGCCACCACGACACCATCGCCCGGCTGGAAGTGGACGGGGGGGAGATGAGCCGGCTGCTCGACCCTGCCCTGCGCGCGCAGATCAGCGACAAGTTGAAGACACTGGGGTATATCTATGTCGCCGTCGAGCTAGGCGGGTACAAGAGCGGCAGCCTGAACGCGACGCTTGGAGTTGAGCATGGACATTGACCGGCTGGCTGCGCTGCTGGGCGGCGTTCAGACCGGCGAAGTCAGCGTCGTGGATGCTCTGGACCGCCTGCGATCCCTGCCTTTTGACAGCGTCGGCGACTTCGCCAACTTGGACACGCACCGCGCCGTGCGGACGGGAGCGCCCGAAGTCGTCTACTGCCCCGGCAAGTCCGAGGCGCAGGTCGCGGCCATCATGGAGCGCCTGACGACCCACTCAGGCCGCGTCCTGGCAACCCGCGCCACCGAGTCTCAGTTTGCCGCCGTCCAAGCCGTGCTGCCGCAGGCCGTTTTCCATCCCCTGCCCCGCCTAGTCACCGTCGGCGAGCCGCCCGCGCCGACCCATCCCGACCGCTACGTCGCCGTGCTGACGGCGGGGACGGCGGACACCTCGGTCGGCGAGGAAGCCGCCCTAACATTGGAATGGCACGGCAGCCGGACGGAGCGGCTGTACGACGTCGGCGTCGCGGGCCTGCACCGGCTTTTGGGCCGCCTAGACACCGTTCAAAATGCCCACGCCCTGGTCGTCTGCGCCGGCATGGAGGGGGCGCTGGCGAGCGTCGTTGCCGGGCTGGTGTCTCGCCCCGTCGTCGCCGTCCCCACGTCCGTCGGCTACGGCGCATCCTTTGGCGGCATTTCGGCCCTGCTGACCATGTTGAACTCCTGCGCGGGCGGCGTCGCCGTGGTCAACATAGACAACGGCTTCGGCGCCGCCGTCTACGCGCACCGCATTAACAGCGGCGTGACCTAGCATCTGTTTAACAAAGGCGATGCGCCACGGATTGAAATGCGAGGCTCCCAATATCCCTCCGTCGAGGCGACGGAAGACGCAGGGGAAGACATGTAACTCGCAGTGTGTAGGTTAAAAATATAAGCTGAGTGAAAGTGTTTCCTACCCTGGAAAGAACTCTTCCGGCGAGCGCGCCTGTACCTGCCAGACTTGGCCTTTTTCGTTTGCAATTACTTCAATTTCAAAACCGCCGGTACGGTTGTGTGGAGGCCCCCAGTAGTATGCTTCTGGCGCAGTCTTAGCTGGCTCACCACACTCAGGTAAGCCGTACTTACGGAATGCATCCCTCCATTGGCCCAAAGTAAGACCAAGACCGCTTTCATTCCCCACAGAAACAATCGTCGCGTAGCCCTGCGAATTGAACGTCACCACAATTTCCGTTTCTCCGCCCATACGGTACGCCCTAATTTCTCCGCCTGCCTCCATAGGGTCAGGATCATCTTGCGGGACATAATTACGTTCGGTAAGTCTATTCCGCCGTAAAGCCCGTCCAACCTGCTCTCTTGATGCTCCCCATAATCTTGCTAAACTGACAACTGCTGGTTTACTTGATGCGAGACTTTGTGGGTGAGACCTTTTCAACACAATCTTCTTCACGGGCTTTGTTGTAGCAAATGAGGTTGAATGTGACGGGTTTGTGTTGCTGCATCCAGTCAGCATTAACAAAATGCATGACAACAAGATGCATACTGTTTTATTCTTTTTCCTTCTCCTAAGCATCAGTAGCGCCTTTTAAGAAACAGTAGAGTGCCTACATCATTCCGAAGTGCCTAAGCGCAGCGTGAATAGCGTCAATGCTTCTTTGAGAACTAGGGGTGCATCTGTGTTCCGGGTTGATACGGTTGTGAGCCTGCTGCAGTGCTAATCCTGCTTTTTCTTTCGCCTCGGCTATCTCATTACCACCAACCTTGATACTATAATGCTCCAAGACATAGTAGTAGATTTGAGCGTAGGTTGCCTTTGCGTTTGTCATTGTGTCACCCGTGTACCTTTCATATAGCAGCCAAGCATTATGGGAGGGCCAAAGTTGCCGACCTGCCTCTCATTTTACCGCAATGAGGAAACGAATTGCAAAGGTGGGAAATAAAACCTTCAGCCCCTCGGCTCACCTCTGCCGCTCACCTCTGCCGCAAAGCGGCCTCGTAGACCCGGCGCAGGGGAACGCCGTGGGCTTGGGCGGCGCGCTTGCAGTCCTCGTATTCGGGGGCGACCGTGACCTCTTCCCCCTGCCAGGCGCCCGCCTTGAGCCGGACGGCGCCGAACTCCGTTTCGACTGTCCGCCAGGACCGGGCCAGCGTGTAGCGCCGCTGCTCGCGGACGCGGATGCCGAATGTGCCGGTTTCGCGGAACAGCAGGGCGGCCAGGGCGTCCGCCTGGGAGGGGGGGCAGAGGACGGAGAGCAGCGTCGCCGGACGGTTCTTTTTCATCCCAATGGGCGTGAAGAACACATCCAGAGCGCCCGCCGCGAAGGCGCGCTCCATCAGCAGATCGAAGCCTTCCGGGTTCTGGTCGTCCAGGTTGGTCTCCAAGACAGCAACCGTCTGCGGCGTTTCGTCTTCACCGCCGGCCTCCCCTGCCCTCTCTTCTTCCGTCTCGCCGAGGATAACGCGCAGGAGGTTGGGCATGTCCGGCTTGAACTGCTTTTTGCCCGCCCCGAAGCCACTGGACAGGACGCGCATGGCGGGCATTTTGCCTGCCGTCAGCGGGTCGGACAGCGTGGTCAGCAGAGCGGCTCCTGTCGGTGTCACCAGTTCGCCATTGATGTCTACCGCGTGAACCGGGAAGCCTTGCAGCAGCTCCATCGTGGCCGGGGCGGGGATCGGCATGATCCCGTGCCGGCAGGTGATCGTGCCGTAGCCGCAGGGGATGGAAGACGTGACGACCCGCTCGACCCCCAGCATGTCCAGCAGCAGGCACGCGCCCACGATGTCCACGATGGCGTCCACGGCCCCGACCTCGTGGAAATGGATTTGCTTGCGGCTCGTCCCGTGGATCTTCGCCTCGGCGTCCGCCAGCCGCGTGAACACGGCCAGCGCGTTCTGCGTGACGCGGGGGGGCAGCGGACTGGCTTCCAGGATGCCGGCGATGTCCGACAAATGCCGCCCGTGCCCCTGGTCTACCTCGAGCAGCCGCACGTCCACATCGGTCGCCGTGATGCCCTCGCGCGTGACCTTTTGGATTGCCAGCGCATAGCCTGGCACGTCCAGCGCACCGAGACGTGCGCGGAACTCGGCCTCGTCCGCGCCGCACGCCAGCAGCGCCCCCAGCGTCATGTCCCCACTGACGCCGGAAAAGCAGTCAAAATACGCGACCTTCATGTCTTACCTTTTCTCCCCAGCCGACCGTCTGCCGGAACGTGGCCTGTGACAAAGTTCACACGCCCGGCGTGACACCCGCCTCGGCGGTCGCCGCCGTTGAGGTCTATAATAGACCCATCAACGAAATCGCAGCGGGAACACGGGGGACACGACAATGCAGCAAGCCATCTACAACGACATCGCCATCCAGACCACGAAGACAATCACGACCGCCCCGACGCCCCGCCGGGCAAGCCTGGGGCGGCGCATCGCGCACACGCTCTGAACCCCTCCCGGCTCGCTGAGGCTCGCCACCCTCCCCGAAACGGAGAGGGAAAGAGGGCAACCCACCGGCATTGCCCGAAACTCTTCGCCCTCCCGTTCCGGGAGGGCCGACGCCCCCGGCGGCGGGGTGGGTTCCGTCGGACCAGGGCTTGCGGGGCGCGTCAGAAAACCGCCAGCCCGCCGTCGGGGGCGATGTTAGCCCCCGTGACGAAGCCCGCCAGCGGCGAGGCGTAGAACAGGACGACGTTCGCCACGTCCTCGGGCGTCGCCAGCCGCCGCAGCGGCGTCTGCCCGGCGACGCGCGCTTTCAGGTCGTCCGGCAGGCTCTGGGAATAGTCCGTCAGCGTCATCCCCGGCGAGACCATGTTGACCGTGATCCCATGCGGCCCCAGGTCCCGCGCCAGCGTCCGCGTCAGGCCGATCAGCGCGCTCTTGGCCGTCGTGTGGACGATGTATTCCGGCGCGGGCCGCTGAACAAGCGTGGCGACGAAGTTGACGATGCGCCCCTCCCCCTGCGCGATCATGATGGGCGCGACCGCCTTGGTCGGGTTGACTGTCGCCCCGACCACCCCCTCAAACTCGGCCCGGAAGTCGTCCCACGTCGCCCGGTCAAAGTCCAAATCCGCCGCAAACGAGGCGGCGTTGTTCACCAGGACATCAATGCGCCCAAAGTGCGAAAGCGCATCTGCCACCATCGCCTCCGTCGCCATCCCGTCCGTCAGGTCCGCCTGGAGCGCCACCCCCCCGATCTCCCCCGCCAGCGCCTCCGCCGGTTCGCGGCTGCCCCGGTAGTGGACAATTAACTTCGCCCCTTCTTCCGCGAACCGCCGGGCAACGACCGCACCGATCCCCCGCCCCGCACCTGTCACCAGGGCAACCTTGTTTTCCAGCAGCATAGAAGATTCTTTCGAAAAAGCCTCCGAGAAGCGGAGACATAGGAGCATGGGTGGTGGCTGTACGCGGGCTATACTAACGAGAGAATGCCGATACTCTCGCTTTCAGTCAATTGCCTGATGGCTTCGTAATGCAGACGCAACAGACGTTCCACCTGCCCCGTCGTGCAGTTGCCGAGTTGGAGCCAAATCACCTTCGGCGGGAAGCCCTGGAGCGTACTCAGCTCACTGAAATCGACGTCCTTCGTCACCACCAAGTAGCCGTTCTGACGGGCATATTCCCACACCTCAACGTCTTCGGCTTGGTCCAAGCCTACCCAAAAGACATGACTAGAGTTGGGGAACAAGTCTTGCAGGCGGGTCGCAAGGCGCGGCGACAAGTTCTGGTCAAACAGCAGTTTCACGTTTGGACGACCAGCGTCCGCTGCTCCCGCGCCGCCGCGTAGCCCAAGGACGCTAGGATGTCCTCCTCTGTCAGATAGGGGAAATCTGCAAGTATCTCTTGCTGGGTCATGCCCGCCGCAAGATAGGATAGGACATCGTAGACCGTGATTCGCATCCCACGGATACAGGGCTTGCCGCCGCGCTTGCCCGGCTCAATAGTGATGATTTGGCTCGTGTTCATATGAGCAGTTTACCCTTGTTTTCGCGAAAGCCCTCCCAGCGTGTCCCGATAGCATAGCTCATCCGCGACACCGCCTGCACTGCCAACCATCCTCGCCCTTTCCTCGGCGAACCGCCGGACAACGACCGCCCCGATGCCCCGCCCCGCGCCGGTGATGATAGCGACCTTGTTTTTCAGCAACATAAGAGTTCATTAAAGTTGTTGCGTGGTCTACCATTTGGTTGCCGGGAGCATAGAACGCGATAAAGCAAGGAGTGATAAATCGCGCCCCTACACCGTCTACTTCCCGTGCTTCTCCTTCAAGGCCCAGTACATCCGGGACTGCATCCCGTGGGTCTGGACGTTGCCGACCGAGAGGCGCTGGTCGAAGGTCTTGGAGTCGAAGGAGGCGAGGTCTTCGTTGTACAAGGCCCACTCCGAAGCGCGGCCCACGACGGCCAGACTGCTCTTGAACAGGCGCAGGGTGACGGTTCCCGTGACGCGCTCCTGGATCTTGCCGATGAAGGCTTCCAGGTCGTCTTTCAGCGGGTCGAACCAGAGGCCGTAGTAGGCTAATTCGCCCCACTGCTGGTCCACGGTCAGCTTGAACTTGCGCTCGGCAGCCGTCGCCACCAGGGACTCCAAAGCGTTGTGCGCTTTGATTAGGACGGTGGAGGCGGGGCACTCGTAGTTCTCGCGGACTTTCAGCCCCAGCAGGCGGTCCTCCATGATGTCCACACGCCCCACCCCGTTGTCACCGGCGATCTTGTTGAGCCGCGTCACCAGGGTCAGCCCGTCCAGGCGCTCTCCGTCCAGCGAGACGGGGACACCGTTCTCGAAGCCGAGGGTGAGCATCTGCGGGCCGGGGTTCGCGGCCTCGATGCCCTTGGTCCACTGGAAGATCTCTTCCGGCGGGGCGTAATTCGGCTCCTCTAAATGCCCGCCCTCGATGGAGCGGCCCCACAGGTTCTCGTCAATGGACCAGATCTTGTCGGCGCTGACCGAGATGGGGATGCCCTTTTGGCGCGCGTACTCGATTTCCTCGGTCCGCGTGTAGTTGTGCTCGCGCATGGGGGCAATGATGGGCGTGTCGGGCAGGAGCGCGCGCATGACGTACTCGATCCGAAATTGGTCGTTGCCCTTGCCGGTGCAGCCGTGGCAGAAGGCATCCGCGCCGACTTGCTTGGCGACCTCGACGGCTTTGAGGCCGATGAGGGGCCGGGCAATAGCCGTGGACAGGGGGTAGCCCTGGTAGTCGCCGTTGGCGCGGACGGCGGGCCAGCAGTAGTCCTCCACGAATTCTTTTTTGGCATCGGCGGTGTAGTGCTCGGTGCCCAGCGCTCTGGCCCGGTCCTCGGCGCTTTTGACGTCTTCGGCGGGCTGGCCGACATCCACGGTGACGGTGACGACGCGCTCGAAGCCGTAATCTTCGCGCATCATGGGGATGGCGACGGAGGTGTCAAGCCCGCCAGAGTAGACAAGGACGACTGTTTTTGGCATATGTTTTTCCTTTATAAGAGTTTCACGGGGGTTCAGCCTCGTGTGCTTTACAAGACCAAGCTGAGGATCGCCTTCTGCGCGTGCAGGCGGTTCTCGGCCTGGTCGAAGACGACCGACTGGGGGCCGTCCAGCACGTCGGCGGTGATCTCCTCGCCCCGGTGGGCGGGCAGGCAGTGCATGACCAGCGCGTCCGGCTTGGCACGGGCCATGAGGGCAGCGTTGACCTGGAACGGGGCGAACACTTCGGCGCGCGCGGCGGCTTCCTCCTCCTGGCCCATCGAGGCCCAAACGTCGGTGTAGACGGCGTCAGCGTCTTGCACGGCCTCGGCTGGGTCGTGGGTCAGGGTCAGGACGGTGCTTGTCTCGGCAGCAAAACCCAGCGCGGCCTGCCAGAGTTCCGGGGCCGGGTCGTAGCCCTCGGGGCAGGCCAGACGAAAATGCGTCCCGACTTTGGCGGCCAGCAGCATCAGCGAGTGGGCGACGTTGTTGCCGTCGCCGACATAGGCCAGCGTCAGGCCCGCCAGACTGCCCAGCCCGCCCTTGCGCTCGGCCAGCGTCTGGAAGTCGGCCAGCGCCTGACACGGATGCTCGCGGTCGGACAGGCCATTGATGACCGGGATATGAGTGTACTCGGCCAGATCCAAGACGGCCTGGTGGTCGAAGGTGCGGGCCATGATGCCGTCTATCCAGCGGTCGAGGTTGCGGGCTACATCCGGGACGGTTTCTCGGACGCCCAATTTACCCTCCAGGTAGATGGCATGACCGCCCAGTTGGGTCATGCCCGCCTCGAAGGTGACGCGGGTTCGGAGCGACGGCTTCTCGAACAGCATGGCAAGGGTCTGCCCTTTGGCGAACTGCGTCTGCGTCTCGTCGAACTTGTGCGCCTTGAGCCGGGCGGCGACGTCTAAAATGAGCAGGATCTCCTCCTGCGTCAGCATCTCGATGCCCAGGATGTCCCGCCGACGCAGGCGCGGCTCGCCCAGCACGTCGGCCAGGGCCGACCGGCCCGGAGGCGGGGCCATGCGCTGAGACGGGCTGCCGGGGGCAGCAGGCGGCGGCTGTGCCGACGCGCCGGTTTCCCCAGCAACCGGCCCGATCTCCTTCGGGGGACGGGGGTTGTAAGCCGCCACGAACGCCATCATCGCCTTCTTGAACTCACCCAACGCCGTGTCCGGCGGCGGCTCCTTGTCGGCGGCCTTCTCATCGCCCGCATTCTCCTTGCCTTGCTGCAATTGGACAACTTCGAGCCGGGTGCGGTCCAGGTCCGCCCCCAGCTTCATCAGCACCCGCCCGGCCAGACCCTCGGCTTCGCGCAGAAGCCCCAGCAGCAGGTGCTCGGTGCCGATGTAGTTGTTGTTAAGCTGCCGTGCCTCGTCATAAGCGAGGTCAATGACGCGCTTGGCGCGGGGCGTGAGCTGCATGTCCTGGCCCACCCGCCCGTCGCCGCGCGCGACCTGCCGCTCGATCTCCGACCGGATGCGGCCCAGGCTGATGCCGAGCCGATCCAGGATGCGGGCGGCCACGCTGTCGTTCTCCCGGATCAGGCCGAGCAACAAGTGCTCGGTGGAGACATAATTTTCACCCAGCCGCCCGGCTTCTTCCTGGGAGTAAAAGACGACCTTGCGGGCGCGTTCGGTAAATCGCTGCCACATGACGGGTTGCTCCTTTCAGACCTCTCCCCGGCGCGAGCGCCGCCCCTCCCCTGTTAAGGGAGGGTAGGAGTAGGTGGTTCGCGGGCATTCGCCTTCACCCTTCCCTAACAGGGAGGGGTCGCGACTTGTCGCGGGGGTAGGTTCTAAAGTACTTGGGCCAGCACGTCCACGGCCTCGTCCACGTCGGACTGCGTGATGATGAGCGGCGGGACGAGGCGCAGGATGTGGTCGCCGATGGCGCTCATCAATAGCCCACGCTCCATCGCCTCGGTCAAGACGCGCTTGGCGTCGGGGGCGGCCAGCTCGATGCCGACCATCAGGCCGACGGCGCGGATGTCGGCGATCTTGCCTGCGAAGCGTGGTTCGTTCAGGCGGTGGACGAGATATGCGCCCATCGCGTGGGCATTGGCGATCAGGTGCTCCTCCTCGATGGTTTCGAGCACGGCCAGGGCCGTCGCGCAGGCCAGCGGGTTGCCGCCATAGGTGCTGCCGTGGTCGCCGGGAACCAGCGTCCGGGCCGCCGCGCCGCGCGCCAGGCACGCCCCGATCGGGAAGCCGCCGCCCAGGGCTTTGGCCGACGTCAGGACGTCGGGGACAACGCCGTAGTGCTCGTAGGCGAACCACTTGCCCGTGCGTCCGATGCCAGTCTGAACCTCGTCGAAAATAAGCAGGGCGTGGTGCTGATCGCACAGGGCGCGGGCGGCTTCCAGATAAGACTTGCAGGCGGGGTAGATGCCGCCCTCGCCCTGGATCGGCTCCAGCAGGACGGCGCAGGTGTCGTCCGTGACGGCGGCCTCTAATGCCGCGATGTCGTTGAAGGGGACATGCGTAAACCCCTGCACGACGGGCGCGAACGGTTCTTGATATTTGGGCTGGCCGGTCGCCGTCACGGTTGCCATCGTGCGCCCGTGGAAGGACTTCTGAGCGGTGACGATGCCGAACTTGTTCGGCCCGCCGTGCGTCTTGGCGTACTTGCGGGCGATCTTGATGGCGCACTCGTTGGCTTCCGCGCCGGAATTACCGAAAAAAACGCGGTCCATGCCGCTGACGGAGACCAGCTTTTCGGCGAGTTTGGAGACCGGGGCGGTGTAGTAGTAGCCCGATGTATGGATCAGCGTTTGGGCCTGCTCCGTGATGGCCCGGACCATCTTCGGGTGGCAGTGGCCCAGGGCGTTGACGGCGATCCCGGCCAGGAAGTCCAGATATTGTTTACCCTCAGCATCCCAAACGTGTACGCCCTGCCCCCGGACGAGGGTGACGGGCAGGCGGGCGTAGACGGGCAGCAGGTAAGCGTCATCCAGGCGCTTGACCTCGGCGTCGTCCACGGCAGGCGCGATCTGGCCCGTCGTCTTATCCAGGGTATACGATGTTTCGGGCGCGTAGGTTGTGGTCATGGTGTCGTGTGCTTTCTGGAACCCACCTCCTTGCTTCGTCACAAGTGACTTCGCAGGGGTCCTCCCGAAACGGGAGGACTAAGAGACAGGGATGGCGGTCTACGCCTGAACCTCTTTCCCTTCCCGTTTCGGGAGGGGTGCCGAGGAACGAGGCGGGGTGGGTTCGGGTTACTTGATCATCGTCCCAATGCCCTCGTGGGTGAACAGCTCGATCAGCAGCGCGTGCGGCAGCCGCCCGTCAATGATGGAAGTGCGCTCGACGCCGCCGCCGATGGCGATGACGCAGGCTTCCACTTTGGGAATCATGCCCTTGTCCACATGGCCGTCGGTAATAAGCTGGCGGGCGTCTTTGGCGGACATCTCGCGGATCAGGCTGTCCTTGTCGGCGAAGTCCTGGTAGATGCCCGCAACGTCGGTCATCATCACGAGCTTGACCGCGCCCAGAGCCGCAGCCAGCTCGCCCGCGACCGTGTCGGCGTTGACGTTGTAGCTTTCGCCACCCTTGCCGATGGCGACGGTGGAGATGACGGGGATGTAGCCCGCCGCCACTAAAGTGTGCAGCAGCGCGGGGTTGATCTGCGTGACGCGCCCAACGAAGCCAATGTCGCCTTTGGTCGTCTCGCGCTCGGCGACAATTAAATTGGCGTCCTTGCCGGAGACGCCGACAGCCAGCGCGCCCTGCTGGTTCAGCAGTGCGACGATGCCCTTGTTGGTTTTGCCGGCCAGCACCATCTCGACGATCTCCATCGTCTCGGCATCGGTGACGCGCAGGCCGCCGACAAACTGCGGCTCCTTGCCCATGCGCTGCATGGCTTCGCTGATCTCCGGCCCGCCGCCGTGGACGACGATGGGGTTGATGCCGACATAGCGCATCAGGACGATGTCCTGCATGACGGCGGCCTTGAGCGACTCGTCGAGCATCGCCGCGCCGCCGTACTTGACGACGACGGTTTTGCCCGCGTACTGCTTGATGTACGGCAGGGCCTGGATGAGAACTTCCGCTTGTGTCATAACCTCACGACTCCTTTCAGCACGTCCGGCAGCGCCTGCGTCCGGCGGTCAATCAAAACGGCCTCCATGCCCAAAGCCTGTGGCCCCGCGATGTCCCAGCGCGGGTCGTCGCCGACAAAGACGCATTGCTCCGGCGACGCCCCCAGGCGGGCCAGCGCATGGTCGAAGATCGGGCGGGCCGGCTTGCGCCAGCCGCAGTCCGGGCAGAAGACGAGGACGTCTACCGCGTCCGTCAGGCCCAGCCGCGCCATCTCCTCCCGCCACAGACCGGCGGGGCTGCCCCAGGGCGTGTTGGAGACGATGCCCATCTTGACACCCTGCGCCCGCAATGCGTCTAATGTCGGCAGCACGTCATCATAGACGCGGGCGAGGGCGAAAATCGGCCCCAGGAACCGGCGGCAGGCTTCGACGGCAATGTCCTCAGACCAGGCCGCGTTCGGGAAGATGCACCTCAGCCGCCCTTCCAGGGGCCGCACGCAGAAATCCTTCGCCTCGAAATCCTCCGCCGCCACCCGCTCCCCTTCCGCCTTTGTTCCCAGAAAACGCTCCACCTCACCGATGGCGGCCTGCAAGATCGGGGGGAAGTCCCGCAGCTCGTAGTAGCTGACCAGTGTATTGCCCAGGTCGAACAGGACAAACTCTTTCACGTCGCGTCCCCCGTGAGGATCGCTTCGGCCTCGATCTCGACCAGCATCTCCGGGGCGATCAGGGCGCGAACCTCGACCATACTCGTGGCGGGCCGGATCGCGCCGAAGAACTCGCCGTGCGCCCGCCCGACTTCCTCCCAGCGCGAGATGTCCGTGACATACATCCGGGTGCGGACAACATCTTCGGGTCGCGCGCCAAGGGCGCGCAGGGCGGCCTCGATGTTACGGAGCGCCTGTCGTGCCTGCGCGTAGGCATCGCCCGTGCCCACAATGCTGCCGTCGGCGTCCGTCGCCGTCGTGCCGGAAACGTGGACGATGTTGCCGACGCGGACTGCCCGCGAATAGCCGACGACCGACTCCCAAGACGCCCCCGAACTGAGTTTCTGCCGTGTCATGGACCAGCCTTTTCTTCCTTCGGCGACTTGGCGAAAGCAGTCAGGCTGACGCCCAGCACGATCAGCAGCAGCGCGGCCAAACCCATCAATCCGAGTTTTTCCCCTGCCAGCAGAGACCCCAGGAGGACCGCGACAACCGGGTTGACATACGCATAGCTCGTCGCCAGGGCGGGCCGAACACGCGCCAGCAGGTAGGTGTAGGCGCTGTAGCCGATGACGGCTCCCAAGACCAAATAGACAAAGGCGAACAAAGCCCGCGCGGGCGGCATCGCGTGCAGACCTTCCCCCGTCACGATGCCCACGCCCAGCAGCAGGACGCCGCCGCAGAGCATCTGCGCGCCCGCCGCCATCGCCCCGGACGGCAGGGGCAGGCGTCGGCTCCAGACCGAGCCGAATGCCCAGCCCAGGGCCGAGACCACGAGCGCCAGTGCCCCCAGCGGGCTGGCCCGCAGACCGCCCTCCAGGTTAAGGCAGACGATGCCCGTGAAGCCGACGCCGATCCCCAGCCACTCGCGCCGGTAGGGCCATTCGCCCCAAAGCCCGGCGAATAGCGATGTCCACAGCGGCACGGTCGCCACGCCCAGCGCAGCCAGGCCCGACGACACCCCTGCATACTCGGCCAGCATTACCCCGCCGTTGCCCAGGCCCAGCAGCAGGCCGCCCACCAGCGCGGCCCCGCCCCACTGCGGCCTCGTCGGGGCCGGCTCACCGCGCCCGCGCAGGGCCAGCATCAGCCCGCCGCCCGCGAGGATGAAGCGGACGCCACCCATCAGGAACGGCGGGAACCCCTCCATCCCGATCTTCATGGCGAGGTAAGTGGACCCCCAGACAAGGTACACCCCCAGCAGCGCCAGCCCGATTCCTGTCCGGTCCGCGCCCGCCCGATCCTCCGTTGTCGCCGTCAGTGCGATGATGCCGCTCCCATTTCTCTCAAAGTTCCTTCACAACTCCGTCGGCAGGTGCCGCGCGTACATCACCAAGCAGTCATGGTGCGCGGTCAGCGCCCGCGTGATCTTCGGGTGCGGCTCGGCATGAACGACGCCGTAGTCTACCTCGCCGCAACTGGGGCGCACGGCAAACGCCAGACGCTCCTCATCCAGCGAGAACTGCGCGTCCACATTGGGTTTGTTGCCACGCGCGTCCAGTCGTATCCACGCCTGCCGTGACTCGATCCAGACTGCATTGAGGGCATGGACGCAGTGGCCGCTTTCGGGCGTGTCCCCCAGCGTCAGACGCTGGTAGCACAACCCTGCCGGGATGCCCCGTCCCCGCAGCAGGGCCGCCAGCAGGTGCGACTTGGCGTAGCAGATGCCCTCGCGGTGCCGCAGGACTTCCGAAGCGCGGCCCGTCACCCGGCGGCTCTGAATATCCCACGAGTGCGCCACCCGGTCCCGGACGAACTCGAAGTCCGCCCGAATGACCGTCTCCTCGGAGCGGCTATCCCGTGGAGACGCCGCCAGATGCCGCTGGATTTCCGGGTGCCCAAAGTCCACCCACGCTGACGGCGTGAGATAGTCTTCCATCGGCGCGAACATTTGCAGCATCACGCCGCCTCCCACTCCTTCAGCACCTGCCGTAGCGGCGGCAGGAAGGGGCGCCAGAGCCAGCCGACGTTGATCCAGAAACCCGGCAGGGCGGCGCTGTCGTAGCGGCCTTCCCCATCCGGCATCGCCCGCTGGTAGCGCTTCTCGGCGTCCAGCACGAAGAAGTCGGCCCGCTTCGCTTCAGGGTCCAGCACCCAGTATTCGCGGACGCCGCTTGCCTCGTACTCACCGTACTTCGTCCCCCGGTCATGGAGGGCGCTGTCGGGTGAGGCGATCTCGATCACGCAGTCGGCGGGGCCATCCAGGAAGCCCGGCTTGAGCTGGGTCAAGTGTTCTTTCGCAATGAACATCAGGTCCGGCGTGCGCCCGCGCCGGATGCGGGACAGCCGCATCTGGAACGGCGCGGCCAGCGCCATGCCCGACGTGTGCTCCTCGGCGTATAAGCGCAGCAATGCGCCCAGAAAGCCGGAAATGTCTTGATGCTGCGCGCTCGCGGCACTCATCGGCACCACCTCCCCATCCACCCATTCGGCGAATGTGTTCTCATCCAGCCACTCCAAAAACTGCTCATACGTCACCTTCTCCCCCGGCGGCGGCTTCGCCAGGGTATAGGGGTCTTCTACTGTGGTCGCCATTATCGCTTACCCCCCGTGTCTTATGCTGCCTTGCTCCGCAAATACTCCACGACCTGTCTCACTGTGTCGTTGCCTTTATCCACGTCATAGGCAACCTGCGCGCTGACGCGGCCAATTCCATCCCTAGACGCGGAGACATAGCCACTAAAGCTTTTATAAAAAGCAGTGACTTCAGACAGCTCGGCGGCAACCCGGCTCAGATTACCTTTGAGAAGCAGGTAAGTTGACAAACTAACGCCCGGATTCGTGTTCAACTTTTCGTCCAAATGGTCATACCCGCCGAGAGCACGGAGCCAGTCCCGAAACTCGTTCAGGGAGAGGTTTAGATACACAGGCAGTGCTTCACCCTGCCTATCAATACGAGAGTCAAAGTAGTTGAGACCGATTTTCAGCCTCTCTCGGCGATACCAGGCCATCGCTTCCTCAGCGGACGTTCCTATGTGATAAATCGTGCTGTCATGGCGCGGCAGTTCGTAAAGCGCATCAGGCGCGTCCGGGTGGAACACGATCAAGTCGGCGTCTATGGAAGCCCCGATAACGATGCACTCGCGCAGGCGATCCTCGCCGAGAACGTCAAAGCCGTCTTCCCACAAGTGGGCGTATTCGGTAAGTTCAGCCCGGCGGCTGGCGCGATCTGCGACGATCTCAGCAGGACCGTACATCCACACGAAGCCGCAATACTCGCCTTTGCCAAGTTTGGTCACGAAATCTTTGTAGCCGACGGGAAAATGCACACCAAGCTGGGCTTCGGCGGCATCCACTTCTGCTTCCGAATAGGTTGCCAGCTTATCGGTTACGAGGTAGGTATCAGCAAAAGACAAAAGAAGCTCCTCTACTCAGTCGCGAAGGCCAGGCAAGCGCGGAGGTCTTCCGCCGTCAGGTCAGGGAAGTCCTCCAGGATTTCGGTCTGGGTCATGCCGGAGGCGAGGTATTCCAGCACGTCATAAACAGTGATCCGCAGGCCGCGAATGCAGGGCTTGCCGCTGCGCTTGCCGGGTTCAATCGTGATATAGTCTTGGTAATTCATGTGTGGTACTCGGCGTTGATTTTGACGTAATCGTAGCTGAAGTCGCAGGTCCAAACGGTCGCGATCTCGCCGCGCTCACGGCTCATAGTCTACACAGACGGCGACGGCTTTGGCGATGGCGGCCATCGTCGCCTCCGGCAGTTCCCCTAATCGCACGGACATCCGCAGCACGGACACGGCCCGCGTCTGGAAGGTATCGGCGGCGGAAACTTTGGTCAGCCCATTGGCTACATCAGGGACCACCTGGACACACCAGGGGTAGCCGCCATACGCCGGTTTCCAGCCGGTCAAGGGCACGACGAGGCGTACCGGCAGACGCCCAATCCCGTCGGCGCTCACGACGGCGCAGGGGCGGGACTTCTGGATCTCGGAGCCGACGGTCGGGTCCAAGTCCACCTGCCAGATTTCACCCCGCTTTGGATTGATTGAACTGAGCGGCATGGGTTTCCTCCGTGGTGTCTTCCAGAAACGGTTCGCCGTCCAGGGCGGTGAAGGCAGTCAATTCGCGCTCCGAGGCAGGCAGGGCGAGGTCGGCCTCGTACTCCGGCGCGGCGGCTTCCGCCGCTTCCGCCAGGATACGATTTCTCTCCGCGCGGGGCAGGGTCAGCAGATACGCGGCGTCTCTCCGCTCCGGGACGCGGCTGTCCGTAAGCGCCGCCGTAAGTCGGGTGCCGTTCGCATACGGCACTGGAGTCAGCAGGCGCAGCACACCGTCTTCGTAGATAGCTTCTGCGGTCGTTGTCATGGCAGGCCCCCTAAGTGTGGTACTCGGCGTTGATTTTGACGTAGTCGTAGGAGAAGTCGCAGGTCCAAACGGTGGCGGTTTCGCCGCCGGGCTGGTGGAAGTCTATTAATATCTGCACTTCTTTGGCCTTCATGGCTTCGGAAACGACGTAGCCGTTGAAGTCGGTCGGCATCCCGTTCCGGTAGACGGTCGTGCCGGCCAGGGCGATCTCGACGCGCTCGGGGTCGAAGGGAACGCCCGCGCGGCCCGTGGCGGCGAGAATCCGTCCCCAGTTGGGGTCGTTGCCGAACAGAGCGGTCTTGACCAGCGGCGAATTGGCGACTGTCTTGGCGACCGAGCGCGGGAAGCCCGCCCGCTGCTCCGGGGTCAGCTCCAGCCCGTTGGCGGCGTAGGTTTGGGCTAATCGGTCGGGGACGGCGACGCCCTGCACCGTCACTTCGACGAGTTTGGTCGCCCCCTCGCCGTCGCGGGCGATCTCTTTGGCGAGGTACAGGCAGACGGAATACAAAGCCTTCTCGAAGGCGCGGGCGTCGGCGCTTTCCAGGCTGGCGATGGGGGCGTTGCCAGCCAGACCGTTGGCAAGGGCCAGCACCATGTCGTTGGTGGACGTGTCACCGTCCACCGTAATGGAGTTGAACGTGTACCAGCAGACGCGGCGCAGCATTTCTTGGAGGACGGGCTGCTCGATGGCAATATCGCTGGTCAGGAAGCCGAGCATGGTCGCCATGTTCGGGGCGATCATACCGGACCCCTTGGCGATGGCGCCGAGTCGAGCCGTCCTGCCGCCTTCGAGGGGGATTTCGACGGCCACGATCTTCAGAAACGTATCGGTCGTCATGATGGCCTGGGCGGCGTCGTCACAGGTCTCGCCGTGCAGCTTCGGCACGGCGTTTTCGATCCCCGCGATGATCTTTTCCAGTGGCAGCTTGGTCCCGATGACGCCCGTGCTCGCCGACAGGACGCGCCGGTGCGGCACGCCCAGAGCCTCTGCGGCGTGGGCGACCATCGCCACGGCGTCGGCCCAGCCTTGCTCGCCGTTGCAGGCGTTGGCGTTGCCCGAATTGACAACGACCGCGCGGGCCAGGCCATCCTGCAAGTGCGTCTGGTTACTGACGATGCACGGGGCCTGGACGATGTTTGTGGTGAAGACGCCCGCCGCCACGGCGTCCACATCCGAGACGATCAGAGCTAGGTCGTTGCGCTTGCGTTTGATGCCGCAGTAGACGCCCGCCGTCTTGAAGCCTCTGGGGGCGACGATGCCCCCGCCGATAATTTCCATGCCGCCTAGTTGTGTGCCGCCTGATTCCATAACTGTGTAGTGTCCTCGGAGGTCCTACCCTCGTCCAGTCCTACCCCCGGCGCGAGCGGCGACCCCTCCCTCCGAGGGAGGGGTGGGTAACTTGGGGCAGGGTGCCCTTTGTCCTGAGCCTTGCCGTGCCCGGAGAGCCTTACGACCGGAGGCGCCCTGGCGTCTTTCACACACCCTTCCCTCCGAGGGAGGGGTCGCCGCTCGCGGCGGGGGTAGGAAGGCCGGATCACGGCCAGACCGCGCTCATGGTCAGCCCCGCCGTCTCGTCGAACCCGCACATCAGGTTCATGTTCTGGACCGCCTGCCCCGCCGCGCCTTTGACCAGGTTATCGATAGCCGAAATGACAATGACACGGTTCGTCCGCTTGTCCACCGCCAGCCCGATGTGACAGAAGTTGGTCCCGTAGACATGCTTGGTGGCGGGGAACTGGCCGGGTTCGAGAATGGTGACAAACGGGGCCTGTTTGTCGGCGTAATAGTCCTGATAAAACTCATGCAGCGTGGAGACAAACTTAACCGTCTCCATGTCGCTCCATCTTGGTGACAGAGTAGCATACGAGGTGGTCAAGATGCCGCGCGTGATTGGCACAAGATGCGGAGTAAATGTCAGCGTTACCGGATGCGCTTCTATTTCGGTCAACGCCTGCTCGATTTCCGGCGTGTGTCGGTGGATGCCCCCTACCCCATAAGGACGCATACTCTCGTTGAGTTCTGCGAAGTGATAGTCTAAGCCGAACTTGGAGCGGCCAGCCCCGGATACGCCGCTCAGGCTGTCAACGATAATGGAGTTCGTTAGGACAAAATTACCTTCCAGCAGTGGCGCAAGGGCTAAGACTGCTGCTGTCACATGGCATCCTGGGTTAGCGACAAGCTGGGCCTCAACGATTTGCTCGGCGTTTAGTTCCGGCAGGCCGTAGACGGCTTCCCCTAACAAGTGCGGCGCGGTGTGCTCGGCCTTGTACCACTCCTGGTACACGGCGGGGTCCTTCAGCCGGAAATCCGCGCTCAGGTCCACGACTTTCTTGCCTGCTTCCAGCAGGTGCGGCGCGACCTTCATTGCTAATCCTGCCTCGCCGGCCAGGAATACGAGGTCGCACTGGTCGGCGGCTACAGCGGGGTCGAACTCCTCGCAGACTAGGGCCGAGGGGGCCACACCGGGCAGGGCGGCGCGCAGGGGCTTTCCGGCGTAGGTGCCCGAGGTCACATAGGTCAGGGTGATGTGCGGGTGGGCGAGGAGCAGGCGGGCCAGCTCGCCGCCGCCGTAGCCCGACACGCCGACGATGCCGGCCCGAAGTTTTTGGGTGTTGTCTGTCATAGCTTCTGGCCTACATAGACGTACAGCATGATGCTGTAGAAGTATTCGCCCCGTGCGGCCTGGGCCGCGATGTCGTCACGAAACCGCGCGTAGTCATCTGCGGAGATGAGGCCACGCCGGGCCAGGGCGCCGAAGGCCCCGATCTGCTCATAACCAACCCAGCCCGGCGCGAACACAGTGTTCGTCAGCGTATACGTTTCGATTTGCCCGACGAACAGGCCGGAGCGTTGGAACGTCGGCCACAGGCGGCGGCCCATCCAGCCGTCACTCGCGGCCATCCACGCCTGCTGCCAGTCGCTGAAGGCTTGGACGATTTGGCGGACTAGCGCCTTGTCCGCGCCGTCCAACGTCTGCGTGTCCCAGTCCCAATGCGCGCAAATCACCTGGCCGCCGGGGCGCAGGACGCGGGCCATCTCGCCCAGCAGGGCGGCCTTGTCCGGGACGCATTCCAGCAGGTTCAGCGAGAACAGCGCGTCGAATTCGCTGTCCGCGAAGGGCAGGCCGTGCGAGACATCGTGCGCGTGCCAGTCAAAACGCGCGTCACTTATGGTGGCGCGGGCGGCCTCAATGCTCTTCACCGACGAGTCCACACCGACCAGCCGGGCGGCTCCGGGCACCAGGGACGCCAGGCGTCGCAAATCCCCGCCGTCCCCGCAGCCGAGGTCCAGAACGGCGCTCGCCCCGCGCCAGTCCAAAAGCCGATACAGCCATTCCCGCAGCTTCAGCCCGTCCGCTTCCACTCTTACCCCCTCAAACAGAAAACGCCGCGCGTCCTCTTAAGTCAAGATGGGCGGGCGGCGTTTCTCCAGAACGGGTTCCAAAAACACAAGCCGCGCACCATCGCTTCCGGTCCCCGGTCTGGGGAGGGAAGTGGCCCACGGCTCGCTTATAATCACTTACAAACGAGTCTGCGTCACGCTGGGCGTGTCGCGGGCGCACTTCCCAGAGCACGCACGCGGCGACGCAGCGACAGGGTTGTCACGGCGAGGAACATAGTTGCGGGAAGTATACCGGGCGAGGGACGAGTTTGTCAAGCCTTTTCACGGCTTGCGGCAGAGGACCTGGTACTGCGCGCCCGGCGGCAGGCGCGGGAACAGGAGCAGGAAGTCGGTGCAGATGATCTCCAGCCCGCCCGCTCTGGGCCAGCGCGGCGTCGTACTCCTCAGCGTAGCAGGCGGACTCGGCCTTCAGGGCATGGCCCTTCTACCGGCGGCGCAGCCCCAGGATGCTGAGGAAGAAGGAGGACAGGACGGCCTCCCCGCCCAGCATCAGCGCGGTGACGGAGGGGATGATCAGGCGCAGCATCCGGGACGGGTCCAGCGGGCCGAACGCGCGCCCGCTCCAGACGTGCAGGGCGTAGACCGAGCCAGCCAGACCTCCCAGCAGCAGCAGACCCCCTGCCAGCAGGCCCGTCTCCAGGGTCACATACCGGAACAGGCGGGCCAGGCGCGGGTCCGGGGGCAGCAGGCCCTCGCTGACGGCGAAAATCTTGGTGAAAACGGCGAACACAACGCCTTGAAAGCCGACCACGAGGGCCATCGCCGCGTACAGCAGGGTGTGGACGTCGAACGTCACCCCCAGCACGGTCCGGGGGCCGGACAGCAGCCACAGGCCCACAGCCAGGCCCAGGCCCATGAGCAGCGCGCCCGGATACAGAAACAGCCAGCGCGGGCTATAAAGCAGCAGAAAGCGCAGGTGCCGCCAGCCGTCGCGCCAGGAGCGCAGGTGCGGCGGCCGGCCCCGTCCGTCGGGCGCCAGCATCACCGGCACCTCGGCGATGGGCAGACGGGCCAGGGTCGCTTTGACCACCATCTCGCTCGCGAACTCCATGCCGGTCGTCCGCAGGTCCAGATTTAAAATAGCCGCGCGGCGGAAGCCGCGCATCCCGCAGTGGAAGTCGTGGACGGGGCTGCGGAAGAAGAGCCGGCCCAGCCCGGTGAGAACGGGGTTGCCCAGATACCTGTGCAGAGGGGGCATGGCGCCCGGCTTGATGCCGCCCGCGAAGCGGTCCCCCATGACCAGGTCGGCGCCCGCCCGCAGTTTGTCCAGGAAGGGGCCGAGCGCAGACCAGTCGTAGCTGTCGTCGGCGTCGCCCATGACGACGTACTCGCCGCGCGCCGCCGCGATGCCCCCCAGGAGGGCGCTGCCGTAGCCGCGGTCGGGGACAGACACCACGCGCGCGCCCAGGGAAGCGGCGATCTGCGGGGAGCCATCTTGACTGCCGTTGTCGGCGACGACCACCTCGCCGGCGATCCCGCCGTCCCGCAGGGCGCGCTGGGCCTTGCCGATGCAAACAGCCAGTGTCGCGGCTTCGTTCAGGCAGGGCATCACGACGGAGAGTTCCACGGGGAGTTCGACGGGCGGCGCATCATCCACGGCGAGACCTTTTGCCTCAGTCCCAGGGGTTCAATCCTGGGCAAGCGCCTCCGGCTCCATGAGCTGAAGCTGACTGCTCTGCGTGACAGACTGTGCCTTTTTGAGAACTTCCAGGCTCATCGGGATTTCCAGGCGCTCTCCTTGCTCGATGATTTTCTGGACAGTCACGATCTGAATCTTGTCATAGTTGCGGCCCATCAGGTCGTGATGGTAGGCCCCGACGCCTTTGGCTTCCGCCTTCATGGGGCCGGTGGGCGGCTCCAGCGTGAGGAAGACGGCTATCACCGCCCCTTCGCGCAGCATGTCGCTGTGCAGTTTGGCGATGTCGCCGCGCCCGACGCCGCCGGACTTGACCTGAAAGATGATCTTGGCGTTGTCCTCATGCCCCGTCTGGAAATAGGCGATGCCGTCTACCCCGGCATCCGCGCCCTTCTTCTCGTTGATGATGGCGCGGTTGTTGCTGTAGGTCAGGACGGCCCACTTCTCGAACTCCTTGCGGACCCGGTCGTCCTTCTTGTTCGCCAGGGCGACCGCCGAGGCCATGTCCTGCGGGATGACGTTGAGGCGGATGTCGGCGAGGACAGGTTTCCCGAACTGCGCTTCCAGGCGGCGCAGGATCAGAGAGATGGACTGATAGGTGATGTCCATGCCGATCCAGTGGCGTTTAAGGTTTTGCGCGACGGCGATGGTCGTGCCGCACCCACAGTAGGCATCCAGCACCGTATCGCCGGGGTTGGTGGAGGCCGTGATGATGCGCTCCAACAACGCCTCTGGCTTCTGCGTCGGGTAGCCCAGCCGTTCCGCCGCTTGCGAATTGATGGGCGGTATGTCATCCCAAACAGAAGGCATCGCTAACCCCTTCTGTTCGTCCAAGTAGCGTTTCAGGTACGGAACGCCACTCTTAGACCACTCAATGTGGTCGCCAGCAGTCAACAGCTCCAACTTCTCCCTTACGACCCGCCAGCCCCATCTTGGCGTATAGCCGTTGAATTCGTAGGCAAGATTTGGCCGCTCGCCCATGCTTGCCGAGCGGATGATGTTGTCAAGCCTGTAGACTCTGCCGGTGCTGTCTTTTTTGTTGTAGTGTGTCCGCAAATAATTTTCGCCATGCGTAAGGTGCTGCTCATTCCATGTAAAAGTTGGACCTTTAACGTAGTAGAATAGAATGTCATGGAGCAGGGCAAATCGCTTGGAGTCGTTGTGTGACCCTGTGCGTTTCCAAATGATTTCGTTCCGGTACTCCCCACCCTGCGTGACAAAAATCGTGTCCAAAACAAGTTTGAGGTAGTGGCTGGCGGTGGGGTCGCAGTGCAGATAGAAACTGCCCGTCGGTTTCAGGACGCGGTGTATCTCCACGATACGCAAAGTCATACTCACCAGATACGCCAAAAGGCTGCCCTTCTTCAAGACCGGGTGCAGCCCTTTGATGAGGTCAATCGTTTGCGCCGTGAACCGCACGCCCTCATTGGAGAGGATGTGCGAAAAGCCCTCACTCGCATGGTCGTCCCACGTCCAGGTGTCCACGAACGCCTGCGCCTGGGCGCGGTCTTCCGTGCCGACGTTGTTGTAAATCTGGTTGTAATTTCTCTTAGAATTGAACGGGGGATCAATGTAAACGAGGTCTACCGTCTCGTCCTTGATGTATTTACGCAGCACTTCCAGGTTGTCACCATAGTAGAGTGAGTTATCCATGCGTTTATTATAGCAAATCCGGCCTTAAAACTGGGTCAAGAGGTTCCTACCCCTTCGGCCCGAACGTTGGGTTCAGGTAGTGCAGCAGCCAGTAGAGCGCCAGGCCGTTCAGGGACAGCAGGACAATGCCCCAAATCGTCGTCAAGGCGGGCAGACGGCGCGCGCCGATCAGCCCGCGCCAGCCGCGCGCCAGGGGGATGCTCAGGCCGACCAGCGCAGGCAGGAGGTAGCGTCCACCCTCGTGCTGGCCCCAGTGGACGAACAGGGCGATCTGGAGGCAGGCCAGGGCGGTGACGGCAAACGCCGCCGCCCCGCTCCAGAGCGCGATGCGCGCCGACCGGTCCTCGGCGGCGGGGGCGTCCTCGGCGGCATTTTCGGAGGAAGTCCGGCGTCCCCACTTATGCCGCCCGGCCCCGATCAGGGCGGCCAGACAGTAAGCGACAAACAGCAAATAAACACCCAGGCGCAGGGCGGGCGGAATCCAGTCCTTCTGCGACCACAGGCTGTAAAAGATGCCCCAGGTCGCCTGCCCCAGCAGTGGTGCGAAGTTCGGGTGGAACATCTGAAGGAGCGGGCCGTATTCGGCGCGGGGCAGCCAGCCCATGTCAGCGGGGGCAAACCCGCGCGGGATGGGCTGCCATGACCCGTACAGGGACATGTTGCGCGCGTACCACGGACCGGCGACGGCAGCGGCGACGCCGAGCGTCAGGGCCAGCCGCAGCCAGGGGCGCGGCGACCGCAGGCCACGCGCCCCGTTCTGCGCCCACAGGTATGCGCCCAGAGCGGCAAAATCGCACAAAAAGGCGGTGCCCTTGCACAGCCCGCCCAGGCCGAAGCAGACTCCCAGCGCCAGAGCGGACTTAAAACCCTCGTCGTCCGGGTACTTCACGGCCAGCAGCCAGAGGAAGACCGAGACGGCCAGCAGCAGGGCGCTGTCGTTGTTGACGATCCCCTCCGTCATGCCGAAGAGCGGCAGCAGGGCGATCTGGGCGACGACCAGGGCGGCGAACGCCCGGTCCCCGCCGCCCGCACGCCGGGCGATCTGCCAAAGAAAGGGCAGGGACAGCAGGCAAAGGGCGTGCGAGACCAGCCGCAGCGCGTGCCACGTCCCGGCGTGCGGCAGGGCGCGCAGCAGCACATAGAACGGCAGCAAAAGGAGGTAGTACAGGGGCGGGTGGGAGGAGTGCGCGCCTGCATACTCGGTCCCGTCCGGGTTCTGCCGGGGGAACGTGTGCTCGCGGAAGAGAAGCTCGACATAGGCGAGGTGGCGCGGCTCGTCCGGCCCGTAGCCCAGCAGGATGACGGCATTATAAGCCAGCCCCAGGAGCGCAGCCAGCAGCAGGAGCACGAAAAGCGCGCGGTCTCGGGGCAGAGGCATGAGGTAATTTCCCTCTTGGGAGCGAGGAGCGGACAAAAAAAAGCCGCCCTCGGGGACGGCTTTTTTGTCGGAAGCGGGGTCAGCGCTGGCTGTTCTCAGCGTCATCGGCGGAGGGCGCGGTGGATGTCTGGGCCAGGACGTCACCCTCTAATTCGCGGGAGCGGCGGACGCAGACCAGGTGCCCGGCGTAGTAGGCGTCGTCCACCCGGTCAATGGCGACCGACTGCCCGTGGCCCATCGAAGCGTGGATGAAGCGGCCGTCACCGATGTACATGCCGGTGTGGTCTATCTCGGGGTGGTGGCAGGCGAAGTACATCCGGTCGCCGGGGACCCAGCGCGACCAGTCCGCCCTGGGGACGTCGTAGCCGACCGTCGCCTGGTCGCCCGAATGGCGCGGCAGGGTGATCCCGTGGGCGGAGTAAACGGCCTTGACGAAGCCGGAGCAGTCAATGCCCGAAGCGGTGTTGCCGCCCCAGACGTAGGGGACGCCGAGGTAGCCGAACGCGGTCTGCACCAGGGACTGGCCCAGCGGGCCGCCGGATGAGGCGCCCGCCCCGCTGCTCTCCCCGTCCGGCGCGTTGTTGACAACCTGATAGTCGAGGAGATGGACATCGGACTTGGACACGAAGCCCAGCGAGTGGTCCACCATCAGCACGGCGTACTGGGTCGGCGTCTGGCCGCAAAGGTCAAGGTACTGCCCTTTGGGGCAGACCGAGAGGACCCGGCCCGCCGCCTCACGCCCCGCGATGATGACGGCCTTGTCGCTGGTGATTTGGGCGAGCCGCCCCACGACGCTGGCTTGCGAGTCGTCGTTTCCCCCGCCGCGCGAGGGCAGGCGGCGGGCGGCGGCGTGGCGGGACGGGCGGCGGTGATACCGGCGGGTGGAATGGGCAGTGGGAGCGGCGCCCTCGGCGGGCGCGGCTTGCGAATCCTCACTGTCGGCGGAGACCGAGGGAGTCACGGCGGAGGGGATCGGGGCCGCGCGGCAGAGGGGCGCGGAAAAGGCGGCGCAAGCCAGGGCGGCTGCCAGCAGGGCAGGTCGGCGTCGGATCAAAAGATAGTCCTCCTCACGAAGTTCATGCTCAGGAAGTTCATGCTCACGGATTCAGGCAGACGGGCAAAAAGTGTGCGAGGGCGCATGGGATTTATATCGGCGGAAGTCGGCGAAATCTTCAGGTCCGATCCCGACGGCGGCTCCTCGGCGGCGGCGCGGTCTACCCGGCGCGGGCCGGAGCCAAACCTGATTTGTACCAGTATAAGGCACAGGCTTTTCTTTGTCAAGCGCAAACTATTGTTTGCTGCTTTTTCTTTCTTGGCAGCGCCAGGTATCGGGGTAAAGAAAAAAGGTGCGTTGGCAGGGAAGGCAGTTTGTGCCGGGCACCCTGGCCGTCGGCGACAACAAAAACTTGGGGCAATCCTCCACCGCCCGGCCCTACTTCGCTAACGTGAGGTTCACCGTCGTGACGGGGCAGGTCCCTACGGGGCAGAACCCGCCGGTGGCGACCGCAACGGCAGGGCCGCTGGAAGTGGACGCGCAGTGAGTTCGCGCCGCGCCCGGTAGCGCCCAGACCGGGCGAGGCGGCCGTCATCATCCCCCGGCGGGTTCCGGCCCTCCGGCCTGTGCTACAATAGGTCGTGACATCCCAAACCCCGCAACCTTCCGCGCGTACACTCTTCCAAGTCTGGCTGTTCCTGGGGCTGCAATCGTTCGGCGGCGGGGCGGCGACGCTGGCCCTGGTCCGGCGGGCGGCCGTGGACACGCACCGCTGGGTGACGGAGGCGGAGTTCACCCGCTTCTGGTCGCTGGTGCAGATCGCCCCCGGCATCAACCTGCTGGCCCTGACAATTTTAATCGGACGTCGCACAGCGGGGGCGAAGGGCATCGCGCTGGCCCTGGCCGGCCTGCTCCTGCCGAGCGCGGGGGTGACGGTCCTGCTGACGGCTTCCTACCAGCACGTTCAAAACACCTTGCTGGTGCGGGACGCCCTGCACGGCATCATCCCGGCCACGGTCGGGCTGGGTCTGGTCACGGCCTGGCAGATCGCCCGTCCGCCGCTTCTCCAAAGCCGCCTCGCGGGCCGGGGCAGCTTCGGGGTGAGCCTGGGCTTGCTGCTCGCCAGCATGGCGGCGGCGCAGTGGGGACACCTGCCCGTGCTGGTCATCCTCGTCGGCGCGGGCGGTGTCGGCGCGGCTTGGGAGTGGGGACGGCGGCGGGCGCGGGGGGCGGCAGGATGAGCTGGCTCCTTTACTTCTGGCTCTTCTTTAAAGCCTCGCTCTTTTCCACGGGCGGCACGGGCAACCTGCCCTCCCTGCACGCCGACCTGCTGCCCAAACACTGGGCGACCGAGCGGCAGTTCGGCGAGGCGCTGACCATCGGCCAGGTCTCGCCCGGCCCGACCGGGCTGTGGGTGATCAGCCTGGGGTATCTGACCGGGGGCCTACGCGGGAGCCTGATTGCTCTGCTGGCCGCCCTGCTGCCGCCCCTGCTGATCCTGGGCGTGGAGCGGCTTTACCGGCGGATGCAGGACCACCCCGCCGTCGAAGGCTTCGTGCAGGGGCTGGGGCTTGCCGTCGTGGGCGTCTTCGCCGTCGCCCTGCACGGAATTTTGCAGAGCGCGGGCATCAGCCCCCGCAGCGTTCTGATTCTGCTGGCCGCCGTCGGCCTGGCCCTGACGCGCCGTGTGCCGCTGGCGGCGATCGTGGCTCTGGCGGGGCTGGCGGGCGTGTTGTGGCGTGGGTGAGGTCAGGGCGGGTCCTTTCCCCAGCGCGGCTGGCTTGCGTCCACATCGGTAAACCGATACTCATCCACCAGGCCCCAGGTGGAAAGTGCCTGGCCGGCTTTGGAATGGACATCGGGGTCAGACGCCAAGGCCGCCACGGCCCGGCCGATGTAGTGCGGGGACTCCGTCCCCCCATATTGGAAGCCCTCGGTGCCCACGCTCTCCTGCCACTGCTCTTCGGTCATGCCCCAGTGGTCCAGCATCCACTCCGAGCGCAGGTAGCCCGGCGTCAGCGCCAGGGCGGTGATGCCGGTCAGCCCCCGCTCGCGCAGGTCCGCCGCCACCGCCTGAGCGGCATGAATAACGGACACTTTGACCAGACTGTAGAACAGCGAGCCGCGATAGTCATAGGTCGTGCCGTCCCCGATTTCAAGGATCAATCCCGCTCCGCGAGCGACCATCAGCGGCACGCCCCAGCGGCTCGTCAGGAGGTGCGTATGGATGGCCTGTTCCAGTAGCCGCAGGCCCTGGCGCACGTCCATTTCCCAGAAGGGCTTCCCCCACTCAATCATATCCTCGCCGCCCCAGATGTCGTTGACCAGGATATCCAGCCGCCCGTCCTGCTCCAACGCGATGCGGTCGAACAGCGCCTTCACTTGCTCCTCTACAAGATGATCCGTCCGAACCGGGATGCCCAGACCTCCCGCTGCCGTGACCCTCTCCGCCGTTCCGTCTATAGTCTCCGGGCGGTTGCTGGGCGATGCCTGGCCCCGGACGCTGCGGCCCGTGCAGTAGACGGTCGCCCCCGCCGCGCCGAGTTCAATGGCGATGCCTCGCCCCGCCCCGCGCGTTGCCCCGGCGACGACGGCGATTTTGCCTGTGAGTGGTTTCATGTGCGGCCTCCTCTGCGGCGTCTAGCGATAGAGGTCACTGAACCCATATTCCCGTGCCACAGCGCCGACCATGAGGACCTGACCGGACTTGCGCCGCACATTCGGGTCGGCGGCCAAAGCCGCCACGGCGCGGCCCACGTCCCGCGTTGACTGCGCCCCGACAGCCTCTTCCGGCGTCAGGTCGGTTCGGTCAACCAGCATGCAGTCTGGGGAGAGACCGACTACCGTGAGCGGTTTGCCGTGGTCGCGGAAGTCCACCGCCATGGCCTCCACCATCTCGTTCTTCGTGGTCTTTGCGAGGTGATAGAATGACCGGGACCCCCACTGCGGCTTGTAAAGGTCATTGGGAGCAGTCGTCGTGTTCACGATCAGCGCCTCGCCCGCCGCTTCCAGCAGCGGGAGCGCGAACCGGGTGGACAGGAGGTGCGAACGCACCCCCGCAGTGAACATCCGGTCCCACCGCGCCATCGGCTGCGCCCAGAACGGCTCCCGGAGGCCGATTGTTCCGAGGTCTTCATAGCCGCCCCAGGCATTGTTGACCAGGAGGTGGAGATGTCCCTGCTCCTGATGTACGCGCGCGAACAGCGCCTCCACCTGCGCGTCCACGGTGTGGTCCACCTGGACAGGGATGCCGAGGCCGCCGCGTTCCGTCACCCCCTCCGCCGTGTCTTCCACCGTACCGCGCCCGGAAGCGGTCTCGGGTGCCGCAGGCATGCCCCGGACACTCCGCCCTGTCACATAAACCGTCGCTCCCGCTTCGCCCAGCGCAAGCGCAATGCCGCGACCTGCTCCGCGACTTGCCCCGGTCACGACGGCGACTTGGCCTTGCAGCGGCTTGATCTCTGATTGTGCCATTTGGTGTTACCACATTTCCCCGGTTTGTCTTCCGTCAATGTCAGTAAGGCCGTACTCATAGACAATATCTTGTATCTTGATCAATGTTCCCGTCTTCTGAAGTACATGGGGGTCAGACGCAAGAGCAACGACTGCGCGACCGATGAGGCGCGGCGTATGGCATCTAGCGACAGCCGGGTCCTGCTCCACTGCTGTTCGTAATGCTTCTTCCGTCATGATCTTGAAGCAGCGAAAGAATGCCCCCGGATGGAGGGAGAGAACCGTAACGCCGTTCGGGCGAAGCTCGTCAGCGACACTGATTGCGATTCGGTTAATCAGGGCCTTCTGCATCGCATAGAACGTGTCCCATTCCTGGTCACTGATACTGATGATCAGTCCGTGCCCTGCTTCGGCCATTCTGCGGGCGGCGAAGTAAGTGGCGATGATGTGAGAGTGACCCCCTTGTACGATCTGCTGAAGACCTATCTCTAGGCTACTCTGTAAGAATGAGGTTTCGACACCGCCCCCGCCGGAAACATTGTTGACCAGCAGGTCGAGCCTCCCTTGCTCTTGAAGGACGCGGTCGAATAGCGCCTCGACTTCGTCGGGTACTGTATGATCGACCTGCACCCAAATCCCTTTGCCGCCGAAAGCGTCAACCATCTCGGCGGTTTCTTCGATGGTTTCCGGCTCATTGAGGGGGGAAGGATTTCCGCGAACACTACGCCCCGTGCAGTAGACGGTTGCCCCCGCAATCCCAAGCTTTATTGCGATGCCACGCCCGGCGTTGCGCGTTGCCCCGGTTACGACGGCGATCTTGCCTTGCAGCGGCTTGTTCTCTGGTTGTGCCATGATGCTCCTTTTGACTCTGCTCTCGGGTTTCAGTATGTAAGCCTATTCCTGACACCCTCTGTCATGTATGCCTGGTACAATGGGGGAATATCGTCGGTGAGGAGAAACACGATGCGCGCTGACCGGCTGCTTTCCATTTTGCTGCTGCTTCAGGTGAACACACGGCTGACGGCGCGGACGCTGGCCGAGCGGCTGGAGGTGTCCGAGCGGACGATCCTGCGGGACATGGAGGCTTTGGGCGCGGCGGGGGTGCCGGTCACAGCGGAGCGGGGGACGGGTGGCGGGTGGGGATTGGTTCAAGGATACCGGTCCGACCTGACGGGGCTGAACGCGGCGGAGACACAAGCCCTTTTTCTTGCCAAGTCTTCCCGCCTGCTGGCCGACCTGGGAATGGGCAGGGCCGCCGACGCCGCCCTCATCAAGCTGCTGGCCTCACTGCCGGTCCGGTCACGGCGGGACGTGGAGTACACGCGCCAGCGCCTGCACATAGACGGCGCGGGGTGGTATCAGTCCGGCGAAGCGTTCCCCCTGCTGCCCGCGCTCCAGGAGGCGGTCTGGCAGGAACAGCAGGTGCAGATGGAGTACCAGAAGGCCGACGGCAGCACGGTGGAGCGCTTGGTCAACCCGCTCGGCCTGGTGGCGAAGGGGAGCGTCTGGTATCTGGTGGCAGGGGCCGAGGGGGGCCTGCGCTCGTACCGGGTCTCGCGCGTCCAGGCGGCCTGCCTGACCGATGTGCCGTGCGTCCGCCCCCCCGGCTTCGACCTGGCCGCCTTCTGGGAACAGTCGGTGGCCGAGTTAAAGGCCAATGTGCCCCGCTACCCGGCGACCCTGCGCGTCGCCCCGGACCTGCTCACGCGGATGCGGCGTTCCCGCACCCCCCGCGTCGAGCGGGAGGACGAACCGGACAAGGTGGGGTGGACAACTCTGTCCGTGGTCTTTGAGGTGGAAAGCGAGGCGTGTGACTTCGTTATCCGACTGGGGGCGGGGGTCGAGGTAATGGAACCCGTTGCTCTGCGGTCGCGGGTGAGGCAGATTGCGGAAAGCATCGTCGCGGTGTACGTCCCAAAGGCGACCTAGCCACCAGGTCAGGTCCCATCGGGGGAGCCATACACCGCTGAGGGGTCCCAATCTGGGTCGGTCGCTTGGCGGATAGCTACTACCTGCCCCGTGTGGTAGCACTCTTCCCAGGCGCGGCGCGCGAGCAGGGTACCCGCCTTCACGGACGTCCGGCCCAGAAACCAGTCGCCATTCGGAACGGCAATCTCGGCGTCGAGCGGCGTGTCGGCGTACTTTCGACGCAGGTGCGCGTAGTCCCGCTTGGCGGCGGCCTCGAAGAGCGCCTGCACCTGGGACACGTCGGGCGTGGGCCGCGCCAGAGCATCCTCCAGCGCGGCCCGGTCCTCGTAGGTCTCGCACAGATGGCGCAGCATCTCGCGGATCGAGCGGCAAGCCGGCGCGGGCTTCCAGTCCCACTGCTCGTCCCGCAGGCCGTGGAGGTGGGCCAGGAAGAACCGGAGCGCGCCGTGCATGTTATCCACAAGGTCATCAATCTCGAACGCCACGGAGCAAGAACCCCCCTAGCCCCCAATAATGGGGGAACAGGATAAGGCACAATCACTTCTGCCTCCCCCAGAATTAAGGCTTTATTGGGGTGGGGGCTGGGGGGCTTACCCCGCCAGGATCGTGTCTATCTGCGCCAGATCGCCCTCGGACAGCTTGATTTCGGTCGCCTTCGCGTTCTCGCGCACCTGGTCGGGGCGGGTAGCCCCGATGATCGGCGCGACCATCGTCGGCTGGTGCAGCAGCCAGGCCAGCGCGAGCTGGGATAGGGTCGCCCCATGCTCCCCGGCGAACGCGGCCAATGCTTTCAGGATGGGCAGCGACTCGGCCAGACGCTTCTCGAAGTCGGCGTTGCCCGACCCCCGGCTGCCTTCGGGGGCCGCACCACTCAGGTACTTGTCCGAGAGCAAGCCCTGCGCCAGCGGCGAGTAGGGAATCTGGCCCAGCCCTTCCTCCTGGCAGCGCGGGATGATGCTCTCTTCGATGCCGCGCCCCAGCATGTTGTAGTAGTTCTGGAGCGAGATGGCGCGGCTGGCGTTCATCTCTTTGGCAAGCCGGGCGCGCTCCTCGATCTGGGCGGCGTCGTGGTTGGACCAGCCGTAGTACCGGATTTTGCCCGACCGCACCAGGTCGTCCATCGCGCGGACGGTTTCATCGGCGGGCGTATCGGCGTCCGGCCAGTGGAGTTGATACAGGTCAATGTAATCGGTCTCCAGCCGGCGCAGGCTGTCCTCGACGGCGTCGAAGATGTGCTTGCGGCTGCCGGCATCGCCGTTGGGACCGTCCCACATGCGGCCCCGACATTTGGTAGCGATGACCAGCGTCCGGCGGTCCTTGCCCTGCATCCAGCGGCCCATGACCTCCTCGGCCTTGCCACCGGCGTACACGTCGGCGGTGTCCAGAAAGTTGATGCCTTCTTCCACGGCGGCATCGAGCACGGCAAATGTTTCGTCGTCGGCGATACGCCCCCCAAAGTTGATCCAGGCCCCCAGGCAGATTTCCGAAACCTTCAGACCCGAGCGGCCCACGGTGCGGTAGTTCACGACGTTGTTCCTCTTTTCGTCACCCTAATTTTATCACCCTGAATGGTGTGCCTCAGAGTTCGCGAACGGGCGCGAAAATCCTGCCTATGCTCAAGAAAACGCGCCTTCTTTAGTTCGCGTCCGCAAAGTGCGGCCAACAGCAGCAGGAACTTAAGTCGGCCCCGGCGAATCGGGTGTCCATGACGCACCCCACGGGCCGCCTCCCCTGTTCCATTTCGGCCTCCGTCGCGCCCGCCCTGGTTGCGGCGTTCCTCCTGTGCCTGGCCGTGTGCCTGGCGGCGCGGTGTTCCGCCGACCCGCCGCCCCATACGCTGACGGGGGACTTCTGCCTGCACCCGCGTTTTCATTCCCGGTTCCTCCGAGCCGACCGTGACGTGCTCGTTTTCCTGCCGCCGGGGTATGACGCGGGCAGCAAGCGGCGCTACCCGGTCCTGTATTTGCAGGACGGGCAGAACTTGTTCGATGGCGCGACCAGCTTCCTGCCGGGCCAGGAGTGGCGCGTGGAGGAGACGGCGACGGCCCTGATTGCGCGCGGCATCATCGAGCCGCTGATCATCGTGGGCGTTTACAATGCGGGGAATGACCGGATCGAGGAGTACACGCCGACGCGGGCCGGGGCGGGCGCGGCCCGTGGGCGCGGCGGTGGGGCCACTGCCTATGGGCGGATGCTGACCGAGGAGCTGAAGCCCTACATTGACCGTCACTACCGGACGCGGACGGACGCGGCCCACACGGGGCTGGGCGGGTCGTCCCTCGGCGGGCTGGTGTCGCTGTGGCTCGGCCTCCAATATCCCAAGACGTTCGGACGGCTGGCCTGCCTCTCCACGTCGGCGTGGTGGGACGACCGCGTTCTCGCCCGGCGGGTCCGGGCGCTGCCCGCACGGCCGGCGGGGCGGATCTGGCTGGACATCGGGGCGGAGGAGGACGCGGACTCGGTCGCCGCCGTGCGGGACCTGCGCGACGCGCTGGCGGCGAAGGGCTGGAAGCCGGACGCCGACCTCAATTACTTCGAGGCGCCCGGCGCCCAGCACAATGAGGCCGCGTGGGCCGCCCGCGTCGGGCCGATGCTGACCTTCCTGTTTCCCAAAGAGTAACGGAAAAAGTGACGGGCCGTGGCTACCGCAGCCAGTGCAGCAGCCAGGACGCCAGGCTGAGGAAGATGGTGATGCCGATCACGTCCTGGAAGGCGGTCTCGAACGGTCCCGCCGTCAGGGCGGGGTCGAAGCCGGCCCGCTTGGACAGCAGGGGTACACACGTCCCAACGACGCCGGCGATATTGACTGCGGTGAACATCCCCAGGAACACGACCAGCCCGAAGGCCCAGTGCCTGTCCATGAGGCTGCCGATGAGGCCCAGCGCTAGGGCGCAGACCCCGCCGAGAAGCGCTGTGGTCGCCATCTGCCGGGTCACGGCGTGACGCCACCCGGACAACTGCACCTGCCCCGTGGACAGGCCGCGAATAATGATGGCGGCGGACTGCAAGCCCGTGTTGCCACTGATCGCCGAGATGATCGGCATAAAACTCGCCAGTAGGATGAACTTAGTCAGGGTCGCATCGAATGCTTTGATAACCAGACCGGCGAAAAGCTCGATGAACAGCGTCGCCAAAAGCCACGGCAGGCGGAGCTTTGCGATCTGCACGGGCGATTTCCGCTCCAGCTCCTCGGCGTCTGACCCGACCGAGCGCAGGTAGTCCTCGTTGAACTCCTCGACGAGCACGTCCATGATGTCGTCCACGGTGATGATGCCCAGCATCCGCCCCAACTCGTCCGTGACGGGCAAGGTCAGCCGGTCGTAGCGCGCGATCAGCTGGGCCGCCTCCTGCTGGTCGGTCTCGGGGCGGACCGAGATCGGCTCGGCCGTCATCAGGTCGCGGATCGGGGTCCGAGGGGCTGCCGTCAGGATGTGGCGCAGGGGGGTGACGCCGCGCAGCCGCCGCCCCTCATCCAGCGCGTAGACCTCGTTGATCGTCTCCAGCCCCTCCGAACTGCGCCGCAGGGAGTCCAGCGTCTCGCCCGCCGTCGCGCCGGGCGAGACGGCGGCGAACTTGTCGGTCATCAGCCGCCCCGCCGTCCCCTCCGGGTAGGACAGCAGTTTGCGGACCTCGGCGGCGTCTTCGGGCGAGCGCGCCGTCAGGTCGGCCAGCAGCGCTTCGGCCTGGTCCGGCTCGGCCTCGGAGACCACTTCGGCGGCATCGTCCATCGGCAGGTGGTCGAGCAGCTCGGCGATCCGGCCCGACGGTGCGTTGCTGGTCAGAAACTTCACCGTCTCCGAATCCAGCTCGTCCAGCACTTCCGCCGCCCGCTCGTTGTCCAGCCAGTTGAAGACGGCCAGCGCCTCGGGCGGCGTCAGACCGTCCATCGCCTCGACGATGTCGGCGGGGTGACGCCCCGCCAGCGCCGCCGTCAGGCGCACATCGCCGCCTCCGCCCAGCGGCTTCCGCAGCGCCGCTTTGATGTTGTCTGCCAGTGACTGGCGCTCGGTCTGTGGCATGGAATCTCTTTCGTGTGTGTCCGAGACATTATAGCACGGAACGGGCCGTGAAAAAGTCCTGGCCCCGCGCCCCCGGCCTTGAAAGGCCGGTCTACTACGGAGTGAAAGTCGCTCCGCGACTGGGGACAGGCCAGCGAGGGGTGTCTTCAGTGCCGGAGGCACTTCCACTCACGAGTAGCCTGGCTCTTCAAAGCCGGGTATCTTTCCACTTTAATTCCGGGTACACTGTTCTTGTAAAATAAACACTAAATTCAAACACCAAATCGAAACACTAAAAACCGGAGGCAGGACACATGCAGATCGAACTCTTGATCATTGACCCCCAGGTGGACTTCTGCGATCCCCAGGGCGCGCTATACGTCCCCGGCGCTGAGGCCGACACGGCCCGGCTGGCGCGCATGGTCCGGCGGCTGGTCCCCAAGCTGGACGACATCCATGTCACGCTCGACTCGCACCACTTCGTGGACATCGCGCATCCGGTCTTCTGGAAGGACGCGGCGGGCAATCACCCCGCGCCGTTCACCATCCTCAGCGCCCCCGAAGTCGAGTCGGGGCGGTGGACCACGATGCAGCCCGGCGCGTACTGCCGCGCGCTGGCCTATGTGCAGGCACTGGCGACGCATGGCCGCTACCCGCTCTGCATCTGGCCGCCGCACTGCCTGATCGGCAGCGCAGGCCACGCCGTCATGCCCGCCCTGTTCGCGGCCCTGGCCGAGTGGGAGGGGCGGTTCGCCGTCGTGGATTACGTCACCAAGGGCAGCAACATCTGGACCGAGCACTATTCGGCCATCCAGGCGGACGTGCCCGACCCCGCCGACCCCGGCACGCAGATCAACACGGCCTTGATCCAGACATTACTCAAGGCTGACCGGGTCGTCGTGGCCGGCGAGGCCGGCAGCCACTGCGTCGCCAACACCGTCCGGGACCTTGCCGACAACTTCGGCGACAACCGCCTTATCTCCAAGATCACCCTGCTGACGGATGCCACCAGCCCCGTCCCCGGCTTCGAGCCGTTCCAGGACGACTTCCTGCGCGAGATGAGCGGGCGCGGCATGAAGCTGTCCACGACGACAGACTTTTTGGCGTAAACTTTTCCACGGGGGTTCAGCCCCGTGACGTTTATTCCGGGAGCCGACATTCGGGTACAACATACTGCCATGATCATCCAATCCCTGCTAGACAGCGACCTCTACAAGATAACAATGCAGGAAGTAGTCTGGAGCCACTTCCCCAATGTGCCCGTTGAGTACGCCTTCCAGTGCCGCACGAAGGACGTGGACCTCTCGCCCTATGCAGGGGAAATCCGCGAGGAGCTGGCCGCGTTCTGCGACCTGCGGCTGACTGACGGCGAGGCCGCGTACCTGAAGACCATTCGCTTCCTCAAGCCGAGCTACATAGACGCCCTTTCCGATCTGCGGCTGTGCGCCGACCGCGTCCAAATCACGGTCCACCCCGACGCCCCGCCCGAGCAGCGGCTGCAAGTGCGGATCGCCGGGAACTGGTTCCAGACCATTCTCTTTGAAGTGCCCCTGCTCGCCATCATCAACGAGGTCTATTTTCGGCACACGCAGCCGGACGACGCGGCCAATCGGGCGGAGGGAATGCGTCGCCTCACGGCCAAAGTCGCCCGCCTCAAATCGGCGGATGTGCCCGTGCCACTGATAGACTTCGGGACGCGCCGCCGCTACCGCCGGGACTGGCACCGGACCGTACTTTCTACCCTCAAAGACCACCTGGGGCCGCAGCTTCTGGGAACCAGCAACGTCGCCTTCGCCCGTGAACTGGGGCTGAAGCCGCACGGGACAATGGCCCACGAGTTCTTGCAGGCGTGCCAGGCGCTGGTCGCCCTGCCGGACTTCCAAAAGTTCGCCTTCGACACCTGGATGGAGGAATACCGGGGCGACCTGGGGATTGCGCTGTCCGACGTGGTGGGCATGGACGCCTTTTTGCGCGACTTCGACAAGCTGTTCTGCAAAGCCTATGACGGCTGCCGCCACGACTCGGGCGACCCCTATGAGTGGGGCAACAAGCTGATCCGCCACTACGAGCGCATGGGCATTGACCCGACCACCAAGTCCGCCGTCTTCAGCGACAGCCTGGACGTGGAAAAGGCCGTCGCCCTGGCTTGCTGCTTCCACGGGCGGCTGCGCGCCTCGTTCGGCATCGGGACGTTCCTGACCAACGACCTGGGCTTCGAGCCATTGTCCATTGTCATCAAAATGATCCGATGCCGCGACCGGCCCGTCGCAAAACTCAGCGACAGCCCCGGCAAGGCGATGTGCCACGACGACGTCTACCTCACCTACCTGCGCGAGATCTTCCCCACCGAGAGGGCCGAGTAACTTTTATGCAATTCGACTTGCAAGGCGCGGACCAGTCCCAGGCGTACCGGCTGCTGGCGAGCGTAGTGGTCCCGCGCCCCATCGCGCTCGTCACCACACTCGGCCCCGAGGGTGAGGTCAACGCCGCCCCGTTCTCGTTCTTCAACCTGCTGGGCAGCTCCCCGCCCGTCATCGCCCTGGGCATCGGGAACCGCCATGCGGACACGCCCAAAGACACCCGCGCCAACATCGAGCGCACGGGTGAGTTCGTGGTCAACCTCGTCGGCGAGGGATTGGCCGAGGCGATGAACGTCTGCGGCATTGACTTCCCCGCCGACGTCAGCGAACTGGACGCCGCCCATCTGACGACCCTGCCGTCCGCTCTGGTCTCCGTGCCGCGCCTCGCCGAGTCTTCCGTCCACCTGGAATGCCGCCTGCATTCCATCGTCCCCATCGGTGACAACCGGGTCGTGCTGGCCGAGGTCGTCTGCCTGCACGTCCGCGACGAGTTCTTGGACGGCGACCCGGCCCGCCCGCGCGTCCGCACCGAGGCGCTGCATCTGATTGGCCGGATGCACGGCGGCGGCTGGTACGCCCGCACGACTGACCTGTTCGACCTGCCGCGCATCCCCTATGAGGAGTGGCGGAAAGAGAATGGATGACAGGAGCGGAACAAGAGAAAATGACGGCGGCAGAGGAAACGCAAGCAATGCCTCTTTCGTCTGATTGAGGGGAGCAAAAACCTTGATGGCTCGTAGACGATCTCAACCCCTGCGTTCAACACTTACCTTGAAGTTCCTCTTGATCTTCACGGCGGGGAGCCTTGTGCTGACCTCGCCCGCCCCTGCTTCTGCTCAGGGAACCGCTTCTCCTGCGGCTTGTCGGCAGATTCGCGCTACTCTGCTCCAGGCGTATGTCGCTTATGGCCGACACGACGCGAAAGGCTATCTGTCCCTCTATGCACCTGACTATGTGGAAATCCTTCAAACGGGTAAGCCATTCCCCTTCGCCTCGTTCCGTAAAGGTATCCTTGAGTCTTTTTCAAAGCCCGTCATCCCCCCTGATAGGCCATTCTGGGCTGAGTACCGCATCCAGCACTGTGACCTCGTAGGTAACGCTGTCACGGCTGACGCTCTGATAACAATAGGCTACCCCATCTACCGGCCTGACAGTAGACAGATCACACACTACTTCTACGGCGACGGTCATGTGATAGACCTGTGGCAGAAGACCGCGCATGGCTGGAAAATCAAGCATAGGAGAGAGATCTACTTTCGGACGGCATGGCCTAAGCAGAAGCGCCCGAACTTACATCGCGTCTCGTGAGGCGGGGGGTATGACACAGATCGCAGGAACTAAACGCGGGCCGCCGACGCTTTTGGGAGCACCATCCGAAAGGGGTCCACAATGAAAACAAACGTGCTCGCCTGCGCGCTGGCCGCTGCCGCCACGGCCCTCCTGCCGAGCATCACCGGGGCGGCGCCGCCCGCCCATGCTCAGGCCCGCCAGCCTAAGCCGTCTCCGGCCAAGCCGGGGCAGCGGACTTCTCCTACGAAACACTTCCGGCACAACGGGAAAGCCTTTATTCTGAACGCCGCCCGGCCCGGCCTAGACCCCAATCGCGGCGATCCCATGGCAATCGGGCGCGGGATACACCCGGAGCGGATAGACCACATGAACGCGACGCCTCTCGTTGTGCCCGCTACGCCGCCCGCGCCGAGGCCGTAGCCGATGCGTCACCAAGCCATGACACTGAAGATCATCCTGCGGAGCTTGCTTGCTGGAACCATGTTGGTCTGGCTTGTTGCTTTGGGGGGCGTTATCATCGCCTCCGACGAGCATATCAACCGGTTTGACCCGTCTGACGTCGAGCGCCTTGCGCCCGTCGCGCAGGGTTTGCTGCTCCTGATCCCCTTGCCGTTCGCCTTCGGGGTATGGTGGCTCCGTCGCCTGTCGCCGGGAAGCCGGGCGAACCAAAGTCCTCTTGGCGCGGCTCTTCGAGGGGGCGCGAAGGCGTTGGGGTGGGCTTATGTGGCCCTGCTGGCCTTCTCATTACTCGTCATCGCTGCCCATCTGCGGGCGTCAGCGACTTCGACGCGCGGGAACAGGATGTATACGATCGGCATTAGGCCGCAGATCACCTTGCCCGGCGACTCCAGTTATTGTAACGGAAGCGTACAGTACTACTTTTTCTGCTTCTACTGGAACAACGGCTTCACTTTCTGCTTTTGATTAGGACTCGCCGCGACCGACGATCACCCGGCCTAGGGCGACGGCCTGCACCACGGAGGCGCCTGCTTCCAGCAGCAGCTCGCGGCAGGCCACCAGAGACGCCCCGCTTTTGGCGATGTCGTCCAGCAGCAGCACCCGGCGGCCCGCGATGAGCGCGGCCTCCTCCACCCGGATCGTTCCCCGGTGCAGGGCGCGTGTGCTGGGGCCGCCGAAGAGGATACGGCGGATTGTCACATGGCGTACCAGGCAGGCAGTGGCGTCAATGCGACCGTCCGCAGCCAGGCGCTGCGCCAGCGTGCGCGTGGGCCAGAAGGCTTGAAAAGCACGGTGGGGCGGTACGGCGACAATGGCGATGTCCGGCGCGAGGATCGGGTCGAGCTGCTCGAACAGGCGCTTCAGCGGCCACTGGCGGTCGGCGTTCAGGGCGGTGATGAGCCGCGTCCAGCCGACGTTCCGCGCTACGGCCTGCGGGTCGGCGGGCGGCGCGGCGTCATAGCCCGCCCGGCCCTCGCGGACGACGTTCAGAGCGTTTTTGGCCGCGCGGCCCTGCCCTTGCGGGTAGACATGGCCCAGGGTCACAACGCGGGCAGGTTGGTTGTAGTGGCCGAAAGCGGGGACAAAGATAGCAGGTTCATCTGGCACAGTGCATTCTCAGGAGCACCTAGAAATTCGACATCTTGCCGCCGATTTCCTGCCCCGCGAACTTGACAACACCGAAATGACGGGGTACAATAGGGCACATTCCAGCCCAGCCGCGCGGGATGTTCGTGCCGAAGTGGTGAAATGGTATACACGCTGTGTTCAGGTCGCAGTGCTCGCAAGGGCGTGCGAGTTCGAGTCTCGCCTTCGGCATAAACTCAGAATA